>Ga0209486_10000136_pt1 | contig 34264 bp, 36 predicted proteins | sample NCCompost_FD_187518 | JGI IMG/M metagenome (GOLD analysis project Ga0209486, IMG submission 187518) | Agricultural soil microbial communities from Utah to study Nitrogen management - NC Compost (SPAdes) (version 2) | ecosystem: Environmental > Terrestrial > Soil > Agricultural land | place...
GCTCCCAGGTGTAGATGGAATTGTACCAGTTGATGTATATGTTCCTGGCTGTCCACCAAGACCTGAAACTCTAATTCAAGGATGTATGCTACTCCAGGAAAAAATCAAAAGGTCGAAGATTAGATAAATGAGCTCGAATCAATCCAACACCCAAAATGGTTCTGAGCAAAAGGAAAAAGTATCCGAGTCAGCACAAACTTCATTGTCAAAAAAAACTGAAACTATAACCCCAGAATTTGAAAGTAGTATTGTAAATCAGCTAGTTACAAGATTTACCGATAAGGTAGTGCAAGTTGTTTATGTACGCCCTGGAAGAACTAAGATTCTTGTTCCACCAAATGAGATCGTTCAGGTTGCTACATTCCTCAAAGACACTTTAAAATTTGATCATGCAGAGTCCGTATCAGGGACTGACTATCCAAAAGATAATCAAATCGAAGTAATTTATCATTTGAGCTCTTATTCAGATGAAAAACTTTCTTCACATGTTCTAGCTCTTTCGACAAGAGTAGATAGGAACGATTCGAGAATGCCAACACTAATTGATGTATTTAAAAGTACAGAGTATCATGAAAGAGAAACCTTCGAAATGCTTGGAGTATATTTTGAAGGTCATCCGAGAAACGAAAGATTTTTGCTTCCAGAGGATTGGGCCGATATTCCTCCGCTACGAAAGGAGTTCAGAATTAAAGGAAGATAGGTGATATTGTTTGGAAAATCTCGACCAAAAGTTTAATGAAACTATTAAGATGGGACTCGAAATAGTCAAAGAGACCGAAGAGGATAGACTGATGACGCTTAGTGTCGGTCCCCAGCATCCTGGTTCAGGACACTTTAGGTTTACAATAAAGGTAGATGGTGATTATGTCGTTTATTGCGATCCTGACCCGGGATACGTACATAGAGGAGAGGAAAAAATGTGTGAGTACAGAAATTTTATTCAAAATATCCCTCATCTTGAACGACCGGTAATTCATGATTCTACAAATATTACTTATTCATACAGCTTGGCGGTTGAAGAACTTACTAATATACAAGTTCCACTTCGGGGACAATACATTCGTGCACTGGCTTCAGAGTTAAATAGACAGGTTTACACACTTTATTGGCTGGGGATATACGGTATATTCCTTGGACATTCTACAATGTTTATGTGGCCAGTTGGAGACAGAGAATTATTCATCGATCTTTTGGAGGCGCTTACTGGCGCTAGGGTTACCCACGCATATAATATTCCAGGAGGTGTTCGAAACGATATGCCGGAAGGATTTAAAGACAGATGTCTAAGGCAAGTTGCCTATTTTGAAAAGAGACTTGTTGAATATGAAGATATTTTTTATAATAATCCTTTATTCAGGCAGAGAACTGAAGGAGTAGGTATTCTGACAAAGGAAGATGCCATAAAACTTGGAGTCACAGGTTCAGTTCTGAGGGCATCAGGAATTCCTTTTGATGTCCGAAAAGCAGAACCGTATGATATCTACAATGAAATAGATTTTAAGGTACAGTACATGAAGACCGGTGATTCATTTGCAAGATCTATGGTCCCATTTCTTGACATGAGAGAGTCGTGCCAAATTATAAGGACATTACTGGATAAAATGCCCCAATCTGGTGAAGTGAGGGCTAAACTACAACCAAATCCAAAGGGTCCAGCTGGGGAGTCGTACAAAAGAGTAGAATCAGGAAGAGGCGCCCTGGGATACTATATAGTAAGCGACGGTACACCAAAGCCCTATAGAGTGAAACTATCCGTTGGTTCATTTAGGAATATACTCGCTCTACCGTACCTTTTGATAGGATCAAAATTGGCTGACATGCCATCAATTTATTGGTCATTAAATTATTGGCCGGTGGAGGCTGATAGGTGAACATGCAAGTTACATCAAGATATCAATCTAACAATTACGTCGATAAGGTAAAAATAACAGTTGTCAAATTGATTGGGAGAACGAGTGTATAATAGAATTGGCTACTGCTCCAAAAGACTTTAGATTTGGTAACTTTGTAGGCAGCCTTATTCAGTTAATTTTTTGGATACTTATTATAGTAACATTAGTAGGACTCCCATTAATCTTTATTATCCTATTCTATGTACCACTTCCGCCTGTAAACGGAGAAGTCTTGACTCCGTATCTATTTTTCTCCATGATGGTGGACCCTACGCGTACGATTCCAATAATTAATTTCATGATTCACACAGATATGTTCAGGGTAGCAGTCTTTCCTGGCTTTAGTTATGCCGCTCTTCTGGCTGCCGCAACTATTTTTATTGAGCGCAAATTCCTTGCAAAAATGCAGCTAAGAATTGGACCTCTTTATGCAGGAAAAATAGAAGGTATTTTGCAATTAATAGCCGATGGTTTGAAATTAATTTCAAAGGAAATCATAGTACCATCGGGTGCTGACAAGCTAATATTTTGGACAGCTCCTGTTGCCTTTGTAGTTACAGCTGCAGCTGTGGTATCATTAATTCCTGCCGCTCCCGGATGGGTTGTCGCCGATCTCGACGTGGGCATAGTAGCCGTATTTGCATTTTTAGGATTCTTCCCTCTTATCGCACTTTTGTTTTCATGGGCTAGTAACAGTAAATATCCATTCATTGGTGGAATGCGAGCGTTACATCAAATGATAGCGTTTGAAATTCCATTCATTCTCTCTGCTCTCCCGGTAGTAATTCTTGCCGGATCGTTAAATCTTACTGACATGGCTAATGCTCAATACCCATATTGGTTTGTGTTCTTTTTACCAATCAGTGCTTTCGTATTCTATATTTCTTCACTGGCAGAACTTGAAAGAATTCCATTCGATCTCCCTGAAGCAGAAAGTGAGATTGTTGCTGGATGGTTAACTGAAACCTCCGGGATGATTTATGGGCTTATCCAATTGGGTACTTATGTTAAATTGTACGCTCTTGCTGGGTTATTTGTTATCTTATTCCTGGGCGGATGGGCAGGACCGCAAATCTTTCCCGAAGAAATCATGCCAGGTTACACAGGAGAAAAAATATACAATGCAACGACAGTAAATGCAGTATTCTGGTTTACCCTCAAAACCCTTGGTATGATAATGTTGATTCTTCTTCCAAGAGGTATCAATCCTAGAATTAGAATTGATATATTATTGCATACTGGTTGGTACAAACTAATAGTATTGGCATTCATCAATATTTTCGTTGCATTGTTACTAGTCTATGGTGGAATTTTGGGACCAGGAGGGTTATTGTCGACATGACCAACTCTGCAGGCGGATTCATAAAGGCTATTGAATCTGGTTCAAAGCATCTCCTTATCAAGAGATTTACACTGAGATATCCTGAAAAGAAACTAAAGTTTGTTGGTGATGGCTATCAATTTGATCCAAAGAGGGGTGTAGGAATCGCAGGTTCTAGAGGTCGACACATTCTATTTCATGACAAGTGTACTGGCTGTCAGCTTTGTGCAATTGCCTGTGAGGGAATTGCTGAAGCAATTGGAATGGTAAAGGTCAATGAACAATGGAAACATAACAAAAAAGCCATAATGCCTCAAATTGATTATGGAAAATGTGTGTTTTGTGGTCTTTGTGTTGATGCATGTCCGTTCTATGCACTGTATATGACAAATGACTATGAATTGTCATCATTTACAAAGGAACATCTGATATATACTCCTTCACAGCTGGGTATCAAGCCAAAGTATGATGGTGATGTAGAATTGAAGATAGGAAAGAGGGGTGCTGATCATGGTTGATGCATATTTCGTTGGAGTAGCTGTCCTCACAATAGGAACTTCTATCGTGGCGCTAGAGAGTAAAGAGCTGATTTATGGAGCTATAGCACTTGCAATTTCCATGTTGGGAATTGCGGGGTTCTTCCTATTGTTGGATGCGCAGTTTGTAGCTATGTTTCAAATTACGGTATACGTCGGTGCCGTAGCCGTGCTAGTCATATTTACAGTCATGCTTGTAAGAACTCAAGACTTATTTTCTGCTAAAGACGACAAAGGTAGGAAAGTGGGTGGTATTATTTTGGCTCTTGTGACTATGGGTGGAATTGGTGCTATATTCCTTGTATCTGGAATAAGCGATCCTATGTTTGGTAATCTAGAATCAACTCCAACTGATGTGAAGGAAATTGGCAAGTCCATGCTCACATATTATTCACCTGCGCTTATAGTACTGGGATTTACATTAGCAGGTGCTGTTATTGGTGCTTTGGCACTGGCAAGAAGAGAGGGATTGTTAAAAGAAAATGAATCAACTAATTGACTTTGTAATAATTTCAATCGCACTTTTTTCGATTGGTATATATGGTCTTGTGGTCAAGCGAAACGCGATACGCATGATATTTTCTATTGAGATTATTGCAAATGCTGCTAATCTAAATCTAGTCGCTTTCTCAAGGCATGTTCAAAATGTAGAGGGGCAAGTTTTTGCATTATTCTCCATTGCAATTGCGGCGGCAGAAGTTGCTGTAGCACTGGGAATCATAATCATTGCATATCGATTGTATAAACAAATAGATGTTCATGAATTCAGGAGTTTAAAAGGATAATAATTATTAAGTGATAAATTTCATGACAGAATCATATTACCTTTTAATAGCAACATTCCTGCCATTACTTGTTTCACCCATAGCTTATATACTAAGCAAAAGGAGTGGAAGCAATGCAACAACATGGTTCTCTTTTGGAATACTTGCTATTTCTACGATGTTACTACTAATAGCATCGTCTAACCTTCAGGGAGGTAGAAGCGCTTATGTAGAATCGTATGCGTGGAGTCAATTTGGAAATTTTGGATTAAGAATTGATGGGTTAAGTTTACCTTTTGCAATTATAATAAACATCTTATGTACAGTTCTTACCCTTTATTCAAAACCATATATGCTGCATAAAATCAAAGAATCTTTCGAAGAGAACTCTGGTAAAAGAGAAAGTGCCCCAGATTCGAATGAATATAAATCAAATGCCGGAGGAAATGAAATAAAGACACTAACAGTATCGAAATCAGCTGAGGAACAATATGTTAATCATCATATGGGACTTTACTTTGCTCTCTACTTGACTTTCTCAATGGGCATGCTAGGTACGGTTCTAGCAACTAATTTGATAGAATTTTATGTGTTTTTCGAGTTGATGCTCGTTCCGTCATTCTTTCTCCTAGCATTTTACGGATACGGTGAGAGAAAGAGAATAGCTTTAATGTTCTTTTTCTGGACTCACGTCGGAGCAGTAGTTTTGCTCTTGGGTCTACTTGCTATGGGACTTTTTGCCGGAGGTTTTGATTATGACACTGTGATGCAGAATGTCGAAAAGATTCCCGATCAATGGATTGTACTGATTGTCTTTGCTTTGGTAATAGGTCTTGGTGTCAAATTGGCCGCATTTGCCTTACACATTTGGCTGCCCTATGCTCACTCAGAGGCCCCGACTCCGATTTCAGCTTTGTTGTCACCTGCAATGATCGGTATTGGGGCATATGGATTACTAAGACTGTGGCTAGAATTGCTCGTGGGTGACTATTCCCAATATAGTATTTACATAAATCTCTGGGGATTGGCTACGATGATTTATGGTGGTGCCATGGCTTTGATGCAAGATGATATCAAGAGGGTTTTGGCATACTCAAGTATTAGCCAGATGGGCTACATTCTATTTGGCATTGGTTCAGAGAGTGTTCTCGGAATTACTGGCGCAACTTTCATGTATGTGACTCATGGTTTGGGAAAAGCTATACTCTTCATGATGGCTGGATCAATTATCCTCCAAACAGGAACAAGAAGCATGTCAAAACTAGGTGGTCTTGCTGGAAGGATGCCATATACTGCTGTAATTGCTATGATAGGCGCACTCACAATTATGGGGATTCCTCCAACAAGTGGTTTTATGGGAGAATGGATATTGTTTAATGGAGTATTGCAATCAGGTTTAGAAAATTCTGATACTTTGAGAATCGTGACATTTGGATTAGGAATACTAGCAACCGTACTATCTGCTGCTTATATATTGTGGATGTACAAGAGAGTATTTTTTGGTAAAATTCCAGAGCAATATGCAAAAATCAAGGACTCAAATAGATATATAACTGTCACAATGGCGGCACTGGCTGCGATTACACTGTTTCTAGGTGTTTATCCAAATCCAATGCTAAATCCAATTACTGATTATGTACAGGAAATGTTTTCTGGTGACAATACTGTACTGCAATTTAGTACCGCAAATCCTGTCAATGTTACATCATCGTATATGAATAATAGTAACGGTCATGTGACCGTTGCCGGAGGCGATTCTTGATAATGCATCTCTGTATGAATGATACCCTAAACGAATATACTTTAAGCATTACAATCCGATCTAATTTGAATCAGGATCTTTCTGTCGGTATGAAATGGGAGGATAAATAGAATGGTAGATCTTCAAGCAATTATTGGATTTGAAGGAATAGGGATCAATGCCTGGATGGTCTGGATTCTCCCATTTGTAGGTGCTGCATTAATTCCTGCAATTGCAAAGGTAGGAAACCGTGCGAGAAATTATGCAGCAGTAGGCTTTGCGCTTGCTAGTGCGTTATCTGCAGTAACACTGTTACCAGTAGCCCTTGACGGAGGTCAAGTTCATAGTCAGATAAACTGGATACCAATTTTGAATATTCATGCGGGTACTTTGGCAGATTCATTATCTATTCTCATGACTAATATTGTTGCATGGATCTCATTTCTAATTTTTGTATACTCATTAGGATACATGCATGGTGACAAGAATCTTACTAGATATTGGTTCTTTATGCTGTTTTTCATTGGTTCAATGCAATTGATAGTTCTTTCCGATAATCTACTAATGGTATTCTTTGGATGGGAAGGTGTTGGACTTGCTTCATTTGCTCTTATTAGTTTCTGGTATCATGATAAGAAGAGAGACTTTGTAGGAACGCCAGGACACTATGCGGGTGGAATTCAAATGTGGGCGTCACCATCGCATGCTGGATTAAAGGCATTTCTCATGACAAAAGCAGGTGATATCATGATGTTATCTGGAATGTTTCTAATTTTTAGCTATGCTGGTACATTTGGATTTACTGAGCTACTACAGGATCAGTCATGGGCAACAGAAATGGCAAAGAATAATCTGCTTATTCCGGCCGCAGTATTGATTTTTGGAGGGGCAATTGGCAAATCTGCACAATTTCCATTAAATGAATGGTTACTTGAAGCAATGACTGGTCCAACTCCTGTTTCAGCGCTAATTCATGCTGCTACAATGGTTAAAGCTGGAGTATTTCTTGTCGCAAGAATTGGACCACTCTTCTTTGCAGTCTCTGCCCTAAATTCGTCTCAATTCTTTGAGGTTATTGCATGGGTGGGCGCAATAACTGCATTCTTGTTAGCAACACAGGCGTTGGTTAACCCAGAAATAAAAAAGGTACTAGCCTATTCCACCGGATCTCAGATAGGACTCATGATGATGGGATTAGGAATTGCTGGACTTTCTTCATCCTTTGTAGATGGATATACATCAGGATTCTTCCACCTGATGAGTCATGCTATGTTTAAGGCTTCGTTGTTCATGGGCGCTGGCGCCGTACTACATGCTGTTGGCTCCAGATTTATGACCGATATGGGCGGGCTCAAGGATAAAATGAAAAAGACGTTCCTCTTTATGATGATGGCTGGTCTCTCATTAGCAGCAGCTCCGTTCATAACTTCCGGTTTTTGGAGTAAGGATGCGATTCTAGCCTCCGTTCTTGAATCAGGTTATCAATATTCGTGGGTTCTGTTTGCAATTGCAGTAATGGTCTCATTTATGACCGCCTTCTACACATTTAGGATGCTTGGCATGACCTTCTTTGGAAACAAAAGTAAATTCATTCAAGAAAACGAAAGCAGTCACCATGTTCATGAAGTCAGCGCTGTAATGTGGGTACCGTTTGCCATTCTTGCAGTTGCCAGCATTGCGGTAGGTTTAATTGGATTTACATTTGAACATCAGCTCCACGAAATGTTTACGTCATATCTTGCTGGTACATTTGGTATTCATAGCGAAGTATCTGAGGTCCATGAAGTTCCAACCGAGAGTGGATCTGGATTTTTGGCACTCGAAGAACTTAATCCTGTAGCAGTTACTGCTTCAATTGGTGCATTTGCTCTGGGTGCAATACTTGGAGGACTTGTATATATGAAAAGAATCATTAACCCTGAGGTCGTTTCGAGAAGTATCATATCTAGGGCAGTATGGAAATTCTTCTTTAATAGATGGTATCTTAATACTGCACTATATTGGGGAGCAGTAGTGGGACCGTTGGCTATATACCGCATCATTTGGCGATATTTTGAATGTACCATAATTGACGGAATTAATCCTGGTCTTCAGGGGTCAATGACATATTTCTCAAAAGTTATCAAGGCTGGACAAACAGGCATAGCACAGACATATCTTTTTGTTTTCGCTGCAGGTCTAATGATAATAATCATGTTGTTATTCTTGTAGGAATGAAATAGAAATGGATTTCTTATCGACTCCTCTGCTAGTAACTGTAATACTGGGTTCAGTTGGTCTTGCTATTCCAATTATTGATTCTCTCAGAAAAGAACGAGGCGCTGGTAATAAGTTATATTGCGGCATTTCAGTTGGAGCTATAATACTAATTATTGGTATCATTATCATTAGAATACTTTCAGGGGAACCGATTCCTACCATAGAATTTGGCAAGGGTATGCTCGCTGATGATATGTTTGGCGCATTCTTTGCGATATCGTTATTGATTGTATCAATAATGGTAACTGCTTCGTCTTGGAATTACATGAAAAACAAGACTAACCCTGCGGCATATTACTCCTTGATTCTCTTATCAAGTATAGGCATGATACTGATAGCATATTCTACAGATTTGGTAATGCTTCTAGTTGCATGGGAGCTCATGTCAATACCGACATATGCCTTGGCAGCATTTTCAAAACGTGATCCGATATCAAATGAAGCCGCGATAAAGTACTTCCTGTTCGGTGCTCTCTCATCAGCAATTCTTGTAGTGGCTATTGGTTTAGTATATGGAATTACTGGAACCACAAATATTGGTCAGGCAATAATATCTATGGTAAATGTTCAACAAGATCTAGTTCCAATCACACTTCTTGCGCTAGCGTTATTTATAGCGGGATTTGGATTTAAGATGGGTCTTGTTCCATTCCACATGTGGTTACCGGACGCATATGAGGGCGCCCCTACCCCGATTGGAGCGTTACTCGCGGCAGGTACAAAAAAAGCAGGATTTGCTGCTGCTATTCGTGTAATTGTTCTAGCAGTCTTTGTGTTGCATTTGGATTGGTCCATGACATTGGCAATTATAGCTGTATTTACAATGACATTGGGGAACCTGGGCGCATTGGTTCAAAAGAGCGTTCCCAGAATTCTTGCCTACTCAAGTATTGCTCAAGCAGGATACATTATGATAGGTCTTGCTCTTGCTCCTTATAGCGATCAAGCTCTTGGGGGTTCACTATTTCATATTATTAATCATGCAGTAATGAAATCTGCCGCCTTCATTGCGGTTGCTGCAGTGGCCATCACCCTTGCCAGCTACAGTATTGAAAAGTATAGAGGACTCGCTAAAAGAATGCCACTTACTGCCATAGCATTGTCAATATCTTTATTGGCATTGGCGGGAGTCCCGCCCTTGAATGGATTTTGGAGCAAACTAGTATTATTTAACTCGGCAATTGTTACAGGACCTGACGTTTGGTGGGGGCCTTATTTGGCAATTGCTGGAGTTTTGAACAGTGCACTTTCGCTTGGATACTATGCTTGGATAATGAGAAAAATGTTCATGGAAGATTCGCCTGAGACATCTAGAGTCAAGGAGCCAAGGGCAATATCTGCAGTACTTATTTTCGCAATGATCTTCATGGTTGGTTTTGGTATTTGGCATGCACCAATTCTGGAGTTTGCCACAAATTCAGTTCCAAATCTATCTCAACTTGTATCAGTATTACCCTCTGTTCCACTGAAATAGTACGCTATCGGTGTCAATGACGCAATAGTTGCCTGGTAAGAATGCAAATGCTAAACATGTAGTAGAATATGTGTTCCTATTTTAGGTTCATTTCCTTCATGATCTTTACTACTTTGTCGTCAGTTATCTCTTCAAAATTGTCATAGAATTGAGCAACTGAAGTAAAATTACTAGTCGGTGGTATTAATATTGTCACCACCTGATCCACCTCATTTTTTAAGAGCTCAACAGTTTCGTTAGGCGCAACTGGGATAGCAATGATTATCCTTTTTGGATTCATCTTTCTAATCCATCTAGCTGAAACCACAAGTGTAGCCCCAGTGGCTGCACCATCATCAACAAGAATAATCGTTTTATTCTTAATATCATATTCATTCTGTTTTGGTCTATACAGTAAGCTCCTGCGACTAATTTCTTGGATTTGTGATTCCTTTTCTGTCTCTATGTAATCTTGTGATACTCTCAATGCCTTTACAACATACTCATTTAGATAAACAGTATCCTTATCCATTATAGCTCCTATGCCAAGTTCTTTGTTATTCGGGGCTCCCAGTTTACGAGGTATCACAATATCAAAATAATTCGCAGATCTGTTCTTGTAGATTGTATAAGCTAATATCACTCCTCCACGTGGAATTCCAAAAACTACTACGTCTTTTGCAATTTCGTCTTTAATCTCATTGTTTAGCTTGCTTATGAGAAGTTCTGCAGCATGTTCTCTATCCTTGAATTTTTTGACGGAATTATATTCTGTTGGCATGTGAAAAGTTATTATATAAACTATCTATTTTGCTTTAAGTCTTTTCAATAAAATACTTATAGATTTAACAGTTCAAAAGTTATGAATTATTTTTATATTAAAATCCTATATCCAGTAACATATTGAAATATAAAGAACGTAATGTACATTTTAGTCAGAAGTGCGAATAAATTCAATAAAGTACAAATTGAATTATAACCCAGCAAAGTATGATTACAAATCTATGATGTACGTGAAGGAGAACATCACCTATGATAATTTCACCAAGGCACGCGAACATCAATGGCAATGTGATAAATGCAGATGTACATTTTCAAATTACCCTGCTCTTAAAGAACACAAGACTGAAAAACATTCCTACTAGAAAGTAGTATTTTCGCTATTTACTAGTAATTAAGGCATTTATAAAAAAGTTTGAGTAAATTCATTGAGTATATCCTGAAAATAAATTTTTTATTATATTTTTGCGTATATCTTTATCGGTCTAACCCTGGCTTACCCTAAACCTGTTTTATCCAAATCCCAGATTATCCGAAGTTAACCTGTTACTCTATATAGTTAAACAAAAAATTGGCCGGATGTAATACCGTTTTTAATGTTCAGTAGATGGGATTTTTCTAAGTTTTACTTCTAACGCACGTTGTCCCAGGATGATTCTTTGAGAATGTCTCACAATCGTTTTCTTTGATGAAGCACTGAAATATATCAGTATCAGATGCGCAAAAACTAATTTTTGCTTGAACAGCATTTGGAATTGAAAATACAATAGTTGCAGCAACCAGTGTAACGGCCAGTAGGATAAATATCGCAATAGAATTCATTGTATGGAAGATCATTAGAGCGATAGATGGAGCGATATAAATGGGTATCACTTTTCTTGCAATCAGTATTACTCTATACTCTTTTTCAATTTCGCATAAAGTACTTAATCTTGTATTGTATCCCCGAATCTCTTGAATTTTCTTAGTCGTGTTCTCTTCCTTCCTGGATTTCTTCGGATTCTTATCTAGCCGAAGTACAATCTTGGATAGTTCATCAATAGCCAGATTTATCATACCGGAGTCAACCTCTATAGTTTTTCTTGACATGTCTATCTTCCGGCCACTGCCTATATCTGTAGTATGACAAGTGTTTTTGGTTTAACCCTATTAAGGCAAACGAATACGCCAGATGCCGAAGGAATTAATGATACCAGTGCTGGCCCTCTTTGTTTAACTCTTTTATTGTTTGTTGGCTACTATCTTACAAGTGTCGACAAGTGCCAAGAATATGCGCATGGCTGGTGGGCTATTCATGGATTGGCCCATCAGTTTTAATTCCTTAATCCAGTTCTGCCCCATATTATTTATTTATATTTCATAGATGATTAGCGCGGAATAATTGACATCTGAATTTTGCCTATCGTCCTGCAAAAGTTTGGAAGTAGATGAAAATTTTATGTCAATAAGTCTGAATGTACTACCGTGCTGCTTTGTTATATCTTCCATAAATTTGTCAATATTGTCTGTCACCGAGGTTAGTCTGTCAGATTCAAAGCCTATTGTCCTTATCACAATACAGCCATGTGTTTATTGCATAAATGCCTTGTCCACCTTACCTTCCCTAACTTTTTAGAAAGTCCTAATAGGAGTTATAGAGTAAGTACAAGAATTGGTAAAAAATCTAGGTTTAACGATGATCCTTGCGGTGGTACTTTCGGGGTTGGGTCATATCTATTTAGGATTTGTAAAAAGAGGAATTATTATTCTAATTATTGGAATAGTCATATGGATTGTCGTTTCGTGGCTTATTCCCATACCTTTCAGTTGGTTAATAGGAATTGCTTATTGGATCTGGCAAATATGGGATGCGTATAACCATTATAAAAAATTGAAACCGCAAGAGCCTCAAACGGGAAGATGAAATATAGGGATAACGTATTTAATTATTTTTATCATTTGTTGCTCTTATGAAGATTTTCGGTCTTCAATTCGAGAAATATTTCTTTCAAGAGCAACAAGACGGGAAATAATTTTTGCGATATCTGATTGAATATCATATTGTGCAGCAAGTAATCCCATATCACTCATTATTACAGATTTCTTTGCGTCGATAATTGCCTTGATTACTGGATTATGCTCTTTATTATACCAATCCTTGTATAGGGTAATTCGTTTAGCGAAGTTATCGAGTATTTTATAATGGTCTTCTCCAGCGTTTTCGATTTCTTTTAGTAATTTATTATCAGCAATAAATAACTCCTCGAAAACATCCTGTCCCATCTTTAGAATTGATGTTTTCTAATTATTAAATGTAAAACTATATAGTTGATTGGTGCCTATCCGGTGAAGAAAATTATTTTAAATAATTAGGTTTCGACGATTTGTTTTTCTTATAGCCAAACTGATTGGTGCCTTCGGTATAGGAAAGCACCAACCATATCATCAGGTGAGATGATAGATACATTTCGTAGAATATTTATTTAAAAACTCGTAATAACTGTTTATTACTTTTCATAACATGATTTTATCGGATCAGTCAATTTACTTGTACTTGAAAAAAATCTTGTATATAGTATAACCAAGAGAGAACTTGAGAGCCCTCCAATAACAACAATAAACACTATGAGAGCAATAAATTTATTAGAAGCCAAAACTCGAGTAACTGAATCTCCTCTTCCTGGCCAATATCACGGCATACTTTGTTCCATTGATTCTAACGACAAAGATTGTGCATATTCAACTAAAAGTACATTGAGTGTCACTACGGTAACGATTGATATTCCGATTATTATTGCTGGATCCAAGTGATTTACTATCGTTATCGGCTTACTATCAAAAGGTTAAAAAAAAGTATTAATCACTAATCGTAATCGAGTCGATGATTTTCTCTATACCTGAGGCCTGTGCCTTATTATTCTTGCTCTCAAGTCAATTTCTCTAAGTGTAAAAGATTTATCTATTCTCTGTTGCCCTTTGGTTTCTTTTGAGTTAATACATTAATATCTTGTATATTTTGATAATAATCTCATATATCATTCTTCGATATGTATATTAGATCCGAAGTGAATGAATGTTCCAAGCCTTGGTCAGTGTCATCATCACATTACTGATTATTTTGCTTTTGATTTTTCCTTCAATTACGCACTTTTATTCGGTTGGAGCTCAAGAGGAATTTGCTGATACAGAGTTTGAGGAAGAAGGAAAACCAAAGCTTTTTGATACAAACCTCAAAATTTCTACGATTGTTGAGGGATTAAGTACTCCTACCAGTATGGCTTTCGTAGGTCCTGGGGATATTTTGGTTCTTGAAAAAGATACTGGTATGGTCAAAAGGATAGTCGATGGAAAAGTTCTTGCAAAACCAGTTCTTGATATTAATGTTGCAAATTCGATTGAGCGATGCTTGTGTGGAATAGCGGCATCCAGAGACAGGTCTACGACATATGTTTTTCTTTACTACACTGAAATTGATGGAAAAGATGGAGACGACAAGGCCGGGAAGCAACCAATTGGGAATAGGGTCTATAGATATGAACTGTCGGGCGATGCACTGATTAATCCATTACTTTTGATGGACCTACCAGCCAATCCAGGTCCTCGACACAATGGTGGTGACATAATAATCGGCCCGGACAACAATCTCTATGTAACAATTGGTGACGTAGATGGTTCTTTTAAGGGACCAACTACAGAAACCAAGACCCAGAATTACCAGGACGGTGTTGATCCTGATGGAAGGGGGGGTATTTTGAGGATATCGCAGGACGGGCAACCTACCGACGGTATACTTGGTGATTCCATTCCATTGAGAATATACTACGCATATGGCATAAGAAATAGCTTTGGGATTGACTTTGATCCTGTTTCTGGTAATTTATGGGATACAGAAAATGGACCAGGAAACGGTGATGAAATAAATTTAGTACTCCCTGGTTTCAATAGTGGATGGCAACAAGTACAGGGTATGGCTTCGATGGAAGATTCATTCAGCGAATCTGATTTACAAAACTTTGAAGGGAAGGGACATTATAGCGATCCTGAGCTTGTTTGGATAAATACAGCTGGACCAACCGCTGTAAAATTTTTGGAGTCAACTAAGCTTGGAACTACATATGAGAACGATATGTTTGTAGGCGATGTGCATAATGGCAGGATTTATCATTTTGATCTTACTCCTGATAGGAAAGACCTGGTTCTTCCACAAGCTCTCTCCTCGAGAATTATAGAAAAACCATCATCTCCTGGAGTTAGTAGTATTGTATTTGGCGAAGGGTTTGGAGGAATCACTGACTTGGAAATGGGTTCTGATGGTAATCTATACGTCGTATCAATAGGACTTGGTAGTATATTTCAAATAAGTCATATACCATAAGACAATTCTGTTTTAGTTTCTCTAGAATAATATCTCAAAATTGATATTAATATATTAACGTGATATGACAGATTCGAAAATCCAAAAGGAAATTAATCTCCTTTCTTTTAGTAACAAAAAGGATATAGATAAAGAAAAAAAAGATATTGACAGAGTCTTATAGGTGTATTAGTCCACCCTGTTGTCCAACATGTGGTGATTGCCCAACTGATCTCCTTCTAAAGTGTCCAGAAGGTCTCTTAGAGAGCAACTCAATAAACCAAGCCTCATGTTCAATTTCTTCTTGCATGATTCTTTGAGCAATATCATAAGTACGATGATCTTTCCCAGATGTCATGTCACATACCTCTCCCCATGAGCGTATAGCACATTGTTCTGCACCAAGTAGTATTTCTATAATGGGAGTTAGACTTTCCCAGTTCTCTGGAAGGTACGCATCAGGACAACCTGCCTGATCGGCAAATTTTCTAATATCTCTTGGTAATGACCCTCCAAGTTCATACAATCTTGGTACCATGGCCTCAAAGTGATTTCTATCTTCGATCCTTGCTTCTTCTACAATTTCTTTAATTCCTTCTCCATCAAGCCCAGTGCAATGCATTCTTAAAATTGTATAATAATAATATGTAGTAAATTCAGCACCTACACCCTTGGTTATCAATTCTTTTAATTTTTCGACATCAACACCATTCTTCTTTATAACCTCAATTGCAACTATATTTGGAACCTTACCCTTTGTATCACTCATAACAAAAAAAATAGATAATATTCTATAAAAGTCTTGTTATGAGGTTAATAGTTGACTATGTTTGAATTAGATCTTTACAAAAAATCATTTATTATGAAAAATCTAATAATTGAAGGTAATTTTTATATCTGAAGTTATTGTTAAGTTGCTATGAGTTTTGTTGACAGTGATGGAAATATCATTGTACCAAAAACAGTAAGACCTCTTATAGAATATGAATCGACCATGCTGGGAGAAAAAAGGGGGTCATTAAAACAATACAGACATGGCAAATTACACATACGCGAATATGATACCTATTACAGTGTTCATTATGACAAAATTGATCCTAGGAATGATCCTTTTGGACATATAATAATGGACGCTTCAAAGTATTTTCCTGGAGTTATGATGCTTTCTTTACTTTCAAATTATATTATAGATAAGGAAAAATGACACGAAATGAACTTTGACATATCTCCACTAATTCTGTTGTTTCTCCAACGTTACCAAATTGCTTTTTGCAAGTTAACTCTAAAAGAGTGAAAAGTGCCGTTGTTAGAAGATAGCGAAGAGGTATTGGACGCAGTCATAGAAACCAACAGAGAGGAACCTACATTTGTATTCAAGAAACCGTCTATTTGGCTCATATTCAAGACTATACTAAAGCTAATTCCAGTCATAGTGTATCTTAGGAAGGACAGAAGAGAATGGGTGAAAAAAGAAGGGAAAAATGTAAATGAAAAAAAGTTCAGAAAGCACGCGGAAAGGGCATTAAAGACTTTTGTCACACTTGGACCATCGTACATAAAACTTGGACAATGGTTATCCTCAAGAGCAGATCTTTTACCCCAACCTTACTTGGATGTATTGGAAAAACTTCAAGATAATGTGCGACCCGAACCATTTTTAGATGTCAAGCCCATTCTTGAAAGGGAGCTAGGTTCGCTAGAAAATATTTTCGAGTCTTTTGACCCTTCTGCAATTTCTGGAGCCAGTTTAGGTCAAGTCTATAGGGCAAGATACAAAGAAAAAGATGTAGTAGTAAAGATAAGTAGACCAAATATTGAAGAAACAATTGGACAGAATATCTACATTTTAAGAAAATTGTTACCATTGGCGACTCGGTTTATTGATGAAAACCTGAGGTTTTCAGCAGAAGGAATGCTTTCTCAATTCATTGAAACAGTACATGAAGAAATGGATTACAGAATAGAAGCAAAAAATTTGATACAGATAAAAAATAATCTAAAGGAGGATAAATCAGTTATTATCCCAAGAGTTTACCTGGATAGAACTTCACGCCACGTCATTACAATGGAGTATTTACCGGGAACCAAGATAACTGATATAAAGACACTAAATCAAAATAACATCGATAGAGCAAAATTAGTATATCGCATACATCGATTGTTTTTTAAAATGTTATTGCGTCACAGTATATTCCATGCAGATCCACATCCAGGTAACATTTCGATTACGAATGAAGGAACAATAATACTTTATGATTTTGGAATGGTTGGAAGACTTGATGATGAAACAAGAAGAAGATTGGTAAGGCTATATCTGGGTCTTGTAGATAAAGATCCAGTGCGGACTACTGATGTGTTATTAGAACTAGGAACCCTTGAACCCTCTGTTAATAGAAGATTGGTGGAAAAGGGACTCGAATTGAGTATACAATCATTACACGGTAGAAAAGTGGATAGAATGGAGATAAAAGCGCTTCAAGATTTGGCAAATAAGACATTAAGTAGGTTTCCATTTAGATTGCCCAAAAATCTTGCGCTGTATATGAGAATGGCCTCCATTCTTGAAGGTATTTACCATTACCATAATGTAAAATTTCAATTTGTTCGTGTACTAGTAAGTTTGCTTGAAGAGGAAGGTTTGATTAAAGAAGCATACATAGAAGAATTTAAGAGATATGTAAACAGATTTGTAAAGGGTATAGAGGTCTCAAGTGAACTTGCACCTATGTTAAAAGAATATTTGACTGATCAGAAATCAGAAAATAAGATTAAGGCGAATTCAAATGTTCTTCCAATGAGTATCATATCATCGGCAATTTTTATTGGATCAACCTTTATCTTTCCCTATGAAAGGAATTTCTCATATTTTGGATTTGCACTATCTGCAGCTATGTTAGTAGGTACTCTTGTCTTTAACAAATTAAGTAGAAGGTAAAGAACCACATCCCTATCCTAGGATGAGCATGGCGTTGAAGTTGTTTTAATTGCGATTGTATTTTGGTTTCGAAGCACTCATATCTATAACCTTCCATAAGTTCATCTTACCTAACATTTCTGTGTCTCATCATTCAGTGTTATTTAATCGTAAATATTGCAGAATCTATATACACAATAATTTTAGGATATGATCCATCCAAGTTCATATAAACTAAAACTTGTCTATGAGAACGATGAATCTCAGTTCAAGGACCGTACTCCTACCTTCAATAGTTCTACTGATTGGTGCTGTATTTGGTACTACGGCAACGAGCGCATTCGCAGCAGATGATCCTTTTAAGAACAAGGTAGACATTGACACCGATGTGGATAACAAAAATACGTGTGATGAATCTGGCGAGGGATTTAATCAAGGACTCTGTGTTGTCACTGATAATTTAGAAACAGGCACCTTTACTATGCAGGGCGAGAAGAACAAGATTTCAATTGACGTAGAGGGTGAAAACCACAACGACTGCGATGAAAAAGGAGATGGAGACAATGAAAGTGAATGTATAATCACATCGAACAGAGGAATCGGAGAAATAAATATCCTCGACGAATTGCCGTGATAAAAAATTAACCGATAAATCGGTTAGTACAACTATCAACCTTCATTTTTTTATTTTCATTAACAAACAATACTGATTAAACTTATATCTAATGTTGTCCCTAAATGTACAAATGAAAGTGTTACATGGAAGTCCGGGATTTGGTGTTCAACTTTCAGAGAATGAAGTTAAGGATTTTCTTTCAGACAGCAAATTAAATCTTCATCTTGGAACCGTAGATAAAGATGACTACCCAAATGTACATCCTACTTGGTATCTTTATGATGAGTCTAAGGATGTAATTTTTATAGAAACAGGAAAGGAATCTAGAAAGACCAACAATTTGAAAAGAAATGACAAGATCTATTTTTGTATAGATGAGGGAAATCCCCCGTATAAAGGCATAAGGGGTAAAGGAGACGTTAAAATTTTAAGTAGCCCTGACACAAATCTTCCGATTGCACAGAGAATAATGGTAAAGTACCTCGGAAGTATAGATCATCCGATGGCGAAATTATTGCTTGGGAACGTAAGAAATGGAAATTCAGTGTTACTGGAAATCAAACCAAAATATTACTCTACTTGGGATTATAGTAGAAATAACTGAATAGATCCATTGCATAAATTTTTGGATATAAATATAGTACTGTAGTACCTAAAAATAGTTGTTTGTTCTACTAAGAAAAGCTATATCAAATTCTAATCGAGTGTAAATAATTGGAATTCCAGTACCTGATGAGTCTATCTGAGTCATTTAATTTCGCAATCTTCAAAATCACGATCCCCTTGTGCAGGATCAAAATTAGTTATTCTGTCTTCTCCATCCCCACATCTGAAGAAGTCTCCTCCCTGACCTCCACTTAGGGTGTCATTACCTTGGCCTCCATATAGACGATCATCTCCAGGTCCACCATCAAGTATGTCGTTATTAGAAGTACCATACAAAACGTCACTTTCAGTACCGCCAATTAGTCTATCGAGCCTATCTCCTCCGTGTATCTCATCACTACCAACACCTCCATCAAGAACGTCCTCCCCATCGCCGCCATTAAGGTAATCATTCCCATCAGAACCATTCAAAATATCATTTCCCCCCTCACCTTGGATTTCATCACTACCTTGCAATCCATTCAATATATCGTTGCCCCTAAATCCTCTCATGTCATCATCGGTGGCCGTTCCCATGATGTTGTCATTTGCAACAGTTCCCTTGATGTCCACTGCCCAAACTATTGGAAAGCTTACTAACAATATTGATATCGTCAGCACAGAAAGTATTGTTACTCCATGGGCTAGTTTTATCATGATATTTTACTCAAGTTAACCATTAGATTATAAATATCTATACCATTCAAGGTATCTCCTTGGGAGATTCTATATCGTAACATCAATTTAATAAATTTAATAGAATATAAATCAAATTAATAAACAACTTGTCGAAAATTCTGGAGTGGGAAAATGGAACTTTTTAATATAAATTAGATTCCAATCATTAAATAGTCGTCATCTCAGTTATAATGATAGACAATGAATTTGAATCTCATGACAAATCCGGATCGGAGGATCATTTTAATACTATATACAATCCTCATACTGCTAGTATCAGCTCCACTAAATCTATATCCAGATCTAAATATTCAGAATCCACACCTTAACGGGCAGGAAAATGATGATGGCTTGTTTACACCAGGTACCACAAATAACAACTCTTCTGATTCTACTACTAATTATTCGGGAATTGTTACTCAAGACGTCGTTCAAAGTTTTACAATTTCATGTATTGACTTTATGAAATTATTTGACACAATTTCAGCGTTGGATATTGGCGATCAAGTTTCAGAGAAGAAGGTAAATCAGACTGCACTAGATCAAATAGAGCATATCTTTAATTCATATGCAGGAAATTGTTCCCAGCTTGACGAATATGAATTTGAATAGATTTCATTTCGTGTATTCAAGTTCCACATTCGTATGAAAAATTAGTATTTTATGTGATGTTCTTACTTTTTTTCAATTTTTTTAACACTAGTAATGAACCAACAGAACCAGCAGCAGCTGCGATGATGATTGGAAGTGCCAAATTAGCCAGATTAACCGAAAAGGGTTCTGAAACACGAATTGGGAAATCAAAGGTCAACATCCTATTTGAGCCATTAGAATTTCCTGCTAGAGGATTTTCCAGAATGTCAATACTTAAAAGAAACAAGCCCGATTTGTCAAAATTGTAACTATGTGAGTAATGGCCACTTGATAATAATATTGGTTGCGACCTTGCCAATTCTTCTCTTTCATTTGATATTCTTATAGTAATGGGAGTATCTGTTATGGGGATGTTACTAACTGTAGTCATCATGATGTTTATTCGTGTGATCTGTCCTGATATTGGAACCATTGGTATAGTATTAATCCGGACATCATAGTCTCCAATTCGCTGTTGCAATGAATTGCTTAGCAAATCCGCAGTTATAGTTTGAACAGATGATACTAAACTTGTGATGATAGTAACTAATAGAATTAAAAGTAATACTTTCAAATTACTACATCAAAACCTCTTACTCTTCAAGTTCTGGTTAGATACATCTTTATTCATTCTCATTACTGATGTTGAGAGCTTATTTTTACTATTGATTTTCATAATACTCGCAGGTCTTAGTTGCCCTGAAGTGAACATTTCCACTATCTGAAACGTAAATATTTCCAGAGGAATCTATCGCAATATCGTGAGGAATAAGGAACTGATCATCCCCACATCCGAGTGATCCCCATTTTGTAACAAAATCCCCATCACTATTGAATTTCTGAATACGCACATTTCTGGTATCAACAACGTATACATTACCTTCTTTATCAGTGACTATGCCATGGTTTTCAACAAAGTGACCGTTACCGTAACCATAACCTCCCCATTTCTTTGTAAAAGTACCTTGGTCATCAAATTTCGCAACAAAAGAATTATTTCTACCGTCTGTAACATAAACTGAATCATGCGAATCTATAGTAATATCATGTAAATGTACGAATAACATTCCTGGAGAATAAGAATTCCATTTAGTCAAGAACTTTCCATCATTGGTGAATTTTTGAACTTCTGGATTATCTTGATCACTCGTATACACGTTATCATTAGAATCAACAGCAACTCCCCAAGGCTTTATGAATTGACTATCCGCTCTGCCCTTGGAGCCCCACATGGTAATGAAGTTCCCCTCACTGTCAAATTTCTGAATATGCTGATTAGCGTAATCAGCGACAAAAATATTGCCTTTTGAATCTACTGCCATGCTCTCAGGTTGCAAGAATTGTCCTTGTCCCTTACCTTTAGTACCCCAGGCTTTGATAAAGTTCCCCTCACTGTCAAATTTCTGAATGTTACATTTTTCTGCATCACTAACGTATACAAATCCATTGGAATCAACTGCAATTCCATGAACATGTAAAAATTGTCCTGGTCCTGTCCCTTTAATACCCCAAGCAGTTATCAATGTGCCATTGCTATCGAATTTTTTAACATAATGAAATCCCGGAAGATCATCGGTAACGGGTCCAACTCCGACAGTACCGTTTACTAACGAAACATTACTAACATATTGAGATTGATCTTTGTTGTCCTTACAATTGAGACTCTTCGGATCTTCTGTTGTTTGAGAATATGTTGACTGAGAACTCAGTATAGACAAACTAGACAACATAAGTGTTAAAGACACCAGAGTTACGACGAGCTTTAAATTAAGATTCAAGTTTTCTAATTTTGAAATTTTCATAGGGGGCGTATTCACCATGCTGCGGCCTGAACAGAGGACATCATTATGAGTTTCTAGTCACCAAATATAAATTTAAAACTAAAAAAATTCAGAGCTTGGAGCAACATGAAAAAAATGTCGCAAGATTAGGGTTGTTTCCGTAATGGCAGGAGATTTCATTTTCTAATCATGAATTATCTTCATTTTCAGCATGTTCTTCTTCTCCTTCAGCATGTTCTTCTTCTCCTTCAGAGAGATTCAAATCATAAACGCTGTTAAGCAACGAAGTTATCTTATCATCGACAATTGTATCAATTTCATCAAATGCCGCCTTACTATCTATCTTTTCTTTTACTGCATTTAATGAATCTCCCAATTCGGTCGAATTTGTGTCAGAATCTTCCTTGATTTCATCAAAGTTTTGGATTGCTTGCGTTATAGTTGCCTGAGCTGTCTGGTAGTTTGCTTCGTCAACTATGCTTGAAGTTTCATTACTACTGCTATCAGTAGAGTGTTCGGTAGATGTCATATTTTCATTATGTTCACTTTCATGCTCACCCTCTTCCATTCCTAGGGCCATTCCATAATGTTCCAAAGTTTCACCCACTAAATCATTAACCACTAATGCCTTCATAGTAGCATTTTCTTGTTGTTCTTGATCAATTCTAGAGTTAACAACATCAACAATTATGTCATTTATACTAGTAACCTTGTCTGAAATCTCTGTTTGTGATGAAGTTCCAGATTCAAAAGCGTTACTAAAATTATTCAACGCATTATTGAGCTCAGTTGCAAGACGAGAATTTCTTTCTGAAATCTCTTCAGTATCATTTGAGGTCAATTGATTCACTACGTTTTCGGCATGCTCTTTGGTTAGAGCAGGGTCACTTGAAACTTGACCTAATGCAAGTTTTGATTCTATTTTTATCATTTCGATTTTAGTCAAGAAAGAGGCGCTTTCGTCTCCAGAAAAAGTATGGCCGTAAACTGATCTGTTCACGGTTGGACCGATCATAATCAGTAATGCCAGTACAGCTATAGAATAGTACAGTAATTTTATCATTCAACTAGATAGCAGTTCAACATAATAATAGCATTATGGTACAACAATCGAAATCTCTTACTCGGGTTAAAAATTGATAATAACCTTCAAAAATGTACTACAAATTATATTTCATCAAGGTTTCTAATTAATAGACAATTATATGAAACACAAGAAAATCATAACTGCGTCTATTGTTACTGTTATAATATTGACCATTTCGTACACTGCGTCTTACTACAAGACATTAACAGATGAGCATCAATTAACTTTAAAAAGAAATGCAATATTCGAATATCTTTGGGAAAATGACAATACCAGTTTTTCTAGGAATTAACCGAGGATATTAAGAGATCACACTGACAAACATCCACTTTAAGAATTATTTCATAAATTCAAATTCCCAACTCACTCAAGTAGGTCTATTCCAATACATGTTTGAATATTCTTTGTAAAGTGGGTTGTATTTGACCGTGAATTATTCCACTAATCTCATTAATTGTACTTTTTTCGTTCAACCTAGTCCTAAGATCAACAAAAACAGAATTCAAAAATTCGTTATCTTTGGGGATGAGGTTGTCTTTTACTTCTGTATCAAACCTCTCTGTGGTTATATTCGCGAGGCTAAGACTTCGATAATAGAATCGTATGTCATTTATTGTATTATTACTATGACTACTTGTTGAGTTCGATGTCGATGAAGAATTCTGAGAATGGTATTCTTTCGTCATACTGTGTCCAGACATATTCATTATGGTACTTTTTGTGTCGTATGCTTTCGAATAATATTCAATAATTTTATCCAAATCCAAAGAGATTGCAAGCGATTGTATAGTTGCATTTTCAAGATCTGATTTGTCTATCCTCGCTGAAATGATTTCATCAATAGTGTCCTTAACCATGATTGCCTCATCTTCTCCAATTCCCCCACTTGCATTTCGTAACATCGTTATTGAGGATGACAGAGTAGTGCCTAGACGTTGATTTTTTTCATTGATTTCCTTCATTGTTGAACTGTTAAGAAGCAAAGATGCATCGTCTGTATATTCTGTTACTAATGTCAAGTTTTCCCCATTTGCTCTTATCGATAAAATGATGCTCTTTAGGTCATCCATTAAAGAAAGAAATGACGAATCTTCGTTTGGTGTGAAGGTATGTCCATGGACTGAACCAGAAAAAGAAAGTACTCCCACTATCGATAATAGTATTAATTTTACATGTTGGAAAGACTTCATAACTTTTGGAAATATGGGATTAAATTTTATTTTTACGCTTCAAATATACTACAATAATAGCTATAACCACTGATGCTGGCACCAAGTAGTATAATACTAGTTCATTGGTGGGTATTATCTGATTTGGATCTGTAGTTGAAATGTCGAAATCTGCAGAAATTGGATTTTGAGAATATGCAGGATCGCCGTTTATCCTAACCAATAAAGAAATTTGGTAATCTCCAATCTCCTTAAAAGTATATGGGATGGTAATATCACTAAACTCATAGAACTTGAATGGATTATGCGTAATAATTGAACCATTTTCCTTATTTTTGATTAACAGTGACGCAAAGATATTATTCACATTTTGATTTTCTTTATCTAGAATACTAAAATTTAGTAAAGTTGAGTTATCACCAGCAAAAAGAAGGGGTGGATATGGCGCAAATACTATTTGGTAGTTTCCAATATTCTTGGTTGTTCCAAAGAAGTGACCCGAAGTAAATTGTGAGCTAATATTTATGCTAAAACATATCAAAACGAGGAACATTAAAAGATGTTTAATACAGAATACTTTTTGTAAGGACATAAACATTCTGTGTTAAGACCATTATATGACCTTATTTTTAATTCATTCCATTTCGTTTTAACAGAAACATATATGACTACTGGTTGCAAACAAAACAAACGTTAATCAAGCCTTGCTGGCTTTCTATCTCGTAGTAAAGAATACAAATATCCCGCCATCACAATTCCTGCAATACTGATACCAAGGGTGGTCAATAATACCAGATACGTAATACCTGAATCCGCTTGTAGCCTGTCAACAGATTGTTGAATGCCAAGTACTTCATTTTGTGATTTATTCAAATCTTCTCTACTTTTTTGAATGTCATTTGAGAGTTTACTGATACCATCCTGGACTTGTTGATTAATATTATTAGTATTGGTTGTATCGATAGAACTATCGGGGAATGAGAAAATGGATTTTGATTCTACATCTTCTATTTTAAATTCGCTATCCACTTTTTGTCCCTTGACGTCACCTTGAAGTACCAGGCTATATGGTCCCACCCTTGTCGGAAGTACCATGCCTTCATATCCACCGTCGGTTGTTGGAGAGGGCTGGAAATCTAATACTTTTGTGATAGTGCCCGACTTTACAGATAGTGTAAGATTCGCTAGGGCATTAGCAACAGGTGTTTGTTCGCCACTTGCTCCCCTACTAACTTGAAGTACAATACTATTCAAGTCACCAGCGAGAGGAGGTTCGGATAACCAGCCAGCCTCGATAGTTGTATTTCCAAAAGTCTTACTAATATGTGCAAACGAAATTTGAGGGACAATCATAAAGGTTACAAAGGTCATCAGAAAAGCTCCAATTACAAAAATAGTAATCCCTACAATTTTCATGTGGATAAATAAAGTCTTGATACATGTTATATCCTTTATCCTCTTCTTTCGATTAGTGTACTAGAAAAAAAGGAATGATAAAATATTCAAATCAATATTATTTTCATGTAATCATATTGATTCTACATTTTCCTACTTATTCAATTTCATCATATCCCAATAGAAATTTGTCCTTGGTTTTGGTGTTATGTGTAACGGGACTCATTGGTTTTGGTGCTGTTCACTCAACTTATGGACATGCCTTTGTGACCAATAGTGTTCCATCTCAATCACAATCAATATCGACGTCTCCGAAACAAATAGATGTTTACTTTAGTGAACCCGTTGATGTACGTTACAGCAGTCTGAAAGTTTTGGATTCTAATGGCAAACAGGTCGACCTGGGGAAGGTCAACTATAAGGGAAGCGATGAGTCTTCGATGGAAGTTTCCGTTCCTGTGTTGAAAGATGGCACGTACACAGTATCAACAAGTGTCTTATCTCAAATTGACGGCCATGTGACGGATAATGCTTTTGTATTTGCTGTTGGACAAGCAGTATTGCCCACGAACGTGACTAGTACTGGCCCGTCCTCGACTCTCTATTTGCCAGAAGCATTAGCTAGATTTCCTACTCTTTTAGCTCAAGTAATGATAGTAGGGGCAGCCTTTGCAAACCTTTGGGTCTGGGGACCATTATCAAATATCTCTGCTCTTACTGGATCAATCTCTGAGATAAAAAAGAATGTAAGCAAAAATCTGGCAATATATTATGTAATCGCCTCAATAATTCTAATCTTCTCAAATTTTGCCATATTATATTTTCAGGCAATTTCTATTAACGCAAGTATAATAGATGTTCTTGGGACCAAATTTGGTACTGTATTGGTAGAAAGATCAGTAATATCTTTCATAATATTTGGTCTATCCTTATACGAATACAGACAATTTAGGAAAAATGAATTTCACATGTTCTCTAGATTGGAAAGCTTTGGTATTTTGATAATTGGTATAACCTTATTGGCTACCACAAGTTTGATTGGACACGGTGCCTCAAGTCAGCAAGTGGCGCCAATAATTATGGACTTTGTACACAATTTGACTGCCTCCATTTGGATTGGCGGTACGTTCTATCTTGCGTTTGTTCTGGTTCCAAAATTAAAAGAGTCTAAAATGGATTCTCATTACAAGTTATCGACATTATCAATACTGATCCCTAGGTATTCGTCGTTGATAGTAACATTATTGGGAATTTTAGTTATAACCGGTCCATTCCTATTGTACATTCTTGAAAATAATTTGAGTTTGGTTGTTGATTCTTTATACGGTACATTTTTGGTGATAAAGCTGTTACTAGCAGGGTTCATGGTAATTTTAGGAGGGTATAGCAGTGTACTTATTTATAATCGGGTTATTAGATTATTGAAAGTATCTCAAGTTGTCAGTGGTAATCCTGGAAATTCCGAGTTACAAAACGAAGACTCTGAAACTGAAAGAAGAGCAACGCACTTGGTTGTTAACTTTAGAAGGGCTCTTGTAATTGAATCAATACTTGGAATTGCATTGCTTGTTAGCGTTGGTCTTTTGGTAAATACTGGAATTCCCGCAAGTGAAGAAGTACAGAATCAATTACAACCAGGAGCTGCCCAATCAAATCAGATAGAACAATATCAATCAACTCGATTCGTAGATAATAATACACAAGTTGTCATGTCGATAAATCCATTCGAGGTTGGAAATAATAATTTCAAGATCTCTTTCTTGGATAATAATGGTAAACCAATTGAAATACAATCGGCAGGACTAAAATATCGACAACTTGAAAAATCAATTGGCCCAATAACCGCGGACCTTGAAAAACAATCAACAGGGGTGTTCTCTGCTAATGCTTCGTTTGGTATACCTGGTGTCTGGGATATGGAAGTGCAGGCTATTCCAATAAAACAAAATATGTCTAGTATTGTAGCCTCGTTCAATAACTTACTGGTAAAACCTAACTTTGACGGGTTAACACTTAATGTAACTGATTATCCGATTTCAAATAATACTATTCAACCATTGTATCCTATTTATGACAAAAACAGAAACTTTATTTGGTTTGGTGATACCATTATCGGAAGCGGTCGCATTTTCGCATTTGATATAAACGGAGGTCATTATGTTGAGCACAGAATTAATGGAACTAGTATAGTAACATTAATGGCTATGGATTCAAAGAATAATTTGTGGTACCTAGATCCGCTTACAAAAATTATAGGAAACTATGATCCATCTACAAACATTAACAAGCAATTTAAATTTCCAAGTTATGTTACCCCATCAGGAATTACAATTGATTCAAGTGACAAAATTTGGATAACTTCACCGACATCGGGAGAGGTTATGATCTTTGATCCACAAATAGGTAATGTGACTCTCAAATTGCCTATTAATGACAATAGGGGACGTCCCTTTGCGATTGTCTCAGATCCTATGAATAACCTAGTATGGTTGACTGACGAAGGAGGAAAGTTAGCTAAAATCGATCCTACTAATAACCATTCTATAACTGAGTACTCACCTAGTGGTAACCAATCACTACAGAGTCCTACTGCCTTGTTAATTGACAAATCAACAGGTGAAATATTTATCTCACAACATGATGGTCACAAAGTAACTTCATTTGATCCTCTGACAAGAACATTTACCGACTTGCCAATAATTAATGAATCAGGTTTGCCATTCGGAATGGCATTTGATAGATATGGAAATTTGTGGGTAGCAGAACATACAATAAACAAGATTGCGGTGATAGATACTCAAAAATCAAAGATTAGAGAAGTAACCCTTGAAACTTCTGCACCGTTTGTACAATGGCTTACTTCGGATTCAAATGGGAACATATGGTTCGCTGAGCAGCGAGGCAACTCTATTGGGATGATAGAACCCAGCGCAGGACCTACGATTGTGCAACAGACGCACGAATCATATGAAATTTCTAATCAACCTGCTTCAAATGCCCAGCTAGGTATTAGTTATCAGAATTTTATTGCTCCGGCCATTCTTCTTGTGATTGTTTTGAGTGCCTTTATGTATGCCCGGAGTGTCTCCCAGCTCAAGTATAATGTTGCAAATTTGAAAGATTAAAAATTTGCATTCCTAAATCCACGGTTGTACCATAATATTCATTAATGTTTGAATCGCACTTCTCCCAAGCTTGCTTGTTTGTTTGTAACAGGCTCTGCGATTCATAATGTAGAACGAAGTAGACTGGCCACAACCGGCCAGTCTACACAAGTTAATATTATATCAACAAACAGGGCAATCCAGATTAATGTGAGATTATGTTGATAGGTTCGACAAGTGGATCAGTCAATCTATCCGAGGGCAACTAGACAAAGCAACTTTATTTGAGATAAACATATCAAAGCACTAATTGAAACTCTATATGGGTTGTAGTGGTTGGAGTTATTCTTCATGGAAAGGCCCTTTTTATCCAAAGGAAATGGAAAATAGAGTATGGCTGCCATACTACTCTCGGATTTTCAACTATGTAGAAATCGATTCTACTTTTTATAACATACCAAGTGAATCTATGGTAAAAAATTGGGCGAGGAGAACTCCAGAAAATTTTAGGTTTACAGCAAAGTTTCCTAAAATAATAACACATGAAAAAAAATTCAAGAATGTACAAAGGGAATTAGAACTATTTTATCAAAGAATGGCTCCACTTAAAGAAAAATTAATAGCGTTACTAATACAATTACCTCCATCTTACAAACTTAAGGAGGGATTGGAAGATTTCAGCAGTTATAATTTCTTCTTTGAAGGGGAATTCAGATACGCAGTAGAAATAAGACATTCATCATGGTTTAGTGATTTAGCATACAATTTTTTTAAAAATAACAATATTGCAATGGTTTGGAGTCAGATGGATAGATTACAAACTCCTCCAGTAGTAACTTCTGATTTTGTCTATCTTAGACTAATAGGTGATAGAAGATTAGAAGAAAGTCAATTTGACAAAATACGAATTGATAGAATTGAAGAGATTAGAAATTGGGCCAATAAAATGAAAGAAGTAAAACAGAATGAAAAGGATGTCAAGATAGGGATAGTGGCTGCAAACAACCATTATGGCGGATATGGGCCAGGAACAGTTGATATCTTCCGACAGAATATGGATATGGAAAAATTATCTTTTGAAAATGTAGATGTTGCTAAGATAAACCGAGATATACGAATGGAGACTACGTCTAACTTTAATAATCGAAAACAAAGTAAGAAAGGCAAACAAACAAGCATATCAGACTTTGTTAATTGATTGACTCTAACTGATTGTACGTTAAGACGACCTTCTATAGCTGAAAGTGATAGATAGTTGTAGTAAAATGAAATATTTTAATGGCAATTGATTAGTAAAGGGAATAATAATTTGCACATCGCATGGATCGGACACTAATATATGGAATAGTGCCCTTTGCTAATTCACTTTGCTTGAACCTAATTTCAAATCCGGTACTCTATTGGTAATTCCTTATCCTGAAACTAAATAATAGGCACTAAATCCTTCATAAAGTTGCCAGGTATAGGCAGGTTTCACCAGAACATGAAGCATAAGCACTATGGATGTACCAATCAATTTAAATTTGGTAAAGGCACTATTGGTATCGTGCAATCGCAGAGAAAATACAGGGTATTAGACAACAAGCTGAAAATATTTGCACTAACTACGATTATTGTCTCTTCTCTTATTATTCCGTTAATCATACCCCATATTTCTCACCAGTCGATGATATATCATATTATTATTCATATTGTCAGCTTGAATATCGCAGTCTTTCTTGGGCTGGTGTCAATTTTTGCATACTTGAAAAATAGCAACATTAGAATGTTTTTTATGGCACTAGGATTTGTGACTCTTGCTATCGTAGAGGGGATTATGTTGTTGTCTTCTACGGGTAATCTTGATAATGTAATTTTACCATCGGTAAATATAGAGTTACCACATATAGTATTACTTGTGATGTTAACACTATTTGGGTTGGGGTTGTTAAAAGCAAATTGACTGCGAGCTTAGATTGGATTTTTCATAATTCTTCAAGTTCGTACATTTTTGATACCTTGCCTAAAGTACAGCAAAAATTGTTGGAGTGCATCGATGAAAATCCTGGAATTAGATATAGGGAACTATTAAGAATGATTGACTCGTCAAATGGAGTACTTTCGTATCATATTAATAGATTAGAAAAAATGGAACTCGTAAATGTGCAACGAAGACCCAGAATGACTAGATTATTTCCACGAAATATTTCAAATGACATTACAGGGCTTATGGGATTCTTGAGAAACCAAACTTCCTATGAAATCATAAAACTGTTACACGATAGAGGTCCAATCTCTCAACAAGAAATAATAAAATACACTAGGAAGGCAGCCTCTACAATCTCATGGCATATGAAAAAACTAATGCAATATAATATAGTTTGCATTAAGGACAAGAATACGATTTATGGCGAAGGCATTGATGTTGGTATCCAGATACAACATAATAAGGTAAATTTGTATGATTTGATAAATAGAAATATAGTAAACGGTCTGATTTACAAGACCAATAACTATATTGACAGTAGTATAAATAACTATTCTGAAATAATGGATTCTTATTAAACAGTCTAACAGTCGAATTCAGTTGCAAAAACACATAAGTATTGAGAAAGTTTTTACATTATGGATTCCCTAACTGAGAAACCAGAAAGGATTGCATTCATTGCGTACAATATTGGAGTCTATGAATCTATACAAAAATTTGCTTCTCTGATCTTGAGTGGTAAGATAAACAACAATCTTGATACAAACAAAATTGCTCAATTACTGTCTGAGACATTAACATTTTATGATTCAGAGCTCATTTCACAACTAATTAATGTACTTATAGGAAGCAATCCAAATTCAACATTAACAAGAATTGATGCTAGTGAAGTAAATTATGTAATTAATCAGCTCAAGGCGTGTGGGGTTTCTTTGCCGTAAATTGTTACCTAATTTAATAACTAACTCGCTGATAGTATTCTGAAGAACTAAAATGACCATAAAATGGTTACCTAATAGCACTCATAAAAAAAGTCATAAAGCGTAATTTTTGATTGAGTATTAGAATTAGATCCGCGTGAAATATAATAACCGATTAGAACAATTCATATCTGTAGCTTAGTCCGTCTTAAATATAATTCTCAAACAATTTATGTTATGGAATCATTTGGAATAATTGAAATGTTAGCATGGTATGTAGTTGGATTTTCGACAACAATACTGACTCTTCAGACAGTGTCAAAACTAAATCTAAGGAGAAGAAAAGAAAATAGAATGGTATCTCAGGGATCTACATACGCAGTCCTTAGACTACGATGAAGGATAACTGATCATTAAATTTATTGTTGTAGTATGGATGCATCGAAACGGCTAACTGTGTTGTGTAGTAGAGAAAATGGGAAGATTACGAGATATCCTGAAAAATTACGAACATTGGATAATGGCGTGGAACATTATTTTGTAGAGGTGACTTGCAATGATGGGATTCAATATGGCTTACAGGCCTTCGGGGAAGAAGCAGTGTCGCTATTCAAAGAAACAATGAAAACTCTTGGAAAGAGTGCTTGACTTGTGAATACAAAATATTGATTCATTTTATTGATCTTCGTTTTCATTGTTCTCCTTAGCTAGTTTCAATGAAATAGAATTAATACAATAACGCTTGTGGGTAGGGCGGGGACCATCATCAAAAACATGGCCTAGATGTGATCCGCATTTCTTACAGTTAATCTCAATCCTTTCCATTCCAAAGCTATAATCTGAACGATATTCTACATTTTCTTCTTCTATCGGTTGATAGAAACTCGGCCAACCTGTCCCTGAATCAAACTTTGTATCTGATTTGAATAATTCATTACCACAACAGGCACATTTGTATACTCCTTTGTCCTTTGAGTAATAGTACTTTCCTGAAAATGGCATTTCAGTACCTTTCTCACGGCACACCTCATATTGTTCTGGGGTAAGTTTATTTTTCCAATCTTCATCTGTCATATCCTCAATTTTCTTGTCATTTTCCTGCATGGTCATTATTGAAAAATATTGGTATAAAAATAATTCCCAGATGAGTCGAATCGTTTCGCAATGATAATTATGTAAATGATTTTCTCATTCATATGTTAAGAGACAAAGTATGTTTGACAATTCAATTCAGTTGAGAAGAAATGAATATGACATTTTATATCGGGGATACGAACATGATTCTATGGGCTGGTAGTTCAGTGGTACGAACGTTTGCTTCGCAAGTAAAAGGTCGTGGGTTCAAATCCCACCCAGTCCATAGATCAGTTATTGTCAGAAATGAAAATGTACCAATCTAATTTAATACTTAATTGATGAAGTTAATCAATTTATTTCGAATGGAGTCAATATCTCTGGGATGGTGTTGACTATTATTGGATGTCATGATATAACAGTGGGTTCCATGATTTGAATGATGCATGCCTTTTTTCAAAGCAAAACATATCACATTTATTAATGCGATATGTACTAATATTATAATGAATAATCAATAGACAATGGATGTAACTTATGATTTTTCAAAAAAGGTTGTGTTGATTACAGGAGGAACCGGTGCTCTCGGAAGAACGTTGGTAAAAAAATTTATAGACTCTGGCGCCATAACCATCTCGTCTTTTCATAGTGAACAGGGAGCAAAGAAACTGAAAATAGAAAATCCTAGAGTTGAACTGATTAAAATGGACCTGTTACGAGAAGAACAGTTACTAAAAACGATACCGCAATTGGTTCGACAATTTGGGACTATAAATATATTGGTTAACGTTGTAGGCGGTTATTTGGGAGGTAAGAACATCAATGATCTAAATGAAACAGAATGGGATGCAATGTTGAATATAAATCTAAAGTCAGCATTTCTGATAAGCAAGTATGTAATCCCGGTGATGAAATCGGGTAATGATGGTCATATCGTCCATATATCATCAAGGACAGGACAAAAATCAGAAGGAGGTGATTCTGCGTACGCAGCGTCAAAAGCAGGATTGATACGGTTTGTGGAATCGGCGGCCCAAGAATTTAGGGAAGCTAAGATTAATATCAGTTGTGTCTTACCTGCCATTATTGACACTGATGCAAACCGCAAAGCAATGCCAAATGCGGATTTTAGCAAGTGGTTATCAACAGAAGACCTTGCGAATGTAATATTATTTCTTTGTTCATCTGACGCGAGAGCGATTA
>Ga0209486_10000137_pt1 | contig 34226 bp, 33 predicted proteins | sample NCCompost_FD_187518 | JGI IMG/M metagenome (GOLD analysis project Ga0209486, IMG submission 187518) | Agricultural soil microbial communities from Utah to study Nitrogen management - NC Compost (SPAdes) (version 2) | ecosystem: Environmental > Terrestrial > Soil > Agricultural land | place...
CGACGACCATGAACTCGTCGACCCGCACCGTTCCCGCTTCGCACAGGCGGCCGAGGTCGTTGCGCTCGAGATCGATTAGCATCACGTGCTCCGCCTGTTCCTTGGGACTGCCGGTCAGCTCCGCGATGGCGGCGGTGTCCGACTGGCCGCGCCGCGGGCGGGTGCCGGCAATCGGCCGCGTGTCCACTTCGCGGCCTCGCACGCGCACGAGGCGCTCCGGCGAGCTGGAGAGCAGCGAGAAGCCCGGCAGCACGGCGGAACCCGCGAATGCGCCGGGATTGGCTGCGCGCAGGCGCCGGTAGAGATCTGCGGTCCCGAGGCCCGCGGGCAGCGGCACGCGCCAGCGACGCGCGAGATTGGCCTGGTACACGTCCCCTGCCGCAATGTGCTCGAGCGCGCGTCGGCAGGCTTCGAGGTAGTCCCTCGGATCGTCCTCCGCGAGCGCGCCCGCGTCGGTCACCGCGATTTCCTCGGCATCGGCGCGCCCTGCCTCGAAATCGGCAGCGAGCCGTGCCGCATCGGCCTCGGCTCCGGGCTCGGCCACTACGACGCTCCGGCCATGGGCGTGGTCGTGCAGGAGCGCGGCGCGCATGCGCCAGGCCAGGGCCACGATGGGCAGCGGCGATGTCGGAAGGTGCAGCGTCGGCTCGATCTCCTGGGCGAGCTCGTACCCGAGATACAGGAACCAGCCACCCGCGAATGGCCAGGGCGCTGGCGCGGCGGGGCCGCGTTCGGCCCGTGACCAGCCGTTCAGCCGGTCGCAAAACCGGTGACCCGAGCCCGGACCGTCGAGCCGCCCATCGCGTTCGAGCGTCAGGCGCTCGCCGGGCGCCGCCATGAGAATGCTGAAGCGCCCGAGCGGGCCGCCGGTGGCGGCGCTGTCGAGGAGCACGGGGTAGCGCTCCGGATGGCTCGCATGGAGCGCCAGCAGGCGCTCCGTGGCGTCCGCCACGGCCGGGAGTTCCCGCATCACGGTGAAGGGCGCCGCATGGCCCGGGCGGCCAATCAGCGCAACGCGCGGAAAACCAGCGTGCCGTTCGTGCCGCCGAAGCCGAAGGAGTTGCTGACGACGGTTTCGATCTTCATCGACCGGGCCGTGTGCGGCACGTAGTCGAGGTCGCAGCCCTCGCCCGGATGGTCGAGGTTGATCGTGGGCGGCGCGACCTGGTCGCGGATGGCAAGCACGCTGAAGATACCTTCCACCACTCCGGCCGCGCCCAGCAGGTGCCCGGTCATCGACTTGGTGCCGCTGACCGCGAGCTTCGCGGCGTGCGCGCCGAACGCATTCTTCATCGCGGTCGTCTCGGCCACGTCGCCGAGCGGCGTCGAGGTCGCGTGGGCGTTCACGTGCTGCACCTCGTCCGGGTTGATGCCGGCGTCGCGCAGGCTGTTCTCCATGGAAAGCCGGGCCCCGGCGCCGTCTTCGGGCGGCGCGGTGATGTGGAAGGCGTCGCCGCTCATGCCGAAGCCGATCAGCTCCGCGTAGATGCGCGCACCGCGCTTCTTCGCGGATTCGTATTCCTCCAGCACCATGGCCCCCGCGCCGTCACCCATCACGAAGCCGTCGCGGTCGCGGTCCCACGGTCGGCTCGCTTTCGCGGGCTCGTCGTTGCGCGTCGACAACGCCCACGCCTGGCAGAACCCGCCGACCGCCGTCGGCGTCTGCGCCATCTCGGCGCCGCCGGCGACCACGACGTCCGCGTCGCCGTACTGGATCGTGCGCATGCCGATGCCGAGCGCGTGGGTCGAGGTCGTGCAGGCCGTGATGACGGCGAGGTTCGGCCCCGTGATCCCGTACATGATCGACAGGTGTCCCGAGATCATGTTGACGATCGACGCCGGGATGTAGAACGGCGAGATCTTCCGGGGTCCTTTCGCCTCGAGGAACTTGGCGTAGTTTTCCTCGATCGTCGCGAGCCCGCCGATGCCGGCGCCCATGACGAGGCCGATGCGAGCGCGATTCGCGTCGGTGACCTCGAGTCCGCTGTCGGCGATCGCCTGCACGCCGGCCGCGACGCCGAACTGCATGAACAGGTCCATGCGGCGCGCTTCCTTGGCCGGCATGTACCGGGTCACGTCGAAGTCGCGGATGCTGCCGGCGATCGTGCTCGGGAAGCCGGTGGTGTCGAACCGCGTGATCGGGCCGATGCCGCTCGTGCCTGCGAGCGCGGCCGACCAGCTGCCGGCCACCGTGTTGCCGAGCGGCGAGAGCATGCCGAGACCCGTGACGACGACGCGTCGCTTGCTCAAGGCATCAACCTCTGGCTGGCATGGGGCGGCCATGGCAGCGACCCCGGCCGCGGGGCCGGGGCGCGCACGCCAAAAACCTCAGGACTTGGACTGGTGCTGGACGATGTAGTCGATCGCCTGCTGCACTGTAGTGATCTTCTCGGCATCCTCGTCTGGAATCTCGGTCTCGAATTCCTCTTCGAGCGCCATCACGAGCTCCACGGTATCCAGTGAGTCGGCACCCAGATCGTCCACGAAGGACGCGTCGCTGGTGACTTCTTCGTCCTTCACCCCGAGCTGCTCGGCGACGATCTTCTTGACTCGTTCTTCGACTGTGCTCATCGGTTTGATGTCCCTCACCTTGTGATGCCCAAAGCGGCCCGAGCCGGCTGGGGGTCGCCATTCTATGCCACGGACCCCTCACTGGCTACCAGATGCATTCCTTACGCGCTGTTTTGCATGATTTTTTCAGGCCATGTGCATGCCGCCATTGACGTTCAGCGTCTCACCCGTAATCCAGCCGGCTCCCGGGCCCGCCAGGAAACACACGGCTTCGGCGATGTCGCCGGGCGCCCCGAGGCGTCCGAGCGGAATCTGCGCGGCCAGCGCCGTGCGCTGCGCCTCTGGCAGCGCCTTCGTCATGTCCGTCTCGATGAAGCCAGGCGCCACGACGTTGACCGTGATGCCCCGGGACGCGACCTCGCGCGCCAGCGAGCGCGTGAACCCGCCGATGCCCGCCTTGGCTGCGCAGTAGTTGGCCTGCCCGGGATTGCCGATGAGGCCGACTACCGAGGCGATGTTGATGATGCGTCCATGCCGCGCTTTCATCATGCCGCGCAGCACGGCCTTGCTGAGCCGGAACACGGAGCCGAGGTTCGTCGAGATGACGGCGTCCCAGTCCTCCGGCTTCATCCGGAGCAACAGCGTGTCCCGGGTGATGCCCGCGTTGTTCACGAGAATGGTCACCGGTCCCTCTTTCGATTCGATGTCGGCGATCACGGCGTCGCTCGCCGCGCCGTCAGCGACGTCGAGGACGAGGCCGCGGCCGACTGCACCCGCGGACTTCAGCGCCTCGTCGATGGCCTGAACGCCGGCGTTGCCTGTCGCGGTGCCGATGACGGTGGCGCCTGCGCTGCCTAGCGCAAGCGCGATGGCGTGACCGATGCCGCGCGAGGCACCGGTCACGAGGGCGATTTCACCCTGCAGCGGCTTCGAGGTCATGACGCGGCTTCTCCCCTTCCCGCCGCCAGTGCGGCTTCGAGCGACTCCGGCGATTCGATGGCCCGTAGGTCGAGGTCGCGCCCGCCGGGCGCACGGCGCGCGAGACCCGTCAATACCTTGCCGGGCCCGCACTCGAAGAGGCGGCCGGCCCCTTCGTCCATCATCACCGTCACGATAGCGGACCAGCGCACCGGACTGAACAACTGGCGGTACAGGCCGTCGCGGATCGAATCCGCATCGGTGTAGACGCCTGCGTCGAAGGAACGCACGCGCAGCGACGGCGCCTTGACCTCTACGTCCGCGAGTCTCCCGCGCAGCGCTTCCGCGGCGGGCTTCATCAGCGCGCTATGGGACGGCACGGAAACCGGCAGCGGCACGGCGCGCTTGGCGCCGCGAGCCTTGCAGGCCTCGATGGCGCGGGCGACTGCCGCGGCGCTGCCTGCAATGACGAGCTGCCCGGGCGCGTTGTAGTTGACTGCCTGCACGACCTCGCCCTGCGCCGCTTCCGCGCAGGCTGCTTCGATGACGGCGTCGTCGAGGCCCAGGATGGCCGCCATCGCGCCGGTCCCGGCGGGGACCGCACGCTGCATCGCCTCGCCCCGAAAGCGCACGAGCGCGATCGCGTCCGTGAATTCGAGTGCGCCGGCTGCGACCAGGGCGCTGTACTCGCCGAGGCTGTGACCGGCCAGCATGTCGGGTGCCGATCCGCCACGCTGAATCCAGGCACGCCACACGGCGATCCCGGCCGCCAGCATCGCCGGCTGAGTCCGCTCCGTCTCCGAGAGGCGGGCTTCCGGTCCCTCCTGGCACAGGGCCCAGAGGTCGTAGCCGAGCACTGCCGAGGCCTCGGCGAAGGTTGCGCCGACGTCGGGCTCGGTCCCCGCCAGCGCAGCGAGCATGCCGACGGACTGCGAACCCTGGCCCGGAAACATCATCGCCAGCTTCAAGGGAGCCTCCCGCGACGCGAATGGCCGGATTATAGGTTGCGCGCGCTGTCACACTGGGAGCGAGTCCCGGCGGGCACTGGAAGGCGCTCTGATATCATTCGGGCCACCATGGAGAGGCGCATCATGCTGATTTCACGCCGAGAATCCGGCTTCACTCTGATCGAGATCATGGTGGTGCTGGTGATTATCGCCATCATGACGGCGCTGATTGCCCCGCAGATCATGGGCCGGGTGGACGAAGCCCGCGTGACCGCGGCCAAGCAGGACATCCGCACGCTGGAAACCGCCCTCGACTTCTACCAGATGGACAATTTCCGCTATCCGACGACCGACCAGGGCCTCGGCGCCCTCGTCGAGAAGCCGGAACCGGCGCCGCCGAACTGGCGGACCGGCGGCTACCTCAAGGCGACGACCGTACCGAAGGACCCCTGGGGCAACGAGTATCGCTACCTGCAACCAGGCACGAAGGGTGGCGCCTACGACCTGTGCTCGCTGGGAGCCGACGGCGAGCCGGACGGTGAAGAGACCGACGCCGACGTGTGCAGCTGGAACCTCCAGTGAGCGCCTGAGGGCCGCGGGCGATGCACATCGCCTCTCCGTGCCGCGGCATGCGCGGCATGACGCTGATCGAGATCCTCGTTGTCCTGGTCATCATCGGCATCCTCGCCATGCTGGCCACGCTGTCTGTCGGGATCCTCGGCGAGGACCGCCAGATCGAGGACGAAATGAGGCGCCTCACGGATGCCATCGCGCTGCTGCAGGAGCAGGCGCAGCTCGAGGGCCGCGACTACGGCATCCTCCTCGAGACGGCGCGCTACGAGTTCCAGCGCTTCGACGCCTTCGAGCAGCGGTGGAAGCCCGTCGAGGGCGATCCCGCCCTGTCGGCCCGGGAACTGCCGCCCGACCTCGCCTTCGAACTCGTACTGGAGGGCCGGCCGGTGCTGCTGCGGCGCGAGCCCAACGAGGATGCGCGCCTGCCTCAGCTCGTCGCCTGGGGCAGCGGCGAAATGACGCCGTACCGGCTCACGCTGGTTCGCAGCGGCGGCGCACGGATCACCATGGTCGGCGGCTTCGACGGCAGCATCGAGATCGAGCGCGGCGATGAAAAGCCCTGACTCGCGCGGGTTCACGCTCATCGAGGTCGTGGTCGCGCTCGCGATCCTCGGCATCGGCATGCTCGCGGTCTTCAAGACCATCGGCGACACGGTCAACAACGTGGAGGTATTGCGCGACCGCAGCTTCGCCCAGTGGATCGCCGACAACCGGATCACGGAGGTCCGCCTCACCGGCGAGATGCCCTCGGTCGAGGAAACCGCCGGCGAGGTCGAGTTCGCCGGCCGGCAATGGCACTGGGTGAGCACAGTTTCGCAGACCCAGGTCCGGGGCATGCGCCGCATCGACGTCAGCGTGCGCCGCGACGAGGACCCGGAGGATTCTTCGATCGTCACGCTCTCGGGGTTCGTAGGCGCCATCGCGACGGCGGCTCCGCAGGCGGACGAGAACTGGTACGCGAACATCGAGTCCGCTGGCGACGGCGACGGTGACGGCGACGGCGATGGGGACGGAGACGATGAGGGCGACGACCAGGACCCGGTCGATGACGAAGAGGAAGGCGTCGAATGAGTGCCCGGTCCCGCCAGCGCGGCTTCACCCTGCTCGAGATCCTGGTGGCGACCGTGATCCTCGCGGTCATGGGCATGATCGCCTACCGCGGCATTGCCGAAGCGCGTGTCGCTGTCGTAAACGCAGAAGGCCACCTCGACCGCCTGCGGCAGGTCCAGCGCACCATGCAGGTCGTCGTGACCGATTTCCGGACGCTCACCCGCCGCAAGGTGCGCGAACCGATCGGCGACGGCTTCCGCGCGACGATCGTGCGCGACCCCAACGCCCTGTCGGTCGTCGAGCTCTCGCACGCCGGCTGGCCGAACGGCGCCGGCACCCCGCGCGGGACGGCGCAGCGCGTGATCTACCGGCTGGAGGAAGGCAAGCTCATTCGCGAGCACTGGACCGTCATGGACGCGACGCTCGCGACGCCGCCGGTCAAACGCGAGCTGATCGACCGCGTCGAGCGCGTGGACCTGCGCTACATGAACGACGGTCGCGAGTGGATCGCCGAGTGGCCACCGTTGGGCAGCCTCGGCGACGATTCCGGCTTCTACCAGCGGCCGCTTGCGGTCGAGATCACGCTGGTGCTCGAGGACTACGGCGAGATCCGCCGCATCGTGGAGGTCCCGGGGTGAGGCAGCGCGGCGTCGCACTGATCACCGCCATCGTCGTCGTCGCGATCGCGACGGTGCTCGCCGTGCGCATCGGCACGCGCGCGGCCATGGACTTGCGCCGCACCGCGGGGCTCGTCGCCCTCGACCAGGGATGGCACGTCGCGCTCGGAGCCGAGGCTTGGGCCATCGAGGTGCTGGGCGAGGACCAGAAGGACTCGGAGAGCGATCACCTCGGAGAAGCCTGGGCCCAGCCGCTGCCGCCGTTGCCGGTGGACGGTGGCGAAGTTCGTGGAGCGCTCGAGGACATGCAGGGCCGCTTCAACCTCAACAACCTCGTCAACGACCAGCGCGAGCCCGACGTCGCCAACGTCGAGCGCTTCCAGCGCCTGCTCATGTTGGTCGGCGCGCAGGCGCGCTGGGCGAGCGTGATGGCGGACTGGATCGACGAGAATTCGATGCCGGAAATGGATGGCGCGGAGGACGGCACCTACCTGTCGCAGAACCCGCCGTACCGCACGGCAAACGGGCTCGTCGCGACGACGACCGAGATGATGGCGCTGCCCGGCATGACGCGCGACGAGTTCGAGCGCATTCGCCCCTACGTCGCGGCGCTGCCCCCGGGAACGCCCATCAACCTCTGCACGGCCAAGGCACCCGTCCTGGCGGCACTCGCCGAGACAGGAGGTGCAGAGTTCAACGAGGAGCTGCTCGCCACCAACCGCAAGGAAGGTTGCTACCCGACCAAGGAGTTCCTGCCGAGCATGGTCGGCGACACGTTGGCCCAGGAGCTCATCAATTCGAAGTCAGTTGCCGAAACTACGAACTGGTTCCGCGCCGTGACCGCCGTGCGTATTGGCACCTCGGAATTCACGCTGTACAGTCTGATCAACCGCAATGAGAGCGACACCGCCATCCGGACGGTCCTACGCTCGACGGGCACCGAGTAGCCGAATGAACCAGTTCCTCGTCCTGCGGATCGCAAGCCCATACAGCTGGGTGGTCACCGGCGCGGACGGCGCCCGTGTCGGCCCGGTGGCGACCGGCGACCTCACAGATGCCGCGCCGATCGCGAAGGAACGGCCGGTCGTCGTCATCGCGCCCGGCTCCAGCGTGACGCTCGCGCGGCCCGAGCTGCCTATCAAGGCGGGCGCGAAGCTTGCCCAGGTCGTGCCCTACGCGATGGAAGAGTCTCTCGCGGGCGAGGTCGAGAACTTCCACTTCGCGATCGGCGCGACCGACGCGGACGGCAGCACGCAGGTCGCGGCGCTGCGCCGCGAAGAGTTGCGCTCCTGGCTCGACGCGCTCGCCGCCGCCGGCATCGCGCCGCAGGCGATCGTGCCAGACACGCTCTGCCTCCCGGACAACCCCGGCAAGATCGTCGCGGTCATCGACTCCGGGCTGCTGCTCGTGCGCGTGCCGGGGGAGCTGCCCGTCGCGCTCGATGCCGAGCCGATCACCGAATCGTTCACGCTCGCCGGGCTCGAGGGCGAGGACCGCCACGTCGAGCTGTTCGTCTCGCAGCACGACTGGCAGCACTCGCGCGAGATGATCGAGGCCCTGCGCGAAGTGACGGGCAGCCTCGACCTGCACATCCTGCCCGACGGCGCGCTGCCGCTGCTCGCGGCGACTGCGGTGAAGCCGGAAACGCTTTCGCTGTTGCAGGGCGAGTTCCAGCGCCGCACCGGGTGGCGCGCGGAGTGGCAGCGCTGGCGCGTCGCCGCGATCCTCGCGCTCGCGGCACTTGCACTTCACCTCGGCATTCGCGCCTACGACCTCGTCCGGCTGCACAACGAGGAGCAACGTCTCGACGTCGCCATCGAACAGGCGGCCCGCATCGCGCTGCCGGACGCGGAGCGCATCGAGGACGCGCGCGCGCAGGTCGAGCAGCGGCTCGCGGGCTCGGGGGGCGGCGATCCCGGCGGCTTCCTCGCCCAGCTCGCGGCGGTCGGAGGCGCGCTCGCCGGGGCGCCCGGCCCGAAGCTCGAATCCCTCGGCTGGCGCGAGCGTTCGCTCGAGCTCCAGATCGTGGCGGCCAACACCGACGCCATCGCGCGCTTCACCCAGGGCGTCACCGCCCGCGGCATGAGCGCCGACGTCGCCTCCACCACCAACAGCGAGAAAGGCGTCGAAGCCCAGGTGAAGATCTCCGCCGGCGGGGCCGGATCGTGAAGCTCCAGGACTGGTATCGCGGCCTTCCCGAGCGCGACCAGCGCATCGTCCTGTGGGGCGGCGGCGCGGCTTCGGTGCTGCTCGTCGCCCTGCTCGCCTGGCAGCTCGGCGCCTCCGTCGCGAGCGCGGAAGAGCGGGTCGAGCGCCGGCGCCAGGACCTGGCCTTCATCGAGACAGTCGCGCCGCGGCTGCAGCCCCTGCCCGCGGGCCGGTCGGACGAACCGCTCACGATCGCGATCGACCGCATGGCGCGCGAGGGCGGGTTGGACGACGCTCTGGCCGCCGTCGAGCCGGCGGCGAATGGCGCGCTGCGCGCGCGCTTCATCGGCGCCTCCTTCGATTCTCTCGTGCTGCTGCTCGCCCGCCTGCAGAAGGAGCGCGGCGTGGAAGCCGAGACTGCCAGCGTATCGGCGAGCGGAGAGCCGGGCCTCGTCGATGCCACGCTCGTCATCCGCGGTCGCTGACGGGGCGTGAAGCGCGGCTCGTACATCGCGGCAGGCGTCGCCGCATTCTTCGTGTGCCTCGTCGCGTTGGTGCCTGCGCAGCAGCTCGCCAGGCGCCTGCCCGCGGGTGTCGAACTCGGCGGAGTCGACGGCACGATCTGGTCCGGCACGGCGCGCTCACTCGCCCTCGACGGAAACGCGCTCGGCGGCCTGCAATGGTCCTGCCGTCCCTGGCGGCTCCTGATCCTCGAATGGTCCTGTGCCGTCACCCTGAACCCGCAAGGCGGCGAGGTCGCGGGCGACCTCTCTGGCGACTTCGGACAAGAGATCGTCGGTGAAGACATCCGCGGGCGCCTGCCCATCTCCGCGTTCGAGGGAATCGCGACGCCGCGTGGCTGGACCGGGGATCTCGAGCTGGACGTGACCAAGATCCGGCTCGACGGGAGCCGCCCGACCGCCGCGAGCGGCACGCTGTTGCTGCGCGCCCTGCGCCCCCCGGGCGCGGGCAGCCAGGCGCTCGGCGACTTCGAGCTGGTGGTCGGCGAAGGCACGGTGGGGAGCGAGTCGCTGAACGGCCGGCTGCGCGATCTCGGCGGCCCCCTGCACGTACGCGGCTCGATCGAGCTCGACCCGAGCGGCCGCTACCTGCTGACGGGCGACGCGGCGCCCGGGCCCGGTGCCGGGCCTGCGATATTCGACACGCTGCGCTTCCTCGGGCCGCCGGACCGCCAGGGACGGCGACCATTCACCATCGAGGGAACCCTCTAGATCCCGCGCCAGGCGTCCAGCAGCGGGAAGTACAGGCCGGCCTTGACCTCGCAGCCGGGCTCCAGCTGCTTCATGGCCCGCGCGTAACGCTCCAGCTGCCCGCGGTATCGCTCGAGCTCGGCGTCGAGGAAGGCTTCGGGATCGCCGCCCAGGTGGGCACTCGTCTTCCAATCGACGATCCAGCGCACGCCCGCCTCGTCGACGAACGTCCGGTCGATGCGCAGACCCTGCACGGCGCCGTCGATGCGGGCGGTGACCGCGAGCTCGCTCGCCGCTTCTCTCGCCGCCGGATCGAGGAGCCTTGCGGCGAGTGCGCTGCGACGAAAACCGTTCATCGTGGCCTGCGTCCGTGCAATCGCCTCGGGCATATGAACGTCATCCACGCCCGCCTCTTGCAGGAGCCGTGCCCAGGCTGCAGGCCGAGGCACCAGGGAGTCGCGAGATGCGCGGGCCCGCGACAGTCGATGCAGTTCGGCATGCACGACATCGCCCACGGCCTTGGCAATGGTGCCGGCCCAGTCGAAGTCCGGCCGCACCGACCCTGCCGATTCACCGAGGATCCGCAGCGTCGGTGCCCGTGGCCTCGACGCCGGTTCCGGCGCGGACCAGTCCAATGGGAGGCGTCGCAGCGCAGGCGCGGTGAGCCTGCGGCGCCCTGCCGGGACCCGTTCCGGTCGAGCCGTGCCGCGGGCTGCAAGAGCAGCCTCGAACTCCCGCTCGAGTACCGGCCAGAAGAACCGCAGGAGGCTTCCTGGGCGCGGCTTCTGCACGGCGTCGCCGGCGTCCGTCTCCTTCGTGGACGCGCTGCCGACGAGGTGCAGCGCGCTGCGCGCGCGGGTGACGGCGACATAGGCCACGCGCCCCAGCTCGAGACTGGCGCGGTCTGCTTCGAGTGCACGCATCCAGGTCTCGAGCGCGTCGGCAGCGTCGCCGTTGGCGTCCGGATCGTTGCGGCTACCGAGCACCACGCCTCGCTGGCCCGGCCCGGTTGAAATCGTCGTCCAGTAGAGCAGCCGGCGCCGGTCCGACGGCGGCTGGCGCTGCATGTCAGGCACGATCACGACGTCGAACTCGAGTCCCTTGGCCTTGTGGATCGTCATGATCTGGACGGGTGCATCGTCGCGTCCGACGGGCGAAGCCTTGATGTTCGACACGAGGTCATCGAGGTCGCGGCTTTCCGGCCAGGCCCCTGACTCCACCTCGAGCCGGTCGAGCGCGTCGAAGAACAGTTCCGCGTTCGCTAGATCCGACGCCTCGTCGAGGGTTGCCGGCCCCGCGAGCATGAGCCAGGCGGATTTCACCCAGCCCCCCAGCGATCGGCGCCCGCGCGCCGGGACGGCGGCCCGCAGCGTATCGCGCAGCCGCAACATGCGCAGCGAGCCATCGGGCGAAAGTCGTGTCGCGCGGGCGGGATCGGACATCAGGGCGTCCAGCGTCGCCTCCCTGTCATCGCCCGCGAGTGCAAGGAGGTCCGCGAGGGTGAGGCCGCACCACGGCGCCCGCAGGATCGCAAGCCAGGCGGTCCGGTCGCCTGCGTGCAGCATCGCCTTGGCGAGCGCGACGAGGTCGCGGATTGCCGCTCGATCGGCGAGCGACTCCAGCTCGATGCCTCGATAGTCGATTTTCCGGCGCTTCAGGGCCGCGATCACCGGCGGCAGCGAAGTCCGGCCGCGCACCAGCACGGCGATCGAAGGACGCTTGCCGCCCGGCGCCGCGGCGAGGGCTGCGCCGGCGATGCGCGCAACGGCCTCCCCCATCTCGTGCTCGTCCGCATCCAGGAGCGGATGCACCTGCACGCCGTCTCCCGCCACTGCATCGTGCACTGGCTCCGCCGCGGTGTAACGCACCGCGCCGCGCTCGAACTGGTCTTCGGAAGGCAGCAGCGCCGAGAAACTGGCATTGACCCAGTCGACGATCGCGCGACTCGACCGGAAGTTGCGTCCGAGCCGCAGGGCCTCGAGGGGTACGCCGCCGATGCCCTCGCGGGCGGCCTGCAGGAACAGCGTCACGTCGGCCTCGCGAAACGCATAGATCGACTGCATCGGATCGCCGACGCAGAACAGCGTCCGTCCGTCGCCGCGCTGCCAGCCTGCCAGCAGTAGCGCAAGCAACCGCTCTTGCGCCGGCGAAGTATCCTGGTACTCATCGACCAGCAGGTGGCGAATGCGGTAGTCGAGGGCGAGCGCGAGTTCCGTGGGCGCCGCGTCGTCGCGCAACGCATCGCGCGCGGCGGCCGCCACCGCGGAGTGGTCGACGCTTCTCCGTTCCGCGAAGAGCGTCATGAGCTCCGCCACCGCATGTGGCAGCACCGCGAGCAGGGCCTCGAGCCTCTCCCACTGGCAATCGCTCAATCGCGCCGGCGGCAGGCGGCGCACTCGCACCAGGGCAGCCGCGACGCCCTCCTGGGCGGCAAGCGACTCCAGTTCGTCCTGCATCCGCTGCTTGAGCATCCGCCAGCCGGCGCCCGCGGATGCCGGCAGGAAGCCCTGCCCTGCATCCACCTTCTTGCGCAACGCCCCGTCCTTCTTCGCGGTGAGCAGGAGCTCCGCCCACGTCCGCCATTGACCGACTGCGTCGGGCGCCGCCGGGGGCCAATCTACAACAGCGGCGAGGCCTGCGAGCGGACTGTCGTTGCCGCCGGTGGCAGCGGCTTCGCGCACGACCGCAAACAGCGAGGGCGAGGCCACGGAAGCAAGGCTTGCCCGCAACTGCCCGAGCTCGGATTCGAGCGCTGCAGCGAGCAGGTCGTCGCTCGCCGCCCGCAGGCGCGCACGGTCAGGCTCGCCAAAGATCTTGGGAAGCCAGACTTCGCGGCTGCCCAGCATGTCGGCGACCAGCGCAGCGAGTGCGGCCGGGTCGTGGTCGAGCGTCCGCGCGAGGCGCTCGAGCGGGCGCGCGCGATCGCCGCCCGCCTCCAGTCCCGCGACGAGCCGCCTGCCGGCCTCGCGATACAACGGGCGCGCGTCATCGACAACCGTCGCCGAGAGGGCGATGCGTGCCGCGAGAGGCAATCTTTGGGCCAGCCAGTGGCTGAGTCCGTCGATGGTCTGCACATGCAAGCGCGACGGATTGCGTTCGAGGTCCCAGCCGCGCGAACGACTGTGCGCGAGCGCCGCCCGGGCGAGCGCATGGAGCTCGCGCACGTGCTGCTGCGCGCCGTCTTCGAGCGGCAGCGCCGCGAGGGACAAGGCGCGCACGATACGGTGGCGCATCTCGGACGCCGCCTTGCGCGTGAACGTGATCGCGACGATCTCCTCCGGGCTGGACACCGTCGCGAGCAGGCGCAGGTAGCGCAGCGTCAGGAGGCTCGTCTTGCCCGAGCCCGCTGGCGCCTGGACGATGAACGAACGAGCCGGGTCGACGGCCTCGCGTCGCGCATCGTCGTCGCGGAGGGCGTCAGTCCTCACTACCCGCCTCCTCGTCACCGTCGTCGCTCGCCCCGGCCGCATCCACACGGCACAGCGCCCCGAGGTGACAGAGCCGGCAGGTCTGGCCAGCCAGCTTCGGGTCGACCTCTGCGTGCCCCGCGGCATGGTTCTTCGCGAGCGACTCCAGCCAGGCCCACCATCGTTCCGTGATCGCGCTCCAGGCGAAGCCCTTCTCGCGGTCTTCCGTCAGTGGATACTTCTCGGCTGCAACGACGCCGTCGATCCCGATGCCTGCGACGCCCACGCCGACGAAGCGCGCCCCCGCAAAGCCGGCCTCCGCGAGCGCGATGCCGGCGGGCCGTTGCGGATGTAACACCGCATAGAGCGGCAGCTGGGGCGCATCCATGCGTGCGCCGCGCCAGGAAGTGCCGTGCGCGCGTCCGGTCTTGTAATCGATCACGATCATCGCACCGTCGGCGTCGTCGACGCGATCCGCGCGCAGGCTGAGCTCGAGCCCGCCGATGCGCCCGGTCATCTCGCGCTCGGTTTCAACGACGACGAATGGATCGCGGGCACGGTCGAGCGCGAGAAGGCTTTCAATCGCCCCAAGTTGCCAGTCGCGTTCGATGGCGCGCGCGCGCGGGCCCGCGGAAGCCGGTGCGAGTTCCGCCAGCGCGTGGTCCGCGGATTCTTCCACGCGCCGGCGGCACGCAGCCGGCGTGAGGGCGAGCAACGCCGCCTGGGTGCCGAGGCCCGACCAGAAGCGTTCCAGCGCGCGATGGAGGATCTGCCCGCGCAGCCGGCGGTCGAACCCGGCCAGCGGCTCCTCGAAGGGCCGCGCGTGCAGCCGCAGCTCTCCGAATGCCCGGAATGGGCATCGCGCCTGGAGCTCGAGCATGCGTGTTCCGCCGGCGGCACGGCACTCCCCCAGCGCAGGCGCCCTATCGTCGGGCGCTGTCTCGAGCGTCGCCGCGCCGCACAGCAGCGCCGCTCGGGGCACAAAGGCCTCGAGCGGCGGCAGCTCAGCGAGTTCCTGCGGCACGAGTGGCGATGCATCGATATCGGTGTCGTCCTCGCGCTGCGGCCAGGAGAGGACGAGCTCACCCGCCTGCGCACTCCAGGCTGACATGATCGCCTCGCATTCCGCGACGCTCGAGTCGGCCGTCGCGCGCGGCATGCGAAGCCGGCGCTGGGCTTCTATCGGCAGGAAGGGGTCGATGCGCACCGGGCGCGGCCAGGCGGTGGCGGTGAGGCCGGCGACCCACAGACTGTTGAATGCGACTCCGGGCTCTTCCCAGCCGTCCATCACGAATACGGCCGGCTCGCCGCCCTCTGGCTGGAACGGCGACGACGCGAGTTCCTCGAGCTCTGCAAGCGCCTGTCCAGCCGACAGCTCCGTGGCAAACGCGGACACGGCGCCGAGTTCGCGCAGCAGCTCGCTGAGCCGCAATGACGCCTGCCAGTCCGGCGAACCCGAGCTCGCACCGCGATGCCATTCGAAGGCGGCGAGGCAACTGCCGAATGCTTCGGCCCATGCGCCGGCCGCACGCCGTGCAGGCCCGCTTACGCACGCCGAAGCTGTCTCCAGCGCCGCTGCGAACGCCGGCGCCTGCGCGTGACGAGCTTCGCGAGCGAGCGCAGCTGTCGACGCCGCCGGCGCACGCCCGTTGCGGCGCAATCCCGCATCGAGACGCTGGCGCGCTTCGCGCTCTGCTTCGGAATCCGCTACAAAGGCCGAGCGCAGCAGTCGCGACGCCACCGCCCCGTCGCCGCGACCCAGCGCGAATCGAATCGCATCAAGAGCGATCTCGATCACGGGCTGCGCCGAGAGCGGCGTGCCGCCCGCGAGGTCGAACACGCGTTGGCCGGCCGCGCCGGCCAGTTCGAGTTCCGGCTGCAACCCGGCTGCCAACGAGCGCTCGAGCGCTCCACGCTCCCCGTCGAGGTTGGGCACGATGACGCCGTGTACGCCGCCCGGCGATTCGGCGAGCCGCATCCGCAGCCAGGCGACCAGCGCCGCACGCTCGGACTCGGGGTCGGTGGCCGCGTGCCGAAACGACCGTGGCGCCGGCTGTACGAACTCACCGTTGCCGATCGACCAGCCGCTATCTCCCAAGGCCTCGAACAAGCGCGCCTGGGCCGGCGTCGGCCGGCTGAAGCCAACGAGCAGGATCGGCGGTCCCGGCGGAGGGAGCGCGTCGTCGGACACGATCCGGCAGACGAGTTCACCCGCATCGCAGGCGCCTCGCAGCTGAAGCGCCCGTTCGACGTCCCGCGCCCAGGCGACAAACGCCTGCTGATCGCGCGTGAGCGGCCAGCGCCCGAGGCTCTCGACCGTGCCGGCATGCGCGCGCAGTTGCAGCCAGCTCGCACGCGCCCGTGTCCCGGTTTCGGCGGGATCCACGAGACCGGGGGCGTCGTCGGCCACTAGATGTCGCCATAACCAGCGTGTCGCTACCGCAGGCAGCGCGACGGGCAGGTTTTCACGCACCGCGCCCGCATCGCGCCACTGCGCGGCGAGCCAGGCTTCGAGCGGCAGGATCTGCGCCGTCGGCCAGGCCTCGCGCCCGGCAGCGAGCTGCGCCTGGTCGTGCAGCCGCCGCAGGATGCGTGCCTGTCGCAGGTCGGCGGTCATGACGAGCCCGCCCGCGTCGAGATGCGCGAGACAACCCGCGTTGCCGTTCATGCCACATGACCCATGAGGCGGGAACTGTACGGCTGCGGAAGGCTCAACGCGTGAGCCCCTTGTTCACGAACCCGCAGGCAGCCCGTCCCGCCACTCGTCCGCCCGATGACAGGCGGCCTGCCGGCCCGCACCGAAGTCGCGCAGCGGCGGCACCAGCGTCCGGCAGCGGTCCACGGCCCATGGGCAGCGCGCCACGAACGGGCATCCTGGCGCCGCCTTGCCGGGTTGCCGCGCTGCCGGGGCCGTACGCCGTGCGAGCAGCCGGCGCGCGCGTGCCGGGTCGGCGTCCGGCACCGAGTCGATCAGGAGCCGCGTGTACGGATGCAGCGGCGCACCGAGGAGCGACCGGCACGCGCCTGATTCCACGATCCTCCCGCGGTACATCACCAGCACGCGCTCCGCGAGACTCGCAACCACGGCCAGGTTGTGGCTGATGAAGAGGCAGGCGAGCCCGCGCTCGCGCCGTGTGCGTGCGATCAGGTTGACGATCTGCCCCTGGATCGATACGTCGAGGGAGCTGACCGGCTCGTCGCATACGACGAGGCGCGGATCGACGACCAGGGCGCGCGCAATCACCGCGCGCTGCAATTGTCCGCCGCTCATCTCGTGGGGGTACCTTCCCTCGACGCCGATCGAGAGACCGACTTCATCGAGGATCCGCCGCACGCGATCCACGCGCGCAGCCGGCGCAATCCCGCCGCCCAGTGACCGCAGGGGTTCGGCCACGCTCTCCGCGATCGTCATGCGCGGATCGAGGCAGGCCGCCGGTTCCTGGAACACGAGCTGCAGGTCGCCGCGAACCGCCCTGAACGCGCGCCGCGACAGGTTGTCCACCCGCCGCCCCTGCCAGCGGATCGAGCCTCCCGCGAGTGGCACGAGGCCGAGGATTGCACGGCCGAGCGTCGACTTGCCGCAGCCCGATTCGCCGACGAGCCCGAGGATCTCGCCGGGCGCAAGAACGAGGCTGACGCCGTCCACGGCCGTGAGCGGAGCGCCGCTCGTCCCGCCGCGCGGATAGGTGACGACGACGTCGCGCAGGGCGAGGCCGGCGCTCAAGCGGCCTGCCCCGGAGCGACTGGAAAGTGGCAGGCCACCCGCGAATCGCCGACGACTTCGAGCGCCGGATCGAGCGCGCGGCAGCGTTCCCCGGCCCGCGGGCAGCGCGGCTCGAAGCGGCAGCCGCTGAACGCCGTACCCGGCTCGGGCGGCAGGCCGGCGATCGTCGCAATTTCGCCGCCCTTCTGGCCGGCCAGCGTCGGCACCGCAGCCAGGAGGCCGACGGTGTAGGGGTGCGCCGGGTTAGAGAGGAGCACCGGCGCCGCGCCTTCCTCCACGATGCGGCCCGCGTACATGACGGCGATCCGGTCGGCGAGCGCCGCGACGACGCCGAGGTCGTGCGTGACGAGTACGAGTGCCATGCCGAGCCCGTCGCAGAGCTCCGCCAGCAGCGCTATCACGTCCGCCTGCACGGTGACGTCGAGCGCCGTCGTCGGCTCGTCCGCGAACAGGACGCGGGGGCGTGCCATCAAGGCGAGCGCGATCGCGACGCGCTGGCGCATGCCGCCCGAGAGCTCGTGTGGAAAGCGCGCGAGCGTGCCGCGGGGGTCGGGTAGCCGCACGCGCTCGAGCATAGCCGCCGACTCGCCCGCCGCGTCGCGCTTCGAAGTGCCCGCCCGCTGGTGGACGACTTCGGCGAGCTGGTCGCCGACGCGGCGGTGCGGCGTGAGGCTGCCGCCCGCGTCCTGGAACACGAAGCCGATGCCCGCGCCGCGCACGCGCGGGGCGGGCTCGCCGCCGGCCAGCAGCTCGAGCCCGTCAAAACGAACGGAACCCGTCGCACGACCGTTCGCCGCGAGGAGCCCGGTGCAGGCGAGCAGGAGCTGGCTCTTGCCCGAGCCGGACTCCCCGACGATGGCGAGGCGCTCGCGCGGGGCGAGCGACAGGTCCACGCCGTCGACCGCGCGGTGAGCGCGCGGTCCGGTGAAGTCCACGGTCAGGCCGCGGACGTCGAGGAGCACCGTCACTGGTCCCTCGGATCGAGGGCGTCCCGCAGGCTGTCGCCCAGGAAGTTGAAGCAGAAGACGAGCAGCATGAGGCAGGCCGCCGGCACGACCAGCATCCACGGCGCCGTCTCCATCTCCGCCGCACCGTCGGCGATGAGGTTGCCGAGGCTTGCGAGCGGCTCCTGGATGCCGATCCCGAGGAAGCTCAGGAAACCCTCGACGAGGATGACCTGCGGCAGGGTGAGCGTCGCATAGACGATGACGGGTCCCATCAGGTTCGGAACGATGTGGCGCCAGACGATGCGCGGTGTCGACGCGCCGCCGACGACGGCCGCCTCGACGAAGTCGCACTCCCTGAGCGCCAGCGCCTGGCCGCGCACGATGCGCGCCATCGTGAGCCAGCCGAACGCGCCGATCGCGACCAGGATTGTCAGCGGGCCGCGTCCGAACACGACCGTCAGGATGATCACGAAAAAGACCTGCGGGAGCGAGTACAGCACGTCCACGCAGCGCATCATCCAGGCGTCGGTGCGCCCGCGCCTGAACCCTGCGAGCGCGCCCCAGGCGACGCCGATGACGAGCGCGACGAGCGTCGCCGCGAACGCGATCGCGAGCGACACGCGCAATCCGTGCAGAGTCCGCACCAGCAGGTCGCGGCCGAGCCGGTCCGTCCCGAGCCAGTGGCCCGCGGCCTCGAGCGGCGGCACCGCCATGTGCGCCCAGTCAATCTCGTCCGCGCGGAACGGCAGGAGCGGCGGGCCCGCAATCGCGGCGAGCGCCATCGCCGCGAGCAGCGCCGCACAGGCGAGCGCCAGGCGGTCGTGGCGCAGCTGCGCGGCCGCCTCGCGCCAGAGCGCGCCGCTCACAGCCGCCGCTCCCGCCGTATGCGCGGGTCGAGCCATGCATAGGCGAGGTCGGCCAAGAGGTTCAGCACGATCATGAGCGCCGCGTACACGATGACCATGCCCATGACGAGCGTGTAGTCGCGATTGAGCGCGCCCTGCACGAGGTGCCGGCCCATACCGGGCAATCCGAACAGCGTCTCGACCACGAGTGAACCGGCAAGCACCGCGGCCGCCGCCGGCCCGACATAGCTGACGACCGGCAGCAGGGCCGCCGGCAACGCGTGGCGCAGGATGACGGTGCGCTCGGGGAGCCCGCGCGCGCGCGCCGCGCGGATCCACGGCGCACGCAACACCTCGAGGAGGCTACCGCGCATCAGCCGTGCGACATAGGCGACGACCGGCAAGGCAAGCGACACGACCGGCAGGACGAGGTCCGCCGGGCGCCCCGGCACCCAGCCGGCGACTGGCAGCCAGCCGAGCCAGATGCCGAACACGAGCACGAGCACGGGCGCGACCACGAAGACGGGAATCGAGATGCCAGCGACCGCGAGCGCCATCACGATGCGGTCAGCCGCCCCGCCCCGCGCGCGCGCCGCCCAGACGCCTGCGGGAATGCCGAGCGCGAGCGCCAGCAGCATGGCCGCGAGGCCGATCGTAAGGCTCACGGGCAGGCCGCCTGAAATGAGCTCGCCGACCGTGAAGTCGCGGAACTTGAACGATGGGCCAAAGTCGCCGCGCAGCAGTCCTTGCACGTAGCGGCCGAACTGAACGTAAATCGGCTGGTCGAGGCCGTAGGCGGCCTCGAGGTTCGCGCGGATCTCGGGTGCGAGCGCCTGTTCCTCGTCGAACGGTCCACCCGGCGCCAGCCGCGTCAGCAGGAATGACAGCGCGACGACGAGCGCGAGCGTCGGTATCGCGCCGAGGAGGCGCCGCAGGATGAAAGCGACGGTGTGCATCCCGCGGCCTTTGTAGCACAGGCGGTTTCCGCGACCGGGTGCGACCTCACTTCAATATAAGTATGTAACTCGTTGAATATCAGTGCGATGTCGCGTCAGCCGCGCATGAATCCGATACCATGCGCCGCAAACCACGGAGTGGACGGCATGCGAAGGATCCTCGTCGGCATCAAGCGGGTCATCGACTTCAACGTGCGCGTGCGCGTGCGCCCGGACGGCGCGGGCGTCGTCACCGACGGCGTCAAGATGAGCGCCAATCCCTTCGACTCGATCGCGCTCGAGGAGGCGCTGCGCCTGCGCGAGCGCGGCGAGGCGGACGAGGTCGTCGCAGTGAGCATCGGGCCGAACGAGTCCCAGCAGCAATTGCGCGACGCGCTCGCCATGGGCGCGGACCGCGCGATCCTCGTGAAGTCGGACGCGGCGCTCGAGCCGCCGGCCGTCGCCCGCGTGCTGCTCGAGCTCGCGCGCCGCGAGAGCCCGCGGCTCGTCCTGCTCGGCAAGCAGGCGATCGACGACGACTCCAACCAGACCGGGCAGATGCTCGCCGCCCTGTGGGACCGGCCGCAGGCAACGTTCGCGTCGAAGATCGAGATCAGCGGGGAAACCGCCCGCGTGACGCGCGAGGTGGACGCCGGGCTCGAGACCATCGAGGTCGACCTGCCCGCCGTGTGCACGACGGACCTGCGCCTCAACGAGCCGCGCTACATCAAGCTGCCCGACATCATGAAGGCCAAGAAGAAGCCGCTCGACGTCGTCGAGCTGTCTTCGCTCGGCGCCGACGCCGCGCCGCTCGTCAAGATCGTGAAGTTCGAGCCTCCGCCGCAGCGGCAGAAGGGCGTGATCGTAAAGGACGCCGCAGAACTGGTCGCGGCGCTCAAGCAGAAAGGACTCGTCTGATGAATCGCGTCCTCATCGTCGCCGAGCATGCCGACGGCAGGCTGAATGCCGCAGTCGCCAAGTGCGTCGCCTGCGCCCTCACGATCCCGGAGGCCGACGTCAGCATCGTCGTGCTCGCAGCCGAAGGAACGGCCGTGGCCGCCGCGGCGGCCGAAATCCAGGGCGTGTCTCGCGTGCTGCTCGTGAAGAACCCCGCCAACGAGCCGGCGCTCGCCGCGGTGCTCGCGCCCCAGGTGGCGAAGCTGGCGGATGGCGCGGCTTTCGTGCTCGGGCCGTCCACCACTTTCGGCAAGGACCTGATGCCGCGCGTCGCCGCCCTGATCGGCGCGCCGCAGCTCTCCGACGTGATGGCCGTGGAATCGGCGACGCGCTTTCGCCGGCCGGTCTACGCGGCCAATGCCATCGCGACCGTCGAGGTCCCGGCCGGACGCCAGGTCGTCGCGACCGTGCGCGTCGCTTCGTTCCAGGCGGCCCCCGGCGGCGGCACCGCTCCCGTCGAGACGGTGGCCGTGGACGTCGAGCTGCCCCGGACGACGCGGTTCGTGTCCGTGTCCGCAGCCCGCAGCGATCGCCCCGACCTGCAGACCGCCACTCGGGTCATCTCGGGCGGGCGCGCGCTCGGCAGCGCCGACAACTTCAAGGTGATCCAGTCGCTCGCGGACAAGCTCGGGGCCGCCATCGGCGCCTCGCGCGCGGCCGTCGACGCAGGCTACGCCCCAAACGAGCTGCAGGTCGGCCAGACCGGCAAGATCATCGCGCCGGAGCTCTATTTCGCCATCGGCATCAGCGGCGCCATCCAGCACCTGACCGGCATCAAGGATGCGCGCACCATCGTCGCCATCAACAAGGACGCCGAGGCGCCCATCTTCGAGGTGGCCGACTACGGCCTCGTGGGCGACCTGTTCACGCTGGTGCCGGAGATCGAGAAGCTGCTCTAAGGAACCTCTGCTTTACCCCAGCATGGAGCGCGTAACGCGCAGGGACCGGGCGATATTCGTCCCTGGCGGCGTTGCTCGTCGCTCATGTATCACTGGATACACATCGCTCCTCGCGCCTTGCCAGGGACGAATATCGCACACGGTCGCGCCCACGCTGGGGTAAATCAGAGGTTCCCTAAGCAGCAGGGCTGTCCTAGATCGTCGCGAGAATGTGCTCGGCGCTCGAGACCTTGAACTCGCCCGGCGCCTCGACGTGCACCTGCTTCACCACGCCGTCCTCGATCACGAGCGCGAAACGCTGGCCGCGCATGCCCATGCCGAAGCCGCGAGCATCGAGCTCGAGCCCGAGGGCGCGCGTGTAGTCGCCGTTGCCGTCGGCGGCCATCACGATGTCCCCGGCACCCGCCGACTTGCCCCAGGCCCCCATCACGAACACGTCGTTGACCGCGAGGCACACGATCTTGCCGACGCCCTTGGCGCCGAGCGCGCCGGCCTGCTCGATGAAGCCGGGCAGGTGTTTCGCGCTGCAGGTCGGCGTGAACGCGCCTGGAACCGAGAACAGCACGACCCGGCCCTTGCCGAGGAGCTCGGCCGCGTCCACGTTCGTCGGCCCATCGGCGCCCATCACTTTCAACTTGCCGTCCGGGATCCTGTCGCCAGCCTTGATGGTCATGTTGATTTTCCTTCCTTGCTTGCCGTTAACCTGTGGCGCGCCGCGTGCCGGGAAACTCGCCGGCCTTGACCAGCATGCCCGGCACCGCGTGCCCGACATGCGGCTCGATCCAGCGCGAGGTCTCTATCGCGCGCCCGAGATCGATGCCCGTCGCGATGCCCATCCGGCCGAGCATGTAGACGAGGTCCTCTGTCGGGATGTTGCCGGTTGCGGCCGGCGCAAACGGGCAGCCCCCGAGCCCGCCGAGGCTCGCGTCGAGGACGCGCGCGCCCGCCACGACGGCGGCGTAGGCGTTGGCGAGGCCCGTGTTGCGCGTGTTGTGGAAATGTCCACGCAGGGCAACGCCCGGCACGGCCTCGGCCACCCGGCCGAATATCTCGCTTACCTGGCCCGGCACGCCGACGCCGATCGTGTCGGCGATCGCGATCTCGAATGGCCGGGCCTCCGCGATCTCGCGTGCGATGTCGACGACGCGCTGCACCGGCACCTCGCCCTCGAACGGGCAGCCGAACGCGGCCGAGATCGTGACCTGCGCGCGGATTCCCGCGGCATGCGCAGCCGCGGCGACTTCGCGCCAGGTGCGGATCGACTCCGTGCTCGTGACGCCCTGGTTCCTCCGGTTGAACTCGTCGGTCGTAAACACGACCATCCCGATCTCCCGGCAGCCGGCGGCGGCGGCGCGGTCGAACCCCGTGCGATTCAGGACCAGCCCGACGTACGTGACGTCGTCGCGATTCGGCAAGCCCCGGAAGATGGCCTCGGCGTCCGCCATCTGCGGCACGCGCCGCGGATTCACGAAGCTCGCGACCTCGATGCGCCGGATCCCGGCGTCGACGGCGCGGCGAATGAACTCGAGCTTCACCGCGGTCGGAATCGAGGCGGCCTCGTTCTGCAGGCCGTCGCGCGGCCCGACCTCGACGATGCCGATGCTGCGCGGGCTGGTCATTGCACGGGATTGTATACGCAAAGGGCCGCGGCGATTTCGCGCCGCGGCCCTCGTCGCGTTCCTGCCCGAAGTACGGTCAGCCCGTCAGGCTCGACCAGAGGTTGGCGACGCCACGCGTCTTGCCGTTCGCTGCGGCGGCGGCGGTGAATGCCTTCTTGGCCTCCGCCGACTTCTTGCCGTTCGCGAGCGAAATGCCGAGCATCATGTGCACGTCGTCGGCACGCTTCAGGTTGCCCTTGCTCACCGCGCTGCGCGCGGCCTCGCTGGCCTTCGGGTAGTTCTTCAGCGTGAAGTAGGCCGTTGCCAGCTTGGCCGAAGGCTCGCCGGTCGCGATCGCCTTGGCTTCCGCTTCCTGCTGCGCCAGCGTCGCCTTGATCCGCTCGACCTGGGACTTGGCGTCCGCCAGCAGGCGGTTGTTGCGGTCGTCCTTCTTGATCGCGCCGGCGGCAATGCCCTTCTCCAGGGCCGCGACCGCTTCACCCGGGCTCGACAGATCGAGCGCTGCCTCTGCGTACTTGCCGTAGTGGTCGCCCGAAAGAATGTTCTTGGCGGCCCCGAGGCGATAGATGTTGATCATGACAACCGGGTCGCGGTTCGACTCGACCTCATAGGAGTTTGCCAGATACTTGAACGTGCTTGCCTTTGGCGCAACCGCGATCCAGCGATTCAGCGTCTGCATGCGCTTGGCGTCGTTATTCGTCTTGGCGTACGCGGAGTAGAGCATTTCGAGCAGTGCCGCGTTCTTGGCCGTCCGACCCGCCTTGTCGTTGGCGGCAATCGCGCGCTCTATGGTGATTGCGGCCCCGGCATTGTTGCCCAATTGCATCTGGCTGGTGGCCAGCAGCGCAAGGTCGTCCGCGGTGAGCGAGCCTCCCAGCTTCTCGAATGCCGCCGCCGCGTTCCGGTAGTCGCGCAGCGCATAGTGGGTCGTCGCTTTCAGCCGCATCTTGCGGGTCAGGTCCGCGCCCGTGACACGCCCTGTTGCGAGGCGCTCGTCCACGGTCGCGAGCACGAGCTTGTGGTCCTTGGCACCGCTCGCGGCCCAGATCATGAGCTCGTTGATGCCCTGCTCCTCCTGTGCCGACAGGGGCGCCTTGGCCTTGGCTTCCTTCAGCAGGCGGATCGCCTCGCTGTAGTTGCCTTTCTGGCCTGCGGCCTGCGCCTGCGCCGCCTTGTCGGCGAGCTCCTTGCGCCATCCGCCCTGCGTCTGGGCGACGGCATCCGGACTGACCGCGACGACAGCGAGGCCCGCGACCGCCAGGAACGCGGCCAGCGTACCGGCACCGAGAAACGACGTCTTCGACATCACCATTCTCCTGATCAACCGGCCGCCGGGGCCGGAGCACCGGTGCGCGACGTGCGCGCTATCCACAGATCCGCAATCCGCCCGAGCGGGCTCCCTGCCGGCGCGGCCGCCTTGGCGGCCTCGAAAGCCGCGCGCGCCTCGTCCTGCTTGCCGAGTTCCAGCAACGAAGCGCCGAGCAGCAGGTTCGCGTCGTCGAGCCGGCTCACGCCGCCCTTGGTGATGCCGCGCCGGATCACCTCGACCGCCTGCGCATAGTCGCCCGTGCTGTAGAAGCCGAGCCCGACCTTCACGTCGACCTCGCCCTTGGCGTTCTTGGCGGCGGCGGCTGCTTCGCCCGGCAAGGTCTTCTTGTCCGACGCGATGGCCGCCTTGGCCTGGTTCAGCGCCTGCTGGTTCGTTCCGGCAGTCGGGACGATGCCTTCCTTCATGCCGCGCTCGAGCGCACGCGCGGCCTCGCCGGGGCTCCCGGCCACGAGCGCCGTGTCCGCGTAATTGAGGTAGGCGCCGACGGTCGCGAGCCCGCCCTCGGGGTCGCTGACGGCGATGCGGTAGGCATTCAGCATGACCATGCGGTCGTCGTTCGACTGCGCCTGGTAGATCGCGACGATGCGGCTGTAGTACTCCTTGTCAGGGTACTCCGCGACCAGTGACTCCAGGTTCGCGAGGCGCGAGGTGTCGTCCTTCAGCTCGATGAAGCAGCGATCGCGAAGCTGGTACCACATCTCCTTGGGCTTCTCGCCTTTGCCCTTGGTGGTGTCGATCGCCTTGCCAAAGGTCTGGCAGGCTTCCGCGTTCTGGGCGGCCTGCAACTGCAGGCGACCGAGGGTTTCGAGCTCGTCGGGCTGGACGTCGGGCGTCCCATCCACGAACTTCTGGAAGTGCTCGAGCGTCTTCGCGTTGTCCTTCTTGGCGCTGTAATGCGCGGCGAGCTGGCGGTGCATGGCGCCGACGTTCTCGGGCTCGGCATAGCCGGCCGCGAGGAAAGCTTCGATCGCGGCGGCAAACGCTTCCTGGTCGCCGACGCCCTGCGTCGCTTGGAGGCGCCAGGTGGCGATCGCCTTCTTGTCGTCGAGAGTCGGGGCCTCGATGGCCTCGAGTGCCGGCAGGGCAGCAATGACATCCGCCCACTTCTTCTCGTTCACGGCGGTCTGCACCGGGCCGGCGAGCTTGCGGAACTCCTTGCTGTAGTCCGCCTTGGGGGCCTCGGCCTCTGCGGCCGCTTCAGCCGCTTCCCGCTCCTTGCGGGATTTGGGCCGATCCTCCTCCTGGGCGGATGCCGTGGGCACGCTGACCCCTGCCAACGCGACCCCGAGGATTGCCGCTACCAGGGCATTGATCCAGGTTTTCCGAGCTGCCATGTGCTTTTCCTCACCCTGCAAACTGACGCCAGATTCGCGTGCGGCGGGTTTATACCCCAAAACCGGCCTGGCTGTCTGCCCGCTCCTATCTGAATGGACTCCCGCGAAGACCCGCGGTTCCGGCGCCGGAAGTTTCGTTGCGGCATTCAGCGCCTGTTCAGCCATGCCACCCCAAGAAAAAGGCCCGCTGTCGGCGGGCCTGATTCCCTTCGGGGTCCCGCCCCTGCTACTGGTTGGGCGGCGGTTCCGCGATGAACCCGACCTTTCGCATGCCGCCTCGCTGAAGGATGGCGAGCGTGTCGGAAACCGCCTCGTACCGCGCCCGCTTGTCCGCTCGGATGTGGACCTCCGGCTGCGGGTCCTTCACGGCCTCCGCCAGCACGTAGTTGAGGAGCGCCGACTTGTCCACGGCATTCTCGTTCCAGTAGATCGAGCCGTCGAAATCGATCGAGAGATTGATGTTCTCGGGCTTGGTATCCGTAGGACGATTCACTTCCTTGGGCAGGTCGAGCTTCACCGCCTGCGTCATCACCGGCACCGTGATGATCATGATGATCAGCAGCACCAGCATGATGTCCACGAGCGGAATCACGTTGGGCTCGACCATGGGGTCGCCCTCGTCGTGACCGACCTGGATCGCCATGTCTTACTTCACGCCGACACGCGAGCCGGCGACCAGCGCCGCCTCGACGTCATGGGCAAAGTAGTTGGCGCGCTCCATCAGTGCCTTGTTGCCGCGCAGCAGGCCGTTGAAGCCCAGCACCGCCGGCACCGCCACCGCGAGGCCGAGCGCCGTCATGATGAGCGCCTCGCCGATCGGACCGGCAACCTTGTCGAGGGACGCCTGGCCGGCGATCGAGATGCTGATCAGCGCGTGGTAGATGCCCCACACCGTGCCGAACAGCCCGACGAACGGCGCCGTCGCGCCGACCGACGCGAGAACCACCATTCCGCTCTGCAGGCTCGACTGCAGCATGGTCGTGCGCTTGTCGATGTGCGAGCGGACCCAGTCGGCGAGCTCGATGTTGCTCGTGACGTCGCGCGAGGCGCTGCGGCGGTGATGCTCGAGCGCCTGCACGCCGTCCTGGGCGATGTCGCGGAAGGGATTGACCTTGCCCTTCAGCTTGCCGATGCCTTCCGGGATCGAGCCGGCAGACCAGAAGCCCTTCTCGGCCTCATTGGCTACCTTGCGCAGCATGCGCTGGTCGAGCCACTTGTTGATCATGACGAGCCATGACCAGAGCGACATGACGATCAGGATGACGAAAACGCCCTTGCCGACATAGTCGCTCGTGGTCCAGAGCGCTTCGATGCCGTACGGGTTGTCGGTTACTGTGGTTCCATCAGCCATGCTGCAATCCCTCTAACAGAAAATTTGCTCCGGAAAGCCAACGCCGCCTGTCGCGAATACGCCTCTCCGGTCCTGACGATTCCTCGAGCGGTCACTCCAGCTTGAATACGATCGGCACCGAAACCTGCGCTTCGACCGCCTGGCCGTCGCGCTTCCCCGGCTCGAATGGCAGCCGGCGCACTACGCACTCGATGGCGCCGTCCAGCCGCGGGAATCCGCTGCTCTGCGTCACCGAGACCGCGCCCGCCTTGCCGTCGGCGCCGACGGTGATCGTCGCGACGACGCGGCCTTCCTCGCTGAGCCGGCGCGAAGCCGACGGATAGCAGGCGGCGATAGCGGCGCTGATGCGATCGCTGCGCGACTTGAACCGCGGCGGCGTGATCTGTACCTGGCGTGCCGGCGTCTGCGGCTGCTGACGCGGCGTCTCCTGGACCTTTGCCGTGATCGCGGTCGACGGGCCTTCGAAGGCGGGCAGATCGATCAGCGGAGGTGGCACGACCGGCGGCGGCACGTCCACGGGCGGCGGCGGCGGCGGCTCGTCGAGGTCTTCCGGCGGCGGCGGCGGCGGCGGCAGGTCCATGATCGAAAAATCCTGGACGATCTGGATGCCGGCGCGAACGAGGCCCTGTTTCAGGGCCCAGAAGAAGAGCACGTGCAGGACCAGGATGCCGACGAAAACAGCCGTGGTGCGAGAGCCGCCCGCAGAATAGGTATTCGCCATACCGGTCCTGTCTTACCCCTCGTCTGAACTAGCCGGTCGTATGCCCGAAATCCGGGCCACGGCCCCTGCCAACTTTCTTCTCGACGCGCATTCAAGCGCGCCCCGAGCCCGGCCACGGCCACCTTAGCGGTTGGCCGTATTGACTGCAAGCGCCGGGCACCGCCCATATGGCGACAGCAGCCCGAGCATAGCAAACGCCCGCGGCCCGGGAACCGATCAGTGCAGCCGGAACACGATCGGGAGCGTCACGCTCGCCGCCACGGCCGCACCGTCACGCCGTCCGGGATTGAACTCCAGCCGACGGATCACGCATGCGACCGCAGCATCGAGGCGCGCGAAGCCCGAGCCTCCTGCAACGTTCCAGGCGTGCGCGCGGCCGGTGGCATCAACGTCGATCCGGACGGTGACGCGCCCCTCCTCGCTCAGCCGGCGGGATGCGGCCGGATAGCAGGCTTCGACGAGTGCCGCCAGCCGGCGGTCACGACGCAACGACGGGGCGCGCACATCCGCAACCGCGACGGCAGGTCCCGACCCTGACGCAGGTACCGTCGCCGCGTTCCCTTCGACCTGCAGGCTTCGCTCCGGATCGACGAAATCGGGGATCGGCACGATCGGAAGAGGCTGGCGCGGCAGGTTGTATTCGAGGGGCCCGGGCTGGCGCGGCGCCCCGGCCATGCGCGACGTGGACATAAGCACCTCCGCAGGGTGTCTATGTCCCTCAACGCCGGCGCCGGGCGATTCGGGTTTGGCGGGGTTCAGGTGCCGGTGGGCACCGGCTTGCGCTCGCGCACGAGGATCACTGTCACGCCGGTCAGCGTAAGAAGTCCTCCGACCACCATGCGCGGATCGAGTACGTCGCCCAGCAACAGCACCGAGAAGAACACGCTGAACAGCGGCGTCAGCACCGTCACCGGCGCGATGCTCGACACCGGGTAGCGCCGGATGAGCGCGAAATACGAGGTGTGCGCAACGAGGCTCGCAAGTACGGCCGAGTAAAGGAGCGCGCCCCAGCCCGGCAGGCCGGCGAGCCCGAGGCTCGCGAGCTGCCCGTCCTCGATCACGAGCGACAGCGGCAGCAGGAACGGCAGGCTGCCCCAGGCGAGCCAGGCCTGCAGCTCCAGCGGCTCCAGGTCGCGCACGCGCTTGATGGCGACGAGGCCGATCGAGCCGACGAAAGCGGCGATGACGATGAGCACGAGGCCCGTCGCGGAAGTCAGCACCTCGGGACTGAAGCCGATGATGACCACGCCCACAAACGACATCGCGATGCCGAGCCAGCGCCGCCAGTGAATGACCTCCCCCAGCAGCGCGACTGACATTAGTGTTGCGAATGGAACGCCGAGCTGGCCGGCAATCGCGACCGAGGACATGTTCCCGGAAATCGCAACACCGGAATACATCAACGCGAACTGCAGCCCGCCGCTGCAGGTCGCGGCGACGAGCAGCCAGCGCATCTCGCCGCGGCGCAACCGCAGCCATGGCCACACGACGAGCCCGACGATCAGGAAGCGCAGGAAAGTCAGGAACACCGGCGGGAAGCGGTCGGCGCTCAGCTTCACCGCCACGATATTGAGGCCCCAGATCGCATTGATGGCGATGAGCTGCCAGAGGTGCGACCGGTGAACCTCGGTCATTCGGGCATGACTAGCTCGGGCGCCGGCGCCCGCAGGTTGTAGCTGGAAGCCATCGCGTGCCCGTAGGCACCCGCATCGGCCACGAGCAGCACGTCGCCTTCGACGCAGCGCGGCAGGCGGCGGTCGCGGCCGAGTTCGTCTCCGCTCTCGCAGATCGGGCCGACGATCGTGCAAGTCTGGCACGGCGGCTCGTCGAGCCGGCTCAGGTTGACGATCTCGTGGCGCGCCCCGTAGAGCGCCGGGCGAATCAGCGAATTCATTCCCGTCGCGACGCCGACGTAACGCTTGTCACCCTTGCCCTTGGTCTGGGTCACGCGTGCAAGCAGAACGCCGGCGGCAGCCACGAAGTAGCGACCGGGCTCCATCCACAGTTCGAGCCCGGGATGCGATGCCTTCACGCCCGCAAGCGCGGCTTCGAGAGCTCGCAGGTCGAGGGGCGCCTGGTCGGCACGTTCAGGAATCCCGATGCCGCCCCCGAGGTTCAGGATCCGCGCGCCGGGATGCCGCGCCGCCTCGGCGGCGAGGATCCGCGCCGGACCGAGCCATGCCGCCAGGTCGAAGTTGCCGCTGCCGCCATGCACGTGCAGGCCGACGACGCGTGCGCCCGCCGCAGCGACCGCATCGGGCAGTTCGCCGAACTCCGCGGGAGGCACGCCGAACTTCGAGTGCAGTCCGCCGGTCCGGACCTTTTCATGGTGGCCGTGGCCGCTCGAGGCATCCAGCCTCAGGAAGATCTCGCGACCGTCGAACAGCGCGGGCCAGTCGCGCAGGATCGAGAGGTTGTCCACGGTCACGCGCAGCCCGCGTTCGAGGGCCCACGCGTACTCGGCACGCGGGGCAAAGTTCGGCGTGAACAGCAGGCGCTCGCGGGAGGCGCCGGGCACCTCGGCGAGGACGCGTTCGACCTCCGCGCGCGAGACGCACTCGAATCCACAGCCGGCCGCGTGGACGGTGCGCAGGATCTCCGGATGTGGATTCGCCTTCAGCGCATACAGGACCTGCGTGACGGAACGCAGCACGCCGAACGCCGCGACTTGCGTCTGCACCGTCGCGAGGTCGTAGACGTAGGCACAGTCGCGTTTACCGAGACACGCGAGCAGCGCGTCGCGGCGCGTGCGCCACCAGGTTGCGGTGCTGCCCGCAGTCATCGGAGGATTGTCGGCTGGCGGCCGGGATAAACGAAAGGCCGCAGCCCTGGCGGATTGCGGCCCTTCATCTGCAGCGCACCGGGCGGTGCGCGCTCATCATGCTTCGTCGACGTCCCCGAACTCCGCGAGTTCACGCTGCAGGCGTTTTTCGGCGAGGACATCCTCGACGCGGCTCCAGGCCGATTGCTGCACCGGGCGCTTGGGACCCTTGGGTCGGCGCTCGACCACGATCAGCCGGTCGAGGTCGCCGTCCTGTTCCGCGGATTCCCCGAGGAACTCGTCCTCGAGGTCGAAAGATTCCTCATTGCGCTCTTTCATTCCGTAGAATTCCTAGAGAAAACAATGATATATGTGTAAAACCCGACTCTCGTCGGGCTGCGCAATATATACGAAAAGCGGGTTTTGGCAACCCGAGGCCGCCGCACGGCTGGCCCGGGTTCAGGCGGGCGAGCTCAGCCGCCCTCACATTTGGCCAGGCATTCGCTGTACTTGTCGTCGCAGGCCTGGATCTTGCCGGGATCCCCGCCGGCGCTCTGCATGCACTCGTCGGACGCGACGTCGCATTGCTCGATGCATTTCTCGTCGGCCATCGGGCGGGCGTCCGAAAGCGCTCGTGCTTCCGGGCGAATGTCGTCCGCGAGGGCAGGTAGCGCCCCGAGGCAACAGGCCAGCGGGATGGCGAGCCAATGTCCTTTCAGCATGGCGCGGTTCCTCCTTACCTTCCGACAGCGCGTATCTATACGGCACCGCGGTCGCGCGTGCAATTGGGAGTCTCGAGGCTGGGCCGATGCGCCTGAACGGCGCCTGAACGGCAATCGGACCCCCGGGCTAGAGAGCGATCGGCTTGTACTCGAGGCCGAGATCGCGCGCGACGGCCTCATGGGTGATGGCCCCTTCATGGACGTTGAGCCCTGCCGCAAATCCGGCGTCGCGGGCCAGCGCCTTCTTCCAGCCGTGGTCCGCGAGGGCCCGCACGTAGGGAAGCGTCGCGTTCGTGAGACCGAAAGTGGAAGTGCGCGGCACCGCGCCGGGCATGTTGGTGACGCAGTAGTGCACGACCCCGTCGACGACGTAGGTCGGATCCGCGTGAGTCGTCGGCTTGCTGGTCTCGAAGCAGCCGCCCTGGTCGATGGAGATGTCGACGAGGACCGCGCCCTTTTCCATGTGCCCCACCATCGAGCGCGTCACGAGCTTCGGCGCCGCGGCGCCCGTCACCAGCACTGCGCCGATGACGAGTTCCGCCTGGATGACGAGCCGCTCGACCGCTTCCGTCGTGGAATACGCGGTCTCGATCTGGCTGCCGAACTGGACGTCGAGCTCGCGCAACCGCTTCAGGGAACGGTCGACCACCGTCACCTGGGCACCGAGGCCGACGGCCATCTGGGTCGCGTTCGTCCCGGCGACGCCGCCTCCAAGGATCACCACCCGCGCGGGCGCGACGCCAGGCACGCCGCCGAGCAGCACGCCGAACCCGCCGTTGGCTTTCTGCAGGGCCGTCGCACCCACCTGGATCGACATGCGGCCGGCGACTTCGCTCATTGGAGTCAGCAGGGGTAACGAGCGGTCCGGCGCCGCCACCGTCTCGTAGGCGATCGCCGTCACGCCGGACTTTGCGAGCGCCCTCGCCTGCTCAGCATCCGCCGCGAGGTGCAGGTAGGTGAACAGCACCTGGCCTTGCCTGAGCTGCGCGCACTCGGGGAGCTGTGGCTCCTTCACCTTGACGATCATCTCGGACTTCGCAAACACGGAGTTCGCATCCGGCAGCACCGCTGCGCCCGCCGCACGGTAGGCGTCGTCCCCGATGCCGATGCCGGCGCCCGCGTTCGTCTCGACCACGACTTCGTGACCGGCTGACACGAGCTCGCGCACGCCGGCCGGCACGAGGCCGACGCGGTACTCGTGGACCTTGATCTCTTTCGGACAACCGATCTTCACCTGGAACCCCCCTCCCGGCAGATGCGCGATTATCCGCTTAAACTACCCTCGATGGCCACGGCACAGGAACCGGCGCGCCTCGCGACCCACCCGTCGCAGCTCGCGCAGGCGCTCGAGCTGCAACGCCGCGCATTCGCCGTCGATCCCGACCCCGCGCCGGCCGAGCGCCGCGAGCGCCTGGCGCGCCTCGCGCGCATGCTGCGCAGGAATGCCGCCGGAATCCGCGACGCCATTTCCGCCGACTTCGGGCTGCGGTCCGCGGACGAGACCGATCTGCTCGAGCTGTTCACGAGCCTCGAGGGCATCGCGCACGCGCGCCGCCACCTGCGCGGCTGGATGCGCGCTGAACGCCGCGCGGTCGCCTGGTGGAGCCTCCCGGGCAGTGCGCGACTGCTGCGCCAGCCGCTCGGCGTCGTCGGCATCATCGTGCCCTGGAACTACCCGCTGTACCTCGCGGTATCGCCGCTGACGGGGGCGCTCGCCGCCGGCAATCGCGCGATGCTCAAGCTGTCGGAACACACGCCGCGGTTCAGCGCGCTCTTCGAGTCACTGGTCGCCGGGTCTTTCCGTGCCGACGAAGTCCTCGTGGTCAATGGCGACGCGGCGGTGGCCAAAGCCTTCGCCGCACTGCCCTTCGACCACCTGTTGTTCACCGGCTCGACGGCCGTCGGCCGGGAGGTGATGAAGGCGGCGAGCGCCAACCTGACTCCCGTGACCCTCGAGCTCGGCGGCAAGTCACCGGCAATCGTGACGGGAAGCTTCGACGTCGAGGAATCCGCGCGCCGCATCATGCACGGCAAGCTGGTCAACGCCGGGCAGACCTGCGTCGCGCCGGATTACGCACTCGTGCCGAGGGCGCTGGTGAACCCGTTTATTCACGCCTGCCGGGCGGCCACGCAGGCTTACTACCCGGTGCTCGGCACGAATCCCCAGTACACGTCCATCGCGAGCGACCGCCACCTCCGCCGCCTGGCCTCCTTCGTGGACGACGCGCGAAACCTTGGAGCTTCCATCCACAACCTGCACGACGAACCGACCGACACGGAACGCCGGCGCATGGCGCCCGTCGCGCTGACCGACGTCAGCGACACAATGCGCGTGATGCAGGAGGAGATCTTCGGGCCGGTCCTGCCGGTGGTCGGCTACGACGGGATCGACGAGGCCATCGCCTACGTGAACGCGCGGCCGCGGCCGCTCGCGCTCTACTATTTCGGCGCCCGGGACGACGATCTCGGCGCGGTGCTTTGCCGCACGGTCTCGGGCGGCGTGACGGTGAACAACACGGCCTTCCACGTCGTACAGGAGGACTTGCCGTTCGGCGGCGTCGGGCCGAGCGGAATGGGCGACTACCACGGCCGCGCGGGGTTCGACAGGTTTTCCAAGCAGAAGCCGGTGTTCATCGACAAGCGCATCAGCGCATCCGCGTTGCTGCGGCCGCCGTATGGACGCAGGTTCCGCGCGCTGT
>Ga0209486_10000138_pt1 | contig 34160 bp, 28 predicted proteins | sample NCCompost_FD_187518 | JGI IMG/M metagenome (GOLD analysis project Ga0209486, IMG submission 187518) | Agricultural soil microbial communities from Utah to study Nitrogen management - NC Compost (SPAdes) (version 2) | ecosystem: Environmental > Terrestrial > Soil > Agricultural land | place...
CTGCTACGTCTGCAAGAAAGGCGTCGCGTACGGCAACAACGTGTCCCACGCAAACAACCGCACACGCCGCACCTGGCGTCCGAACCTGCAGACGGCGCGTATCGTCATCGAGGGCAAGACGACCCGCGTCCGTGTGTGCACGAGATGTCTCGGCGCCGGCAAGGTCCAGCGCGCGCCGCGCGCGCCTCGAGTGGCGTGAAGCCGGTCATGTCGTTCTTCGCAAAAAGGAGCGCCATCGGCGCTCCTTTTTTCTTCCCTGCCTGACGATGCCCACGGCCCTCATTACAGGCATCAGCGGCCAGGACGGAAGCTACCTGGCGGAGTTTCTCCGGGCGAAGGACTACCGCGTGATCGGGCTGACGCGGAATGCCCGACGCGCTCTCGAAACCGAATATGCCAGGTCGTTGGCCGGCGTCGACCTGGTCGAAGGCTCGTTCGAATCATCGCCCTCGATTTTTCAGGACCTCCTGCGGCGCGAGAAGCCTGACGAGGTGTACCACCTTGGCGGTCCCACGCGCGTTTCGACTTCCTGGGAAAAGCCCGCCGAGACGCAGGTCGATATCGTCATGTCGACGGCGATGCTGGTGACGGCGGCCGTCGAAGAGCTTCCCTCACCTCGCATCTTCTTCGCGGGATCGTCCGAGATCTTTGCTGCCGAAGATCATGCCCAGAACGAAGGCGCTCCGCGCGATCCGCCGTCACCGTACGGCAAGGCCAAGCTCGAAGCGATGGAATTCGTGGAGCGCGCCCGAAAGGACTTCGGGCTGTACGCGGTGACTGGAATCCTGTTCAATCACGAGAGCCCGCGTCGCGGTTCGGATTTCGTCAGTCGCAAGATCGCGCGCGCGGCCGTGCGCATTTCACGGGGGGCCGAGGAAGAACTCCCGCTCGGCGCCCTCGAGGTATGGCGCGACTGGGGATTTGCCGGCGATTACGTTCGCGCGATGTGGCTCATGATGTTCCAGGAGGATCCCGAGGACCTGGTCATCGGCACCGGCGTGGCACATTCCGTCGCCGAAATGTGCGACGCTGCGTTTGCCCATGTGGGATTGCACTGGAAGGATCACGTAAGGCTGGATCCGTCACTGCTGCGGCGCGCCGATCCACCGCTGCGACTGGCTGATCCCTCGCTGGCCAAGTCGCGACTCGGCTGGACACCCGAAGTAGATTTCGAGCGCTTGATCGCGCTGATCGTTGACCATGAACTACAGGCTGCGTCCTGATTGCTGATTGCCAATGCTGTGTGCCTGATGCTGGGGCTGATTGCTGCTGGTCCGCTACTCACTGATCGGTAATCGCTTGCTGCCCGCTAATCGCTGCTCGCTGCCCCTGGACAATGCCGCGTCGTAACGACATCCACAAAATCCTGCTCATCGGCTCCGGTCCCATCGTCATCGGGCAGGCGGCCGAATTCGACTATTCAGGCACGCAGGCGGCGCGGGCGCTTCGCGAGGAAGGGTACGAAGTCATCCTCGTGAATTCGAATCCGGCGACGATCATGACGGATCCCGAAGTCGCCGACCGCACGTACCTCGAGCCAGTCACGCCGGAGTACGTCGAACTGGTCATTGCGAGAGAAAAGCCGGACGCGCTGCTCCCGACCATGGGTGGTCAGACGGCGCTCAACGTGGCGATGAAGCTGTCGGAGACGGGTGTCCTCGAGAAATACGGTGTCGAGCTGATCGGCGCCAAGGCGCGGGCGATCAAGGTCGCCGAGGATCGAGAGGAATTCGGCTATGCGATGGAGCGGATCGGCCTGAAAGTGCCGCAAGGTCGCATTGCCCGGACGTGGGAAGAAGCCCAAGCGATCGCCGAGTTCACGGGGTACCCGGCGATCATCCGGCCGTCGTTCACGTTAGGTGGCGCCGGCGGCGGCATCGCGTACAATCGCGAGGAGTACGAGGACATCGTGCGCCGCGGGCTGGCGGAATCGCCGGTCAGCCAGGTCCTGATCGAGCGCTCCTTGCTTGGCTGGAAGGAGTTCGAGCTGGAAGTGATGCGCGACTACGCGGACAACGTCGTCATCGTCTGCTCGATCGAGAACCTCGACCCGATGGGCGTGCACACCGGCGACTCGATTACGGTCGCGCCGGCGATGACACTGACGGATCGCGAATACCAGGAGATGCGCGACGCCGCCTGCCGCGTGATCCGCGAGATCGGAGTCGAGGCTGGCGGGTGCAATATCCAGTTTGCGACCAATCCGCAGACGGGCGAGATGGTGGTGATCGAGATGAACCCGCGGGTGTCGCGCTCCTCGGCGCTGGCGTCGAAGGCCACCGGATTCCCGATCGCGCGGATCGGCGCCAAGCTCGCCGTCGGGTACCGGCTCGATGAAATCACGAACGACATCACGAAGACCACGCCGGCGTCGTTCGAGCCGGTGCTGGACTACGTGGTCGTCAAGTGTCCGCGGTTCGCCTTCGAGAAGTTCATCAACGAGAGTCCGCGCCTTACGACGCAGATGAAGTCGGTGGGCGAGTCGATGGCGATCGGGCGCACGTTCAAGGAGGCGTTCCAGAAAGGACTGCGCGCCCTCGAATCGGGACGGACGGGATGGGTCACCAGCAGCCGCCTGCAGGACGACCGGCTGCCTGACGAGTCCGACGAAGCGTTGCGCGGTGCAATGGCACAACCGACGCCGGAGCGCGTCTTCCAGATCAAGCGCGCCATGCAGGCGGGATTCAGCGACGAGGAGATCTACAAACAGACCGCGATCGACCCATGGTTCCTCCAGCAGATGCGGGAATTGCTGAATGCTGAGAGCTGGTACGCTGGATTGAAGGATCTCACGGCCGCAGACGTTCGGACCATGAAGCGGATGGGGTTCAGCGACCCGCAGCTCGCCGCCCTGCGTGGCGAGACCGAGAACGAAACGCGCGCGCGGCGCTGGGCGCTCGGTGTCAGGCCGGCGTACAAGATCGTCGATACCTGCGCCGGCGAATTCCCGTCGTCGACGCCGTACCTGTATAGCAGCTACGACGACGAAAGCGAAGTCCCGAAGACAGGCCGGGAGAGTGTCATCATCCTCGGCAGCGGCCCCAATCGGATCGGACAGGGCGTGGAGTTCGATTACTGCTGCGTTCGCGCGGTGATGGCGCTCCGCGAGCAGGGATACGAGGCGATCATGATCAACTCGAATCCTGAGACGGTCTCCACCGACTACGACGTTTCCGACAAGCTGTATTTCGAGCCGCTGACCCTCGAGGATGTGCTGGAAATCGTCCACCGGGAGCAGCCGAAGGGCGTGATCGTGCAGCTGGGCGGCCAGACGCCGCTCAAGCTGACGCGGGCGCTGGAAGCGGCCGGCGTCACCATCCTTGGCACATCGCCCGACGCCATCGACATCGCCGAGGACCGGAGGCGCTTCGAACAGGTCGCCCGCGACATTGGCATCAGGCAGCCGGAAAATGGCACCGCGACGAGCGTCGACGAAGCGGTCGCGTCGGCGGAGCGCATCGGGTATCCGGTCCTCGTCCGGCCGTCGTACGTGTTAGGCGGTCGCGCGATGCAGATCGTGTACGATGAAGAATCGCTGCGGTTTTATTTCGAGACGGCTGCTCGCGTGAGCGAGGACCGCCCAGTCCTGATCGATCGCTTCCTCGAGGACGCGTTCGAAGCTGATGTCGACGCGATTTCCGATGGACAACACGTCGTCATCGGCGGCGTGATGCAGCACATCGAGGATGCCGGCGTTCACTCCGGTGACTCCGCCTGCGTACTTCCGCCCTATCGGATCGAAGCGCGCCACATCGACGTCATGAGGCGGAACACGGTAGCGTTGGCGCAGAAGCTCGGCGTGGTCGGGTTGATCAACGTGCAGTACGCGGTGAAGGATGACGTGGTGTACGTGCTGGAGGTGAACCCGCGAGCCAGCCGGACGATTCCGTTCGTCTCGAAGGCCATCGGTGTCCCCCTGGCATCGCTGGCAGCGCGAGTCATGTGTGGCGAATCGCTGGCGGATGTGGGATTCACGTCGGAAATCGTGCCGCCGTACTTCTCGGTGAAGGAAGCGGTCTTTCCCTTCACGAAGTTCCGCGCCTTCGACCCGATTCTGGGTCCCGAAATGCGGTCGACGGGCGAAGTCATGGGCATTGCCGATTCATTCGGCATGGCATTCGCCAAGGCGCAGGAGGCGGCTGACAACGAGCTCCCACTCGAGGGGGCGATCTTTGTCACCGTGAGTGACGATGACAAGCCGAGCGTGATGCCGATCGTGGGCCGGTTCCACGAGATGGGCTTCACGCTCTATGCGACCGAGGGAACAGCCCAGTACCTGAAGGGGCGCGGCATTCCGGCGCGGGCCGTGCGGAAGGTGCACGAAGGGCGGCCGAACGGCATCGACCTGATGGTGAACGGCGAGGTCCAGCTCCTGATCAACACGCCGTTAGGCAAGCATGCCCAGCACGACGACTACCTGCTGCGGCGCACGGCCATCGCCCAACGCGTGTCGTATACCACGACGATGTCGGCGGCGACGGCGGCCTGCGACGCGATCCTCGCGCTGCGTTCGCGCCGCGCCAGCGTCCGTTCGCTGCAGGAGTGGCACGCCGACGGAAGGGCCGCGCGTGAAGTGAGCGGGAATACGGAGCCCGGCGCCCCCGCCGACATGCCGCCGGGCACGGCACCCGGGGGGCGCGGCTCTCCGCGGCTGGCGTCCCGCGAGGCGACGACGTGAGCACCCTGGCCGCGCCGTTCATTCACGAGTCGGCGTATGTCGACGACGGCGCGCAGATCGGCAACGGCACGAAAGTCTGGCACTTCTGCCATATCATGCCCGGCGCCGTCATTGGCGAACGGTGCAACCTCGGACAGAACGTGGTGGTGATGCCCGGGACAAAGCTGGGCAACAACGTGAAGGTGCAGAACAACGTGTCGATCTATGAAGGCGTGGAGCTCGAAGACGACGTCTTCTGCGGCCCATCGATGGTCTTCACCAACGTGATCAATCCGCGGAGCCACGTATCGCGGAAGGATGAATACAAGCGCACACTCGTCAGGCGGGGGGCGTCGATCGGCGCCAATGCCACGATCGTGTGCGGCGTGACACTCGGTGAGTACGCCTTTGTGGGCGCGGGGGCGGTCGTCACGCGCGATGTCCCGGACTACGCGGTCGTGACCGGCGTACCGGCTCGTCGAACAGGATGGGCGTGCCAGTGTGGGGAAATTCTGAGGCCAGAGCCCAGAGGCCAGTGGCGAGAGGAAGACCGGATAATTTGCGGTGCGTGTGGGACGCGCTATCGTCTTGATGAAGACGTGCTTCGGCGGGAACACGCATGAGCGCCACGATCCGGTTGGCGTTGGTTGGCTGCGGCCGAATCAGCCAGACGCACTTCGACGCCATTCGCGAAGTCGATGGTATCGAGCTGGTCGCGGTGTGCGATTCTGTCGAGCAACGGGCGCACGAGGCAGGTGAGCAGAACGACGTTCCCTGGTTCACGTCCTATCCGAAGATGCTGTCGGACGTCGCGTCAGACGCTGTGGCGATCTGCACGCCCTCCGGATTGCATCCGCAGCACGGCATCCTCGCCGCGCGCGAGGGACGGCACGTAGTGTGTGAGAAGCCGATGGCGATCACGCTGTCGGCCGCAGACGAGCTGGTCCACGCGTGCGATGCACACGGTGTGCACCTGTTCGTGGTGAAGCAGAATCGCCTGAACCCGTCGGTGCAGTTGGTGAAGCGCGCCGTCGACAAGGGACGATTCGGCAGGATCTATCTGGCCAACACCACGGTCCGCTGGACCCGACCGCAGGAGTATTACGACCAGGCTCCCTGGCGCGGTACGTGGGAGTTCGATGGCGGCGCGTTCATGAACCAGGCGTCGCACTATGTTGACCTGATCCAGTGGCTGGTGGGACCAGTCGAGTCGGTTGTGGCGAAGACGGCAACGTTGGCGAGGCGGATCGAGACTGAAGATACAGGCGTGGCGGTATTGCGCTTCCGTTCAGGAGCACTTGGCGTGATCGAAGTGACGATGCTGACCTATCCGAAGAACCTCGAGGGTTCGCTCACGCTGCTGGGCGAGAGGGGTACAATTCGCATTGGTGGTACGGCGGTGAATCGCATAGAGCACTGGGTGTTTGCCGACAGCGACGAGGACGATGCACTGGTCCCGCAGGTGGCGACGAATCCGTCGAGTGTGTATGGCTTCGGTCACGCCGGGTACTACCGGAACGTGCTGGCGGTGCTGCGCGGGGAAGCTGCTCCTGAAACGGATGGTCGCGCCGGGCGGAAGTCGCTCGAGTTGATCCTCGGGATCTATGAGTCGGCGAAGACGGGACGGGATGTTCCGTTGCCGTTGAAAGTGTAAGACCCTTTTGAGATCTGAAATCTGAAAATCTGAAATCACATGCCCGTTCCTCTTCTCGACCTCCGCGCCCAGCATTCCCTGATCAAGGATGAAGTGGTCAGCGCGATGATGCGCGTCGTCGATGACCAGTTGTTCATCCTGGGCGCTCCGGTGCAGCAGCTCGAGGAAGAGATCGCGCGGCTGAGTCACACCGCGCACGCCATCGGGTGCGCCAGCGGGACCGACGCACTGTTGCTCGCCCTGCGCGCGCTGAACGTCGGTCGCGGTGACGAAGTCGTCACCACCCCATTCACGTTTTTTGCCACGGCAGGAACGGTGCATAACGTGGGCGCGACGCCCGTCTTCTGCGACATAGATCCGGCGACGTTCAACATGCTGCCTGACGCGGCCGCGGCCGCGTGCAACAGCCGGACCCGCGCGATCATTCCCATCGACCTGTTCGGCCAGATGGCGGAGATCGAGAACATCGCCTTGAAGACACGCGGCATCCCGATGATCGAGGATGCCGCGCAGACAATCGGTGCGTCGCGCATGATCGATGGCGAACGTCGCATGGCCGGCGAAATCGCCACCATCGGCACCTTCAGTTTCTTCCCGTCGAAAAACCTGGGCGGGTACGGCGATGGCGGCATGATGGTGACGCAGGATGCGGCCCTCGCGGCGCGCCTGAAGCGGCTGCGCGTGCATGGCGGACTGCAGATGTACCACCACGACGAGGTCGGATACAACAGCCGGCTCGATTCACTGCAGGCGGCGGTCCTCCACGCGAAGCTTCGCCATCTCTCGCACTGGAGCGCCGGTCGCCGCGCGAATGCTGCGTACTACACGTCTGCCTTCGCCGACATGGCGGACATCAAGACACCGGTGATCGACCCCGCGAACGAGTCGATCTTCAACCAGTACACGATCCGGGTGGAGAAACGCGACGAGCTCCAGGCGCACCTCAAGGCCCGGGGCATCGGTTGCGCCATCTATTATCCCCTGCCGCTGCATCTTCAACCGTGCTTCGAATATCTGGGCTACAAGCAGGGGGCTTTTCCCGAATCGGAGCGTGCGGCGAAGGAGGTACTTTCGCTGCCGATCTACCCCGAACTGACCTCGGCACAGCTTGATGAAGTCGTGTCCGCCATCCGTGCCTTTTTCGGCCGCTAGAGCGTCTTTTGGGGAACGCCTGACTGCATAATCCGTGGACATGAGAGACGAACTGCTTTCGAAGATCCGGGACCGCCGGGCCGTCGTTGGCGTGGTGGGGTTGGGGTACGTCGGCCTGCCGCTGGCGATGGAATTTGCCGCAGCCGGGTTTCACGTGATCGGCTTCGACGTGAGCGACCGGGTCTGCCGGAGCATCATGTCCGGGAAGTCGCATATCCAGGATGTGCCTGACGCGACCGTCGCGGGCTACGTCTCGTCAGGCATGTTCCAGGCGACCACCGACGAGAAACAGCTCCAATACTGCGACGCTATTTCGATCGCCGTGCCGACTCCGCTGTCGAAGACGCGCGATCCCGACATGAGTTATGTGAACGCGGCGACGGAAGCGGTTGCGCGGAACAGTCATCCGGGAATGGTGATCGTACTGGAAAGCACGACGTATCCGGGGACCACGCGGGAAGTGCTGCAGCCGCGCCTCGAACAGGAAGGACGCAAGGTCGGCGTGGACACGTTCCTCGCGTTCAGTCCGGAGCGCGTCGATCCGGGCAATCCCACCTGGCACACCAAGAACACGCCCAAGGTTGTTGGTGGCGTGACCGCGGCGTGCACCGAAGTTGCGTCGGCGCTTTATGCGGCGTGTATCGACAAGGTCGTGCCGGTCGCGAGTGCCGAGGCCGCGGAGCTGGTGAAGCTCCTCGAAAATACGTTCCGCGCCGTGAACATCGGGCTCGTGAATGAAATGGCGATCGTCTGCGACAAACTCGGCGTGAACGTGTGGGAAGTGATCGATGCCGCGGCGACGAAGCCGTTCGGATTCATGCGCTTTACTCCGGGACCTGGCATCGGCGGTCACTGCATCCCGCTCGATCCGCACTACCTGGCGTGGAAGATGCGCACACTGAACTACAAAACGCGGTTCATCGACCTGGCGAGCGAAATCAACTCCGAAATGCCCGAGTTTGTGGTGCGCAAGATCGCGCGCGCGCTGAACGACGATGAACGCTCGGTGAAGGGAAGCCACATCCTGATTCTGGGCATCGCTTACAAGCGTGACATCAACGACATGCGGGAAAGCCCGGCGCTCGATGTGATGCGACTGCTCGAGGACCGTGGCGCGCACGTCGAGTATCACGATCCGTTCGTGCCCTCGTTCCGCGAAAACGGTCACTCGAAGAGCGGCGTGCCGCTGGATGCTGACGTCCTCGCGCGCGCCGATGCCGTGGTCATAGTGACGGACCACACGGACGTCGACTACCAGATGGTGATCGACCATGCGCGGGTGGTTGTTGATACCCGCAACGCGACGTCGAAACTGAAGCCCTCGCGCGCCCGCATCGTGCCGCTCGCAGCCGAGCGCGACACCGGCAACGCGTGACGCCATCGGAACTCCACTGATACCGTGAACATTTCCGTCATCGGCACCGGATATGTCGGGCTGGTCGTCGGCGCGTGCCTCGCCGAAACCGGTAATGACGTCGTCTGTGCGGATACCGACGCCGGGAAGATCGAAGGGTTGCAGCGGAATGTGCTGCCGATCTACGAACCAGGGCTCGATACACTCGTCGAGCGGAACCAGCAGCAGGGACGACTCAAGTTCACCACGGACGTCGCATCCGCCATTCAGCGTGCCGACGTCGTCTTCATCGCGGTGGGCACGCCGCCTGACGAGGACGGGTCGGCCGACTTGCGCCACGTGTTGAACGTGGCCGAGACGATTGGCCAGCACATGGGCCGTGAGCTCGTCATCGTCACCAAGTCGACGGTGCCCGTCGGCACCGCGGCCAAGGTCGGCGCTGCGGTGGCGAAGCACGCAAAGCTTCCATTCCACCTCTGCAGCAATCCGGAGTTCCTGAAGGAAGGGGCCGCGGTCGACGATTTCATGAAGCCCGACCGTGTCGTGCTGGGCGTCGAGTCGGATGAAGCCCGTAGCGTCATGGCCGAGTTGTATGCGCCGTTTGTTCGCACTGGAAAGCCGATCATCTTCATGGACATCCCGTCCGCGGAGATGACGAAGTACGCGGCCAACGCGATGCTTGCCACGCGCATTTCGTTCATGAACGAGATCGCCGCGTTATGCGAGCGCGTGGGCGCGAACGTCGACCAGGTCCGGAAGGGCGTCGGCACTGATGCGCGGATCGGTCCGTCGTTCCTCTTCCCGGGGCCCGGCTATGGCGGGTCCTGCTTTCCCAAGGACGTCAAGGCGCTCGTGCAAACTGCCCGGCAGTGCGAAACGCCGCTGCTGGTGCTCGAAGCCGTGGAGTCGGCGAACAACCGGCAGAAGCAGAAACTGTTCGAGAAGCTCTCGGAGACGCTGAACGGAGACTTGTCGGGCTCGACGATCGCCGTGTGGGGATTGTCGTTCAAGCCAAATACCGACGACATGCGCGAGTCGCCCTCGCTTGACCTGATCGAGTCCGTCCTTGCCGCGGGCGCGAAGGTGGTCGCGCACGATCCGGCGGCAATGGAAGAGGCGCGGCGCCGGCTCGACGATCGCATCAGCTACGCCCCGACCAACTATGACGCGCTGAACGGAGCCGACGCGCTGGTCATCGTTACAGACTGGAACGAATACCGGCATCCCGACTTCGTGCGCATCAAGGACACGCTGCGCAAACCGATCGTGATCGACGGCAGGAACCTCTATTCCCCTGAGAAGCTCGCGAAGCTTGGCTTCACCTACCGTTCCTTCGGGCGATCGACTGCATGAGAGTCCTCATTACCGGCGCCGCTGGCTTCCTGGGATCGCACCTCGCTGATCGATTTCTCAAGGACGGCCACAGCGTCGTTGGACTCGACAACTTCATCACCGGCAATCCCGAAAACATCGCTCACCTGACAGGTCACGAGCGATTCGAGTTCGTCAGGCACAACATCTCGACCTACACGTACGTCGGCGGTACGCTCGACGGCGTGCTGCACTTTGCCTCCCCCGCCAGTCCGGTCGATTATCTCGAGCACCCGATCGCCACGCTCAAGGTCGGGGCGTTGGGGACGCATAACGCGCTCGGCCTCGCGAAGGAAAAAGGCGCGCGATTTTTCCTCGCGTCCACGTCCGAGGTGTACGGCGACCCGCTCGTTCACCCGCAGCCGGAATCGTATTGGGGGAACGTGAACCCCATCGGCCCGCGCGGCGTCTACGACGAAGCCAAGCGTTTCGCCGAAGCGATCACCATGGCGTATCACCGTTATCACGGTGTCGACACGCGCATCGTTCGCATCTTCAACACGTACGGGCCCCGGATGCGGCCGCGGGATGGACGAGTCGTTTCGAACTTCATCGTCCAGGCGCTGAGTGGTGAGCCACTGACGATCTACGGCGACGGCACCCAGACTCGGTCGTTCTGCTACGTCTCGGACGAGATCGAGGGGATTTATCGCCTGTTCATGAACGGCGACGCGGAACCGACGAACATCGGCAATCCGATCGAGTTCACGGTCCAACAGCTGGCGGAGCTCGTGGTGGAGCTAACCGGCACGAAGTCGAAGATCGAACTCCACCCCCTTCCGACGGACGACCCCAAGGTCAGAAAACCAGACATCACGCGCGCCCGGACGATGCTTGGCTGGGAACCGATAGTGACGCTGCGGGACGGGGTGAAGAGGACTATTGAGTATTTCAGGGCTGTGTTGGGGTAATGCAACCAAGGGCGCTAACTCCCGAACGTCGCCGCCTGAGAAAACGCAGGGCCAAGCGACGGGTCGAGCAGCCCTGCAAGCCCGTCGTGGCAGGGTCGGCAACAGTCCACGCTTGGACGGTGACCCATTAGCTTTAACGGCTCTCTGGAAGCGCCGTAGTGCCAATCGCTTCCGTCCTGAAACGACGTCATCCCGACGGGTATTCTGCCACCCGCCATGGTCTTTACCAGAAAGCATGCACTAGCAGCCGGCGTAGCGCTCCTCGCGCTGGCTGGGTGCTACCGAACGTTCAACCTCCGGCAGTTCCCGAATAACGAAGCGCTCTACACGGCGGGATTGCAGCAGCTTCAGTTGAAGAAGTGGGACAACGCTGTGCTGATTTTCGAGAAACTCACCCTCGAATTGCCGGCGCGCGATACACTCCTGCCTGCTTCCCATTTTCACCTGGCCGAAGCGTATTCGCGGCGTGGCGAGCATCTACTCGCAGCCCAGGCCTATTCGCGTCTCGCCGAGAGTTTCGCGACAGACTCCCTGGCCGACGACGCGTTGTATCGCGCCGGTCGCGAGTATCAGGCCATGTGGCGGCGGCCCACGCTCGATCCGCAATACGGCGGTGAGGCCGCTGTGAAGTATGAGGAAATGCTCGGCCTGTATCCTGAAAGCGAATGGAAGGATTCTGCGACGAAGCAACTCGCTGTGTTGCAGGAGTGGTTCGCAACCAAGGATTACGATATCGGGATGCATTACATGCGACGTAAGGCCTGGGACTCGGCCATCATCTACATGCGTGATGTGGTAACGAAGTTCCCGAATACGGCCCGATCGCGAGACGCACTGCTGAAACTGGTCCAGGCGTTTGACGCCATCAACTGGAAAGACGACAAGGCTGACGTGTGCAAAACATTGAAGGAGAAGTATCCGACAGATCCCGAGGTGGTGGAAGCATGCCCCCCGGTCAACGTGCAGCCGGCCGTGCCCCGACCCGGGTAATTCGTGCGTATCGGGCTGATGGGTGGGACGTTCGACCCTCCACACACTGGACACCTGCTGGCGGCGTCTGATGCTCTCGATCATCTCAGCCTCGACCGGCTCGTTTTTATCCCGGCCGCGCAGCAGCCGCTCAAGCAGCACCAACTCGCGGCACCGGCGACCCACCGCCTCCGTATGGTCCAGACCATGGCGGAGGGCGACCCCCATCTCGAAGTCGACGAGATCGAGGTCGCGCGAAGCGGCTTATCTTTCTCGGTGGACACGCTGGCAGAGTACGCGCGCCGATTTCCTGATGCGGAGCGCTTCTTCCTGCTCGGAGTCGATGCGTTTGCCTTACTCGATCAGTGGCGTGACGCGGCGCGAGTGGTCTCCCTGGCTCATTTCGTCGTCATGACGCGGGCTTCCGGACCGGGAGCGTCGCACGCCATGGACCTCGATGCGGTACTGTCTATGGTGCGGGCGATTGGCGGCGCGCAGGCAGCGTCGCCAGAGGTGATGAACTTGCGCCGCATCGACGTCTCTTCCACCGAGATCCGGGAGCGCGTGCGCACGGGTCGCTCCATTCGCGGCTTCGTGACTGATGGAGTCGCGCAGTACATCGAAACCAACGGTTTGTACCGATAGAGGCTGGCATGGTAAAGACGCTCCTGACCAGGGTTTTCGGCTCACGCCACGAGCGTGAACGGAAACGCGTGCAGCCGATCGTCGACGAGATCAACAGTCATGGCGAAACCCTGAAGGCTCTTTCCGAAGCCGAGCTGCAGGGCCAGACTGCGAAGTTTCGCGCGATCCTTCACGAACGGACGGCCGAGATCGAGCGGCGGATCGCCGAGCTGAAGGAACAGAAGCGCATCGCCAAGGATCCGGCGGAACGCGAGGCAGTGGATAGCGAGCTGGGAGGCGCGGACGGGCGGGGCGGGCTGGAAGGCCAGTTGCGCGAAGTCATCCGTGATGCGCTCGACGAGATCCTGCCCGAGGCATTTGCGACGGTACGAGAGGCGGCCCGCCGCTTGTTAGGCACGACCGTGTCCGTTACCGGCCGCGACCTCACGTGGGACATGGTGCACTACGATGTCCAGCTCATCGGGGGTATCGAGCTGCACCTCGGGCGCATCGCCGAAATGGCGACCGGTGAAGGGAAGACGCTGGTCGCGACGTTGCCGCTCTACCTCAATGCGCTGCCGGGGAAGGGCGCGCACCTCGTGACGGTGAACTCCTACCTCGCCCGCCGCGACTCGCAGTGGATGGGGCACGTCTACAAGTACCTCGGTATGACCGTCGGGTGTCTCGACGACACGCAGCCGGGATCCTTCGAACGCCGCGCGGCCTACGAGAGCGACATCACGTACGGCACGAACAACGAGTTCGGGTTCGATTACCTGCGCGACAACATGGTAATTGCGCTGGAGCAGCGCGTGCAGCGCCAGCACTGGTTCGCCATCGTCGACGAAGTCGACTCGGTGCTCATCGACGAAGCCCGTACGCCGTTGATCATCTCCGGTCCCGTCGGGAATGAAAATGACGGGATGTTCGCCGAGCATAACGCCGCGGTGGAGCGGCTGGTGCGACGGCAGACCGAGGTCGCGAACGCACTCGTCGCCGAAGGTGAGCGCCTACTCGCCGAGAAAGACGCTGAGGGGGCGCGCCTGGCCCTGTTCAAGGCGCAACTCGGCAGCCCCAAGAACAAGCGGCTGCTCAAGGCCCTGCAAGAGCAGGGTGTGAAGCAGACCGTCCAGCGGATGGAACTGGACTATCTCGCTGACCGCAAGCTGGGCATTGCGAAGCAGCAGTACGGCGACCTGGAAAACGACCTGTTCTACGTTCTCGACGAAAAAGGTCACACGGTTCACCTGACCGATCGCGGCGTCGAGGCGATGTCGCCGTCGAACCAGGAGCAGTTCGTCCTGCCCGATATCTCGACCGGCATCCACCGGATCGATCACGACGAGACGCTAACGCCGCAGGAGAAGATCGAGGCGCGCCGGGCGCTCGAGGCCGAATACGCGATGAAGAGCGAAAAGCTCCACATCGTGCACCAGCTGCTGCGCGCGCACGCGCTGTACGAGAAGGACGTGAACTACGTGGTGCAGGATGGCGAAGTCCTGATCGTCGACGAGTTCACGGGACGGACGATGCCCGGCCGTCGCTGGTCCGAAGGCCTGCACCAGGCGGTGGAAGCGAAAGAGGCCGTGAAGGTGAAGGGCGAAACGCAGACGCTCGCGACCATCACGATCCAGAACTACTTCCGGATGTACGAGAAGCTGGCCGGCATGACCGGTACAGCCGAGACGGAAGAGAGCGAATTCCACCAGATCTACAAGTTGCAGGTGTCGGTCATCCCGACGAACCGCCCCATGGTCCGGGACGATCGTCACGACCTGGTCTTCAAGACGCGGCGCGAGAAGTACAACGCGATCGCGGAAGAAGTACGCCGGCTGCACGACCTCGGCTATCCGGTGCTCGTGGGTACGGCGAGCGTCGAGGTGTCCGAGACGCTCTCGCGCATGTTCAAGCGCGCGGGCCTGGTGCATAACGTGTTGAACGCGAAGTACCACCAGCGTGAAGCCGAAATCGTCGCCGGCGCGGGGCAGCCCGGAGCGATCACGATCGCCACGAACATGGCGGGCCGCGGAACCGACATCAAACTCGGACCTGGCGTGACGGTTTCCAAACCGTCGCAGGTGAAGGATCTCGACGGCAAGCTGGTCGACGTCGAAGAAGACGGCGGATTGCACATCGTCGGCTCTGAGCGGCACGAGTCGCGGCGTATCGACCGGCAGCTCCGTGGACGCGCCGGCCGTCAGGGCGATCCCGGGGCGTCGCAGTTCTTCCTGTCGCTCGAAGATGACCTGATGCGTCTCTTCGGCTCGGATCGCATCGCGAAGCTGATGGATCGCATGGGCGCCGAAGAAGGCGAGGTGCTGACGCACCCGCTCATCACGCGCTCGATCGAAGGGGCGCAGAAGCGGGTCGAGCTCCAGAACTTCCAGGCCCGCAAGCGGCTGCTCGAGTACGATGACGTGATGAACCAGCAGCGCGAGGTGATCTACTCGCTGCGGTCGTTCGCGCTCGAAGGCGGTGAAGAACTGCGCGCCGAAGCGCTGAAGATGGTCGACAAGGCGATGGAGAAGCGTGTTGGTGACCTCCTCGCCGAATTCGAGAACGAAACCGAATGGGATTACGGGCTCCTCCGGCAGGAGCTCCTGATGCACTACCTGCTGCTGGTGCCGGAGCTCGAGGGGGGTGACCCACCGACGACGGTGGAGGGCATTTCGCAGGCCGCGGTTGAGGCGGCGCGCAAGGCATTTGCCGCGAAGGAAGTGTCCCTCGACGAAGTGCGCGACGACAACGGCAAGGGGTTCAGTGCGCGACTCCTGTCACTCGTTATGCTCAACGTGCTGGACGAAAAGTGGAAGGATCACCTCTACGACCTCGACCAGCTTCGCGGCGCGATTCACTACCGGTCGTGGGGGCAGAAAGACCCGCTCATCGAGTACAAGCAGGAAGCGTACACGATGTTCGTGGACCTGATGGGCGACATTCATACGACGTTTACGGAGCGGTTCCTCAGGGCGCAGCTCGTCTTCAATGCGCCGCCTTCGCCGCAACCGGCGTCTGGCCCGGACGGCGATATGGGACAACGGCGTCCACAGCGTCGCTACAACGCGCTCGGCGTACTGGAAGACATTCCGGCCGACGAAGTCGTGGTGGAGTCGACGAACGGCGCGCCCGATGCGGCGGATGGCGACGGAGCACATCGGGCGCCGGAACCGGCCCGGGCCGCAGCGCCCGTTCGCCAGGACCCGACGATTGTGGGTGCCGGCCGGGCCAAAAAACTCTCGGACTTTGAGGGAGGAAAGGGCACGGCGATGAGCGGCGGTGGGACCGGTTTACCCAAAGGAGAGATTGACTGGTCGAGCGTTGGTCGCAACGATCCTTGTCCGTGCGGGTCTGGAAAGAAATACAAGAAGTGTCATGGCGCATGAGGTGACCGCCTGATCGCGGCGTAGCGCAGAATTCCAGGGGAGGGCGTGGGAGAATACATGCGACTCGATGTTCTCATCCCGACGTTCAACCGCGCCGCCTCGCTGGCCAGGACGCTCGATAGCCTGCAATCCGCACGGGTTCCAGCAGGCATGAAGGTGACGGTCACCGTCATCAACAACAATTGCACGGACGGAACGGAAGCGCTGGTTGCGTCGCGCATGCATAACGACGAGCGCATCCGTCACGTCTTCGAGCGGCAGCAGGGGCGATCGCCCGCGCTGAACGCGGGGGTCGCCGCCACGAGCGGAGATCTCGTGGGAATGATCGATGACGACGAGGAGGTCGACGCGACCTGGTATGAAGTCATCTGGCAGGCGTTCTCGGATTCGTCGCTGGATTTCATTGGCGGCCCGTACATTCCACGCTGGGCGTCGCCGCCGCCGCGGTGGTTGCCGAAGGAGTACGGTGGGGTCGTCGGCTGGGTGGATGGCGGCGATCGCGAAGTTCCGTATGACCGCACCTATGACGGCGTCCTGATGGGAGGGAATGCGGTCATCAGGCGCCGCGTGATGCAGCAGGTGGGGCCGTACGCCACCTCGTTAGGCCGCAAGGGCCATCGCCTGCTCTCCGGCGAAGACCGCGACTACTACTATCGGCTGCTGAATGCGGGGGCGAAGGGCAGGTACCTGCCGCGGCTCGTGATCTACCACCACATCCCGGCCGAACGCTGCACCAAGTCATACTTTCGCCGCTGGTTGTTCTGGCACGGCGTATCGCTCGGCATGTCGGGTAGCCACGAGGATTTTTCCGGTCCGAAGCTTTTGCGGGTCCCGCGCTGGCGGTTCAAGAGCGCCGCCAGGGGGCTCCTGCTCGCGGTCAAGAAGCTGGTCAGACCGATTGACCCGGCGCGCGCGTTTGCGGAGGAGCTTCTCGCCTGGGAGCTCGCCGGCGCCTTGTACGGCGCGAACGTGGTTCGCCAGCAGTCTTCGGAATCGGCGCCGGCGCGCTGAATGACCACTGCGGACATTTCTGTTGTTATCCCGACGTTCAACCGATCGGCGCTGCTGCGTCACGCCCTGAAAAATCTTCTGGAGCAGGACGCGAGCGGATGCAGCGTCGAGATCATCGTCGTCGACAACAATTCCACCGATGACACGCGCGACGTGGTGGAATGGCTGGCTCGTTCAAGTGGCGCACGCGTTGTGTACCTGAAGGAGGAGCGTCAGGGGAATTCGTACGCCAAGAACACCGGAATTCAACGAGCGAGCGGGCCCATCATTGCGTTTACCGATGATGATGTTCGCGTCGCGAACGACTGGATCCGGGCGATCATGGAGACATTCGCGGCCTACCCGGGGATCAGCTTTATCGGCGGCAAGGTTCTTCCAGCGTGGGACAGTGATGAGCCAACGTGGCTGACCCGCGAGGGCTGGGCGCCGTTAGGCGCCGTCGATTACGGACCGGAGCCGTTCGAGATCAGCGGCCCGGATCCGCGCAGCCTGCTCGCCGGGAACCTTGCGGTTCGCCGTGCCGCGTTCGATCGCGCGGGCCTGTTTGCTCCGAACCTGCAGCGCGTGAAAGGCGGCATCGGTTCGCTCGAGGATCACGAGCTCGTGACCCGATTCTGTCGGGCGGGAGAGCGTGGCATGTACGTGCCGACGCTCACCGCGATGACCAGCGTGGAGACGGAGCGTTTGACCAAGAGCTATCATCGTCGCTGGCATCACGGGCACGGACGGTTCTACGCGCTGCTGCGTGATCCCGAGTGGGAGCGTACGAACCGTTCTGTGTTAGGCGCTCCCGCGCACGTTTACCGCCAGGTAGCCAGTTCCGCGGTCGGTTGGCTCGGCGAAACACTCCGTCGGAGACCGGAACGGGCCTTCGAGCACGAATCGCAGTTCCGGTTCCTGCTGGGATTCCTGCGCCAGCGGATCGGCAGCCGGCAGGTGAAATCAGCGGACACTGGCCAATCGTCAGCGCGGCGGTCCACGACGACGTCTGCATGAGAATCGCACCGGTTGCGTCGTGGTGATGATGCAGCGCAAAGGGTCCGAGGTTATGGCTCGGCATTCTCTTATTCGCGAGGATGCCGATCATGGCTGGGGAGTCGTCGGACGAACGTATTGCCGGAGATTCCACGCTCCGCATCAGGGAATTGCCAACGGACGAGAGGCCCCGAGAACGCCTGACGAAACTTGGGGCGTCGGCGCTGAGTGCAGTCGAACTGCTCGCCCTCGTCATTGGCAGCGGTGGCGGGGGTCGCTCATCACTCGATCTCGCCCAGCAGGTTTTCGTGCGGAACGGTGGTTCGCTGCGGAGACTCGCATCCTCACCCGTGGCCGCGATCCGGAGCATCAGTGGAGTTGGACCGGCCAGGGCGGTGGTATTGCACGCGGCACTCGAACTGGGGCGACGCCTGGCCGCTGAATCGCGGACCGTCGGTGAACCGATCTCGGGTCCGATGGACGTCTACCGGTACTTCGCGCCACGCCTCGAGGACCTGCCCGTCGAGGAGTTCCACGTCGCGGTGCTCGACACGCAGCACCGGCTGGAACGCGACATCACGGTCACCCGCGGACTCCTCAGCGCATCACTCGTGCACCCGCGGGAGGTGTTCCGGGAGGCAATCGCCGAACGCGCGGCCTCCGTCATTCTCGTTCACAACCACCCAAGCGGGGACCCGACCCCCTCCGCGGACGATAGAAAGGTCACCTCCCAGCTGGTCGCGGCCGGAAAACTGCTCGACATACCGGTACACGATCATGTAATCATAGGGAGGGGGCGATATGCCTCCTTTGCTGAGTCAGGGCTGCTCGGGTAGCCGGGTAGACGGGTAAACGGGTAAGCGGGTTTACCGTCTCACGCTGCCTACCCGGTTACCCGTCTACCCGTTTACCCGCAGAAGTTGGCTACAACTCTCCGCAACGAGTTCATCCCCGGCTGGTCCGCGGACGACCCGAGTCTCGAGCGACTCGACGTCGACCTGCTGGCGCGCGCCTATCGATTCAGCGCGGCGGCCCATGAGGGACAGTTCCGGCGCAACGGCGATCCGTACGTCACCCATTGCGTCGAAGTGGCGCGCATCCTCGCCGAACTGCAGCTCGACTCGATCACTGTCGCCGCGGGATTGATCCACGACGTCGTCGAGGACACGGTCGTCACGATCGAGGAAGTCGAAAAGGAATTCGGGCCGGAAATGACGCAGATCGTCGACGGCCTCACAAAGATCGGCGTGCTCCCGCTGCACAGCAGCGAAGAGCGGCAGGTCGAGAACTATCGCAAGCTTCTTGTCTCGATTGCCAAGGACGCACGCGTCATCATCATCAAGCTGGCCGACCGTCTGCACAACATGCGCACGCTGGACTCGCTGGCCGAGGACAAGCAGCGTCGCATTTCGCTGGAGACGCGCGACCTCTACGCGCCGCTCGCCCACCGCTTCGGTATGGCAAAGATGCGGTGGGAGCTCGAGGATCTGTCGTTCAAGTTTCTCGAGCCCGACGACTACCGGAAGCTGGCGAAGCTCGTCGCCGCAAAACGGGCGGAACGCGAAGCGCTCATCAGGCAGATGGCCGAGCCGCTGCAGCGGGTCATGTCGGGCGCCGGCATCGCCAACGTCGAGGTCACGGGGCGTGCCAAGCATCTTTATTCCATCTACAAGAAGATGGAGAAGCGGGAGCGGCCGTACGAGGAGATCTACGACCTGCTCGCGATCCGGGTGCTGGTGAACACGGTCCCGGATTGCTACCACGCGTTAGGCGTGATCCACGACGGGTGGACGCCGCTGCAGGAGCGGATCAAGGACTACATCGCCCAGCCCAAGTCCAACGGCTACCAGTCGCTGCACACAACGGTCTTTGGCCCGGGGCGCCAGCTCTACGAGATCCAGATCCGGACGCGGGAGATGCACCGGACCGCCGAGATCGGTATCGCGGCGCACTGGCGGTACAAGACCGACGCGAAGTCCGCTGATGAACTCGACCGCCACCTGCAGTGGTTCCGGCAGGTGCTCGAACTGCAGCTCGACGCAAAGGATCCCGCCGAGTTCCTGGAATTCCTGAAGCTCGACCTGTACCAGGACGAGATTTTCGTCTTCACGCCGACCGGCGACGTGATCCAGCTCCCGAAGGGAGCGACGCCGATCGACTTCGCCTTCGCCGTCCACACGGAAGTCGGCCAGCATTGTGCCGGCGCGAAGGTCAACGGGAAGATCGCCCAGCTCAGCCGCCAGCTGCGAAACTCGGAGACGGTGGAAATCCTCACGTCGCCTAACGCGAAGCCGAGCCGGGACTGGCTGGCGCATGTGCGGACCGGGCGCGCGCGGCACAAGATCCGGCAGTGGTTGCGACACGAGGAGAACCAGTCGTCGGAGCGCGTGGGCCGCGAGATTCTCGACCGCGAAATCCGGAAGCGCCGGTATCCCAAGCTCGATGACGAGGCGGTCGAAAAGGCGGCGCAGAAACTCAACCTGAACAACGGACAGCACCTGATCGCGTCGGTGGGGCAGGGTGACCTCGCGATTACGCAGGCGCTGAAGGCGATCTATCCCGACCAGGAACCCTCACCCGAGCCGTTGCCGAAGCCGTCGGCGCTCGAGCGGCTCATGGATCGCGTGCGCGGCACGTCGCGCGGGATCAAGATCCAGGGCGCCGATGGCTTGATGGTTCGTTATGCGCAGTGTTGCCAGCCGGTGCCTGGCGACACGGTGGTTGGATACGTCACGCGCGGGCGTGGCGTGAGTATCCATCGTTCTGATTGCCCGAATCTCCTGCACCTGGCGCATGAGCCCGAGCGCCGGCTGGACATCGACTGGACCGAGCAGCCGGGTGAGCGGTTCCTTGTACGTCTGGCGCTCGAGGCGAACGACCGGCGCGGACTTTACGCGGACGTGGCGTCGGCGGTGAGCGCGTCAGGCACGGACATCCGCACACTCGAGCTGCACTCGATCGACGGACGGGTGACCGGGGCAGCGCTGGTGGAAGTCGAGAACCTCGCACACCTGCAGAAGGTCATGAAGTCGGTCCGAAAGGTCAAAGGGATCGTGGAAGTACAGCGCCGGGAACGCGTCACGAGCGACGAGCCATAGTCGTATCCTCGCGGTATGTAAAAACCAGTAGACTCGGATTGCCCTGATCTCTCGAATCTGCGTTGATCAAACAATAAGGATTTATCGGCGCGATTCGCTGATCCGCGCCTTCAGCGTGTGATGGTTTTCATGAATTCCTGGAGGCATTCGCTTCGACGCCCGCAATCAGGAAAGACGTCAGAAACGCGACCGCGCCCAGTTGATGCAACATCGTAACCAGCACTGGCGCGCCTAACAGGAGCGTCGTGATCCCGAGCCCGGCCTGAACGAGCCCCACCGTAGCAGCGAGCCGCATCCAGCGGCGGAGATGCACCGGCCAACGCCGCTCGGCGACGATCCAGACGACCCAGATCGAGACTGCAAGCAGAATCGCCAGCCACCGGTGATTGAATTGCGCGGCGATCGGATTTTCGAACCAGTTCCGGATGCCTGTTCCGGCATCGTACCCGGCCGGAACGATCTCGCCGCCCATCAACGGGAACTCGTTGAAGATCCGGCCGGCGTCGAGCCCCGCCACGAAGCCGCCGGAGATGATCGTTAGGGCTGCCCCGAACGTCAGCCCATGCACCGCACGGCGCACACCTGGCGAAGCGGGTGCACGAGCTTCGTCAGATCGCCCCAGCTCCGCAGCAGTCCACACCGCGATGGCAAAGATGAGCAGCGCCAGCGACAGGTGCGCGACGAGGCGATACGGACTCACGCTGGTTCGCTCGGCGAGTCCACTGCTCACCATGTACCAGCCCAAGGCACCCTGCGCCCCCACGAGGAGCGGCAGGGACGCGAGTCGAGGAAAGAGGTCGCGGGGAATGGTGCCGCGATGCCAGAACCAGAGAAAGGGAAGCAGGACGACGAGACCGACCAGGCGCCCGGCAAGCCGATGCGCCCATTCCCACCAGTACAGCACCTTGAACTGCGACAAGGTGATTCCGGCGTGAACGGTCTGCGCCTCGGGAATCTGCTGGTACTGCTCGTAGGCCTCGCCCCACGACTTGTCACCCACCGGCGGGAGGACCCCCGTGACAGGTTTCCACTCCGTGATCGACAGGCCGCTCTCGGTGAGACGTGTCGCTCCGCCGACAATTAACGTGACGACAACCGAAATGGCCGTGGCGATCAGCCACGTCCGGAGGATTTTTTTGGAGCGGGGTCCGATCATACGGCCTGAGTGGGTCATCGAACTGTCGAGTCGGGCCGCAAGATAGCGACCGGAGAGTGTCGCAAAGGCCGGCCGATCGGCTTAGCTTCGGAACCCGCGCCTGAGCATTCCGTTGGCGGAGTCGGCCGGTTTCGCGGCCGTGGGCAGAGTCCGGAGTGGAGTGATGAGTAAGCCGGTAATCCTGACAGTTGATGACGAGCCGGACGTCCTGAGCGCGATCGAGCGTGATTTGTACGCGCACTTCAGGACTTCGTACCGGATCGTGAAGGCCGGATCAGGCCAACAGGCCTTGAAAGTCGTCGAGGAACTGAAGCAGCGCGGCTCGAATGTCGCGCTCTTCATGGTGGATGAGCGCATGCCGATGATGACCGGCATGGAATTTCTGCGCGAAGCCATGCAGCTGTATCCGGACGCGCGGAAAGTTCTGCTCACCGCATACGCGGACACCGAAACCGCAATCAAGGCGATCAACGAGATCAAGCTCGATCACTATCTCACCAAGCCATGGGATCCGCCCAGTGAGCGCTTGTATCCCGCGCTGGATGATCTGCTCGAGGAATGGACCGCCGGCTTCAAGCCCAGGTTCGAAGGTGTGCGGGTCGCGGGTACTCCACAGTCGGCGGAGTCATTCGCGATCAAGGACTTCCTGTCCAGCAACCTCTTTCCGTACCAGTGGATTGATCTCGAGCGCGACGCGTCGATGCGCGAACTCGCGATGAAACATTCGCCGGACCTCGTGAACCTGCCGGTCGTGTTTCTCCCCGATGGCTCGGTGCTGGTGCAACCGGATGTGCGCACGCTGGCTGAGCGCGTGGGCATGCAGCTCAAGCCAAGCATGCCGTTCTACGATCTCATCGTGATCGGCGGTGGCCCGGCCGGATTAGCCGGCGCGGTGTATGGTGCGTCCGAGGGGCTGCGCACGATCCTCGTCGAGAGCAAGGCGCCCGGCGGGCAGGCGGGGACAAGCTCGAAAATCGAGAATTATCTCGGGTTTCCGCAGGGTCTCTCCGGTGCGGAACTGGCGCGCCGTGCCGTGACCCAGGCGAAACGGTTCGGCGCCGAGATCATCGCGCCCCAGGAGATCGTCGAGATCCGCCGCGACGATCCGTATCGCGTCGTCAAGCTGTCCGACGGCTCGGAGCTGTCCTCGAAGTCGATCATCCTCGCGACAGGAATGGAGACGCGCCAGCTGGACGTGCCAGGCATCGGTCGCTTGTTAGGCGCCGGCGTGTATTATGGCGCGGCACGGACCGAGGCGGCCGCGGTCCGCGGCCAGGATGTCATGATCGTCGGCGGCGCCAACTCGGCCGGCCAGGGCGCGATGTTTTTCTCCGAGCACGCCCGGAAGGTGTACGTCGTCGTGCGCGGAGGCTCCTTGTCGGCCTCGATGTCGCAATACCTTGTCGATCGCATCCAGAAGACCAACAACATCGAAGTGCTGCTCAACACCCGCGTAACGGGGGTTTCGGGGGAATCGCGGTTAGGCGGAGTTACGGTGACCACCACGAGCGGAGCACAAACAGACCTGCCGGTGTGTGGGCTCTTCGTATTCATCGGCACCAGGCCACGGACCCAGGTCGTGACGGACCTTCTCCGCCTCGATCAGCAGGGATTCATTCTGACCGGGCAGGACCTGATGCGAGACGGCAAGCGACCGGCTGACTGGATGCCGGACCGCGATCCGTTTCCATTCGAGACGAACGTTCCCGGGATTTTTGCCGCGGGCGATGCGCGCCGCGGTTCTGAGAAGCGTGTTGCATCTGCGGTCGGAGAGGGTTCCGCGGCCGTACGGCTCGTCCACTCCTATCTCGAAACAGTATAGCAATGGCCGATCCCGAACTCGTCGACCGACTCGCCAACGTCAAGATCCTGAAGAACGTCCCCCGGGCTGAGCTCGAGTGGCTGGCCGACCATGGCCGGATCGAGCATTGGGCAGCTGGCACGGTGTTCCGGCCACATGATATCGCACTCCCGGGTCTCGCGCTTGTTCTGTCCGGGGCGCTGGCAATCCACGTTGAGCGGATGGGAATCCATCGCCGCGTCATGCAGTGGCACGAGGGTGACCTGACGGGCGCATTGCCGTATTCGCGAATGGTGAATCCGCCCGGTGACACGATTGTCCACGAAGACCTCGAGGCCTTTTCAGTCGATAAGGAGCACTTCCCGGGAATCACGCGCCACTGCCCCGAGTTCACCGCGATTTGCGTGCACACGATGCTGGATCGCGCCAGACATTTCACGGGACGCGACTTCCAGGATGAGAAGATGGCATCGTTAGGTAAGATGTCAGCGGGGCTCGCCCACGAGTTGAACAATCCCGCAGCAGCGGCCGGACGGAGCGCCAAGCGCCTGATGGAGCACAAGAACGAAGCCGAGGACGCGGCCCGCCAACTGTTCAGCGCTCATCTGAACGAGCAACAACTCAGGGCCCTGGACGAAGCGCGCGCCTTCTGCCTGATGGTGCCGCCGTCATTTCTCGATACTCCGTTGGATCGGTCCGACCGCGTCGACGAAATCGCCGAGTGGCTCGAGGCGCATGGCGGCGAAATCGACCAGGCCACCGCGCTGGCGGAAACGGCGATGACGGTCGCCGGTCTTGAAAAACTCGCCAGTGTCTTCGGCGGCGAAGTGTTGAGTGATGCGTTGCGATGGCTCGCGGCGACGGCCGCGATCACCACCATCGCCGGCGAACTTCAGGAGTCGACCAAGCGCATTTCCGACCTCGTGGCCTCGGTGAAGGGCTATACCCATATGGGGCAGGCAGCCGTTGCCGAGCCGGTGAACGTTGCGCGCGGGCTGGCTGATACAACGCGGCTGATGGCGAGCAAGCTGCGCGACAAGAACGTGAAGCTTCGACTCGAAATCCCCGCCGACCTTCTCCCCGCGCGCGCGTTCGGCAGCGAATTGAACCAGATCTGGATGAACCTTCTGGAGAATGCCCTCGACGCGGTTCCTTATGGTGGTGAGATCACCGTCGCGGCTCAGCAGGATTACGACACGATTTCAGTGCGCGTGATCGACAACGGACACGGGATTCCCGACGACATCAAGAACCGCATCTTCGACCCGTTTTTTACGACAAAGCCTGTTGGCTCGGGGACCGGCATGGGGCTCGACATCGTCAGGCGGCTCATTTTCAACAACAAGGGCGACATCGAGGTTGAGTCGGAGCCGGGACGCACCGTGTTTCGTGTGGTAATTCCCGTGGCGACTCAGCGGACGGAAACGCCCCCCACCGTCAGCGCCACCGAGGTTGCGACACCAGCGACATAGAACCGCAGGTCGGGGTCAGAGTCGGGACCGGAGTCGGGACCCGAGTCGGGGTCAGAGTGGGGACCGGAGTCGCACTCCGACACGACTCTGACCCCGTTTTTGGGGTTGGCTGCACCGAAGAAAACCCGATAAATTTGGTCCATGGCGCGCGCTCCCTTTGTCCTTCAGGCGCCGTTTGAACCCGCAGGTGATCAGCCCAAGGCCATTGCCGAGCTGATTGCGGGACTCGAACGCGGCGATCGTTTCCAGACCCTGCTCGGCGTGACCGGGTCAGGGAAGACGATGACCATGGCGCACGCCCTCGCGAATCACGGCCGGCCCACGCTGGTCCTGTCGCATAACAAGACGCTGGCCGCCCAGCTCTATGGGGAACTGAAGAGCTTCTTTCCGACGAACGCCGTCGAGTACTTCATCTCGTATTACGACTACTACCAGCCGGAAGCCTACGTCCCGACGACGGACACCTACATCGAAAAGGATGCGTCGATCAACGAGGACATCGACCGGCTGAGGTTGCGCGCGACGTCGAGCCTCATGGAACGCGAAGACGTCATCATCGTGGCAACCGTCAGCGCGATCTATGGCCTGGGTGATCCGATCGAATATCGCGAGCAGATGGTGATGCTCGAGAAAGGCCAGAAGATCCCCCGCAACACGATCCTCCGGCAGCTGGTGAACATCCAGTACTCGCGCAATGACGTCGCGTTCGAGCGAGGCACGTTCCGCGTCCGCGGCGACACGGTGGAGATCTTCCCCGCGTACGAAGAGCAGGGAGTCCGTGTCGAAATGTGGGGGGATGAGATCGAGCGGATCTCGAAAATCAGCGCGCTCACGGGCGAAACGATTGCCGTCCTCGAACGCGCCGGCATCTACCCGGCGAAACACTTCATTACGAACCGTCCGAGCCTCGAGCGCGCCGTGGCAGCGATCCGTGCAGAACTGGCGGAGCGGCTCACGCTCCTGCGGAACGCAGGAAAGCTGCTTGAAGCACAGCGCCTCGAGTCACGCACCAATTTCGACATCGAGATGATGCTCGAGATCGGGACGTGTGCCGGCATCGAGAATTACTCGCGTCACCTCTCCGGGCGACGTGAAGGCGAACGCCCCGCGTGCCTGCTGGATTATTTCCCGGCAGATTTCCTGGTCATCGTCGACGAGTCGCATGTGTCGCTGCCGCAGATTCGCGGGATGTACAACGGCGACCGCGCGCGGAAGGAAGTGCTCGTCGAGTATGGATTCCGGCTTCCGTCAGCGCTCGACAACCGCCCGTTGATCTTCGACGAGTTCATGTCGCTCGTTCCGAAAGCTGTCTTCGTGAGCGCGACGCCGGCCGAACTCGAGCTCCAGATGTGCGAGGGAGTGGTAGTCGAGCAGATCATCCGGCCGACAGGGCTCATCGATCCCGAGATCGAAGTGCGTCCGGTGCGCGGCCAGGTCGACGACCTGCTTAACGAGATTCGCATTCGCGAGAAGCGCGCCGAGCGGGTGCTGGTCACAACGCTCACCAAGCGAATGGCCGAAGACCTCACCGACTATCTGCAGCAGATGGGGGTGCGGGTCCGGTACATGCATTCTGACATCGACGCGATCGAACGGATGGAGATCGTGCGCGGACTGCGGTTAGGCGATTTTGACGTGCTCGTGGGCATCAACCTGCTGCGCGAAGGGCTCGACATGCCCGAGGTCTCGCTGGTGGCGATCCTCGACGCCGACCAGGAGGGGTTCCTGCGCAGCGATCGCTCGCTCATCCAGACCACCGGGCGCGCGGCTCGGCACGTCCGTGGCCGGGCGATCTTCTACGCCGACCGGATGACCGACTCGATGAAGCGATGCATCGAGGAGACGTCGCGGCGTCGCGAGATCCAGGTCGCGTACAACGCCGAACACGGCATCACACCGCGGAGCGTTTCCAAGAGCATCGACGAGGTCCGCTTCACGACGCGCGTCGCTGACTCCCGGCTGGAGAAGGAGGAGCGCGATCGGCTGCGGAAGGTCGCCGAGGTGGCGTCGACGTCCTACGATCCGGCGCAACTGGACGAGATGATCAAGCAGCTCGAGGCGGAGATGAAAACCGCGGCGGCGGAGCTGGACTTCGAAGCGGCGGCGCGGCTGCGTGACGAGGTGTTCGACCTGAAGGCGAGGCGGGATGCGACTCCACGTCGGCGGGACGCATTCGCAGCAATCAGGGCCTCGAAATGATACACAGCAGGTCAGAGGCCAGAGGCCAGAGGCCGGAGGATCGCCAAACGATTCACGATTCACGATTCACGATTCACGAATTGACCGACTGGGGCCAACAACTCGGCGCGAGCCTGAAGCCCGGCACCATCATCGCCCTCCAAGGCGAACTCGGCACAGGAAAAACCACACTCGCGCAGGCGATCTGTCGCGGTGTGGGAATTCGTGAAGATGTGACCAGTCCGACTTTCGCGCTCGTGAACGAGTATCAGTCAAACGGCTCAAGTTTATTCCACCTGGACCTTTATCGATTGGCTGGCCCGGCGGATCTCACGAACATTGCCTGGGACGACATTATCAACAGTGGCTCGATTGTTATCGTCGAGTGGCCGGAACGCGCCGGTGATCGTATGCCTGACGAGGCGATGCGCATCCACCTGGATTACATCCCCGGCGACGACACTCGCCGCACGCTGACGGTCGGCTGAGACGTGCTCGTCCTCGCGTTAGACGCCTCGACATACGCAGGGTCGGTCGCGCTTATCGCCGACGGAGCCGTGCAGGCTGAGGCCGTCGCCGCCATGCGCGGTGAGCAGGAGGAGCGCCTCATGCCCGCCATCAGCGACATGCTGTTCAGGAACTCAATCGCGCTGGATCGGGTGAATGCAGTCGCGTGCGGCGCTGGGCCCGGAAGCTTTACTTCGCTTCGCATCGCGGCATCCATCGCGAAGGGCTTCTGCGTGGCTCGAAACGTTCCGTTGCTTGTCGCGCCGTCGGCGCTGCTCGTGGTCGGCGCGGCTGAGCCAGAACTGGCTCCGCGGAGTTACGTCGTTGCCATGGATGCAATGCGCGGCGATTTCTTCTGGCACGACGTGAGGATCGACGCGGGCGGAAACATCGTGCCCGGTATTTCTTCCCGGACAACTCGTTCGGAGCTGGAACGACATGCCTATGAACGTGGCGCGCAAGTCATCGGTCCATCCGAATCACCGCCACTGAATCCGCACGCACGAGGGTTTGCCCGGCTCATTCAGGCAGGCATCGCGAAGCAGGTGGAAATGACCACGTGGGAGCCGAACTACGGGCGCAAGGCGGAAGCGCAGGTGCGCTGGGAAGCGGCCCATGGTCGTGAACTGGATACCGTCTGATGGCGACGCGAACGAGGCAGGCAGTGGTCACGATTCGGCCGGCAACGGACGACGATCTCGACGATATCGCCGCGATTGAACGCACCGTGTTCAACGATCCGTGGAGCAGGCGCTCGTTCGTGGATCTCGTCAACGCGGACCGCGTCGTTTTTCTCGTCGCGACGACGGGAACGTCGGTCGTAGGTTACGCGATTGTGCTCACCGCCGGAGTCGAATGCGAACTCGCCAATCTCGCAATCGCCCGGCTCATGCACCGACAGGGCCTGGGAGCACGTTTGCTCGAGGAAGCGACCGCACGCGCGCGCGCTCGCGGCTGCACCGAGATGTTTCTGGAGGTCAGGGCATCGAACAAGGCCGCGATCAAGCTTTATTCGCAGGCGGGATTTCAAGCCGTGGGAAAACGCGCTCGGTACTATGCGCGGCCGATAGAAGATGCGATTGTGATGAAGATCAATTTGTAGTGCGCTGCGCCATAGCCGCACTGTGCGTTAAAACACTATGTGCGGCGTTGCCAGGTTTGTATGGCGGTTCTCAATCGTCCATACTGTGCCTGGCGAGGTGCTTACCTATTCTCGCCAGGAGGAGCCGTGAGCCGGAGCCTGAACAAAGTGATGTTGATCGGGAACGTCGGAAACGATCCCGAAGTGCGTGCGACGCCAAACGGCGCGCGCGTAGCGCAGTTCAACCTTGCCACGACCCGCACCTGGAATGGTCAGGGTGGCGACAAGCAGGAAAAGACCGAGTGGCACCGCTGTGTGCTGTGGAATGGGCGCGCGTCGGGTGGCGGGCTCGCGGACGTCGTGGAGCGTTACGTTCGGAAGGGTGACAGACTCTATATCGAAGGCAGTATCGAATACCGGCAATGGCAGGACCGCGAAGGGCAAACGCGCTACACGACCGAGATCAAGGTTCGCGAAATGATCATGCTCGGATCGCGTGGCGGTGGCGCTGGCGGGGACACAGAAAATGGCGGGAGATCGCGCAGCGCAGCACCTGAACGCGCCCGTTCTTCGGCGGCGGCTGCCGGAGCGGATTCCGGGGGTGGTGGTGACTTCGAGGATTTCCCAGGAGCTCTTGAAGATGAAGACGACGATCTACCGTTCTAGCTGGCTGGTGATGCTGATTGCGGGGGCCATGATGGCCCCCGCGCGACTTTCTGGCCAGCGCGCTGACCCGGCGCGTAACCATATCGTCAAACCGGGTGACACGCTGTGGAAATTATCGGCGGCGTACCTCGGCGACGGAAATCGATGGAGGGAACTCCTCGCCGCGAATCCGTCGCTTCGGAATCGGAGCATGCTGGCGGTTGGTACGAGGCTGCGCATACCGGGACCGGGGAAAGCAGCCAAGCCGTTAGTGTCGACGGTATCAGCGACGCCGACCGATGCGGGAAGACGCGTCACCCAGCGGCCCTACATCACCGACACGATCAGGCGTACCATCTTCTTCGGTGCAAAACATGTCGGTGGGTTCGTCCCGCTGGATTCGATCCGGTACTCGAACACCGACCCCGGAGTGCCCGCGAACGTGTTCGAGGGCATCTCCGCGCCGTTCGTCGCCGATGATGTCCTTCTCGACACCGGTGGACGTTGTGTCTCTGTGGGACCGACCAATGCTCCGGAAGCCCGTGGCGTCCTGCTCCATGGAACGATGGAGGTCCAGCTCCCGGCAGGGTCCCCAATGGACACCTCGGCGCGGTGGTTACTCGTCAGGCGCGGACCCGTGCTCACGGGATTGGGGACCATTGCGATTCCGACCGGCGTGGTGCGCCTGACGAGCCGCGATGGCGCTGCCTTTACCGAGGTTGTGGCGCAGTACGACAAGATGTCGTGCGACGACATTCTCCTTCCGGCGATGGCGCCTCCAGCCTCCAAGTCCGATTCACTCGTTCCCGTTCCCGACGGCCCGTGGGGCAGCGTGGTCTGGGTCGCGAGCGGATCGAACCTCCCGACGCTACAGCACGTGTTGATCCTCGACATGGGTTCCGAGTTCGGCCTGCGCCTCGGAGACCGCATCACGATCTTCGGCTCCAACGGCAGTGCGGTGGTCGCCAGCGCCGACATCGTGCGTGTCGACCAGCGCACCGCGACCGCACTGGTGGTGCGTCAGTCGCTCGGCTCGCTCACGGCAGGATTGCGCGTGCGTGTGACAGAAAAGCTCCCATAACGAGGGCGCGCTCGATTAGATTGGCGCCGTTCACGGGCGCTCACTCTAAGCCGACGTTGGTGCAGCCGTACACGGCGCGGGCCCCTAACGCCCGCGCCGTTAGGTCATCTGCACCTCGTTGAGCGCGGTTCATGACTTCGGGGGAGATCGCGATGCACGCTGGCGGATGGCACACGATGGCGGGGGCGGGCGCATGACGGGACGGGCACTCGTCTCCGGCGGTGCGGGATTCATCGGCTCACACGTGGCCGACCTGCTGCTTCAGGAAGGGTACGACGTCGAGATCCTGGACAACCTCTCGTCAGGCAGGCGCGAAAACATTCCGACGGGCGCCGGCTTCCATCAGATGGACATCTCGTCGGACGACGCAGCGCGCGTGGTGCACTCCGGTCGCTTCGATGTGCTCTTCCACCTCGCCGCCCAGATCGACGTCCGGAAGAGCGTGACGGACCCCGTGGCCGACGCCCGCATCAACATCCTCGGGACTATCAACCTGCTCGAGGCGGTGCGCACCGCCGGACATCCGACACGCGTCGTCTTCTCCTCCACCGGCGGCGCGATCTACGGCGACTTCGTCTCGATCCCCAGCGTGGAGACCATGCCGAAGGATCCCGAATCACCATACGGGATCGCCAAGCTGAGCGTCGAGCTGTACATGGGCTACTACGCGCGTGTCCACAATGTCGACACGGTCGCCCTGCGGTACTCGAACGTCTATGGCCCACGGCAGGATCCACATGGCGAGGCCGGTGTCGTCGCGATCTTCTGTAACAAGATCCTGAAAGGTGAAGCCCTCACCGTCTTCGGCGATGGCAGGCAAACCCGCGACTATGTGTTTGCAGGAGACGTGGCGCGCGCCAACCTGGCCGCGGCGACCGTCTCCCTGCCGCCGGCGCGCCAGGTGGACGTCCGCGCCTTCAACATCGGCACGGGGCGAGAAACATCAGTGCTCGAGCTGGCCGAGACGTTGCGACGCGCGGCTGGAGTATCGGTTCCGCTTCAGCATCTGCCGGCCCGCCAGGGCGAGCTGCCCCGGTCCGCTGTGTCGAATGAGAAGGCGGTGGCGTCATTAGGGTGGCGGCCGAAGATCAACCTGGAGGATGGTCTGGGCATGACATACGAATACTTCGCGGGACGCGCGCGCGGTGACGTGAAGTGATCGCGTCCATCATGCAGGTAGGCCAGCCGGTTCCGACCACGCCGCTGGAGTTGATCACGGCCTCGGACACCGTCACCAAGGTGGTGTTGGCATTTCTGGCGCTGCTGTCGGCGATCAGCTGGACGATCATCTTCGCGAAGTGGCTGGAGTACAGGAACGTGCGGAGCGCCGGGACGAAGTTCGTCCAGGATTTCGAGCGCGCGCACACGCTTGAAGAGGCGGCGCGGATCGCTGCACGTGGCAAGTCCAACCCGTTTACGCGCGTGTTCATGCGCGCGAACACGTTCCTCACGGACATGACGACGTCGTCGGCACCAACTCTGGAACGGACTCGACTCACTGCGGGTCAGGTGGAAGCGCTTCGTCAGGTGCTGGATTCGCAGACCGATGCCGAACGAGATGCTCTGGGGAAATACCTGACGGCCTTGGCGACGATTGGTTCAGTCAGTCCGCTCGTCGGCCTGCTGGGGACGGTGCTGGGCGTCATCTCGGCCTTCCTCGGCATCACGCGCGAAGGGGCAGGGAACATTGGCGCGGTCGCTCCGGGCGTGGCGCAGGCGTTGACCGCTACGGCGCTGGCACTGGCAGTCGCCATCCCGGCCGTCTTCGGGTACAACATTTTCGCAAACAAGCTCAACGGGATCGACGGCGAGCTTGAGGGGTTTGGATCTGAACTGATCGCGTTGCTGGCGAGAGAAGGAAGAATCTAGGCCAGAGGCCAGCGGGCCAGAGGCCAGAGGAGGATTCAGGCGAGTTGAGACGCAGGCGTAGCGGGCGGCTTCATTTGAACGCTGAGATCAACGTGGTGAGCCTCATCGACGTGATGATGCTCCTGCTCGTGATCTTCATGATCACGGCGCCCCTCATGCAGGGCGGCGTGGACGTGAAGCTGCCGGTTGCCGACGCGAAGCCGCTGGAGAACAAGAGCAGCATCGTGGTCAGCATCGACCGCAACGGCCGCATTTTCGTCGACAAGACACTCATGAACTACCGCGAATTCCGTGCGGTGTTCAAGACGATGGTTGGTCCGAACGCCGCCCGAGGTGTGACGCTGCAGGCCGATAAGGGCGCCGACTGGGAGAGCGTGTCACGTGTCATCACCGTGATCCGGAACGCGGGCGTCATAAACCTCGGCATTGCCACCGAGCAGGAGCCGCCGCAGTGAGTCACGTGTTGCGGAACTCGTCAGGCAGCGCACCGCTTGGATTGCCGGTTACGCTTTCGGCGGTAGTCCACATCGCGCTGGTGGTGCTGGCCCTGGTGGCGGCTCGCGGGTCCCGACCCAGGGGCGAAGTGTACGCGGTGACGCTCATCGCGGCTCCTGCCGGCCCACGGCAGGTCGGCGTCGTGAACGACGTGCCGAAAAGCGAGCCTGACGCCCCGCTGCCAAAGCGCGCGGAAATGAAGCCGAAGGAGACGATCCCGGCGCCACCGGTGAAACGCGCTCCTGAGACGGCGCGCACCCCGTCGCGCGCGACGCAGGTGCCTGACGCGAAGAGCGCACGGTTCGATACCCCGGCTCCAAAGGCCGGTGGAGGCGAAACCGGCGGGAAGGGAACGGACGTCGCGAACGTCAGTACGGCCGGAAAGGAATTTCCGTATCCCGCCTACCTGCACAACATCATCACGCAGATCGCGCTGCGGTTCGATCCGCGGCAGAAGCAGATGCTCAGCGCGGACGTGCAATTCATCATCAGGAGAGACGGGAGCGTCGTCGCGATCTCGGTCGTGAAGCCGTCGGGCAGCTACGGTTTCGATCTCGAGGCAAAGGGCGCGGTGGAAGCGGCAGGTTCGGCGCGTGCATTCGGTCCGCTGCCTGACGGGTACAGCGACGACGCGCTTACGGTTATTTTCACCTTCGACCCCAAGATCATCCGATGATGCGACTATCGGTCCGGCGTTCCTGCGCCCTGGCACTGGT
>Ga0209486_10000139_pt1 | contig 34152 bp, 27 predicted proteins | sample NCCompost_FD_187518 | JGI IMG/M metagenome (GOLD analysis project Ga0209486, IMG submission 187518) | Agricultural soil microbial communities from Utah to study Nitrogen management - NC Compost (SPAdes) (version 2) | ecosystem: Environmental > Terrestrial > Soil > Agricultural land | place...
GATCGCGCTGGGTGCTGCGCCCAGCGCAGTGGCACGGATGATCACCCGGCAGGGGCTGGTGCTGACGGGGGTGGGCATCGGGGGAGGACTGGTGCTGTTCGCGCTGGTGGCGCGGTTCCTCAAGTCGTTCCTGTTCGGAGTCGATGCGGCCGATCCGGTGACCCTGGGCGCGGCAGCGCTGGCATTAGTCGCGATCTCGGCGCTGGCGAGCTGGATTCCGGCGCGCCGGGCGGCGCGAGTGGACCCGGCAGGGGCGCTACGCGCGGAGTAGCCTACTCCGCGCGCAGTGCCGTAGAGCAAGCCGACTACTACTACTCCTCGACGATGATGACCGGGTCCCTGTCCTTCTCGACCGTGCGCTCGGTCTTGACGGTCGTCTTCTCCTTCTGCTCGCTCTCGGCCGTATCCGAGTCGCGCTTGGTTTCGGTCTCGACTTCGGTTTTCTCGGTGTATTTCTTCACGTCGGGCATTTTTCGGTCTCCCGTGGCGGTGGTGGACTTCCATTCAGGGAGACGTTCGGGCCGAAATCCGACACACTGTGCGGACCGGAATCCCGCCACTCGTCCCCCAGATGTAAACCCAATTGGGAGCTACCCATGCGCTACTTGAAGACGCTAGTGAGTTCGCTGGGCCTGATGCTCGTTTCGAGCGCCACGGCCGTGGCGATGATGGTGCAGGACCCGCCCATCAAGGTCGACGTGAGTACTTCGGAGGGCAGCACGACCTGGTACACCAGTCCTCAGTGGCTCGCGATTATCGGCCTTGCCCTGGTGCTGATCATTGTGATTGCCGTCATGGCCGGTCGCCGGAAGCGCACTACGACGGTCATTCGCTAGCAGAGATCGCCAGGCCTCTCCGGGGCCTCGCGAAGACCAAGCCGCCGGGTACTCATCCGAGTGTCCGGCGGTTGCTTTTCCCACGCGTTGGCCAGCCTCAGTCGTGCCGGGCCGCGTACCGCACCCTCCGCTGTATCTTTTCCTGTCGACCGGCCACCTGTGACGGAGCACCACCATGATCGGCAAGGACCTCTCCTACGCGATCCGGAGCCTGCTCAAGAGCCCGGGGTTTGCCCTCACCGCCATCTTCACCATCGCGCTCGGCATCGGCGCCTCGACCGCGATTTTCAGCGTGGTCAACGCGGTGCTGCTCCGCCCCCTGCCCTACCGCGAGGCCGACCGCCTGGTGCTGCTCTGGGCCGACCTCAGGGCCCGGAACGTCAAGGACTTCCCCATCTCCCCCGGAGACCTGCCCGACATCCGCGAGGGGGGAACGCTGTTCGAGGGGTTTGCCGGTGTGGGCACCTTCCGCCAGCCGCTCACCGAGGAGAATGTGGAGCCGGAGCAGGTCCGGGTGGCCGGGGTCACCCCCAACATCTTCTCGCTGCTGGGCGTGCCGGTGCAGCTCGGCCGCAGCTTCGTCGAGGAGGACGGCACTCCGAACGTCCGGGTCCAGCAGCCCGCGCCCGGGGCGGCGCCCCCCGCGGATTTCGTCCCTCCCCCTGAGCTCCCCGAGAACGTCATCCTGAGCGACGCCTTCTGGCGCCGCCGCTACGGTGCCGACAAGGACATCATTGGGAAGACCATCAACCTGGGCGGCGGAATGGCGCACGTGGTCGGGGTGCTGGCCCCCGGCGCCGAGCTGCTCTTCCCGCCCAAGGTGAACGTCGAGCGGTATCCGGACATCTGGCAAGCGATGCGGCTCGACATGGCGAACACTCCCCGGACCTCGGTTTTTCTGCGGATCATCGGCCGGCTCAAGCCCGATGTGAGCCTGGAGCAGGCCCAGACCCAGATGGACCTGGTGAGCGCCGACATCCAGCAGCGGTTTCCGACCAAGAAGACCGCCGACGTCTGGTTCCGGCTGGAGCCAATGGGCCGCGACCTGGTGGCGGATGTGAAGCCGGCGCTGCTGGCGCTCATGGGCGCGGTAGTCTTCGTGCTGCTGATCGCCTGTGCCAACGTGGCCAATCTCCTGCTGGTGCGGGCATCCTGGCGGGAGCGGGAGCTGGCGCTCCGCGCGGCGCTGGGGGGGTCGTGGTGGCGGCTGGTGCGGCAGATGCTCGCGGAGAGCATGGTGCTCGCGGCCGCGGGCGCGGTGCTGGGTATCGGGCTGGCGCAATTGGGCATCAAGCTGCTGGTCCGGCTCCAGCCGCCCAACCTGCCGAGGCTGGACACGGTGGGGATGGATCCGATGGTGCTGGGGTACACGGCAGTCGCTACCATCATCGCCGCGCTGCTGTTCGGCCTGGTGCCGGCGCTCCGGGCCTCCCGGCCCGACGCGATGGACGTGCTGCGAGCCGGGAGCCGGTCGCTGGCCCGCGCATCGGGACGGCGGCTCCGGAATGCCGTGGTGATGGCGGAAGTCGCGCTCTCGTTCATCCTGCTGGTGGGATCCGGGCTCATGATCCGGAGCTTCCTTGCGCTCCAGCGCACCGACCCGGGCTATGATCCCGGCGGAGTGCTGACCTTCCAGGTGAATCCCAGGGTGCGGGGAGACACCGCCAGGGCCGCCTTCATGCAGACCATGCAGGAGCGGCTCCGCGCCATTCCGGGGGTGGAGGCCGTGACCGCCGCCAACCCGCTGCCGCTCGACGGGCAGTTCGGCACTGCGCGCTGGGGAACCGAGGACGCCGCGGCGGATCCGTCGCGCTTTCAGCAGGCCAATGTCCATTTCGTGCTGCCCGGATACTTCGAGGCGATGCGGGCGAAGCTGCTGGCGGGCCGGACCTTTACCGAGGCCGACAACCGGCCCGACGCGAAGGTGGTGATCATCGACCAGCGGCTCGCCGCCAAGGCCTTCCCCAACCAGCCGGTGCAAGCGGTGGTCGGCAAACGGCTGTTGTTCCGGCCCCGCACCCCGGAGCCGGAGCTGTTCGAGGTGATCGGGGTGGTGCAGAACCAGCGGCATGTCTCTCTGACCGCCGACGGCCCGGAGGCGGGGTTCTTCACCGACGGGTACATGGGATGGGGGGTCGCGGGCCGCTGGGCGCTGCGCACCGCGGGCGACCCCAATCGCCTGGTCCCGGCGATGCGTCAGGCGGTCAAGGACCTCGATCCCCTGCTGGCGATCTCCGAAGTGCAGCCGATGAGTGTCCTGGTCGACCGGGCCAAGGGTCCGACCCGGTTTGCCCTGGTGCTGATTGGCGTCTTCGCGTTCATCGCCGTGGTGCTGGCGACGGTGGGCCTCTACGGGGTGCTGTCGAGCGTGGTGAAGCAGCGGACTTCGGAGATCGGGGTGCGGATGGCGCTGGGCGCGCAGAAGAGCAACATCTTCCAGCTGGTCATCGGGCACGGCCTGCTGCTCTCGGGGGCGGGGATCCTGGTCGGCGCGGCGGGGGCGCTGGCACTCACCCGGGTGATGACGTCCATGCTGGTGGGGGTCAGGCCGACCGATCCGGTCACCTTCGGCGCGATCGGCGTGCTCTTCGTGGCCATTGCGGCCATCGCGTCCTGGCTGCCGGCCCGGCGCGCGGCGGGGCTGGATCCCACGGTGGCGCTCCGGGAGGAGTAGGCTTCGCGACTACCGCACCAGGCGCAACGGCCGGGTGTCCGCGCAGCTGGTATCCAGCCTTGCCTGCGGATCGGCAAGGAAGGCGCGTGCCAGCCGCAGCGCACACATCCGGTAGTCGGTGTCTTCCGGCGTTGGAAGCTCGGCTGGAAACTGACCGTGCATGCCGTTCTTGAAGACCACCAATCTCGCGTTGGCGTTGCGTTTGGCGATCTCGTACCCCTCCGGACCCGACGACGAGGCATCCAGTTCCCCTGTAAAAACCAGCTGCGGCCCGTCATAGACCCGCGTCCTCACGGTGGTATCGGCAGTGCCGGCGGGCCACAGATCGCAGGCTGGGTCAGCGCCGAACTCCTGGAGCAGCGCGCGCAACACCGCGGAACCGGCGATCGCGTCCTCATGTTGATCCCGGGACGCGAACGGCGCGGACTCGTGGCAATACACCGAGAGGTTCTGTCCGACGCTGTACCGGCCGTGCGGCGGAACCGGCGGATCGGTTCTGGTACCCAGTCCTTCCTCGGTCCGCATCCGCTGCCTGGTTTCCGAGAGCGCGCGCGCGTCGCCCCGCGCGGCGGCATCCATGACCACCACCAGGCTCTGGATGCGCTGTTCGAAGGTCGAGTAGCCCCTCGGATACAGCCAGCCGCGAATGAAGCGCAGCAGCGTGGCATCATCGTACCGCCGATCACCGACGGTCAGCGGCTGTCGCCGGAGCCGCGGCAGCGCCGCGTAGAACCGGCTCCGCAGGTCGGGAAACGCCGCTGCACAGGCGGAGTCCGCCGCGCACTTGGAGAAGATCTTGTTGAGCGCGACCTCGGTGCCGCGGGCGTCGTCGATCAGCTCCTGACCCTCCGGCACGCCTCCGGCATCCAGAATGATCGACCGCACGCTCGCGGCATAGGTCCGCGCCGAGATGACGGCCAGTCTCGCTCCGTAGGAAATCCCCCACAGGTTCCAGTGCTTCACGCCCAGCGCCACGCGCATCGATTCCAGATCGCGGGCAATCGCCACGCTATTGTATTGCGCCAGGTCGACGCCTTGCTTGACGAGCTGGTCCCGGCAGGTCCTGACCTGGGTCGACCAATCGGAGTGCGGCTCACAGTACAGGGAGGGCGTCGATCGCCCGGTCCCGCGCTGGTCGAAAAAGACCCAGTCCCGGTCCACGACCACGTCACGGATGTGGGGATGGCTCACCAGCTGCTCGGCGTAGTAGAGGCTGTTCTGTCCGGGTCCGCCGTTCAGGAAGACGACCGGGCCGTGCTGGTCGGTGCTCCTCGGCGCCTTGACCACCATGAACGCGATCTCCACGACGCGACCCCCCGCCGGATTCGCAGGGTTCTCGGGCACCTTCAGGCGACCGCAGGTCACGGGGAGAAGAGCCTTGCTCGAATCGAATGGGCAGGGAACCTGCCAGGAACCGCCAGCTTGGGCCGGGGAGGCGGTCTGCCACCAGATCGCTACGGACCCAAGAACGAGCAACATCGATGATGGCGGAAGCATCTTCATTTCTCGTCCTTCCAGGGTGTCATCGCGAGCGAAGCGAAGCGATCCGGTCGACCAGATTGCTTCGGCTGCTTCGCGGCCTCGCAATGACCTCGTCCCCCGGCCAGTTACTCCCTCATGGATGTAACGGGATCAATACGCGACGCCCGCAGGGCCGGGATGCCGGCCGCCACCAGCGCCACCACCCCCAGCAGCAGCACCACGCCGCCGAACACCAGCGGGTCGGTCGCCGTGACGCCATAGAGCAGCCCGGACAGCACCCTGCCCGCGGCGAGAGATCCCAGCGTTCCGAGGACGATCCCTAACCCGGTAAGCGCCATCGCCCGCCCCACCACGCTGCCGATCACGTTCCCGCGCCGGGCCCCGAGCGCGATCCGGACCCCGATTTCCCGGGTCCGCTGGGTCACGCTGTAGGAGATCACCCCGTAGAGCCCGACCGCGGCCAGCACCAGGGCCAGCGCCGCAAAGATCGTGAGCATCAGCATCGAGAACCTCGGCTGCGCCACCGATTTCTCGATCTGCTGGACCAGCGTCGTCACGTTGGAGAGCGGCAGCGCCCGGTCCATACCCGCCAGCTCGCGCCGCAGCATCCCGGCCACGCTCGTAACCGGCGCGTCGCTCCGCACGATCAGCCAGGCCTCGCTGCCGACCCACTGGGCAAACGGGAGGTAGACCGTCCCCCGCGCCTCCAGCGCGCTGAGGCCGTCGTTCTTCACCTCGCCCACCACGCCGACGATGGTGAGCCAGGGCTGGTCCGACTCCGGGCCGCCGAGCTTGAACCGCCGGCCCACCGGATCGGCCTCGCCGTAGGACCGGTTGGCCAGCGCCTCGCTCACCAGCACCACCGGCGGTTGCCCTGACCGGTCGGACGGCTGCAGCGCCCGCCCTCCAATCAGCGGGAGCCCAACGGTGGCGAAGTACTCCGGGCTCACCGCCACGCCGTGGAACAGCGGCGCGGCACCTGGGGCGGGCGGAGGAAGGCCTTCGAAGGTCACCCCGAACTGCCAGCCCGAGCTGGTGGGCAAATCGGTGGAGAACGCGGCGTCCGCGATCCCGGGCTGCGCCCTGACCCGGGCAACCAGCCCTTCGAAGAAGGCCAGCCGCTGCGCGGTATCGGGATAACTCCGCTCCGGGAGCAGGACCGTGCCCGCGATGATCCCCTCCGGGTCGACACCAGTTTCCACCCCGGCCAGCTTCAGGAAGCTCCGGAGCAGGAGCCCCGCTCCCACCAGCAGCATCAGCGCCAGGGCCACCTCGGTCACCGTGAGCCCCGCCCGCAGGCGCAGCCGGCCCACGCCGCCGGTGGCGCCCCGCCCGCTCTCGCGCAACGCGGCGAGCGGCTCGCTCCTGGTGGACTGGAGCGCGGGAACCACCCCGAACAGGAGGCCGGTGAGCAGCGAAATGCCCAGCGCGAACAGCAGAGTCGTTCCGTCGATATGGATCTCGCTCAGCCGGGGCACGCTGCCAGGCTGGAGCGACAGCAGCAGCTTGACCCCGCTCCAGGCCAGCGCCAGTCCCAACATCCCTCCTACCAACGCCAGCACAACGCTTTCGGTCAGGAGCTGGCGCAGCAGCCGCCCCCGCCCGGCGCCGATCGCGACCCGCAGCGCAAACTCTTTCTGCCGGGCCGCCGCCCGGCCCAGCAGCAGGTTGGCGACGTTGGCGCAGGCGAGCAGCAGGACCAGTCCCACCGCCGCGCCGAGCATCACCAGGACCGGGCGGATCCGCCTGGTGCCCAGGTCGCTGAGCGGCATGCCGTCGGCCCCGATGCCGGCAGCCTCCGTGGGATGCTCGGTGCTGATCTGGCGCGACACTTCGGCCAGGTCGAGCCGCATCTGCTCCAGGGTTACCCCGGGCTTGAGCCGGCCGACGCCCAGCAGGCCGGTGTGCTCGGACCGGGCATAGCGGGGCGAGCTGGCGAACAACCCGACCGGCAGCCAGAGATCGCCGCCCCCCAGCCGCATGTCGGGGGGAAGCACCCCCGCGACGGTGTAGGGCGCGCCGTTGAGCAGCAGAGTCCTGCCGACGATGCCGGAATCGGCGCCGAAGCGGCGATGCCAGAAGCCGTCGCTCAGCACCGTCGCCGGTGCCGCGCCCGGGCTGTCATCAGCAGGCGAGAGCAGCCGCCCCAGGGCCGGCCGGATCCCGAGCAGCGAGAACAGATTCCCTGAGGCCAGGTGTCCCTGGACGGTTTCCGGATCGCCGGCACCGGTCAGGGTGTAGGAATCGCCCTCGTCGTACACCGCGATCCCCTCGAAGCTCTTGGCGCGCTGACGCCAGTCGAGGTAGTCGGGGTACGACACCGAGATCTGGGGCAGGTCGGTCACGGACTCCCAGAGCAGCACCAGCCGCTCGGGCTCGCGGTAGGGCAGCGGGCTCAGCAGCACGCCGTTCACCACGCTGAAGATCGCGGTGTTTGCCCCGATGCCGAGCCCGAGGGTCAGAATGGCGATGAGGGCAAACGCCGGCTGGCGCAGCAGAGAGCGGAAGGTGTAGCGGATGTCCTGGCGCAGCGCGTCGAGGACCTCGCGCCCCCGCTCGCGGGCGCTGCGCCGCTCGTCGGAGCGACGGCAGCGGGTCTGGAAGTATGACACATCGCCGAAGCGCCGCAGGGCCTCGACCCGGGCCGCCTCGGACGTCATCCCCCCGGCCATGAGCTCCTCGATCTCGGCTTCGAGGTGAAAGCGGAATTCCTCGCTCACCTCGGCGTCGAGGTCGGGGCGGAAGATCGGCGCTCTGGTCATGGCTGGACGGTGGCGGTGAGCAGCTTGGCCACGGCCACGGAATAGCGCTGCCAGCTGGCGGTTTCGTTCTTGAGCTGCTGTCGCCCCAGCGGGGTCAGCTGGTAGAACTTGGCGCGCTTGCCCTTGTCGGAGAGTCCCCACTCGGCCTCGACCCAGCCCCGCTCTTCCATGCGGTGCAGCGCGGCGTAGAGCGAGCCGTCGAGCACCTCGAACGCGCCCTCGCTGCTGGCGCGAATCAGCCGGGCCACGGCGTGGCCGTGCCTGGGGCCCCAGGACAGCGATTTGAGGATCAGGACGTCGAGCGTACCCTGCAGCAGGTCGATCGGAGTGCGGGCCATGGCATGCCCTCGAAGGTTGAGGACATACTAGGATTCATTCCCTCGAATGTCAAGGGAATGACTGCAGGCTTCCCCTAGCGACCGGCCGATAGCTTTCATCCATCGAGCCTGAGCGCCGAGTTGGGGTCGATGCGGGTGGCTCGGAGGGCCGGCAGCACCGCCGCCACCACTGCGACCAGCAGCAGGATCCCCGCCACGACGCCATAGATCACCGGATCCCGGGGTGTCTGCTGGAACAGAAGCCCCTCCATCCATTTGGCGCCCCAGAGCGCCAGCAGGACCCCCAGCACCACCCCCGCGCCGACCAGCCGTAACCCGCTCGATACGATGAGCCCCAGCACCCGCGACACCGAGCTGCCCAGCGCGATCCGCACCCCGAGCTCCCGGGTCCGTTGCGTGACATCGTAGGCGATCATGCTGTAGAGCCCGATCGCGGCGAGCAGGAGTGCCAACCCGCCGAACGCCACGAACATCGTGGTCCCGAACTTCCATGCCTTGAGGCTGGGGTCCACCAGCTCGGAGAGCGGCACGACGTTCACGTAGGCCGGTCCCGGCATCAGCTTCTGGAGCTCGCGCCGGAGCGGCTCGATCAACCGCTCCGGATCGCCGGTCACCCGGACGAAGATCTCGGGAACGGGCGGCGCGGTGTGCTGCGCCGACGGCACAAAGAAACTGTACTCCCGCTCCCCCGTCAGGCTCCGGAGCCGCATCTCCTCGGCCACGCCGATCACCTGGGAGCAGGGCGCGGTGTCGGCCCCGATCCGGACGCACTTGCTCAAGGCGTCCTGGCCGGGCCAGAGCGCCTCGGCCATCCGCTCGCCCACCACCAGCACCGGCGCGGCACCGGCGCGGTCGCGCTCGTCGAAGGCCCGGCCCTTGAGGATCCGGGTGCCCAGCGTTTTGAAGTAGTCGGGCGAGCCGGTATTGAAGAGGAAATTCCCCCTCCGAGTCACCGAATCAATCCCGGGAACCCAGAGGCCGGTGCCCTCGTTGCTCCAGAACGGCACCGAGATGGTGAGAGTGGCGTACTGAACCCCGGGTATCCGCTTCGCGGTCTCCAGCATCGCCTCCGCAAGGCTCCGCTGCTCCGCTTCGCTGGGCCGATAGCCGCGCGGGTTCGCCGAAGCGTAGAGCACCGGCGCGACGTCATAGCCCAGCCGGTAGTTTTTGACGTGGCTCAGGCTTCGGACGAAGAGACCAGCGCCAATCAGCAGCACCACCGAGAGCGTGGCCTGAAACACCAGCAGGAGCGGCCGGGCCCGCGAGCGGTGCGGTCCTTCGTTGGCGCCGCCCTTGAGGGTCAGGTTCAGGTTGCCCCGGCCGGTCTGCAGCGCGGGCACGATGCCGGTGAGCAGCGCGGTGACCATCACCGCCAGCGCGGTAAAGAGCAGGGTCCGCGGGTCCACGATGACGGCCGAGGCGGCGGCGTCGAGGAAGGCGGCACGGAGCGCGGCGGCTCCCCACTGGGCAATGACCAGGCCCACGGCGCCGCCGATCAGCGCGAGAACCAGGCTCTCGGTCAGGAGCTGGCGGGCCAGCCGGGCGCGGGTTACGCCCAGCGCCAGCCGCATGGCAAACTCCCGGCGGCGGGCAAAGGCGCGGGACAGGAAGAGGTTGGCGACGTTGGCGCAGGCAATCAGCAGCACGATCGCGGCAACGCCGAGGACCCAGGTGGCGACCTTGGCGTCGCGCCCGGCATGAGGGCCGCGGGCCAGGAGCATCGGGGCGAGCTCGCCCCGGATGCCCATATCCTCCAGCTTTCCCCAGTTGGGATTGGCCGCGATGGTCTCGCGCCAGCTTGCCAGGAACGCGCTGGTCAGGTCCTGGTTGGCGGCGGCTTCGGAGATCTCGGGTTTCCGGCGGGCCAGCATCTCCATCCAGGTCCAGGTGTGGAGCGCTGGGTAGCCGGGGCCGCGAGCGGCGTGGGCGTAGGCGGTGATGGGGACGAACGCCGCGGGCACGCCTTGGTCGCCGGCGCCGACGAAGCCATTGGGGGCCACGCCGATGATCGTGAAGGTGCCGCGGTCGATCCGGAGCTGCTGGCCGATGATGTCGCTGCGGCCGCCGTAGCGGGCCTGCCAGTAGTCGTGGCCCAGCACCACAACGGGCGACCCGGCGGGGACACTGTCCTCGGCGGGGCCATAGAAGCGGCCCAGCGCGGGGCGGACGTCGAAGAACTGGAAGTAGCTAGCGCTGGCGAGGGTGACCTTTGCTTCGTGGGTGTCGCTGCCTTCGCCGAGGGCCAGGGTGCGGGTCTGGAAGGCGGCGAACGACTCGAACGAACGCGTGGTACGCTGGAGGTCGAGGTAGCGGCGGAAGGCAAAGTTCCGCAGGACGCGGGGCCGGCGGTCCTGGGTGCGGCCGTGCTGGAAGACGCGGTGCGCGGTCTCCGGATCCTTGAGGCCGAGCGGGGGGCGGAAGAGCAGGCGATCGACGATGCCGAACATGGCGGCATTGGCGCCGATGCCGAGGCCTAAGGTGAGGACCACGCCCATGGTGAAGGCGGGACGTTTGCGCAGGCCTCGGAGGGCATACTTGAGGTCCTGGGCCAGGGAGTCGATGAGGGAAATGCCCCGGGCGTCCCGGGCGTCGTCCTTGGTGCCCTGAACGGCGCCGAAGGCTGCGCGGGCCCGGCGCCGGGCTTCCTCGGGGGAAACGCCGGTGGCCATGTGCTTCTCGGCTTCCTTCTGGAGATGGAACGACAACTCCGTGTCGAGCTCCTGCTCGAGCCGGTCCCGGCGGAAGAGGGCCCGGACTCGGAAGCGGATCTCGCTGAACAGGCGGTTGAGCATGGGGCGGGCCCTTACGACATGTCCAGGACGAGGCCAACGGCGTTGGTGAGCCGAGCCCAGGCCTTGGTATCGGCGGCGAGCTGCTTCTTGCCGGAGGGGGTCAGCTCGTAGAATTTGGCCTTGCGATTGTTATCGGAGCTGCCCCATTCGGCGCGGATCCAGCCCCGGCGTTCCAGGCGGTGCAAGGCGGGATAGAGTGAGCCCTGGGGGATCTGGAGCGTGGCTCGGGTGACGTCGTGGAGCCGTTCCGAGATAGCCCAGCCGTGCATGGGACGCAGGGAGACCGCCTTGAGGATCAGGAGATCGAGGGTACCCTGGGGGAGGTCGAGGTAGTCGGTCACGGCGTTCCCTTTGCGCTTCGACAGGAGCAAGAATAGCCTCGCTCCTGTAGAAGCACAAGGGTTAACAGGTTGGGTGGTGCAGCGAACGAACGGGACCTACCCGGCGTTACGGGATGGCGCGGGTCACTTCCCGGATGATCCTCACCACGAGCGCAGGATTGTCGAGCTGGACATGATGCCCGCTCAAGCTGTCGGTGACCAGGCGCCCTCGGCTGGACAATCTCGAGAGATCGATGCGCAATGAGTCACTGCGCCAATCAGCTTCGGAGAGGCCCGGGGGTGGTCCGGAGCGCTGACCGGCCATGACCACCACCAGGGGAAGATCACTGAGGGGGTGGGGCTCCCTGGCCCAGCGATTGTAGAAAGCAGCCATCTGCTCCGCGAAGAGGTCGTCCTGCCCCTGTCGGCAGGCCGGGTGCTGCAGGGCCCACACCCGGTAGCGCTGGGCCTGGGCGCGGAGCTGATCGTAAGGTCTCACAATCCGGGCGGTCCGCTCGGCCCGAGTCCGGCAGGCTTCGAAATCCGATCCCACGACCGATCCCGGTGGCTTCCCGTCGAAGCCGTGGGGCGCGGGGATGGGGCGGTCGGTGGCGAGGGTCCGCATCAGCACGAACTGGCCCCGGAACCCCAGCTTACCATTCTCATTGGTCGGGTCGACCAGGACCATGCCGCCAACTTCCTTGCGATAGTCCTCGGCAAAAGTCCGCACCACGAATGCGCCGAGCGAGTGCCCGACCAGGAGCCAGGGCGGGCGCTCTCCACCTTTCTCGAGGCCGGTGTGCAGATCGAACGCCTCCTGCCGGAAGGTGCGCGGCCCGGGACCCGGATCGCTCCAGCCATAGCCGGGGCGGTCGTAGCTGCAGACCCGGACTGAATCGGCGAGCGGCACCTGGACCAGGGACCAGTCGGTGGCGAAGTCACCCCCGCCGGCGCTGAGGACGACAGTTGGTCGATTCGGCGCCGCAGTGCCGCTGCACCAGAGGTGGAGCCGGTAGCCTCCCAGGTCCACGAGCCGGCCCGGAGGCGGAAGGTCTGGCTGGGAAGTCTGGGCGTAGGCAGAGCCAGTCCCGATCAGGAGTAATGCGCCGGTCAAGCGTGAGATCACTGCGCTCATCACCGTATCGTCCTGGCGACGCGGAATCCGACATTGTCGCGCCGAAGATAGGGAAACGCATTCATGGTGCCGCGGGCGGCCGAGCGCATCATTGACCTCCCATACGGGAACCCGCCGCCGCGCCGTCCCCGCGCCGTGGAATCCGACACCACCAGCACATCATCCTCGACGTCTTCGTGCACTCCAGATATCGGGTAGGGGACCAGGCGACTCTGGGTCCACTCCCACACATTCCCATAGACGTCGAACAGTCCGAAGGGGTTGGGCTTCAGCTGGCCCACGGGGGCCGTGCGAGTGGGGTCCCTGGGATCCACCGGATCGTTCTTGGCTCTGGGCGGATTGCGGCTGTACACGGCGTATTCTGGAAGCAGCGAATCCGACTCGCCGAAGAAGCGCGACGTCGTCGTCCCAGCTCGGGTCGCAAACTCCCACTCGGCCTCGGTCGGCAAACGATACCCGGTGCGGTGCAAGTAGTCGTCCGGCATCCGCATGCCGCCGCGGATGTCCTCCAGCTTCGGTGGATACACCCACTCCGACGGGGGCAGGCCCTCCCGCGCGCTCAGCCAGTTGCAGTACATCGCCGCCTCGAACCAGGTGACCGCGATCTGGGGCCCGTCCGGGTCCGGGCTGAAATCCCGCATCACCTGTTCCATGCGCGACGAGTCCCCGGGGTAGCCGTGGTGAGCTTTGACGGCGGGGTTCGCCTCGAGGAACCGGCGGAACTGGGCGACGGTGACCTCGTGGGTCGAGATGGCGTAGGAACGGGGAATTCGCGCCCGGTGCTGGGCTTCATCCGGTGAATCGGACGCCGGATTGCGTCCGACCTCGGCCGCCGGGGAGCCCATGAGAAACTCGACCGGGCCGCGGATGATCGTCAGGGTCTGCCCTTCGGAGCTGCGAAGCGATTCCCGCTGCGGCGAGACGGAGAGCGCGAGCACGGCCATGACGGCAACGGGAGCAGGGCGCATAAGGGGCAATCTAGCGGAGCATCGGCAGGAGGTTCTCGCGCAGGGCTGCGAGTATCGGGTTGGACGGGTCGGCGATGGTGGAGGCCATGACGATGACCGCGTTGGCATCGGGGACGATGGATATCAGCTGCCCGCCATACCCCAGCGCGTTGACCGCCGGCCCGCCCCACTCTTCCGGAAGATACGACCACAGGTAGCCGTAATCGACCCGTCCGTGCGGCCGGGTCGATTCGAGGACCCAGGCTTCCGGTATGATCTGACGGCCCTTCCATCGGCCCCGGCCCAGGTAGAGCAAGCCGAACCGGGCCATGTCGCGCGGCGTCAGGTGGAGCTCGCTGCCGCCTTCGAAGTTTCCCTGCGCGTCACGCCCCCACGGGCCCCGCCGCACCCCGATCGGCCCGAACAGCACGGTATCGGCATATGCCGCCAAATCCATCCCGGTGGCACGGGACAGCGCGACCGCCAGCAGGTGGATGGCCCCGGAGCTGTAGTTGAACTCCTTCCCGGGAGGCGCGGCCATTCTGTCGCCTAGCATGAAGCGCACCTGATTCGGGCTTCGCATCCACTCGCCCGTGATCGGGCCATTCTCCTGCCACTTGAACCCTCCCGTCATTGTCAGCAGATGCCGCACGGTGAGCTGACGAACCCGCGCATCCGCCGAGTCCGGTAGGTCGGCGGCAAGCCACTTTGTCACCGGGGCATTCAGCGAGTCCAGGGAGCCCTGCGCCAGTGCGATCCCGGTGAGAGCGGAGAGGACGCTCTTGGTCACCGACTTGGTGTTGACGGGTTCCGTCGGATGGGAGCCGCGAAAGTATCGCTCCACCACGATACGGCCGCCGATCACGACCAGGAGCGCCCGCAGCTCCGGAAGCCGGTTGCCGACCACCGCAACCGTGCTGTCGACCAGGTCCCGGGAGAGCCCGACCGCCTCGGGTGATGCGGTGGGCCAGATCGAATCGGGCCATACAAGAACCCGCCCGGGATCGGTGGCCAGCGGCGAGGCGGTCACCCAGGCCGGATCCGGCAGCTGCTTGGGTGTGCCGCAGCCGCCGATCAGAACGAGGCCGAGAGCGGCGCCGTACCTCATCCCCTCAGACCCAGCGTCGGACGCGGGACATGTATTCCGTATACAGGGAGCCGAACTTGGCGAGCAGGGCGCGCTCTTCGGGCTTGATCTGGTACCGGGTCAGGTAGGCAACGAAGGCAGGCAGGAACAGGGCCGCGCCGACATTCGATAAGCAAACGACCCAGCCGGCAAGGACCAGAAGAAAGCCAAGGTACATCGGATTGCGGGACACCCGATAGATGCCGCCGGTCACGATTGCCGAGGACGCACCTGGCGTGAGCGGGTTGACCGTGGTGTGCCGGCGACGAAAGGCGATGACGCCGGCGATGGCCGAGCCCAGGCCCAGCGCGGCAAAAGCGAGCGCGACCACGGTGCGTACGGGCACGGGGAAGGAAAGGCTCGGCGCGGCATATGTCACACCAAGCATGGCACCGGCCATGATGAACAGTACGAGCAGCGGGGGAATCTTCAGCTCAAGCCGCGACTGCACGAATGCCCCCGCTCTTGAGCCGCCACGCCAGATAGGCCGCGGCCGTCACGTCGTACGTCCCACAGAACGCCGGCCACCAGGCTGGCACGCCAGGGTTGGAGATAAGGGCGGCGTGGGTGAGATCGAAGATGCCATGTCCCGCCAGCGCGAGCATCACCAGCCAGAGCGACCCCTTGAACCCTGCGACAGCGGCTGCGACGAAGACCAGGCCAGCCAGCGTCTCGAGAAGGAGAGCATGGTGGGAGCCGCCCATGACCGCAAACAACACATAATAGGCCGCGACGACGATCGTCACGACCGGATAGAAGGCGCGGTCGCGATCCAGGCCTGCGCCAGTGGCAAACAGGCCGATCGCCAAGGCGAGTATTGCTCCGACGATGAGTGCCATGGCCGGCTAGGGCCGGGTCACTCCTACGGATGGTGCCCCGACCACAAGCGCAGCAACGTACAATCCCAGGCCAAAAACCAGATGGGTCCCCAAGCTCTTCAGTCGGGCCCGTACCGGATGCGGCGTTCGGGCAGAGGCAATGCCAAGACCCAGGGACGGCTGCATGATGAACAGCGGGAACACCACGGTGGCCAGACCGTAGAGCAGCGCGGGAAGCAGGGTTGGTCGGGCCAGCCAGCCGGCCGGTGCGAACACCATGACAAATACCAGCGCGAGCACGACGCCGATGGTGTAGTGGGCCATCCAGCCGACGGTGCACTCGTGGGGCTTGGGCGGGGAGGTGGCGATGCTGGAATGCCGAAAGACCCCCGACGGCATGTGGCACACCCAGCGGCCGAGCAGGCAGTAGTTGAGCGAGGGAATCTCGAACCCGCGCTTCAAGAGCATGTTCCAGAGGTCCATCAGGAGGGTGGCGCCGATTCCAATGAGGATTGTCGGGCCCACGCTACGGGGTCAGCTCGGCGGAATATTTGCCCATGAATTCCAGAAACCTCGATACCTCGAGGATATCCTGTCCGCTGAACCGAATCGTATGAGCGCCGGTACGCTCGACGACCGAGAGGTAACCCAACAGCTCCACCTGCCGGTAGTGCTTGAATCCGACATCCAGCCGGACCGGCGCGCGCAGGACGTAGGGACGCAGCTCGCCCCGCCGCTCGATGCCCGCCTTCACCCTGGTCCGGATGAGTGCCTGGGCAGCCGCCGGCGTCATGGTCGCCGCGGAATGAAAGCTCACCGCCCGTTTGACTACCGCGCCCTCGATTTTCCCCAACAGCGCCTGGGCCTCGGCGACGGCGACATCGTCACCGGAAATGGCGACGACCGGCACCCCGAAATGACCGGCGATGGCGGCGCTCAAGCCCGCCTCCGGCACCGTGATGCCGTTGAGGGCCACCGAGGTGAGGGTGGCACTCGACAGGGTGTGAGCCCGGACGCCGGCGGTGTTGGTGGTCCCGGCGTGGTAGCCGATGAACACCGCGGCCCCGAAGCTCGAGTCCATGCCCTGCATCATCCCCAGCGGCCGGGGCCAGGAGCGAACCACTGTCACGTCGTCGGCAAACCGCTCGATCAGCAGGTTCTGCCCGTTGCCATGGGCGTCGGCGACCACGATCGTGGTGGCGCCGGCGTCGCGGGCGCCCTGAATCGCCGCCAGCACCTCCGCGGTCATGAAGCCGCGGAAACGCTCATACTCGAAGCCCGGCGGGCCGAGCTGGTCGCCGGTGACGACGCCGGCGATTCCCTCCATGTCGGCCGAGATGAACACCTTGAGCGGGCGCTGGGCCTCCAGGGCCTGCGCCGTCAGGAACACCAGCATCGCGAGCAGGGCGGAGCGAGCAGCGGCTGGGCGGGTCATGGAGTCTCCCGGTTGATTGGTTCCAGAGCAATCAGCGCTTTCAGGTCCCGCCACCCGTATGCGCCGTCGATCTGTCCCTGCTCATCCACCAGGCGTTCCTCGCCCATTCGGTCGTAGAAGCCCAGGGTCGGGGTGCTGAGCTCCGCACAGAGGATGAACGAGTGGATGCCCCGATCGAGGAACCGCCGTGCGGTCTCGGCCATCATCCGGCGGCCCAGGACGAAGTCGCGCCGCTCCTCCTGGATGACGTGGAGCTCGGCCAGGGCCGGGATGTCGGCCGCTACGCGCACCGGTGGGCCGGGATCGCGCGGTGATCCAGCGCTGCAGGCCGGCGATCCGCCGCTGCAACATTTCTGACTCGGGACCGGAAAGGAAAAACATACCCCCCGGTCCCCGGCTTGCATACATCCCCTAGGCGAGGCTGGGCGACTCGCTCTGCCACGCCTCGACCACGGTCCGGACCACGTCGGGCACGACATCTCCCCGCACCGGCAGCTCTTCCTGCTGCAGGAACGCGACGACCGCCCCTGGAATGATCTGGGTCAGCATCATGATGCTCGAGGCATAATCCCGGAGGTGCTGTTCGGCCAGGTCAGCCACCGGGGCGTCATCGAGCGCCCGCGCGGTGGTCAGCAGCATGACGTAGCCGATGGCGGCGAGGCTGACCGCGGTATAGTCGTCCCGGAGGTCCTTGGGAAGCTTCTCGCTCCGCAGCATGTCGATGACAGCGGCACCCAGTCCGGCCACGGTGGCGCCGGCCCGCTTGACCGCTTCCGCGATGCCCGACTTGCCCTGGTTGCCGCCCCGGGTCTCAGTGAGTGCATTCAGCGCCCCAATGTGAGACCGGGTCTTCGTATTGATCATCTCGAGGTGGGGAACCACCTGAGGGTGCTCGTCCTTGAAATCGGTGATCTGGCCCCGGAGGGCCTTGTCGAGATGGTCCTCGAGTGCCAGCATGTCGGTGATGTAGCTGTCCAGCGCTTCATCGCGGGTTCGGCTCATGATGTATCTCCTGCTCCAATCGACGTGAGAGGCGAGAGCTCGTGGGAACGACAAAAAGAGGCGCGGCCCGCTCCACCTGGAGCCGGCAAGCGCCTCATCTCGGAATTCAGCAGAAACCCCTCGACCGGCTGGACATCGCCCAACGCGATGTCCTGTCATGGCAACTAAGCCGCGTTAGCCCCCCTTGGCAACCGGGCCGATTCTCGCCGCCCAGGTCAGACCTTCGTCGCCCCTCACCGTGGCGAGGGCTGTGGCCCCATGGCAGGGATGATCTGGTCGCCCACGATCTGCTGTGCCCAGCGCCCCCAGATCCCGCCCTGGCGGTAGTTCGCGCCGGTAAAGACCACCACCAGGCGAAGCTCGGGAACGACCAGCAGAACCTGGCCGCCGTTCCCGGTCGCGGCATAGGTCCGGTAGACCCGGTCACCGGACTCGACCGCGCCGAGATGCCAGGCGTAGGCGTCGTTCCCTCGCCCGTAAAACTCTCCAAACTCTTCCTCGCTCAGGCCGGTGGAGGCCGGCGAGATGTGGATGCGGGACTTGGTGGACACCGCGGTCCAGGACGAGTCCACGATCCGGCGCCCCCGCCACACCCCTCCGTCGAGATAGGCCTGGCCAACCTTGAGGAGGTCCCGGGGACGCAGGAAAGCGCCTCCTCCGAAATATCCCTGGTCGTTCGGAGTCAGGTTCCAGTGATAGACTCCAAACTCCAGCGGACGCGCGATCCAGCGGTCGAAAAGCTCGGGCACCCAGGTCCCGGTTGCGACGGTCAGCGCGCCACCCACCAGGTTGATGTTGGCCGAGCAGTAGGCGTAGCGCACCCCCGGTTCGTGGGCCATCGGAAGATCAAGGGTGTATTTCCACCAGTCCGGCTGGCCCCTCTGGCTTTGGAGTCTGTCTTCGTTTCCCGGCGACGCCTCGTCGTTGTCGTTGCACGCCAGCCCGGGGGTGTGGGTCAGCAGATGCGCCAGGGTGATGCGCGCCTTGCGGGGGTCGGGGTTCGCAAACGGACCGAGCGGCGCCATCACCTGGTAAATCCGTGACTCCGGCGCGAGGCGCACTCCCCGCCGCATCGCCGCGCCGAGCAGTACCGAGCTGAAAGTCTTCCCGGCCGACCGGGTGTCGTGGGGCGTGTCGCGGGTGAAGCCGAAGAAATACTCCTCGAGCACCAGCTTGCCGCGGCGCGCCACCAGCAGGGAGTGCATCAGTGGCGGGGCCCGCACCGCCGGGTCGGCGGCCGCGATCCGGCGGATTACCCCGGTCAGGCTGTCTTCATCCATGCCGACTTCGCGTGCCCGGGCGGTCTCCCAGCCGTCTCCGGTCGGCGGCGGGGCCCGATAGCTGTACGGCGGAGCGTCCGGCGGCCGGCGGGAGAAGTTGGCCGCCTGGCTGGGCGTGGCGGGTGCCAGGCGCAACACCTCGCCCGCGTCGGGCCAGAACAGCCGGAACCCTTCCGCCGCTCCGGCAAAGACCGCCGCATGGCGAACCTGCGACGGTCCATCGATGGGCGCGGTCAGCACCACGCTGTCCCCCTGCGACGTCAGGCGGTAGAGGGTGGCGCCGCCGTTCGAGTTGAAATCGTGGTTGCGGATCGCGCCCAGCAGCCGGCCGGCGGAGTCGCGGTAGACCTTGAGAAAGAGGGTAAAGCGCTGCTCCAGCTGCCGGACCGTTCCCCGCCATTCGCCCGGCTTCACCCGGGCGAGCACCAGGGGCGTCGCAAACGGCTGCCGGGACCCGACCGGACTGGGGCGCTCCGTCGTCACGGCGGAAGGCTGCAGCCAGAAGCCGGCAATCGAGCGCCCGCCTTTGGCCAGGCGGCCGCGGAACCGCCCCACCTCCCTGCCGAACCCAATCCGGACGCTGTCGCCCTTCGGCTCGGCGCGTACCTCGGCGCCGGCCAGCGTGGCCAGCCAGCCCGTACCAGCCCGCCGCACTACCAGCTCTCCGAGCAGGCCGGGGCGGTAGACCGATTCGATGACCCAGATGCCGAGCATCGGATCACCCGACCCGGCAGCCTGGCCCGCCGCCGGGGGCGCGGCCGGCAGCGCGGCCAGCAGGAGCCATGACCTCATCAACCGGGGCATCGGTCTCTCCTCTAGATGGTCTGGAGACACTATCGCCGTGACATCAAGAGGAAGACGCCGGCGGCGGCCAAAGGGTTGGCTCCGAGTTATAGCCCTTGACGCTATAGCCCGCAAGGCTATAGTCTCCGGGCATGCCCATCGACCCCGCGGCCCTCGAGGCCCTGCTCCCGCTCCATCCCCAGACCTTCCATATCCTCCTGGCCCTGGCCCGGGGCGACCAGCACGGCTACGGAATTCTCCGGGCCGTCGAGGAGCGCACCGGCGGCACCGTCCAGCTCAGCGCCGGCGCCCTCTACCGCACCATCCACCGCCTGCTGGAGCAGGGCCTGATCACCGAGCCCCGGCACCCCAGCGGCCCCACCGATGACCCGCGGCGGCGCTATTACCGGCTCACCGGCTTCGGCCGGGCGGTGGCGCTGGCCGAAACCCAGCGGCTCGGCACGCTGGTCAAGCTCGCCAAACACAGCGGCCTGGTGCCCGGCACCGCGTGAACCGCTTCTACCGCGCCCTGCTTCGCCTCTACCCGGCCTGGTTTCGCGGGGAGTACGGCGACGAAATGGCCGCCGCCTTCGCCGAGCGGCAGGCGGAGGGCCGAGGGACCGGGCCCTCCGCGATCCAGGCAGTGGCCGACGTGCTGCCCAATGCGCTCGCGGTGCACTGGTCGGTCCTCCGCCAGGACCTCCGCTACACCGTGCGCTCCCTGCTCAAGTCGCGAGGCTTTGCCCTGGCCGCCGTGCTGGTCACCGCGCTTGGGATCGGCGCCAACACCGCCGCTTTTTCGGTCGCGAACTTCGTTCTGCTCAAGCCGCTTCCCTTCCCAGAGTCCGACCAGCTGGTCCGGCTCTGCGAAGGGCCCGGAGGCTGGGGCTGCAACAACCAGATGTCCGGACTCAACTATCGGGAGTTCGTCGCCCGGAGCGTGTCCTTCCGTTCCATGGGTGCGTTTCGGACCTGGCCGGTGAACCTGGTCGGCGCCGGGGAGCCGGTGCGGCTCGCCGCTGCCGAGCTGACCCCGGGTGTGCTGCCGATCCTGGGCATAGCACCGCTGATGGGCCGGGTATTCGACTCGGCCCAGGGCGGCGAAGCCGATCGCAAGTCGGTGCTGCTGAGCTACCCGGTCTGGCAAACCCAATTCGGTGGCGACCGCAACATCCTGGGCCGCACCGTGCAGCTCGACGGCTCGGCCTACCAGGTGATCGGGGTGATGCCGGCTGGTTTCGAATTCCCCCGCGAGAGCCGGATCTGGACCAGCCTGGTAGACACGGGCGACGACGAATGCTGCCTCGAGGGCATCGGGCGGCTGCGAGCCGGCATGAGCATCGCCGAGGCCAAATCGGACCTCAGCCGGGTCACCGTGCAGCTCAACTCGGAGCGGCCGGTCGAGGAGGAAACCGGCCACAGCACCTTCCTGCTGCGCGACGAGTTCGCACCCAGTTACCGGCAACTCCTGCTGGCGCTCTGCGGCGCGGGCCTCTGCATCCTGCTGCTCTCCTGCGCCAACCTGGCCAACCTGCTGCTCTCCCGGGCGGTGGCGCGGGAGCGGGAGTTCGCGCTCCGCACCGCGCTCGGCGCCGGCCGGGATCGTCTGCTGCGGCAGATGCTCACCGAGAGCGTCGTTCTGACCCTCGCGGGAGCCGCAGCGGGCTTCCTGCTGGCGGCATTCTCCCTCCCGCTTCTCTCCTTGCTGGTGCCCAGGACGCTCGCGGTAACCGGCGGCCCCACGCTCGACCTCCGGGTGCTGGCCCTGGCCACGCTGCTGATCGGGGTTACCGGCCTGGGGTTCGGGCTTCTCCCCGCGATCCGCTCGGCCGGCACGGCGTGGAGCGGCGCGCTCCGGGAAGGCGCTCGAACCGGGGGAGGCAACAAGCGCCGGCTCCGCGACGTGCTGGTCACGGTGCAGGTCGCGCTTTCGGTGGTGCTGCTGATTTCATCGGGGCTGCTCATTCGTGCCGTCTGGCGGGTGCAGGCCGTGGATCCGGGCTTTGCGGCCGATTCGGTGATGACTTTCCGCACCGCCCTGCCCCGGCCCAAGTACGACAGCACCCACGTCCGCGGGGAGTTCTACCGCCGGGTGCTGAGCGAGGTGCGGGCGCTGCCGGGCGTGAAGAGCGCCGCCTACACCTCGGGCCTGCCGATGGTGATGATCGGCGGGATCGGTGGGATCACGGTGCCGGGACAGGACTTGGGACCCCGACCTCCAGGCGCGTCCTTCCGGTTCGTGTCGCCGGATTACTTCGAGACGATGGGAATCCCGCTCCGGATGGGGCGCGACGTCGAAGATGCGGATGTGCCCTCGCGACTCTGGGTCGCGGTAGTGAGCGAGTCGTTCGCGCAGCAATTCTGGCCCGGAGAGAATCCCCTCGGCAGACAATTCCGGCTCCGCCAGGATCTGCGCACGGTGGTGGGCATAGTCGGCGACGTGAAGTTCCGGGGGCTGGAGCGGACTTCCGAGCCGCAGGTGTATCTGCCGGCGGTTCAGGGTCCCGAGGTGATCCTGAGCGCTTACGACCCGAAGGACCTGGTGATCCGGCATACCGGCAGCTCGGCCGGATTGTATGCCGAGATCCGGCGGATCGTCCGTGCGGCGGATCCGGAGCAACCCATCTCGGATGTGCGGCCGATGACCGAGGTGCTCGGAGCCCAGACCGCCACCCGGGTAGCGCAGGTCCGGGTCCTGGCCGCGCTCGCGGCGGTGGCGCTGCTGCTGGCGGGGATCGGGATCCACGGCCTGCTGGCCTACACCGTGGCGCAGCGCTCCCAGGAGATCGCGATCCGGCTGGCGCTGGGCGGCGCGCCCCGTCGGATCGCGGGGATGGTGCTGTCACAGGGGTTCCGGCTGGCGCTGTTGGGGATCGTACCGGGAGTACTGGGCGCCTACGCGATGGCGCGGGCGATGCGGGCGCTGCTCTTCGGGCTCGATCCGGCCGACGCGACGACGATCGGGGTCGCGGTGGGACTGGTGCTGCTCATTGCCGGGGCCGGCTCGGTGATCTCGGCCCAACGGGCCACCCGGGTCAGCCCGATGGCCGCCATGCGGGCGGAGTAAGGTCACTCCTGACGCAGCGCACCGAGAACGTCCTGGGCTTCTCGCCATCGGGCTAGGGGGGCGTTGAAGCCCAAGCGACCTTCGATCAGGAGCGCCTGGTAGGCCGCTCTGCCTCTGTCCTCAGAGTCGTCATGGACTCCCCCAAAGTGTCTTGCCGGACTTTCGAGGATCGGTGCCGGAGTTTTGCTCCATGAAAAACGGTGGTTGTCGGGAGAAACCGAACCCCAACGGAGCCCCGCTTGGCAGAGATTGCCGGCGTCGGCTCTTCCGTAGGACCTAACCCTCTGTTACCTGGCATTCCTAAGTAAGAACACTGGATCTTTCACAGCAGCGCGTCGTGCTCCGAGCCAGGCCGCCAGACTGCCTATTCCCAAGACCGTTACGACCGATACCGCCAGGGATCCCAAATCCCACGGCGTCGTGCCGAACAGCAGCGCCCGCACCGCCAGGGCCAGCCAGAAGGCTCCCACCGAACCGATCAGCAGGCCGTACCCGCTCCAGCGCAGCCCGGTCCTCACCACGTCTCGCGTCAACTGCGCGGGTCTGGCACCGAGCGCCAGCCGGATGCCGAGTTCCCGACGTCTTCTCAGCAGGTCGTAGGTCATACTCCCGTAAATCCCGACGAACGTCACCAGCCCCGCCAACAGGGCGAACAGGGTAAGCAACCGGGCACTCCTCACCCACTGACCGATCAAATGCTCAAAACTCTCGGACATCAGCGACATCTCGATCTGCGTGCCAGGCGGAGCCTGCGCGGCGAGAACCCGCCGCGCACGGTCAACCACCAGCTTCCGCATCCCCGGCTTGGCTCGCAAGAGAAGATAGGGCGCGATCGGGAACGATGCGCCTTGCGCCAACGGCAGAAAGAGCTGAATCGATTCGGCCTCGGTCAGCTCCATGCGGCGGCTGTCTTCTATTACGCCGACCACGCGTATGCACCGCGCCGCTGGCTTGTCGTCCTCCCGCAGGCACTTGCCGATCGCGGTTTGCCCGCCCCAGATCTGTGCCGCTCCGGACCGGTTGATCAAAGCCACCGGCTCGCTCTCCAGTACGTCCGCGTGGGTGAGCTCTCGCCCTGCGAGTAACCGCATCCGCAATGCCTTCGTGTAGCTCGGAGTGATGTATGACCAGGCCGCACCTCTGCCAGTGCTGGGGCCATCGTCGGTAAAGAGGGTGCCGCCCACGTATGTCTTGAAAGGCAGGCTCCGAGTCAAGGCGACCGCCTCGACTGCCGGATCCTGCTCCAGCACTGCGGTGACTCGCTCCCAGTACTGCTTGATCACTGCCTCAGAGGCCCCATCCTTGGCCAGAAACGCATAACCCTCCACGACATTGTCTAAATCCATGCCTAGCGGTGTCGCTCGGGCCCGTCGGCTGCTTTGCACAAACAGCGCGGCGCCATACAGCACAACCACCGCGAAGCCCAGCTGCAAGCAGTGGACGAGCATCGTCAGCTTACGCACTTGCCGGCCACCCCCGAGCCCGCCTTCATCCAGCAAACCCCTGAGATCGATGCGGGTGGCGCGGAGGGCGGGGAGCGCGGAAGCAATCGCGCCGACCAGGAGCGCCAAAACGACCGAATAGCCGAGCGGGCGATAGTCTATGGGCCCCTCCGTGTAGTGGATGTAGCTTGCCAGCGTCACTCGCACGATTCCGCTGCCTGCCTTGGACAACACTATCCCCAGCATCGCCCCGACCAGCGCCAGAGTGAGGCCTTCCACCACGCGCGTGCCCACGATGCGGAAGCGCCGCCCGCCCAGGGCGAGCGCTACAGCGGTGTTCCGTTGCTGGTCGAGGCCATGCACCAGGAATAGACTGCCGACGTTAATGGCTGTGGTGACCAGGACGACCAGCGAGACCGCCCACAGCGCCAACGCAAAGCGGATCTCCTTCTGAAAATCGAACGCGAGCGAACGTTGCAGCGACCAGAGTACGGTTGGACCGATCTGGGGCCGTGGCTCCAGACCATCCGCGTCTGTCAGCATAGCCACCTGCACCCGCTGCTTGATATCTGCGTCGCGTACGGTGGGGAGCTTCCGGATCACGACGGCCCAGACTGTGCCGTTGCGGTCCTCCTTCCACTTAGGACCATATGATTCCGGTCCAACGAACTCTGCCGGAATCCAGATGTCAGGGCCATCCAGCCCGAGCCCGTCGAACCCGGCCGAGGCGACACCAACCACCTTGAGCGGGAGATGGTGGAGGTCCACCGTCGCGCCGATGGCATCGGACCGACGGCCGAGCACCCGAGCCCAAAACTCTTCGCTGATCACTACCTCGGCCGGGCCACCCCCCGGCGCTGCCAGCGCGGATGCGGCACTAAGCATCCTTCCGAGCATGGGCTTCACGCCGAGCACTTCGAAGTAGTTGGTCGAGACACCCAGCACCCGAGCGCTGAGCACTTCCGTATTCAGCCTGATGGGGATCTTGCTTGGCCAAGTCCAGTAGGAGGTGACCTCGCCCTGACCGGAAGTCGCCTGAAGGATCACGCGGAGTTCCGGATAGGAAAATGAATTGCGTTCGACGGTCCTCGGTTGAGCCGGGGAGGCAAGCTCTGTGACCAGGATCCGGCGCAAGTCCTGTGGGTTTCGGACACCGGGCGGGCTTCGTAACACCAGCCGGTCCAGCACGGCAAACGCCGAGGTGCTGATCCCGATACCGAGACCTATCGTGACGACTACGGAGACTCCGTACCAGGGATCGGTCTTGATCGAACGCCAGAAGCGTCGCAGGGCTCCCCGCATTGGACCTCCTGGGTTGTCCGATCGGCAGGTCAGAAGGACGGCCAAACAGCGGCCTTCACAAGCATATCCTGAGCAGGGAGCTTTGTCGCTACCGACGGAATATCGGAGTATTTCCCCTCTAAACAGGGTGGACATGCTACGCACAAATCGGAACGGCGGGGGACGCCCTCCCCGGGTTCTGAGGTCTTGACAAATCCACAGACCGGCGCCACTGTAGTACGAAGTCTTTCGTACGAACACCAGTCCGAGCCCAACATGCCCCTGCCCCTGCCGACCGAAAGCGAGCTCGCCATCCTCCGGGTGCTCTGGGACCGCGGCCCCAGCTCGGTCCGCCAGGTCCAGCAGGCGCTCGACTCCCCGGTTGGATATACCGGAATCCTGAAGCTCCTCCAGCTCATGGCCGCCAAGGGCCTGGTCCGCCGGGACGAATCCGAACGGGCCCATCTGTACAAGGCCGCCGAGCCGAGGGCCAGGACCGAGGCCCGACTGGTCCGCAGGCTCACCGACCGGGCCTTCGGGGGCTCGACCGCAAGCCTGGTGATGCGCGCCCTTTCCGATAAGCGCGCCTCACCCGAGGAGCTGCGGCGAATCCGCGAGCTGCTGGACCGCCCGGACGGAAAAGGAAAATGACGGAATCCCTGGCCGGGCTCGCCTCCGTCCTCGCGCACCTGACCTGGCAGGGCGCACTGGTCGCGCTGGCCGCGTTTCTCGCGCTCCGCCTGGTGGGCCCCAGCGCCAGCGTCGCCCGCTATCGCATCGCGCTGGGCGCCCTGACGCTGCTAACCCTCGCCCCCGCGGGGACGCTGGCCCGGCGCGCCGGTTGGCTGGCGAAAGCTTCTCCAGGATGGGTCGCGGCGCTACCCGAATGGACTCGGCCCGAGCTCGCGCCCGCGAGTCCGGCCTCCGCTGGGAGCATCGGGCCGCGCACCCTGGAGGCGTCCGCACCGCAGATCTCCACCGCCGACACCGGCCCGATCGAGCGCGCCTGGCGCGCCGCCCTGCCGTGGCTCCTCGCCGCCTGGCTGGTGGGCGCCTTGCTGTCCCTGGCCCGGCTCGGCGGCGGGATCGCCCGGCTGCACGGGTTCCGCCGCCGCTCGACCATAGCGTCTCCATCGCTCATCCGGGAGGTGGAGCTGCTCGCGGGCCGGCTGGGTCTCGCCCGCATGCCGGAGGTCCGGCTCTCCGACGACGCCGGCATTCCACTCACCTTCGGCGCGCCCCGGGCGGTGGTACTCCTGCCCCGCCGCTTCGCCGAGGATCTCCCCGCCGGCCAGGTGCGGCTGGTGCTGGCCCACGAGCTGGCCCACGTTGCGCGGCGCGACTACCTGGTGAACCTGGCCCAGTGCCTGATGGAGGCCCTGCTCTTCTTCCATCCGGCGGTGTACTGGCTCTCCCGGACCGCGCGCGAGGAGCGGGAGCACTGCTGCGACGAGCTGGCGGCGGCGCTCGCCGGCAACCGGCACGAGGTCGCCCGAGCGCTGATGGCCCTCGAGGAGCTGGTCGGAGTGCATCGCCCGCGGACCCTCGCGCCGGCGGCGACCGGTGGGATCCTGCTTCGCCGGATCGAGCGATTGGTCACCGCCACTCCGCCCCCGGGACGTTTCCACACCATGCTCTCGCTGGGCCTGCTGGGGATCGCAGTGGCGCTGGGGGTCCTCGCTACCCCGGCGTCCGCGCGGGCCGGCGCCGCCACCCCCGCGTCGCTCCGGATCGCGGACGGCTATCCAGTGGTCTGGAGCGGCACGGTCGGTCCCCGCGAGCGGCTCCGGGTCCGGAACCTGGTGGGATCCATCCGCGTGACGGCAGCGGAGGGAAGCACGGCCACAGTTCGAGCCCGGGTCTCCCCCGAGCCGTTGTCAGACCTCGTGTTCGAGCCCACTCGCGACGACCTGGGGGTGACGGTCTGTGCGCTGCGCGCCGGGCAGGGCCGGTGCGACCGGGAGGGCTATACCTGGTTCGGTACCGCGGACGAGATGCATCGCGCGACCATCGACCTGGTGGTGGAGCTTCCCGCCGGCGCCGGCATCACCGCCGCCGGCTTTGAAGGCGATCTGGTGCTCGACGGAGTGAGCGGCGACGCCGAGGCGCGCACCGGAAGCGGCGCCATAACCGCGCGGGTCGCCGCCGGGCGGGAAGGCCGCACTCTGGAGCTCCACACCGGAGCGGGAGAGGTGAGGGTGGCGCTGCCGGCCAGCTTCGGCGGCACTCTCCAGGCGCGGCTTTCCGACGGCGCGGTTGAGCACCAGATACCGCTGGCGCCGATCGGCGAGATCTCGCCCCAGCGGATGCGCTACTTGCTCGGTCCCGGCGGCAATCGCATTCACGCGAGCTCAGGGAACGGGTCGCTGCTGCTCACTCGAAGTCCCTAGCACCAAGACCAACAGGAGCTGGACCATGATCAGCGCTTCGATTGCTCGAACGCAAGCCCGGCGTCTGTCCGTGGCGGCGGCGCTCGTCTGCACGGCGATCGCACCCGATGTCGTGCAGGCCCGGCAGGCGGCGCGATGGGCTCCTTTCCTGGGGGAATGGAGCGGGGTAGCCACCCGCCGTCCCGACGCCGGCCTGCCGGTCGGGGTGCGCTTCGTGGTGCGGCCGGCCGGCGACTCGGTCCGGGTTTCGATCTCGCTGCCGGAATCGCGGTTGGTGGACCTGGCGATTCCCAGCCCCTACAGCGACAGTGTGAGCGTGACGCTGAACGACGGATTGCTGCGAGCCGAGTGGACACCCGACATCGGTTTGGGCGTCATCGGAAACCTCGGCGTGCCCCGGGCCGATGAGCGCATCGAGCTCGCGGTGCGACGACGGGGCGACGCCCTTACCGGCGAGATCCGCATCACCTCCTACCGGTCACCGGTGAAGCTGATGCTGGCGGAGCCACCGCCCAGCGAGCCGGCGATCAGCTTCCACAGCGCGGGCGACAGCCTTCGGCTCGGCGGCATGCTGGTGCTGCCCCAGGGTCGGGGACCATTCCCCGCGGTGGTGTGGGTGACCGGCTCCGACGCGGACACGCGGCTCGCCTGGGCCTACGAGGCCCGGGTCCTCGCGGCGAAGGGCATCGCCTCGCTACTCTACGACAAGCGGGGCGTGGGGGAGTCCTCCGGCGCGAGCCACGACCTGGCCTCGTGGGACGACCTGGCCGGTGACGTGGAGGGCGCGCTCGCATACCTTCGCTCCCGGCCTGACCTCATTGACACCATGCGCCTCGGGCTGGCGGGCCAGAGCCAGGGCACCTGGGTCATCGCCAAGGTGGCAGCGCGGGATCCCGGAGTGCGCTTCCTCGTGAGCATTGCGGGGAGCGGCATTGGCGGCGCCGAGCAGGAGACCTATCGCACCGGGGCCCTCATGCGCCGGGCGGGGTTCCCCGAGGCGGAGATCGCGCGGGCCCAGGATTTCCAGCGCCGGAAGTTCGCGGTGGCGCGCACCGGCCTCGGCTGGGCGGCCCTGGACTCCACTATGCAGCAGCTGCGGGGCGATTCGGTCGCGTGGTTTCCGGGGTATGGAACCGGCGCGGGCGCGCGAACGCTCGCGTCGCTCCGGATGTATGGGGTCCTGCAGTTCAACTATGAGCCCACTCGCGACCTGGCGCGGATCCAGGCGCCGGTGCTGGTCCTCATGGGCGAGCGGGACGTGGTCTTTCCTCCCGCCCTCGTCGTGGAACGGATGCGCGCGGCCCTGGCGCGCGGCGGCAATCGGGAGATGACGGCCCGGATCATCCCCGGCGCCAGTCACGGCCTGGCGATGGTGCAGTCGGCGAATGGGCGCCCGTTCCGGCGGGTCATCAGCGACGAATTCCTCTCGATCCTCACCGACTGGGTCGTGGAGCGAGTGGAGGCGCGCCGTTGAGCAATGCCAACGGCGCCCGGATCATCGGCGGCTTCGCGTTCATCCGACCCGGCGGCAACGCTTAAGAGGAACCGGTATGCCAAGCCAGGCAAAACACGTTCTCGTCACCGGGGCGACCGGACAGCAGGGCGGCGCGCTGGCAGCCCTGCTGCTGAAGCTGGGTCATCGTGTCAGGGCCCTAACCCGGAATGCCGGCTCGCCGCGGGCGCACGCGCTCTCTGAGCAGGGAGCCGACCTGTACACTGCCGACGCCGAGGACCGCACGTCCCTGGAGAAGGCGGCTGCCGGAATCGATGCGCTGTTCGCGATGGCTACGCCCTTCGAGGGCGGGGTGGAAGCGGAAACCCGGCAGGGGATCAATATCGTCACGGCCGCGGCGACCGCGGGAGTCAGGCACGTCATCTACTCATCCGTGGCCGGCGCCGACCAGAACACCGGCATTCCCCACTTCGAGTCGAAGTTCCGGATCGAGCAGCACCTTCGCACCCTTGGGGTCCCGTTCACGATCATCGCGCCGGTGTACTTCATGGAGAACCTGATTGCGCCTTGGAACATCGGGGCGCTCGCCTCAGGCGTCTATCCAATGGCCCTGCCCGCCGGACGGAAACTCCAGCAGATCGCGGTGGCGGATATCGCCTGGTTCGCCGCCGAGGTAATTGCGCGTCCGGAGGAATTCGCGGGGCAACGGATCGACATCGCTTCCGATGAGCGGACCGGCACCGAAGCGGCCGCCACCCTGAGCCGAGCGTCCGGCCGCGAGATGAAATACCTCGAGGTTTCACTGGAACAGATCCGCGCCGGGAACGAGGATCTGGCGCTGATGTTCGAATGGATCGACCGGGTGGGCTACCACGCGGACATCGCGGGGCTCCAGGGGCGATACCCGAAGGTCGGCTGGCACAGTCTGCACTCCTGGGCCGCCGAGCAGGACTGGAACCGGCTGCTCACTTCGAAGAACAATCCCTGACAGTAAAACGCCCCCCCGAGTGACCTCGGGGGAGCGTTGGGCTGTCGGACCCCCTGATCAGGGATTCTTGGTGCCTTCCATACGCAGGCGGACCACCGAATCGGCCCCGGTCGTGGAATAGCGGGCCATCGTAGTCCCGACCAGCCTGCCGCCGACCAGGCGCACCACACTGGTGGTGGAGACCTGGACCCCCTTGCGGAGCATGCTCTCGTAGGGACCAACCGTCGTGATGACGCTGTCACCCGAAACGGTCGCGGTCATCGGCAGGGGATCGCGCCCCGGGATGTTGAGGCTCCAGCCTTCCGTAGTCCCGGTCAGGGTCATGGTATAGGTCACGAGGGTGCTGTCGCTCCCTTCCGGCATGGTCCTCATGTTCCAGGTGCCGGCGAGGTCAGCGAGGTTGAGGGTGGGCGCGGGGGGCGGCGCGGGCGGCTCGGCGGGCGGAGCTTCGGGCTTGGAACAGCCGGCCAGCACGACAGCACTCAGGGCAAGGACGAGACGACGCATGACTCCACCTTCGTTGGTGTCGGGTTATGTGGCAGCGGATGACGGAGAACATACTCACTTCGCCCCGCTGCGCTACCGCGCCCCTCCGGCTCTCCCGCGCGGAACACCCTCGATCAGCCGGGCGGCCGGCGAGACCGGGACGACCAGTGGATCGCCCGGATCTTCCAGCCGCCGGGCTCGCGGGACATGACCATCAGCTCAGCGCTCACCGAATTGATCGCCCGTCCGTTGAGGGTGCCTTCCACTGTGCTGGTCGAGCTCGCCCAGGCAACATCGCCCTGAACCCGCACCGTAATGGGTCCCTGCGCGCTCGTGACGGCCTTGGCGAAGCGAATGTCTGCCGGCAGATGGTGCGCCCGAAACTCGGCCCGGGTCTCCTGGCCGCCGCTTTCGAGCACCACCGCGTCGTCCGCGAGCAGGGCCAATAATCCCGCGCTGTCGCCTGCCGCCATCAGGGCATCGAATCGCTGGACCAGCGCCACGACCTCGCTCGAATCGCTGGCGGTACCGCCGGCGTGCGCGGCCACGACCCCGTTGGTCGATGCCATCACGAGGATGGCGAGCGCCGGAGCCGCCAGTCGACGGGGGAACCAATAATTCATACCAGCCTCACGGTTGTAGGTTACCGGGGACGGCCCACCTGGGCACGAAGCACTTCGAAGAAGTTCTCCACCACGACGAGATGATCGGTCCGGCTGGCTTCGGTGGTCCGGATCATTACGAAGCGCTGGCCGTCGGGCGAGACCGCGTACTGCGGATGGTTATCGTCGGTGACGAATCGGACCAGGGGAAAAAGCGCCCGCCGGGCACCGGGAATGAAGGTGGAACCCGCGGTGACCTGCATGACCATCTGAGTGTCGATCGTGGCGCCGGTGGTCCGGTAGAACAGCTCCCGTCCGGAATGGGCCCAGACCGGCTCCGCACCCCCCTGGGTGGAGATCTGCCAGCGCCCGTCACCGATATTGGGAAAGGGGCGGACGTAGACCTCGTGCGCGCCCGACTCGTTGGACACGTAGGCCAGCCAGCGGCCGTCCGGTGACAAGGCGGGCGCCGTTTCGTCCGCGCCGGTGGTGGCCAGCGCAATCGACGAATCGGCACCGAGCCGCCGGGCGTAGAGGTCCCGCTCGCCGGGACTGACGCCGGTCCGGTACAGCAGCCAGACCCCATCGCGGGAAAAGGTCACCTCTTCCACCTGACTCAGGCCTGCAGCCAGCGGGGTCGCATCCCGACTGCCGTCGGCCGGGCGCTGATAGAGCTCGCGACCGGCGTTGGCAGCGATCTGCTGGGTCACGAACGCCACCGAGCGGCCATCGGCCGTCCAGGCGGCCCTGAAGCTATTCCTTCCTCCCGCGGTGAGCATCGAGAACGGTCCCTGATCGAAGTCCTTGATGAAGAGCTGCGACACCAGGTCGCGGACGGTGATCGCCAGCCGCCGCCCGTCGGGGGAGAGCGCCGGATCGCCGAGCAGACCGACCACGCCCGGGATGGGCGTCGCCGCGCCCTCCCGGGACACCCAGACTCCCTGGAAGGTTCCACTTGTTCCGACGGCTCCGGCCGAATACCAGAGGGTCCCGGTCGCGGAGATCGCCAGGTCCACCGCGCCACCGCCGACCCGCACCCCGACGCCGTCGCCCAGCGATACCGGATCGCCGGTGAGCTGCATGCGGTCCTGATCGAACGGCGCGGCCATCAGGGTCCCACTGGCCGTGACGTACACCAGGTGACCAGAGCGCGCGTAGCGGGCGAAGATGCCTTTGAGCAGCACCCGGTGGGTTCCGGTGGCCAGGTCGAGCACCGCGAGCTCCTCCTCCGGGCCGCCCATCGCCCCCGGTCCGTGGTGACTCGCCGTGAAGAGGACGCCTCTGCCGTTGGGCAGCACATCGGGCCAGGAGTGCTGCAGCTCTCCCCGGGTCGAGTCCAGCCGGCTGATGCTTTCGGCCTTGCCCCCTGCCTCCGGCACCCGCATCAGGCCGCCGACCCCGATCCGGTCGTAGTAGATGTATCCATCGGAGCCCCACGCCACGCCCGGGGCCCCGACCAGCGAGTCGGTGATCACGGTGGCCGCGCCGCCCTTCAGCGACACGACCTTGATGTTTCCACCGGCGATCCGGTCCATGAACGCAACCCGGTCGCCATCCGGAGAGAAGGCGGGGTTAATCGCCCCATCGGTGCCCGGCACCGGCTCGGCATCGAGCCGGTCCCGGCCCAGCACCATGAGTCCGGTACCCCGCTCCTGGTCGGCCACGTAGACCAGCCGGGATCCGTCGGGTGAGACCGCGAGCCGGGACCAGGGATTGCCGGAGAGCCCTTGTCCTGCCCCGAGCGCGACGCGGTGGCGGGCGACCGGAACCTGCGGCTCGGGGCGATTTTGGGTCAAGACCAGCGCTATCGCCAGCAGGCCGGCCGTTACCAGCGCAGGGACGGCGAGGCGCCGACGCCAATCCTGGCGCGCCGGCTGGGCAGGTGCGACGACCGAGGTCCCAAAGGTGAAGCCGGGATTTGCCAGCGCGACGGCGAAGGCCCGGGCGCTGTCGAACCGGTCGGCGGGAAGCTTCTCAAGCGCCATGGCCAGTGCCGCCGCGATGTGGGGCGGCACCGACCTCCGCAGAGTAGTCACCGGCGCCACCGGCTCGGCGATGATCTTCATGATGATCTGCTGCGCCGAAGAGCCGGTGTGGGGCGGGCTTCCGGTGAGCATCTCGTAGAGCACCGACGCCAGCGAATACACGTCTGACCGCGCCGAGATCTCCTTGTCGGCGGTGGCCTGTTCGGGGCTCATGTAATGAGGTGTGCCGAGACTCATCCCGGTCTCGGTCATCCGGCCGCCGGCGGCGGCGCTCACCGCCAGGGCGATCCCGAAGTCGGCCACCATGGGTCGGCCGTCGTGCAGCAGGATGTTCTCGGGCTTGATGTCCCGGTGGATCACCCCGTGCCGGTGGGCGTAGTCGAGCGCGTCGGCCACGCTGGAGGTGATCCGGACCGCCTCCTCGATGCCGAGCTGGGTCTCCCGGTCGAGCTTGCTGCGGAGCGTCTCGCCCTGGATGTAGGGCATCACGTAGTAGAGGAAGCCGTCGGCGGAGCCACTGTCGAACAGGGGCAGGATGTGGGGATGCTGGAGCGCCGCGGTAGTCTTGATCTCGACCACGAACCGGTCGTTGCCGAGGACGGCGGCCAGCTCCGGCTTCAGGACCTTGAGGGCGACCTTGCGGTCGTGCCGGATATCCTGGGCCAGGTACACGGTGGCCATGCCGCCCTGGCCCAGCTCACGCTCGATGCGGTAGCGGTCGGCCAGCG
>Ga0209486_10000140_pt1 | contig 33993 bp, 36 predicted proteins | sample NCCompost_FD_187518 | JGI IMG/M metagenome (GOLD analysis project Ga0209486, IMG submission 187518) | Agricultural soil microbial communities from Utah to study Nitrogen management - NC Compost (SPAdes) (version 2) | ecosystem: Environmental > Terrestrial > Soil > Agricultural land | place...
AATGGAGATTACTTCCAATTTTCTCCTGGACTCGATTCGTAATTAGAAGGTCGCCGGTTCAATTCCGGCAGCCGGCTCCATGTAATCTAAACTTCTACAATGGTTTATCGCAATGCTTAAGGCGGCGAATCGGACTGCCTTTCGGATTTTGTGTGCCTACAGTGTGCCAGCGCAAACTTTCCTTGCTCAACCATAGAGGATTCTCTCTAGCTTCTCGGTAGCCGCTTGCTGCATTGATGGTAGGACGTGAGAGTAGGTGTCGCGAGTCAAAACGATGCTCGCGTGTCCTAATCGTTCAGAAACAACCTTTGGATTCTCGCCTGCGGATAACAGAAGAGTTGCGCGGGAGTGTCTGAGATCGTAAAGCCGGAACGTAGAAGAGAGTTTGGCACGCGTCAAAACGGGCTGGAAGTGTCGAAGCACAAGATTCCGAAGAAGTATGGGCGTTCCCTCGCTCGCAGCAAAAACCAACTCGTTGTTGTCGTAGTCTGCGCCTTTTTTCAATCTATTTTCTACCTGTTTCCTTCGATGCTCCGCGAGTTCCCGCACAAGCGACTTCGGCAAAGGTATCGTTCGGCGACTGCGAGAAGTCTTCGGTTCGCCGAATACCAGCCTCCGCCCTTGCGCCAAATAAGTGTTCGCCGCACAGTTGCAGTTCCGGCCTGAAAATCTAGATCGGACCATTTAAGCGCAAGGTACTCTTCTGGTCGCATTCCGGTTGCGAGTGCAAACGAGATCAAGCGAGGCCAGTGCCGCGTCTGCTCGCGCCGAAACTGCTTCGGATTCGTGAGCGGCTTGGCGTAGGTCAAGCGGAGATGGCTAGGCTGCTAGCGGCACCCCGTTTCCGCCCGACGGCGGAACCGTATCAAGGTTTGAGAGAGGCGAGCGCGAGCCAAACCTGTTTGTGATTTTGGAGTACGCGAAACTCGCACGGATCAGTCCGGTCCTACTGATTGACGATCGGTACTCCGTCAGATTTATGGATCGGCAGATACCAAAAGACGTTCTGGGGGGAAGAAGAAATAACGTCTAACAGCGGCACGATGGGCATGCTAGTGAGGGCGCAAGCGTCGAGGGCGGCGGGCTAACCCACGGCGTTGACGCTCTCATTTTTGGTTTGCCACCCGAAAGTCGTCGAAAACGGTGAAGGCGTTACTTAAGTCTGGGCAACTGAGTGCCGGTACAATCTTAGGATGATACGCATTTGAGGTCTCTAAGTAGACGGCTGAACGAGGCCTCGTAAGAGCCAGCTTCTTTCCAATTCTTGAAATCACCGACATTCCTTGAACGTCGCACGTCAGCAGCCCAACCACTCTGTATTGTCATAACGGCGTCATCAACCCGTATCGGAAACAGAACGGGCAAGCCCTGAATTCGCTCCTGCTCGAATGCGGCTTCGACTTCCTTCTCAACCCAGGGGCTGAATACAGAGTGCATTGAGAGGATAAGGAGGAGTTTCTGATGGGACTTGATGGCTTCATCAAGGTCCACGCGAAGCCTCGCACCAATCGGAAGATCGTGCGGCGCGTACCACGCGCGTACACCTCTCGTCTGCAGGTCGCGGTAAAGCCGCTCCCCGAACTCGGAATCGGCCGAGGAATGACTAATGAAGCAGGAATGATACTCGGCAGGGAGAGGTGCCACCGAACGCAAAAAGGCGATTTCGTCGTCAGTAAACCCACATCCCATTAGGAGACGTTGCGGAAACTCCTTTGTGAAGTAACGAATGCATTCGATTGACATGATCGAGCTACCGAAATACGTCAGGTTGTTGAGACCGTGAGCTGCTGAAAGATCACAGCAGAAGACCGTCTTTCTGAGAGAGCATCCAGCTAGGTTGGCTTTATGAAGCTTTGTCCAGAGGAAGTTTGCATTACCCAACTGACAGTTTGTGAAATCGGCCTCACGCAGATCTGTGTACGCCAAGCGAGCACCGAAAAAAGATGAACCCTGCAGCTTTGCACCGCGAAGATCCGTCCACGAGAGGTCAGCATCGGTTAAGTCAATGCCGCGGAGGTCAACTCCGGCGAGGTTTGCGTCATTGAGTCTGGGCAGGAGTGGGCCATCCTTTGCGTACTGAGGATGTCCGCGAACCCACGTGATTCCGCGCCAACTATTCCATATCGCAACGGCATCATCGCCGCCTCTACGCAGTAGTTCCAGCGCTTCATCACGCGTCATTTCTTTTACCCAGCAGTGGGCTGCTGTGGGGAATCTCCTAAGTGAAGTTTGAAAGAACACGAGGAACGAACGGCTTATATCACAAGCCGAGTCAGTTTAGAATAGCAAGTCGGAGTAACTGCATTCTTCAATCTTAGGGAGCGAAGGAAGGTTGTTCAGATAACGCGCAACGCGAGACTGAAGAAAGACGAGCATGGTTACTTCTGGTTTTTGATTGACGCCCGAGGCACTAGCGCCGCGTTCGATCTCACCGCGGCGATGGCGAACAAAGTTACCTATGAGCCGGATGAGGGTGCAAGGCACGCTACAAGCGTTTATGCCGCACTGGATCTTCGGGCCGTGAACCTCGTTTCAATAGAGGCCCTTGGTCGGAAGTACCAGCTAGTTGTCTCTTGCAGGTCCAATACCGGACTCAGTCGCGATCTCTGGACATCTTACGTCAATCCGTGGGCGCCTGGTATGGGCGATGCTGGCCCTTCAGGTCGCATGAGCAAAGTCTCTAATGGGACCCCGCTGTGATATTTTTCGAGCAATGAATCGAAACTGACCTCTACACCGACAGGATTCGCAGCAAAGACCTCGCTTTGCATATAGGCGTGTGCCTCTTCCGCGTTAGCACAGCAGTCAACTTGAAACTCCATGCGGTTCCCATCTGGATCTCGGTAATAGGTTGAAAGCGTAAGGCCGTGATGGACTTGCCAGTAAGGGGTAATGCCAAGACGCTTAAGACGTTCATAAGTTTCCAAAAGTTCCCGGACAGTCGAAAAGGTGTAACCTACATGGTTTACACCCACCTTTGCGTTTGCATCCGTGTCGAGACTATTTGGAGTCAATACGCTCATGTTTGCAAACGCAAATCTATGGTGTTCGTCATCGTAGGTAAGGAATGCGAAGGCTGGATTTTGGTATTGCACCTTTGCCTCGAAGACTTTTTGATACCAGTCCAGCATTTCAGCGTAGCGTCGGGTCATGTAGACCACGTGGGCCAATTTTGAAGGGGGCATTTTTTCTCCTCTAGCCGCAGCTAATATGTTTACGTCTCATTCTAATAACGCCATCTGTATTACCTAATCGAACTAACCCCAAGTTTCTATTCGCTTTTCTATGGCTGTCTTTCCGGCATTGGTCCTAACCTTCAACCAGTCGCAGCTCTGTAAACGCGAGTACACCGAATCCTTGCGCTTCATCACGATACCTTCTAGATTCAGCGCTTCGACTCTTTTAAAGAGTGCCTCACCATTACAGATGATGTGATCGGTAAACCTAATGCGCCCGGTGTTGTCTTTGGGCAGAATCTTCTTAAGCAGAGCCTTGCGTTTTATGAGTGGGCAAGTTGTGACATCGAACCCGTCCAAGTGCAGTAAATCGAAAGCATAAAACACTACCGAGCATTTGAGACGACGGGACCGGAGGGCGTCAAATTGCGGCAGACCAGCTTTATCAAGAGCAACGATCTCACCGTCGATCAAAGCCGTTTCTGCTTTGATCAGTTTTCCAATTTCGCGAAGTTCGGGAAATCGCTCGTTCAAACTATTCTTCCGGCGAGACAACAAATGAACCTTGCCGCGGCGTAAGAAGCATAGAGTCCGCCAACCGTCCCACTTTGGCTCAAACAGCCACCCACTGTCGGAAAATGGCTTTGCGGCGAGTGTCGGGCGCATTGGCTCAACGAACGTAGGCATAGGTGAGCGCCGAGCGGCGGCGTGAGGCCGATTCTGTTTCCTCTGGGCTGCGGACATTGGATCTGGGAGATCCGTATTGTGAACTCCGCGCGCCGTGTGCGTCAAATCGTTCCCAAGTATAGGTCGACGCGCTGAGTAGCGCCGCAGTGTCGCCGCTCAGCGCCTCCATAAAAGTCGGCGGTCGGACTTACTAATGAGAAATTCTCCAAGCCCAAACATCCACTTGCTTAGGATGCCGTCCGCAATCAGGGAGTAGCAGATCCCGTCGGGATGCTGGTGTTGAAGATGTCAACCGCAAGCTTCCAGCTTTTACCCTCACGTTTCCACACCACAACATATTTACCTTTGTCTGTTGTTGTAATGCCACCTGCACCGGGCATTGTCGAGGTGTAGCGCCCGATCTCCACCGCAACGTTGCCCTGTGTCTCGACGTGCGCGGTCTCCAGACTTACCATTTTCATACCGGCACTCATCGCACCTTGCCAGAACTTTTGTATGTTGGCGCGACCTTCCACCATCTCGCCGTTCGGGGGCAACACTCGCGCGTCCATCGTATACATGTTTGCTACGGCAGCAGCATCGCCTTTATTGAAGGCTTCGACGAATTGCTTAACGTTTGCCTGGATGGCCGTGCGGGCAGACTGCTGTGCCTCCGCTATGGAAGCGGCGCAAATTATCAGGAGAGTAACAAGGAGTTGTCGCTTCATGGTTGTTCCTCACTTTTGATTAGCAGTAATGGCTCAGCAGTATGGATCATACCGCCAGCATGTTCGAGTAGGATTTTCATCAGTCCAAGAATTGAATTCGTCAAAAAGTTCGATTGCCATACTTGATTAGAATATGAGGTAGCCCGACTAGTCACAATGGTATAGGCCAACCGACCGCCCTTTGGTTTTGTGTGCCTATAGTTGCCGGCGCGAAAAGTTGCCCCTATTTCGGGCAATTCCGAGAAAGCGAAAGCATCATAAAATCAATCAGGAAGCGGTGCCAATCTGGACCGAATAGTACCTGAGCCGTGCTCCTGTTCCAAAAGCTCATCTCTCTTGTCATAAGAAGGATGAAAACTCCGCGGGCTTGGAATAAAGTTATAACTGCCAACGAGGGGTCGAAACACTGAACGGATTCATTTCAACTTATTCGTCGCGAGTGTTAGTCTAGCCCTCGAATTCAACTACTTGTCCGATATCGAGGCCAGTCTCAGGCTCAATTCACAACTCGAGGAGTAGCTTCAGTGCCTGATTTTCTCTCCAACGTGACTCCACTATTCGTCTTTCTCAGCATTGCTGCGGTTGGTTTCGTCTTCCTGCTCATCTCTTTGGTGGTTGGAGATCTCTTCGATAGTTTCGGATTTGAGACCGGACTCGACGGGGGAGCCGACGGCCATGCTTTACTCGACAGCCGCGTTATCAGTGTGTTTGTCACCTGCTTTGGTGGCTTTGGTGCGATTGGGATACAGGCGGGACTCTCGATCACAACTAGTTCGCTTTTAGGCCTCGCTGGAGGAATTGTACTGGGTGGTCTTGTCTCACTATTCGCGCGTTTTCTCTACAGGCAGCAATCTTCGAGCTCCGTTAGCACGGCCCAACTCGTCGGCCGAACCGCCCAGGTTGTAGTTTCCATTGCGCCGGGAAGCCTGGGTCAGGTGAGTTGTCGCATTGGTGAAGAGCGCGTGGAAAAATTGGCTCGCGCAAGAGACAACCGTGAAATAAAAGCAGGCTCCACCGTTCGGGTGGAAGAGGTTGCCGGAGATTCTCTCATCGTCAGTCCCGAAACTGACGCTTACACGCGTTCCAAATAGTCAATTTGAGGTAAACAGGAAATGCTCGATATTCAGAATCTACTTGTCCCCATTGTGATCTTAGTTGTAGTGCTCGGCTTTCTCATCGCACTGATGTTGCTCAGCCGAAACTACGTCAAAGTTTCCCCAAACCAGGCTGCCGTCATTTCGGGACGCTCTCGAAAACTCCCGGACGGGACCAAAGTTGGCTACCGCCTGGTGCGAGGCGGCGCGACTTTGATCGTTCCCTTTCTCGAGAAGGTCGAATATCTCAGCCTAAACGTACTCACGGTACCTCTTGCTACGACGCGTGCCTACACCGTGCAGGGCGTTCCTGTCTCAGTGAAAGCCGTGGCCAATGTGAAGATCAAAGGTGACGATGATTCCATGCGCGCAGCGGCAGAGCGCTTCCTGGGAATGAAACCGGAGGAGTTTCATAAGCTCGTTTTTCAAACTCTCGAAGGCCATTTGCGCGCGATTCTTGGCACACTCACTGTCGAAGAGATCAACAACGACAGGCAGAGCTTTGCGCAGAAGTTAACGACAGAAGCCGCCGGCGATCTGGAAAAGATGGGCATCGGACTTGACGCTCTGACAATTCAGGAGATTTCGGATGAAGAAGGCTATCTCGATGCCTTGGGTCAGAGACGCACAGCCGAAGTTCAGCGCGATGCCGAGATCGGCAAAGCCGAGGCCCTGCGTGACTCCAAAATCAAAGCGGCGCTGGCGATGCAGGAAGGTGAAAGGGTCCGGCTCGCTTCCGAAGCCGATATCGCAGCATCAACCAGGGAAACTGAAGTCAAGCGCGCTCAATTTCAGGCCGAGATCAAGCGTGAGCAAGCAACTTCGGAGCAGGCTGGCCCATTGTCTGAAGCAAAAGCGCGGCAGGAGGTAGTTGCGCAGGAGGTTCGTGTAGAAAGAATTCGCACGCAGGAGCAGATTGCCGTACAAGAGCAAGAAGTCCTGCGACGCGAGAAAGAGCTGGAAGCGACCGTTGTCAAAAAGGCGGAAGCTGAACGAAGAGCGGCGGTGCTGCTTGCGCAGGGCCAACAGGAAGCCGCGATTCTCGAGGCGGAGGGTCGCAAGCAGGCATTGATTGCGACCGCGGAAGCTGAAAGTCAAAAGCTTCAGAGAGAGGGAGCTGGCCGTGCGTCGGCGATCGAAGCAGAAGGCCGCGCTGAGGCTGAAAGAATCCGGGCGCTAGGCCTTGCGGAAGCAGCGAAGATTGAAGCGCAAGGTTTGGCCCAGGCAAAGGCTGTTGAGGCGCAGGGGTTAGCGGAAGCGACCGCAATTAAAGAGAAAGCTGCCGCGTGGCGCGAGTTCAACGACGCGGCCCGCCTCCAGACAATACTCGAGAGGTTGCCCGGGATCATCGAAGCGACAGCGCCCGCGCTGAAGGCGATTTCCGAACCGCTTGGGAACATTGAAAAGGTTGTAATGATTGATCACGGCGGTGGCACAAACGGCGGCTCCGGTGGTCTAAACCGGTTTGCACAGACTGGACCAACCATGATTTATGCACTCTTGCAGCAGTTGCAAGCACTGGGAATCAACGTACCCGATTTACTGAAACAGTTGGGAACGAGTAACGACGTTGATGGCCCAAAAGTCGCAACTGAGATAAAAACAAAGGAGAAAGAGCGAAACGTTTAGCCGACCTTTTGTGGCATGAGGCCACTGATAACTCAAAACGGTTGGTCACATGGGCGGTTCTCAAACCGTGTCGTACTTGTGACGCGAATTTAGTTAAGAGCGGGAGCCGATAAACCATGTATAAGTTCATCAGAAACGCTTTAAAAACCGGTCGACGAGGAAAGAATAAGGAGAATTCGCAGGTCCGCATATTGCTCGTTCAGGCTAAAAGACAGGCCGCTTACTACATTGATGGTTGACCAATCGCGCACGGTTATCCGCTCGTTTTACCATCGCATCTGCGCGAAGCAATTCTCCAAGGCTAATCAACTCTACAGCGTTTGGAAAACGCAGTGGGAATCCCTGCATGGACCATTTGGGAGAAAGAAGTCTGCGCGTAAGGACGTGCTCGCAAAACGATACGATTTGCCGGAAGAGGATCTCGATACGGCCGCGCTGCTGTATGCGATCGACACTTATTACGTGATTCGATTGCGGTTGAAGGCGTATGTCAGTCTGGAGGGTGATACATCTGGCGGCGTCGTTAGCGTGCTGACTAAGATCTTGAGGGCGGAAACATTCGCCGATCTAGGCATCGAAAACTTTGGAGGTGGAGAACTCTTCGACTGGGTTACGGACTGCGGTGACGAAAATATACTGAATAGTCTCGTCGAAAGTTTTCAGCGCGAGCTCACACTACATGCGAGGCCCGAGGAACCACGAGACTACATAAGATCGTTGTTCCAATCACTGGTACCAAAGCAGTTTCGTCACAGTGCCGGAGCGCACTACACTCCAGAGTGGTTAGCCGATTACGTCCTTCAAAAACTGAACTACCCGGGCGCCGATCCTCAACCAAGCCTGGTGGATCCACAGTGTGGCTCCGGAACTTTTCTGATCGCCGCACTGCGCCGAGCTTACGCTGCGAAACGAATGTCTTGCAACGAATGGCATGCGTTCTTGTCAGACGGTATCTCTGGTTTTGATGTTGATCCGGTCGCCACGATCGCAGCGAAAACGAATTTGCTGATGTTCGTAAGTTGGTTAATCTCGACGGGACGGTATCGACTTGAAAAGCCACTGCGGCTTCCGATGTTCTGCGCCGATACAATTTACTCGAAGCAAAAGCCGACCGAACTCTTCGATTACGTCGTAGGAAACCCACCGTGGGTCAATTGGGAATACCTGCCGAATTCTTACAAGGAACTGATCAAACCAATGTGGCCCACGCTTGGGCTCGTCGACTTCAAAGGCACCGACAAAGCATTCAGTAAGGTTGACTTGTCTGTCCTCGCCACATACGTGGCCTGCGATGAGTTACTGAAACCAGGCGGCAAGTTGGGGTTTGTGTTGCCGCAAAGCATTTTCAAATCAGCTAAGAACGCGAAGGGCTTCAGACGGTTCCAAATAGGCGCCGATGGACCACCGTTAAGGGTGGACCATGTAGACGACTTGTCAGACACATCTGTTTTCGCAGACGCCACCAATCGACCAGCAATACTCTTTCTCGAGAAAGGTTCACCAACGACGTATCCGGTAAGTTATGCAACGTGGAAAGGAGTGGCGCGATCGGTAGACTCCGAACAATGGACCACTTGGGACCAGGCAGCGCCGAGCTTCACGATCCGCACGGAGAAGGCGCAACCAGTTGACGTACACCATCCATCGTCCGGTTGGGTTCATGCACCGGAATCTGTATTGAGCGGCTATGACGCTATCGCCGGGCAGTGTCCGTATCGCGCTCGCACCGGCATCTTCACTGGTGGCGCAAACGGCGTGTTCTATTTGCAGCGGTTATCAGGTCTTGCGAATGGAAATCTGCTCGTGAAGAACGTTGTCGATAGAACTCGTAGACGAACATCGGAAGTTGAAGTCGAGTTAGAACCGACGTTTGTTTATCCCTTTGTGAGAGGTCGAGATGTCGACACATGGCGCGCATCGGTCGACTCCAACAGATTGATTCTTTGCCCTCACACGCCCGCGACGGGTATCAGACCCGTCAAACCGAAGGATCTCCAGGAGCTCGCCCCTCAAACATATTCGTATTTATCAAATGTTCGCGACGTGCTCGAGGCGCGAAAAGGATTCACTGGTTTCGATCGCGACAGTTTTGCCGTGGGTTTTTACACGTTGCTGCGTATCGGCGATTACACCTTTAAGCCTTTCAAGGTTGTATGGCGTTACATCTCGAAGACGTTTAAGTGTTGTGTCATCGAACCTGTGTGGCTTGGTGATCGTTTGGTTCCGGTCTTACCGCAAGAAAAGCTCATGCTGATTGGCTTCGACGAACCTCTTGAGGCTTATTATGTATGTGGAATGTTGAGCTCGACACCAATCCGAAGCGCGATTGAAAGTCGAATGGTTGGAACACAGATTTCGGCGTCGGTGATCGAACACATCGGAATGCTGAAGTTTGACGCGAATGATCCGCGCCACATCGAGATCGCCGAAGAGTGTCGCCGAGGCCACGCGGCGAATTCGCAATGATTACTCCACAACAACTCGAGCGCTATCAGAACGACGGCTTTCTCGTCCTGGAAGACTTCGCGGAGGAGCACGAGTGCGACGCGTTGCGCGGGCGAGCTGAGCAGTTGGTCCAGGAGTTTGAGCCGGCTGAAGTCGTTTCAATTTTTACGACGCACGAGCAGAGCCGGATTGCGGACGAATACTTCATGACCTCCGGCGACAAGATTCGCTTCTTCTTCGAGGAGAAGGCGTTTCTCTCGGACGGCACGCTGAAGCAGCGGAAAGAAAGATCGATAAACAAGATCGGCCACGCGCTGCACGATCTCGATCCGATGTTCAATCGTTTTTCACGCAGCGAAAAGATCAGGGAACTTGCGAACGCGATCGGTTTTGGCGAGTCGTATCTCGTACAGTCGATGTATATCTTCAAACAGCCGAACATCGGCGGCGAGGTTTCGTGTCACCAGGACAGCACATTCATTTACACCGAGCCGACCGATATCGTGGGACTGTGGTTTGCGCTCGAGGATGCGACGATCGAGAACGGCTGTCTATGGGCCATCGCGGGCGGACACAAGCGCGGTTTGAAGTCGCGTTGGGTGCGTTCGTCGTTGGACGGTCGGATGGCGTTTGAGCTCTACGATCCGGAACCGTGGCCGGAACACGAGCTGGCCCCACTCGAAGTTAAGAAGGGTAGTTTGATTCTGCTTAACGGACTCCTGCCGCACCGCAGTTTCGAAAACAGATCGCCGCGTTCACGACATGCCTACACGTTGCATCTCATTCACGCTGACGCAAACTACCCCGCTGACAACTGGCTTCAACGTTCCGACCGTCTGCCTTTCAAAGGCTTCTAAACACAGATCTCCACTCACTTCAACTGGACGTTGGCCGTAGCAACACCTCCCAAACTACTGCGTACCGTGATGTTCTGTGGATTCGTTGACACACTCAACTCGCCTCGATACTGTCCGCCGCCATTATTCGACAGCGTGCCCAGAAGTGCTCCCGTCGAACTTACAAACACTCGCAACGTCGCATTGCTGCTCGTGCTCGTCGCTTCAACTCGCAGCACACGTTTCGAGCTTTCGTATTCAGCGCGCGTGATCCTAACCGTGTCAGGGCTGGGCGTCGGTGTTGGCGTCGGTGTCGGTGTCGGTGTCGGTGTCGGTGTCGGTGTCGGTGTCGGTGTTGGTGTCGGTGTCGGTGTCGGTGTCGGCGTCGGTGTCGGTGTCGGTGTTGGTGTCGGTGTCGGTGTTGGTGTCGGTGTTGGTGTCGGTGTCGGTGTTGGTGTCGGCGTCGCGGGAGTCACCGTCACAACAACATCACGGCGCCCGAGTTGGTTGTTGCGTATCCTGATCCTGACGTCCTGAGTCGACGTCACGTTCATCGCCGTCGCTCTAAATCTCACGCTCGAAGTCCCACCCGGCATGAATACACTCGACGGCACCGGGAGCACAGTCGAATTACTGCTCGACACTGAGAATGAAAATCCATTCGAAGGCGCAACTGCACCGTCAGTCAATGTGATACTGATTTCGGTCGAAGAACCCGAAGCGATAGTCGAAGGCGTTGCGGTCACACTGCCGTAACCAGGAGCAACAACCACCGATCCGGTCGAGTTTAACAATATTGCCAGGCCAGTACTGGCGCCGGCGATCGGCAACGCGATATCAGGACGACCATCGCGATTAAAGTCGCCGGTGACAATTGTGCCACCACCAACACTCGAATTTGCCGGTGGCGGAAAATACAGCTGAGGCGCAGCGAACGAGCCATCGCCATTACCGTGCAGGATCTCTAACAGGCCTTCCGTTCCATTCGCCAAAGACAACGCCAGATCGAGTCGCCCGTCGCGATTGAAATCCGCAATCACCTGATATTGCGGCACGCGCAAACGCGGCTCGGTAATGATTCGCGCGGGCTGGAAGGTGCCATCATTGTTGCCTAGCATGATTGCGGTGCGGCTACCGTTGAGTGCAATCGCAACCACCAGATCCTCAATCGTATCGCCGTTGAGATCCGCGACGTCGATGTCAGTCCCATCAACACCGATCGTACCTTCTGACAGAAGATTGATCGTGGGCTGCTTCAAAAACGATCCATTGCCGATGCCGAGAAGAATGTAGACCTGCGAACGATCGCCGGCGATACCGAGATCTTTAATTCCATCGCTGTTGAAGTCGCCGACCGCGATACGCGACATGCCGGTTCCGACGTCGATCTCAAAAGGAGTCTGAAATGTGCCATCACCAAAACCAAGCATCACGGTGATCGTGCGTGCTGCAACACAGGGGCTGACGAAGCACGACAACATGTGGGCCAACACAACGTCGAGACGCCCGTCGTTGTCCAGATCGGTGGCGACGATCGCGGGCGAGTCATCCAGCGCGGCTGTGTTATCGAAAGTTACCGGCGCATTGAAGGTGCCGTCGCCTCTACCGGTAAGTAGAGCAAGACTAAACGCCGGACTGATCAACGAAACCGCGAGATCCACTCTTCCATCGCCATTGAAGTCGCCGGCCGCGAGATCCTGCGACTGCGCAGCTGTGCTGAAGTTAACTCTGGGCCGAAACGTTCCGTCGCCATTGCCCAACATGATCCCGACTCCGCCTGATCCGGTAGCAGCTAGATCCAGAATGCCGTCGCCGTTCAAGTCGGCGGTGATGTGGGTATTGCCGAGAATTGGATAGTCGGTTCGCGTGAAAGTAGCGGTTTGGGCCAACACGTTGACCTGCGCTAAGACTATTGCGAATGAAAAGAGCACGAACGAAAACGCCTGTCGACTCGACCAAATGCGGTTTGTTGAACTCATTACAGTACCTCCCTGGTACGTTCAAACAGAAAGATATGAATATCCAAAGAACTATTGGAGGATTGGTTAGTCGGGTTTGGGGGAAATTTGGTGAGAGTGCGCCGCCAATATAGAAAAAGCCTCGTTCAGAGGCAATAGGGGTTTTCCACGAATTTGTGGAATTAGTTACTCGGGCGCAAAAGACCGCGGAAAATGCCCTGAACACGGACCTGACTGGCGGGAACCGTAAAGGATTGAAGTTGAGAATTGGCTGGTTGTAGTTCGATGTTCGCGCCGCGCCGATACAAGCGCTTGAGTGTCGCCTGGTTCTCCTCGATCAGGAGTGCGACGACGATCTCACCATCACGAGCATCGGTGCGATTCTCGATCAACGCGATGTCACCATCACAGATGTGCTCATCGATCATCGAGTCGCCCTTCACCCGCAACGCGTAAACGCGATCGGGCCTAACTCGGCCTAACAAGAACTTCGGCACTGGTATGCGCTCTTCATAGTCGACCACTTCGAGAGGCGCGCCGGCGGCGATCCGTCCGAGCAGTTTTACTTCACACAATGAATCGCTGCTCTTGTCTTCAACTTTAACGTTGAGCGCGAACGAACCGTCTTCATGCTCACGAACCAATAGACCACGACGTTCGAGTGCAGCAATGTGCTTTGCAATCGTCGCGCGCGACTTCACGCCAAACTGTCTGGCAATCTGCGCGTATGAAGGGATGTAACCGTGACGTTCGAGGAAACGAGTGATGTAATCGAGAATTTCTTTTTGTCGCTGCGTTCGAGGGAGCATGTCTTTCAGCAGTCCGGTTCCCGATTGTGATCCCGCTTGTAGGTGATAAGAGCAGTCGCGTCAGCGCAAGGGTGACGAGGCATTCTAGGGCGCACAAACAAAAGCGTCAAGCGTTTGTTGTGATCAATTATTAACGAATCGAATATCGCACAAGCGTGCGAGGAAAAATGCGAACGGAAGGAGGCATCTGGCCAAGGGGTACGGGTTGGGTCTTGAGTACTTCGTCCGCCTTCTTCCCGTAGATCGCTTCATTGAGATCGTTGTCGGGCGTGATCACTGCTCCTTTCAAAGCCGCGCCGAGGAACACGCCTTTGCTGCGCGAGTAGGAAAGAATGCCGGCTTGGAGTCGTGGATTGGTTGAGGCTGACGCTTCGCGACCGATTGGACCAGCAGCGACACTCGCTTCACCACCAAGTTCAAACTTGTCTTTCAATAGACCATTCAAACCACTCTCATTCATGATGAGCAGGATGTAGTCAGTCTTCTGCGCTCCAATCTGTGGTCCAAAACTGCCGCCGCCGAGATTAAAGAACGCCGGGGCACTCCATCCGCCCTTAACGCGTCTGCTGATCACACCCTGACCAAGACGTCCACCGACTAAAAACGCAGCCTTAGTCACGTCGGGAAAGACGGCGATCGCTTCGGCCGTGTCGAGTAGTTCTTTCGGAATCGCTTTTTCTTTGACGTTCATGATTTCAGTAAACGTCTTCGCAGCGTCACTTGCATGTCGTGCCGCATCCTTAGTGCGCGAATCTTTTTGGGCGAAGGTTAAGATAGGGGTGGAAAGCAAAAGTCCGGCGAGAATCACCGCCAATGAAGCACGAAGCAAAGTCATGAAACCAAACCTCCTGAGTCTCTACGATGCGCGCTGCGCAAAGAAGGTTCCAACTAACTCCACATAGTAACGCTTCACCCAACTTATGGGACAAGGTGCGCCAATAATTTCAGCCAATAATTTCTGCTTGACTTCAAAAGCAAGGAGTAATACATTTCGCGCGCTTCGCACAGCTTGCTTGTTCCACTTTTTTGATCGTGTCTTCTCCCCCAAAGCCGGGGTCAACGGAACAGGCCTTCCACTCACACGATCGTTGCGTCTTAACTGACTACTCAACGGAGTCGATGTGTGCCTCGTTTCACACCGACAAGTCACTAAGTTACTGCGATCACCGAAATCAAGGGGTTTTCTCTGACAACCTTACCCGGTGGCCGTGTATGTAACGGACCCGGTAAACCGTAAATAACCAGAAGCGGATGGTGAATCGTTCCGCAAACGATGAACTATCTGCCGAATTCTCGACCCACACAACGGAGCAAAACGGCGCGCGTCAACATCAGCGCGCGCCCTGAATAGGAGGATCTTCCTGATGGCGTATATCTCCAAACGGAATAGACGAAAAGAGAAGGAAAAGCAGACGGCGGCTAATAATCGCGCCGAGCTGATCGCGGCCGGATTTAAACGTCGCGACCTGCTCAAAATGGGATTACTAACTAGTGCCGGTTTGCTGATCCCAAAGAAAGGTTTGAGTGCACACCCTCTAAACACACGCGGTTCGTTCGACGACGACGAGCCAAACAGCCCCAACACAACCCCATTCCAGGAACTGATGCCGAGATTGCCAGTGCTGCAACCGGTACCGCTTAGCTCGTTGAATCCGGCGCCAACTGCGGCGCCGAACCAGGACGCGGGCGAAGCGCGCACAGTGGCACACCAGGCTTTCGCGCAGTTCCCACCGCAGCGATACTATGAAATGTCGCAACATCTCGCCTTCGTAAACATGGCGCTACCTAACGAACTACCCGCTCAACCGGTCTGGACCTTCAACGGCTTTACGCCCGGTCCATTGATCAAAGAGCGATATGGAAATCTCGGCAACCCCGGCGCGGGTTCAGTATTACTGCGACTGCGCAACAACTTACCGGAAAATAACGGTGGCTTCGGTCTCCCCTCCGTCACAACGCACTTGCATAACGGCCACACCCCGCTCGAGAGCGATGGTTTCCCATGTTTCTTCATGGAACGCGGGGAGTTCTACGATCACCATTATCCCAACGTCTATGCCGGCATTAACTCGACTCATCCCGGTACCGGCGATATTAAAGAAGCCATGCACACGCTGTGGTATCACGACCACCGTATCGATCACACTGCCGAGAACACGTACAAGGGACTCGCCGGTACGTACATTCTCTTCAACGAATTCGATACTGGTGATGAGACCACGGGTTTCCGCCTGCCGAGCTTCGGCGACGGACAAAACCCGCTTACCAGCTTCGATATCTACATGGTTTTCAACGACAAGGTCTTTGATAGCCAGACCGGCTTGTTGAAGTTTGACCTGTTCAATACCGACGGTATCCTGGGCGATAAGTTCCTGGTCAACGGCAAGATCCAACCTGTGTTGCACGTAAGCCCGCGCCGGTATCGCTTTCGCTGGCTGAACACCGGACCTTCGCGCTTCTACCAGATGTTCCTCCTGGGACCGAACAACAGCACGAAGTCGTTCTGGCAGATCTCGACGGATGGAAACCTCCTGGAGAGGCCGGTTCAGGTCAATAGCTCACGATTCTCAGTCGCCGAACGTGTAGACGTCATCGTCGATTTCACCAACGATGCCGGCAAGACGTTCTACATCGAAAATCGTCTGGAGCAAGACGACGGCCGCGGTCCCGATGGCGATGTGCTCGGCGCTGGTCAGGGAGACAAGATTCTCAAGATCATCGTCGATGGTCCACAAGTGCCCGACCTCAGCGTTAACCCGGCGACCATTCCGGCAGGAACGTACTTCTACGGATTCCCGAACACGAATGATGCCCCGCGCATCACTCGCACGTTCCGGTTCGAGCGTGGCAACGGTGAATGGCAGGTTAATGGCCAGCTTGTCGGCGGTTGTAATCAGGCGCCGCGCTTCAGGATTAAACGAAACTCGGTGGAGAAGTGGATCTTCCAGAACAACTCTGGAGGATGGCAGCATCCGATCCACATGCACTTCGAAGAGTTCCAGACCCTTTCAATCAACGGTAATGCCCCATCAGGCACGGGGTTGATTACCAAAGGTCGAAAGGACGTTTTCAGGTTGGAGCACAACATGGAGGCGAAGGTGTACTTCCGTTTCCGCGACTTCGTCGGGAGAATCCCGCTGCACTGCCACAACGTGGTCCACGAAGACCACGCGATGATGGTGCTCGGCGAGATCGACGACGTTGGCGACAACAGAACGCAACCCTAGCCGCTCCCTGTGGTATTCCCGGGCCTGCGTGCGCCGGGAAAACCTGAACTTCTTAACCTGAAGAAAGGAATTCTTATGACGGACTTAAAACGCAGAAGCGTGGTAGCGGCGTTGGGTGCAGCCCCTATCGCTGTCCCGCTGCTGGCCCAAGCGCAAACAATCGGGTTCAACAACAAGTTCAAAAACATATCGTCGCGGGAAAGAATCCAGCAACGATATTTTCCGAACCTCGTTTTGACCGATCAGAACGGCCGCAAGTTGAAGTTTTACGATGATCTCATCAAGGATAAAATCGTGATACTCAACATGTTCTATGCGCAATGCGAAGGCATTTGCACTCCCATCACCAGAAATCTGGTGCGACTTCAAAAGGTGCTTGGCGATCGAGTAGGCAAGGACATCTTCATGTACTCGTTTTCACTCAAGCCCAAAGAGGACACGGTAGCGGCGCTTAAACACTACGCCCACATGCACAAGGTGAAACCGGGCTGGCTGTTTCTGACCGGCTCCGTGGAGGACATGGAAACAGTGCGCCGCAAACTCGGCTATGTCGATCCCGATCCCGAAGTCGACAAAGATGTGTCGAACCACATCGGGGTACTAAAGTACGGCAACGAACCACTTGAAAGGTGGGGCGGCTGCCCGGGACGATCATCGCCGGAATGGATTGCCGAAACGCTAAGCTGGGTTGACTGGCCAAAAAACCGAAAAGACCGGAAAGACTCAGCCAAAGCAACCGCAAAAGGAGGTGCCAAATGAATCTTCTCAGTTGGAGATTTTTCAGCATGGCGTTGCTATTGGCATTTGCCGTCGCGACGCCGATCGTAGTCAACGCTCAGGCGCAACCGATGACTGAGATCAAGCTCAGTTCTGGTACTAGCGGCACAACCACTCAGACTCTGAGTGGCTCTACCACGAGTCTAGACGGCGGCGAACAGAGTAGCGAGGGAACCATTACTGGTGCCAGCCAAACCGGACCGGAGGCCGCTGCTTTTGACGGCACCTACATTTGGGTGGCAACTCAATTCAACGACTCGATAACCCGGATAAGGGTAAAAGACAGCGTTGTGTACGGAACTTTTAACGTTGGTAAACGACCAGTGGCGCTACTCTACGCCGCGTCATACCTGTGGGTGGCGAATTTGCAGAGCAACAATGTAATGAAAATTGCTCCGTCTACCGGGGCGATTGTCGCCACTTATACGACTGGAGATGGGCCTGGTGGTCTTGCCTTCGATGGCAAGAGCATCTGGGTTGCCAATAGAAACAGCAACACCGTTACGAAACTCAGCACGTCGGGAAGCAATCTTGGCACGTTTGCCGTCGGCAAACGGCCGATGGGCATCACGTATTTTGCTAGCGCCCTCTGGGTTACAAACAATTTCGGTAACTCTGTTACGAAATTGAGCACAGCAGGCGCCGTTCTTGGCACATACGCTGTTGGACGCGGCGCCTTTGGAGTTGCCGGCGCGGGCGACAGTGTTTATGTCACGAATTTTTTCGCCAAGACCGTCACCAGACTTCGGGCGGCTGATGGAGTAAACCTCGGCACGTTCGCTGTTGGCGATGGCGCAGCCGGTGTACTTTCGGACGGCACCAATCTGTGGGTCGCACTTCACGGTGACGACGCCGTTGTGAAGATGACTCGAGATGGCTCGATCATTAGCAAGTACGCCACCGGAAACGGCCCCTTTTCGATCGCCTTCGATGGCGTGAGAGTTTGGCTGCCAAACTCCGGCAGTGATTCAGTCTCCGTGACTGCTGCGAACTAGCAGCGTCGCGCGAACTAACAACATGAACCAACGCAACGTTGGTCCAATAAAAGCGAAAACGGCAGGCGCGAACCGCTTGCCGTTTTCGTTTATTTAAGTCAGGTGTTGAAATTGGAATTCATCAAAGCCACGTTGAACGATGACTCAACTTGCAAAGTAGTCACAAATTTGTGTCTCGGTTGACAGGCTTTTATCGGCTGTAGTATTAAGTCCCGCACTTTCAAGTCAACACCTCCCGATGTTGAGTTTTCTGGAAGGTCTTTCGCATCCATTAGGTCCGCGAATAGTGCTTTTAGATTTTGCCCGACTCAGTTTTGCCTCAGCTAGTCATGCCCAGAAAAACCTGTTACCTCACCGGAGCTCAAGAACTGAAGAGCGTGCGTGTCGTGTGAGGTCCGGTCTTACCCGATATAGAAACGTAAACCGTTGCCGTCTATTCAGAAACAGCATCAATCACATCTCCCCCAGGGTGTCGAACTTTGGATAAAAGAGTAGAAAAAATCATCGAAATGATGCGTGAGGACGTTAGTGGAGAACTCTCCCTTGGCGAATTCGCGCAATCCGTCAACCTTTCCGTCTGGCGATTGTGTCACCTCTTCAAATCTGACATCGGTATGCCACCGATGAGGTATTTGAGAGTGCTGCGCATGGAACGGGCCAAGGATCTTCTCGAGTCAAGCTTTCTTAGCGTGAAGGAGATCGGTTTTCGCGTCGGACTTACCGACGAGAGTCACTTTGTGCGGGATTTTAAGGCCACGTATGGTTTGTCGCCTGCGTGCTATCGCACCCAGTTCAGAAAAAATGGCGTCGAGCCGCATAACGGGAACGGCCACTCAACCAATGGCAACTCGCACAATGGCAACGGCCACTCGCATGACGCCACTCAACCCGGACAGCTGGGCCAACAACTCGTTCGCGCTGCCAAACAGTCGATACTACCGACGATACATTTGTTCGTTTGCGTAATGTCGACGATTTGAAATCTCAGTAGTTTTTCGAGTCGCTCCAGCAAGGACATTTGCACGGAGCAAAAACGGCTAATGAACAACAAGATGCGCCAAGGAAGAAGACTTGTTAGACGAAAATCAAAATCGTAATCTAACAAAGATTCAGCACAACGCACGCACGATGTTTCACCGTTAGTCACTTTCGCAACCACTAAACTAGTTACCTAACTGTTTCAGCAAAGCCCTCGCCAAACAAACTGATCGTCTTTGCCGAAAAGTTGGACCAAGACTGGGAGCTTAGGGTCTCGGTCATAACTTAAAAAAAAGCAACGACTTTTTAGTTGAGGCCACACCGAACGGCTGAAAGGAGAACCTATGCCTAAAGAAGAGGCACATGACCGGCCGGAGATCGAAGAAGTAGCTGAAGGCACAATCAGTAGAAGAAGTGTTCTCAAGATAGGAGCAGCAGCTGGCGCCGCTGGAGTTTTGGCCCCAAGCGTGTTGAATCCTAGCGAAGCACTTGGCTTTCAGGCAGTCGCAGAGCCGGTACTTTGTGCGCAACCATCCGGGCCAAGTCCACCCCACCATCCATTCGTGGATGAGTTCACGGCTCCGTTCCCCGCGGATGATCATCCGCTGAGCCCGCAGCCACAAGAATTTGCGAACATCGGAGCAGGTGAAGCCGCCCGCGCTCCGCACCAACGCTGGGCACAGTTTGCGCCGGCCCACTTTACGTATGAACTGATAGCCAGGGCAGGACTGCACACGTTCCACTCCGACTATTCACCTTCGTACATCTGGGGTTTCAACGGTCAATACCCAGCCCCGCAATGTCTAAACAAGTACGGCAAGTCCACGGTCGTCCGCTTCAGAAACAATTTGCCCACCACCACGACGACGTTTGGCAGGAACGAGATCACGATCCACCTGCACAACGGTCACCATGGTTCAGAGAGCGATGGTTTCGCGGGCGATTTCTTCGGAACCGGGCTTTGGAAAGACAATTTTTACCCGGTCATCTACGCCGGCCTCGACGCCTTTGGCGGGATCGGCGACCCGTTAGAAGCGCAGCGAACACAATGGTTCCACGACCACCGCGCAGAGTTCACGCTCCAAAACAACGTTCTGGGCCTGAACGGAAGTTTCTTCATCTACGATGAGAAAGATCCGGGTCACGAGCATCCGAGCGCGGGCTCGCTGCAACTGCCGGGATACTATGGCGTCACTGACTTTCCGGTGATCCTTGTGGACCACAGGTTCTGTCCGACGTCCGGCGGGCGCACTGAAATTGTCAACGCCGCCGGCGGTGACAAGTTCATCATCAACGGAAAGATTCAGCCAAAGCTGACCGTCAGACGCCGCAAGTATCGGTTCCGCTACCTCAATACCGGACCGACGCAGACTTACGACATCACACTGATCAAACCCGACGGTTCAGTGGGAACGCAGGTCGTCGTTGCCACTGACGGAAACTTACTCAGGAATCCGATTCCAGTGGACGCGGGCGCCAATGCCGCCAACAGCAACAGTACGACGGCCCCGATCGTTCCTGGTGCGATTCGAGTGAGCGTCGCTGAACGTTACGACGTCATCATCGACTTCGCAGAGTTCCCGGCGGGCTCCAAACTCTACCTCAAAGAAAACAGGACGATGGTTGTCGGCCACCCGTCCCCGGATCCACTGCCGCCAGGGTTGAACATCGGCAACGTGCTGTTGCAGTTCAACGTGGTGAATAGAGAGCCGTGGTTCCCGAAAGATACCCCGCCGATTCCGGCACAGCTCACCACCTATCCTGCGGAAACGGCGGTCGACACCGAGTTCGAGTGGCAGTTCGTCCGCGATCCAGCGTGTCCTCCTGGAACGACACCGGTGCCGCCGCGCCTGTTCAGGGTCAGAAGACCCTTTGACGGGCCTCTGGGATGCGCATTCGATGCGGAACACCCCGCCCACTGTATTCTTAAAGGCACCACTGAAAGGTGGCTTCTTAACAATAACGTTGGCGGCTCCAATTGGGTGCACCCCGTCCACATACATTTCGAAGAGTTTTTCACCGAGAAACGATTCGTTAACGGAGCGGAAGTTGCCGTGCCCCCGCTACAGTCGGGAAGAAAGGACGTGAGCCGTCTCGAGGCAGGGCAAGGCGCATTAATCCGGATGCAGTTTCGTGACTATGTTGGCAGGTATTTGATCCATTGCCACAACATGGCCCACGAGGACGCGTTCATGATGGTGCGCTGGGACATCACCGACGATCTCGCGGCTTGCAAGGCCATCCTGCAAGAGTGCAACGAAGTACAACAGTGCGTACCCAACCCATAAGGAGGTGCCGTAATGGAAAGAAGAAAGCTGTTAAGCAGAATATTTGAACCGCATCCGGCATCACCTGGTGTTTCGCGATACACAAACGCCGTGCTCCGGACGCAAGACAACAAAGAAGTCAGGTTCTATGACGATCTGATCAGAGGCCGCCAGGCCGTGGTCCAATTCATGTACGCTGAGTGTAAAGGCGCTTGCAACTTAACTACTCTGCGTATGAAGAGGATCTACGGTGAGCTGAAAAATCGGATGGGTAAGGACCTCTTCTTTTACTCCATCAGTATCAAGCCCGAAGACGATACACCGGCGGCTCTGAAGCATTATGCCGAGATGAACAAGGTGAACCTTCCTGGTTGGACTTTTCTGACCGGAGATCCGCATGACATCACGACCATCCGCTTCAGGCTTTTCGGCATGAGCCACCCGGGGTTCGATCTCGACGATGCAATGCACGCAGGAATGCTGCGCATTCTCAACGATGGTCGAAACTCCTGGGGCATGGCCCAGGCGTTCGCCTCGGACAAACACATTCTGAAGCGAATCCAGTGGCAAGATCCGCAAAAATCATATGCGGAACGAGTCATCGAGAACCGCGCTCTTCAAGTCGCGATCATGAAAGACGTCAAGAAGTACGGCTATCGCCGGGACGTCTAAAAGTTAGCGGCAGCGGCTGTTGGGTGTCGCGTCCGACAGCCGAATTACGAACCGGGAATAGGAGTCGCTTATGGGCTTCTATTCCTGGCCCAACTCAAAATGGCGCGTAGTGCTGAATCCACGCGGGCCATCGAGGTAAAAGCAGATGAAACTAACAGCCAAAATCTCGCTATTGGCACTTCTGGTTGCAAGCGCAATCCTTCCGGGTTTCGCCCAACAACCGAAGAAATGTCAGTTCAACATCGTCGGAACCTGGAAAGCGCAAGTCTCGCCCACGGAAGCGCGTCTCTACACTTTTGACGCAAGCGGCGTGGTCAAGGTCCTTAACGCCTCCGGTACCGACAAACCTACTGAGATCGCGACTGCAAAATACGAGCTCCTCGAAGATCCAAAAGCTCCAGAGGAGATTTCGATCACGGCAACTGGCAAAAACCGAATCTTCGGCCGAACCCAAATTGCCATGAAGGTGGTCAGTTTCAACGACTCATCCATAACCTGCCAGATTCCTGGCGTCGGAGAAACCAGATGGACCAGAGTCGATCCTGATCGTTACTTCATCGTTTTAGTCGCGCGTTCAGAAGAGTTTTACGACCACAGTGGCTCCGCGTTCCCGGTTGTTATCAAGATCGCGGGAGGCATTCCAAAAATCGACGCCGCCGGACTCTATTCCGAGAAAGGGATCGCCGTTTTCGGCACTATCCCCGCGGAAACTTACAAAGAGTATCTGAGAGAGGCGCGCGGGGATTCGGAAGTAATCCTAAGACTTGAAATCAACTCGCGACAATATGAAAGAGCGCTAAAGGTTGTAGAGGAATGGCAGCGACGTGCTCGCGAACATACACTGCTGTACACGATTGACAATACACACGGTGCGCCGCTTCCACTCAATAACATCCTGCTCGTGAAAGCTGTCACGGAAACGCTCAACCTTTGCCAGGACGACGTCGATCTTTACAAGCTCGACTACGCCTTTCCGGGCGACTGGATCACCGACAAGTTCAGTCCCGAATTCGTTCCGTTCATGTACTTCAAGGAGCTACGAAAACGGAATGAAGCGAGACACATCGAAGACAAGAAGTTTCAGGAACTGGTGCCGCTGGCCAACGTGGCTATCCGGTAACTCTTGATGAAAGATTAACCGGGGAGAAAACGGACCATGAAAAGAATTTTTTTATTGATTGTCTCGGCAGTGTTCATCACTTTCGGTTGCACGCAGCTCGTGTGCGCGCAAAATCCGGATGACAAGGGAACTCAGCCGCGGAAACGCAGCGGTATTTTCACAATGTACGCACTGGATCCTTTGTCCCGTTCGTTCTGCTTTAACGATGGGAAAGAGGGCATGGCCATTGCGAACAACCAGTTTGGAAACCGTTGCAGCGATCTGAGCTATGCCCTGGCAGGTAACGGCATTTTCGTTGCCGGTATTGAGGTCAACAGAGTGGCAGCTATTGTCGATCTCGGCACCAGCAACCAGATTCGCGAACGATATGGCTTCGAGGACTCTGATAACGGTGGCGTAGGTTTCGCCTCGTTGCGTCTCGAAGGAAACAAGATCACGGTCCTCCAGGAAGACAACACCACACCGGTGTGGCAACCGCTGAAGGAGGGTCCGCAACTTTTCACCGACCTCAAGGCATCCGCGAATGCGCCGATTAAGTTAGGCCACATCTACCTCGTGCGTATTGCAGATACCAAGGACAAGAGCTTTCAACAGATCGTCAAGCTGATGGTCGTCTCTTATCGTCCTGAGGAATCGGTAACGCTGCGATGGGAGTTGATGACGAAGTAAGATTCGTGAGCTTCGACTCGCAAACGCAGCTCGGCAATGAATTCATATGCTTCCCGAAAGGGAAGCCGGTTAACGAAATTCCAACCTGAAGGAGAACAGGTATGCCACAAGAACTAACCAGCCAAGAGTTAACTGCGGGCGGTGGCGGAAACACCAGCACCACCAGTTTTACAACGGGCTCAAAGTGCACCTCAAGCGGTACTTATGTAGCTGAGAACAAGTACCTGCGCCAGGTTATTGCCCTGGGCGTCGACGAGATTTTTCCCGCTGACATGACTGGCAAGAAGTGCACCTGGGTCGCACTGACAACTGCAGTTGCCACTTCGAAGACCTCAGACGGCGGTTTCACGTCCGTCAAGGTCGAGCCCGGCACTGTTTAAGCGGCTGTCCAAGACTTCAAGCGAGCACTATCACACTCACCTGACTTCTCCTGCTCGCGTTCAGCAATGACGCGAGCAGGAAGAGTTTGGTCATTTCAGAGGGCTCAGAACGTGATTCTCAAACGGCTCCTCTTAATCGCTCTCCTAATGATTGCCGCAGGGTTCGCTTTAGCGACTCAAAGCTTCTATGCTCCGGTCGCAAGCGCTCACCAGGACAAGACAGCCACCGGATACCCCACCGGCACGGTTTGCAAAAAGAGTGGTACCTACCGCGCGGCCAACAAGTATCTTGAAAACATAATCGTCGTCGGTGAAGGGGAAATCTTTCCTCCCTTCTCTGACGGCACTAAAACCATCTGGTATCATCGCGGCTCGACTACGAAAAACCAGTAGAGACATATTGTTTCGATCAAGGGTAACTAATGAGTTTACGCATTCTTACCGCATTACTCGCGATTGCATTGCTTCCGGCTGGTGCGAGCCTATATTCTGCTCCCGTCCACGCACACCCCGATGAGCAGGAAACTGAGCCTGCGAAACCCGCGTTTCACTACGTTTGTCCCATGCACGATGACGTTACCTCGAAAAAGCCGGGCAAGTGTCGGAAGTGCAAGATGAAGCTCGAAAAGAAGAAGATTAAGGAAACAGCGAAACCCGCCGATCAATGAGATTGAGTTTGCACAGAAACCGTCTCCGCTCGTTCGCGATTTCATTCGCGAGCCGGTTTCTCGCTGTCTTGATCCTCAGTTCGTTTGCAGTCACACAACTTCCGATCGTCAACAGCCTCGCGGAAGAGTCGTTGATGCCGTGCTGTGCCGGCGAATCCTCGTCGGAGCACTGCGATTCCGGACTGACAAAACCAAAGCCCCGGCCAGTTATAACCGAGCCGATGTGCGGCTTGGATCCTTCATCTCTCCTTACTGCTGAAACAACCTCACTGGATACTAATGCTGAATCAAACACCTCACAGGTAACTGCTGAATCACTAAGCCAACCATGTCGAATGGATTGCGGCGCGTGCGTGTCGGGCGTATCACGCCAGGCGCGCGACAAAAGCGTTATCCTTTCGAGAACCACACACACGTCACCAACAACTACAGCCGCCCGCTACACAAGTTGGGCAGTTGTCTTTTCATCGAATGAGAAGTGGACCCGGATCGGTGCGAGGGGTCCGCCTGCCTCCTCCTTTTCGCTTTAATTAAAACTAAGCCTCTACGTTAGAGCTAATAAGGGAGAAATTTCGATGAAGGCACGTGTCCATGTGTGCTTCGCACTCATTTTTCTATTCGCTGGCCTCGCGATGGGCCAGCAGAACGTGACATCGGCTACGCTGACCGGCAGCATCCAGGATGCACAGGGCGCGGTTGTGAACGGCGCCAACGTCACGGCAAAAAATCTCGAAACGAATCAACAAACCACCATGACCAGCGACCACGAAGGCCGCTACCGGTTCCCTTACCTGCGCACCGGAGTTTACGACCTGACGATCCAGGCGCACGGTTTCGCCACGATGACTCGTGAACTAACTCTCTCAGTAGGCCAGTCGATCGATTTACCGGTGAAACTGGAAGTAGCGGGAGTCGCGGCCCAGGTAAACATCGACAGTAGCGTGCCAATGGTCGAAACCATCCGCACGCAGATCACTGAGACGATCCGGCCGCGCGAAATAAACGAACTGCCATTGAACGGCCGAAACTATCTTGATCTAGCGCTCCTAATTCCCGGCGTTTCGCCGACAAACACCGGCAGCAATCAACGCTTCGCCGAGACCTCAGCAGTGCCGGGACAAGGTATCTCGATCGCGGGCCAACGTAATCTCTACAACAGCTTCATCCTGGATGGCGTTTCCGCCAATGACGACGCAGCGGATCTGACAGGCTCCTATTACAGTGAGGAGGTGATCGATCAATTTCAGGTCGTGACCTCGGGTGGCATCGCCGAGTTCGGTCGGGCCTCGGGTGGCGTGGTCAATATTCTCACGCGCTCCGGAACGAACGATTTTCGCGGCAGTGTTTATGGCTTCTTCCGCAACCAGCGGTTCGATGCTCGCAACCCCGTCGCACCGACCAAAGATCTGTTGACGCAGGGTCAGTACGGTGGCACGTTCAGCGGTCCGTTGCGCTCCGAGCGAACATTCTTCTTCACCAATTTTGAACAGACACGGCGAAACTATTCAGCCGTCATTACGATCGACCCAAGCGCTGTGTCGGCGATCAACAATCGCCTGAGCGCCGTGAATTATCCCGGTTCACTTATTGACACAGGAGTAGTGCCGGCAAGTTTCGACACCACGAACTTCTTCGCGCGCCTCGATCACAAGATCAACAGTCGCAACGATCTTAGTGGTCGTTACAGCCTGTATCACATTGGCGCCGTTAACTCGCGCACGTCCGGTGGTCTGAACGCGGTGAGTCGCGGTTCGGGACTGAAGAACACGGACCAAACGGTCCAGGTCAGCAATGTGACCACGCTGAGCAGCCGAACGTTGAACGAAACACGTTTTCAATACACGAACAGCAGGCTCGACCAGCCGGTGAACGATACGGTTGGACCAGCGGTCAATATCGGCGGCGTCGCCAACTTCGGAACCGCGACGTTTTCTCCGCTTGGACGCGATATCAATCTCCTGGAGATCGTCGATAACGTTTCGACGCAACGCGGCAATCATTCGCTGAAGGCGGGCGGCGGTTTTCTTCACAACAAGGTGAACATTTTCTTCCCCGGTGCGGTCCAGGGTGTTTACAACTTCAACTCGCTGAACAACTTCCTGACGGGCAACTACGCTACTTTCCAGCAGGCGTTTGGCGTGCCCGAACAGGCGCAGTCGAACCCAAATTTCGGTTTGTTTGTTCAGGACGAATGGCGAGTGGGGCCAAACTTCACAATCAATGCGGGTGTAAGATACGACGCGCAGTTTCTACCCGATCCGATTGAGACCGACGCCGACAACTTCTCGCCGCGATTGGGAATCGTCTATGCCCCTGGCGATCGCACGACCGTAATCCGCGCCGGCTATGGTCTGTATTACGATCGCATTCCGCTGCGAGCTACTTCCAACGCTTTGCAACGCGACGGATCGAAGTACATCGTGGCGCAACTGTTGCCGACGCAGCCCGGCGCTCCTGTGTTTCCGAATGTGCTAACGGTCCAACCCTCGACGTTGATTACGAAACCGAATATCACTCGAATCGATCCGAATATCGAGTCGAGTTATAGCCAGCAGGCAAATCTGCAAGTCGAACGCGAATTTCCCGGCAATACTGTCGTCTCGGTAGGTTACCTGCATCTGCGGGCGCGTCACCTGATCATTTCGCGCAACGTCAATGTGCCGACGCTTCCGGTTTCGGCCGGCGATCCCAACCTGGGCCGCCCCGATCCGAATTGGGGCAACATCAGCCGGTTCGAGAGTTCCGGAACATCTGCATACGACGGCATGGTGGTCTCTTTGCATCAACGTGCCACTCGCTGGTCCAGCCTGCGTGTCTCGTACACACTTTCAAAGACAATCGACGACTCCGGTAACTTCTTCTTTTCGACGCCGCAAAACAATTTCAATCTTCGCGACGAGCGCGGACTTTCCGACAACGATCAGCGCCATCGTCTCGTGATTAGCGGGTCGCTTGAAGTGCCCGACCCTAAAAAACCAAGCGGGCTGCAACGTATCCTGTGCGGTTTTCAGTTCGGCTACATCTTTACGGCAGCGTCTCGCTTGCCGTTCAATGTGCTGCTCGGTAACGATCGCAATCTCGACACTAACAACAACGATCGTCCGCTCGGGGTCGGGCGCAATACTGGACGCGGTTTTGATTTCGCTTCGCTCGATTTGCGTTTGAGCCGCCGCTTCAAGCTTACTGACCGAGTCGGTATTCAGCTGCTGGCTGAAGGCTTCAACGTCTTGAATCGTTCGAACCTGGGTGTGCCGATCAATACTTTCGGTCCCGGCGTCACGCCGCGGCCGAACTTCGGACAACCAACGCAGGCTTTCGATCCGCGTCAGTTTCAGTTTGGAATGAGGGTGAGTTTCTAAGAGATGTTACGGAATAACGAATTAGCCGTCGGGCTTTTCTGTCTTATCGCGTGCGCGTTCTTCTATGCATGCAACCGCTCGACAGGCACTTTAACAGCCTATGGTCCGTTGAGTTCGCCGCTGGTTCTGGTTTCCGCCGAGGGTGTTGACGCGGCGGAACCAGTTACCAGTGTCGCTCCTGACGGCAGTTTTTATGTCGGTTGGGTGAATCACGAACCAAACAATCGTGGCGATGTGATGATTGGCCGCTACGAGCGAAGCGTCTGGCTGAACAAAGCTGACCACAAATGAAACGAATTCTTCCTGGGGTCATCATGCTGGCGTTCCTCGTGGCGTGTGGAGGCGCTGAGTATTCAACTCATAATGTTGCAACTCCCTCTCCATCGCCATCGAGCACTGCGATTGGACCAGAAGCGGCTGTTGCGCCGAGAAGTTATCCCGGTGTGGGAACGGTGAAGGCCATTAACCTGAAGGCGCCTTCGATCGAGATCGCCCATGGAGATATCGAAGGATTAATGCCTGCCATGCAGATGGAGTTCGACGTTTCTGACGCAGAGCTGTTGAACGGACTGCAAGTCAACGATCAGATCGATTTCACGATCGAGGACCGCACCGGCATCATGCGAGTGACGGCGATTAAGAAGAAGTAACCACAAGAGGCACAAAAAGCACAAGAGGCACAAGACAGAAAAGGGGTTTTTCAACCCACCTTCTAATTCTTTTGTGCCTCTTGTGCCTTTTGTGCCTCTTGTGGCTAAAGAACCTTACGCTTTTTTTAACTCAGCCAGCGCAGCCAGCACTTCCTCACTGTGCGCCTGAACCTTTACCTTCTCATACACCTTCGCGATCTTCCCACTCGGATCGATGATGAAAGTATTCCGGGCTGAAAGTTTGTTGCCCTGGTACTCCATGATTGAACCGTACTGAGTAGAGATCTTCGCTTCGGTGTCCGCGAGCAGTTTGAAGTTCAGACCTTCCTTCGCGCAGAACTCCTTGTGCGACTCCGCGCTATCGACGCTCACGCCGAGAATCACGGCGCCAGCCTCTTCATACTTCGCGAGATCGCGCTGGAAGTTGCGAGCCTGGATTGTGCAACCCTGCGTGAAATCCTTTGGATAGAAATAAAGCACAACCCATTTGCCTTTGAAGTCACTCAGGTTAACCTGTTTGCCTTCATTGCTGGTCAATGTGAACGCCGGCGCCGCCGATCCCACGGCAGGAATCTCGCTCACCGCGCTGACTGGACTGCAAGCCAGGACTGCCACCATAGCTAACACCAAAAAGAACGCGTACTTAGTCATCCCATTAACTCCTTCCTGAACTCTAAATGAATCTGTAATCGTTTAATTGTTTCCAAAGGTTTCGTTTATGCGATCGCGAATCTGCGCAGTGGTCAGCTTGCCTTCCTTCTCGAGTTTGTGAGCAAGCAAAGCTTCATTCACACAAACCGCGCAATGCGCCGCGTGATCGTCCTCGAAACAACTGTATAGACTCTTGTGGCCCATGCCGCGATCGCAGTAGCAATAGCACGGCATCTGCGCGAGCGTTACCGGGATCTCGCGCGCCGCGCGATAAGCGTCGCGAGTCAAACCCGTAAACTTTTCAGGCGCGAGCGTTGGACCAAGACTCGCCCGACTGGGGGCCGTCGTTAAAAAAGCAGGCACTGTCTTCTCCCCGGCGCTAGCGTGGGCGTGCCCTGCGTGGCTATCGACCGGCGTGGAAGACTTCGTCGCTGCCGGCGGGTTAGAAGCTGACTGATAAAGGCCCGTTCTTCCACTTGCCGTCTTCTGCTGGTTAACGACGAGCACTGCCGCAATAAGCAACACTATGATGCCGCCGATAAGTATCCAGGTCTTCTTCATTGGAAATCTCCTAAAACTCAGTGTGTCCCGTGCAGTCCGCTCATCGACATCTTCTGCGGACGCAGTCTAAAAAAGATTTTCCAGGACACTGGATTTGTACCATAAATGGAATCGAGAATCGAAGGCTTGGAATAGAAAGTGACGTCGCTGCCAACGGCGAGCGAATGTTTTTCGGTATTCCAGATCTCGCGCGAGCCGCCGAACGTGTAAGCGCCGATGCGAAACGACGGATGATGTTCGGTGATGCCCAACTGCGCGCGATCGTCGTCGCGCAGGAGCTGGTTCTTTTGGCGCAAACCATAGCCGCGCCGATCGCGAGGTCCACGGGTTCGCTTCGAACTCGGTTCCGGAGATGGAGTAGCGACTGGTTTCGCAGACACTGGCTTCACCGGGGCGGGTTGCGCAGGTGCAGGTTTCGCCGGGCGTTGGTTTAGCAGGAGGTGGCCTATGACCTTCATGTTGAGCAAAGACTGGATGCGCCAAAAACAAAAACACAACGACGCACCACAATTTGCGTTCAAAAAGCTTCACTTGCCACCCCCCTGAAATCGGACAACACGATCCTTACTGCTTAGTCCTTAGTCTTAGTCTTGTCCTTGTCCTTCGTTTTCACCTTGCAGCACTCGCCGGGCTTTTTCGGATCATGCTTGCCTTTTGCATCGTGCTTTGCGTCGTGCTTTCCGCCGAGCTCACACGATTCACCACAACAGTCAGCATGATCCTTATCAGCATGCTTGGCGCAACACTCGGCGCCCTCTTTACAACACTCGGCGCCTTCCTTGCAGCAACTCTTCGCTTCCTCGTGTTTGCACGAGCCTTCGGCGCAACACTTCTCGCCCTGGGCACAACACGATTCGGCTTTCTTCTTTTGATCGGTTTGCGTTGTGCCGGTTTGACCTTGGCCCACTGCGATCGCAAAGGCAACCAGGAGGAAGGTGAGCAGCACAACGAGTACAGTGCTCTTTCGGGGTTTCATTTTGTTCTCCTATCGGAATGAATGATTACTGTCGGACACCAGCGCGCACACCGGCACTTCCGTTGTGAGACTCTGGCGAGTTAGTCCGGGAATTGGGAGGAAGTTTTTTAAATCAGGAAAACGCAGCAGCGAAGATACGTTGGACCACGGTTCGAAACCAGCGGAACAGAAAAATGCTTTTGACGCTGTTCACGGTTGCCGGTCGAAAGCGACAGCGTGGCGTTCGTGGTCTGTTCTGAAGCTGGTGAGTTGGTGTTCGCCTTGGCAGCAATCGCCGTCGCACTTATCGAGAGAGGGCAGTCGCCCATCGGGCCGCGCGGAAGCGTCGCCAGAGAGAGTAACGACTCAGTCAGTTTCGGATCAATTGTGCTTTGTTTAGCAGGTTTTGGTTTGGAACAGCAGTGGTGTTCCTGGGCGCTTTGACAGCTCTCACCCTCAACCGCAGCCTGGTCTTCGGCACGTTGTGCGGCCGTGGCCATGCTGCTGCAACTCAACAGGCATCCACCGGCCAGCCAGATAGAAACTGAGGCGGTTAGTAGTAATCGGACCACTTTGAGGGAGACCAGAAAAGTCATTTGGCTGGGTAAGTCTATCGTTCAGCGGTGGTTTTGTCGAGAATTCGAAAGAGAAACTCAACACGCAGCGCAGAATCATCGTGTTAGCTTAAACCATTGGAGGGAACAAAAGGGACATGAGTATCGATAAAAACAAGATAACAACACAGGATGAACTAAACGAACCCGCGCCAATGGATCAGGTTGACGCCCGGGTGGAAAAAGAAATGAAAGAGTTGGAAAAAAAGGCTAAGAAGGACGTTCGCGAGGGATTGAACAGTACTAACGACAAAACCAGCGAAGACCGTGAATAGACCGTTGCTCGATGCGCCTACAAGAGAGTAGTGCCCTACTGTAGGAATCTTCTCTGCGTATCTCGGCGTGCCTCTGCGACTCTGCGGTTAATGGTTCTTACTCCATATTTACCGCCGAGACGCAGAGGCACGCAGAGATACGCAGAGTGAAATTAGTGCACCACCTACAAAAGCGCTTCCTCGAGGGCTTTTTTTAACTCGGGAGGCGTGCGCCTCGGGTGGAAACCATCGATTTTTCTGAAAAGCTTTCCATCGCGCGTGATGATGAAACTCTGCGGGATCGTCGTCTTCCCATCCATCAGCGTTAGCGCCACTTCGCGCGTGGCCCAACCGATGTGGTAATCGACGCCGTACTGCGTCATGAAGTCGCGTACTTTCTGGGCTGACGTGTTCGGATCTTCAGTTGTCAGTCCGATAAACTCGACGCCGCGAGCCTGATACTCCTTGTGCAGGCGCACCAGTTCCGGAGTCTCCATCCGGCATGGCCCACACCAGGTGGCCCACAGGTTCACAAACAACACTTTGCCGGAATAGTTCGAAAGCTTGATCGGATTGCCGTTGGCCGCCCGCATTTCCGTGTCAAATACGACCGAGGGCACAACGGGAAGATTGGCCGTATTACTCGACGGCCCGTTCATGTTGCAACTCGAAATACCAATCGCCGCGACCAACACAGCAACGATCAGCAGCGAAACAATGCGCAGCGGCGTCCAAAACTTTATCGCCGGGGTATCTTTCTTCTTAACTGCCATTATTGCTTTTTACCAAACCTGAACGAATCGAGAATGACCGTCGCTTGACCCTTTTCTCCGATATCTTCCACTGACGACAATTCGGGAGCGAGTGACGTCGAAAGCATTACGATGGTTGCGCCCGCCGTATCACCCTCTTTACCGGTCGGGAGGAACACCACACGTCCCCACAACTTGATGTCACCGTTATCGCCTTGCGAAAGACCTTCCCAACGAAACTCGTACGCATCCATCGAGTTGACCCTTGTCGGTCCTTCCGAAACTTTCCGGTACTCGGGATAAGCTTTTGCGAGCGCGGCACTGACTTCTGCAACTCGTTGCGGGAAGTTGCTCAAATCTCCAGCGAACGTTCCAGTGCTGGTGTACCAACCGACGGCGAAATCCTCCTGCGGAGAATCAGGCGACAGGCGTCGCTCGACTTTCACGAAGTTTCTCGCACCCGGCACGCCGGCTTTCGGATCGCGCTGCCATGACTTCGGATAGTAGAACGAGAAGTCGAAATAGTGTTCAGCCAGATTGCCATCAAGGTTAGAAGCGGAGTTCTGAAACTGGACCGCGTCAGGCGGTGGCACAAACGTATCTTCCGGAGTCGGCGAAGGTATTTCGACTGATGGTGATGGAGCGACTTCGACGGTTGGCGTCGCAACCGGTTCCGGTCGTCGCTCAGCTGCCTCGTCCAATCTCGGCTTAATAATAAAGAAGAATGCACCTGCCAAAACGCCGCCGCCGAGTAACAGGAAAAGAAGCACACCCGCAATAACCCAGGGCATCTTCGACTTTTTCTGCGCAACTGGCGGAGCAGGCAAAGGAGCAGACGGGGCGGGCGCATGCGCGGGCAACGGCGCTGACGTTTGCTGCGCAGGCGGTGGTGGCGGCGGAGCTTGTTGCGGCGGCGGCGGTAACGGTTGCGAAGTCTGCGCCGTCGGTGGTGGCGCTGGCGGCGGAGGCGGTGGCAATGATGGTGGTGGGGGTGGCGCCGGGTTTGCGATGTCCGCTGTATTAGGCGCTCCCGCGGGTGGTCCTGTTGCACTAGTGTTTCGCGGCAGTGCGACCGTCGCTGGATAGCTTTCGATGATCGTTGC
>Ga0209486_10000142_pt1 | contig 33874 bp, 26 predicted proteins | sample NCCompost_FD_187518 | JGI IMG/M metagenome (GOLD analysis project Ga0209486, IMG submission 187518) | Agricultural soil microbial communities from Utah to study Nitrogen management - NC Compost (SPAdes) (version 2) | ecosystem: Environmental > Terrestrial > Soil > Agricultural land | place...
TGACCTCGTGGGCGGAAAGTGCCGGTGTGCGCGGCATCCGGTCGCTCACGTCGCGTTGCCGAGTGCTTGTGGCAATCGAGATGCTGAGAAGCCCGCACCAGTCGATCGAGCAGGTGGCGCTCTCACTCGGCTTCTCGTCCTCGGCGCACCTGCATAACACCATCAAGCGGTACACCGGGCATCGGCCGCGCGAAACCCTCAACCGTGGTTCGGCAGACTGGCTCGGCGTGTTGTTCCACTCCGCCTGTGCTCGATCCCGGCCTCCTGAAGAAAGCCGGCCGCCTCCCGCGGAATGGTCCCAACAGCCTAACGGTGAAACCTTCCACGCAGATCAGGCCGCGCCTGAGGAGTGACGATGATCCGGATTCGAGTGGCAGCTGTGATTGCTGCGAGCGTTTTGACGGCGAGAGCCGGCTTTTCACAGGCCGCGCCGGCCTGTTCGACCATGGCCGGTCCATCGAGACGGCTCGAATTGCCGGATGGTCGCATCGTGTCGGCCGATTTCAGGAGCATGGCGCGCTCCGGATCGACCGTGCTTGCCGTCGGTCGTCACGCGTACGTGTTCCCCGCATCCGCGGGCTCGCGCACGCCCCCGCAACTTCCGGATTCAATCATTGGCGTGACGATCGATGGCCGCGGCGCTGTCTCCCTCGTGCCAAATCCGTCGTTGCCGTTGCGGGTATTTCATCCGCGTGTTGCCCCCGCGCCTAACGGGCAGTTTCACGCGCTCTGGGTCACGGGGCTCGATAGCGTCGTCGATCTTCCCGAGCCGGCGGATACGGCAACGCTCTGGCACGCCACGTATGGGAACGGGCAGTGGACCGCTCCCTCCCGCGTGATGACCGTTCGCGGCGCGAGACTCAATCCCGAGCTTGCATCGGCGCTCATGGCGCATAACGGCGAACTGGCCGTGCTGTTCCCATTTGTGGAGCGACGCAGTGCATTGGCAGAAGGTGGGGCGATCCTGCTTCGCCGACGCGCTGGTCGCTGGTTGGCGGACACGCTTCGCACGTCTGCGGCGCCCGTCATCATCAGGGCGCTGTACCGTGGCGAAGGCATCATCTCGCTGCTGACCTTCACCGATACGACCGTCGGTCGATCCGAGGGCCTGTACTTCAGCAGGTTCGAAGGCGGCTGGAGCCGGCCAGTGAGAATTGCGGGCGATGGAACTCTTCCCGTTACCGCCCCCATGCTCGTCCCCCGCGACAACGATCATGTCGCGTCCTGGATCGAGTGGCGCTGGATGGACGCGCAAAGCGCCAAACTGGAGTGGATGCTGATCGACTCCACCGGTCGCAGCATCGTGAGGGGTCGCGTCGATTCAGGTCCGCCCACCTATCCGTACGAACTGACGATGGTCGGCGGACGACATCCGCTCTGGCTTTACCGCGGCACTCCCGCCGGTAACCTGGTGGCGCTGGCGGTCCTTCTCGATTCCACGATCGCCAGGCTGCCGTCCGTTGTGGCTCCGTTCCGGAATCCGCTGCCGTCGACGCTGGCGCTGCCAGGGAACCGTTTTCTCCTGTTCACGCAGAAGCTCGCACTCACCGACAGCGAGCCGATGGCGGCTTCCTTCGTGACGGAGCTCGAAGTGCGCTGCCCAACGGGGCGGCGTTAGGCACCCTCACCCGGAGGACAGATGGACCGTCGGTATTTCAGTGTGGTAGCAACGATCGCAACAAGCGTAACCCTCGCTTGCGGCGACGCACGCCTTGACGACGTCACGGCACCACCTCCCGCTGCGATGCCGGTCACTCCGGTCGCAAACGAGTGGCCAACAGAAGAGGAAATCGCTGCCGCTGGAATATCGAGCGCGATCGGCATGACCGTCGCCCTCACGCCCTGGTTCGCGACCGACAACCTGTATTTCATCGTCGACGCCAAAGTCAGTTTCACCTGGGCCAATTACGTGTCGGCCACGATCAAGGCCTGGCTGATCAACGCCAGCGGTCAGCAGGTCAACAGCGGCCAGGCAGCGCTGTCGTGGTATCGAATGGTCGTTCCCGTACCCAGTGGCGACACCACCTTCACGGTACGCATCGCCACCAACAACACGACCTGCGGCCTGACGGGCAAGAGCAGTGGAAGCGGAAAGGCGGCACAACGTGCGCTCGCCGCCGGGCTCTTTACGGTCGATATCTATGAGCACTCGGTCGGTGAAACGTCCGGTCCCGACGTGTTACAGCCGAAGTGCCCGCCCGATGATTGCGACGATACCGCAAGCAGTCGAGTCATCCGCGGAACGTCAGACGTTCTGCGATCCGAATCTGACGACTGCGATGAGGATGCGCCTGCTCCACCTGTCGGTGGCGGAGGATCAGATGAGCCGGAACCCACGCTGGTCTGTTTCAGTCTCTGGCGTGAGTTCTGGACTTACAACCTCCTGACAGGCCAGTACTCGCTCCTCTTCCAGGCGTTCATGGGCACGTACTGCTACTACACCTACGAAACCTAACGAGTAACTTCACCAGAATTGACACGGGAGTCTTATGTCGGTCCATCTCATGTTACCCCTTGCCGTCGGTCTGCTCCTCTCCATACCTGGCACGGCAGCGACGCAGACGGTCGCCGGCACGGGAGCAGTTCGCGTGACGCTCGTGGCGGGTCCGGCAACGGCGCGTGGAGGTCGCACGGAAGTCGTGCGGTATGCCAGGCTCACGCCGCGCAATGTCATCATCGTCGACCGGAACGCCACCGCTGAAGATCTCGGCGCGGCGCTTGCCCTGTTCAACGCCCTCCGCGCACGCTTCGGCGACAGCCTCGAGTCTGATCTTCGCGCGCGGCCGGAGACATTCCGTCCCGGTGCTGCGTGGCTCAAGAGCGAATACCGGGCGTGGCTCATCCAGCAACTCACACGGTTGCGAACAGCACCGGTGGCGTCGACGTCGCTATTCGGAACGGCCAGGTCTGTGCAGATCACCATGCCCGCCATGAAAGCCACTCTTGCCACAACGCAAGGTGGGTTGGATTAGCTGCGTCCAGCGCTGTGCTCGTTGACCACAGGTGTCACAAGGGGACCTCGGCGACGGGGTCCCCTTTGCATTGTCGTTGTCTTCCTGCCTATCGTCCCGCGCTCAACCTGCGCACCTCGTACGATTCAATCGATGCAGAAAACAACCACCGACTTCGGCGAAACCGCGCCGCAACGCGCGACTCGCCGGGAGTGGATCGGGCTCGGCATAATTGCCCTGCCGTGCATCCTGTATTCGATGGACCTGACGGTGCTGCACCTTGCCGTTCCGTCGCTCACCACGGAACTGGCGCCGAGTAGTGCCCAACTTCTGTGGATTATCGACATCTACGGCTTCCTGGTGGCGGGCTCCCTCATCACGATGGGAACGCTCGGGGATCGCATCGGACGCCGGCGATTGCTGATGATTGGAGCCGCCGCCTTCGGCCTCGCTTCGTTGCTCGCGGCATTCTCGACGTCCGCGAGCACGCTGATCGCCTCACGCGCGATTCTCGGTGTAGCGGGAGCGACAGTTGCTCCGTCAACACTCTCGCTCATTCGCAACATGTTCCTCGATCCGCACGAGCGCACGGTGGCGGTTACGGTCTGGATAACGAGTTACTCGATAGGCGGCGCCATTGGGCCGCTCATCGGTGGCCTGCTGCTCCAGAAGTTCTGGTGGGGTTCGGTGTTCCTGATCAGCGTCCCGGTGATGCTTTTGCTTCTCGTGACCGCGCCGCGATTGCTCCCCGAATACCGCGACCCGACGCCCGGTCCCCTGGACCTCACGAGCGCAGCAATGTCCCTGTTCTCGGTGCTCTCGGTGATCTATGGCTTGAAGCAAATCGCGCAGGGAGGTGTCTCGCTGCTCGCCATCTCCACGATTGCCGTCGGTGTCGCGCTCGCAATTCTCTTCGGGCGACGGCAGCTCCGTCTCGCGTCGCCGCTCATTGATTTGCGGCTGTTCCGCGAACCTGGCTTCAGCGCCTCGCTCGCGACTTACGGATTCTCGATTCTTGTGATGTTCGGCGGATTCCTGTTCCTGCCGCAATACTTGCAACTGGTACTTGGGCTTTCGCCGCTCATAGCCGGCCTGTGGACGATTCCGTGGGCGATCGCTTTTATCGTCGGCGCCATCGCGCTACCCGCGCTCGCCAGGCGTGTTCGCCCTGCGTTCCTCATGGCCGGCGGATTCATTCTGTCCGCGCTGGGTTTCGCGATGTTCACCATGATCGATCGCACCACGTCCTTCGCCTGGTTCGCGACGGGCTCGAGCCTGTTTTCATTCGGCATGGTGCCGGCCTTCACGCTCACCACCGATCTCATTATTGGCACGGCGCCACCGGAACGAGCAGGGGCAGCCTCGGCGATGTCTGAGACCAGCGCCGAGTTGGGGGGTGCATTGGGGATCGCGCTGTTCGGCAGCATCGGCATCGCGATCTATCGTCTCGCGATTGCGGACGGGATTCCCGCTTCCCTTTCGGCACCCGAGGCCGACGCCGCCCGCGCCACGTTAGGCGGCGCCCTGGCCGCGGCACGCCAGCTGTCGACATCAGAAGGCGCCGTGCTCATCGATGCAGGTCGCGGTGCGTTCATTTCCGCGCTCCAGCTCTGCGCCGGCATCAGCGTCGCCGGCTCGCTGGTGCTGGCCGCGTTCGTGATGACAACGATGAGACAGGTACGTCGCCCAGGCTGATCGCCGTTCGCTGATCGCCGTTCGATGGATTTCCATGACACCGGGCCCACGCTTCACCCTGACACGCCATGTGCCGGTGAATTCGATCGTTAACAGATGTCCGTGTGACAGCGACTTACACGTGTCAGTACATGCGTCCGGCAGTCACGTCACGTTCTGGCGACGACGCGCACGTTGACCCACACACGATCGTGATATGCACCACACTTCGCGGTTGGAACTTTCCGTTCGAGACGGTGGATCGAACTACGCCCCCCGATTCGCATCGGAAGGAGACTCCACTATGAAAACCAGGATCAACCGGCCGCTGGTAATGCTGCGGTCGCCGCTCATGCCGCTGCTCCTTGTAGCGGCTTTTCTCGTGCCGGCCACCAGTAGCGCTCAGTACTTCGGGCGCAACAAGGTGCCTTACGAGCGCTTCCGCTTCGAAGTGCTGAGGACTCCGCACTGGGACGTCCATTACTACGACCCGCAAGGCACCGCCGCGCGCGATGCGGCGCGCATGCTCGAGCGGTGGAACAGCCGGCTCTCGTCGGTAATGGCGCACAATTTGACCAGGCGGAAGCCGGTGATCCTGTATGCTGACCATCCGGACTTTCAGCAAACGAACGTCATCAGCGGCACGCTGACAGAAGGCACAGGCGGCGTCACGGAGTCATTGCTCGACCGCATGGTGATGCCGATGACCGGCTATTACGCCGAAACGGATCACGTACTCGGCCACGAAGCCGTGCACGTGTTCCAGTACGACATCGCCAACGAGGCGGAAAAGGCCATGAACTTCGCGCGCATGCCGCTCTGGTTTGTCGAGGGCATGGCTGAATATCTGTCGGTGGGACCCGAGGACCCGCACACCGCGATGTGGCTGCGCGACGCCCTCCAGAGGAACGACCTCCCGACGATCGACGCGCTCACGAACAGCGGCAAGTACTTCCCGTATCGGTATGGCGAGGCGTTGTGGGCCTTCATCGGCGGCACGTGGGGCGACGAAAGGGTTGCGGCGATGTTCAAGTCGGCGCTCGAAGTCGGCATCGAACAGGCGGCCATCAAGACGTTAGGCATGCGGACCGACACGTTGTCGAAGCGTTGGCACGAGGCGATTCGCACGGCGTACACACCGTTCATCGAAGGACGGACGGCGCCGCGCGCCACCGGCAAGTCGCTCCTGGCGCCGAAACCCGGCCGCCCCGAATACTTCGTCGGCCCGGCGATCAGTCCTGATGGCCAGCTGGTTGCCTACTTCCACAGTGGCATACGCGGCGTGGAACTGAAGCTCGCCGACGCAGCCACGGGCGAGGATCGCGGGTCGCTGGCGGCGCCCGGTCTTTCGACAAAGTTCGACGCGCTCAGCTTCCTCTATTCCGCCGGCAGCTGGTCACCTGACGGCCGGCGCCTCGCCTTCATTTCGTATAACGACGGCGACAACGAGATCGATATTATCAATGTCGGTTCGAAGGACATCGAGCGCCGCATCAAGCCAACGAACGTTGGCGCCATCAGCACGGTGTCGTGGTCGCCGGACGGCTCGAAGCTCGTGTTTTCGGGCATGGTTGGCGGGATCAGCGACCTGTTCCTGTTCGAGCTCGCGTCAGGCATGACACGACGCCTGACGAACGACCTGTTTGCCGACCTGCAGCCCTCCTGGTCGCCCGACGGTTCGGCGATCGTCTTCGTCACCGATCGTGAAGGGCCGGTGCCGGAAGGAATGGAAACCGGTTCCGACTTCCGCCGCCTGTCGCATGCACCGCTGCGGCTCGGCGTCGTCGACGCGACGAGTGGACGAGTGCAGGTGCTGCCTGCGATCGCCGGCGCCAAGCATATCAGTCCGCAGTTCACCGCCGACGGTCGCAGCGTCCTGTTCGTCTCGGATCGCGGTGGGTTCAGCGACATCTATCGCCTCGAGCTGGATGGAGGCGCGATCTACCAGGTCACCCGCGCCGCAACCGGTATCAGCGGAATTTCCGAATTTTCACCGGCGCTGAGCGTCTCGCGTGGGTCCGGCACCGTGGCATTTTCGGTGTTCGAGCAGGGTGGTCTCATGCTGGCGACGATGACCGCATCCGAACTGGCGGGCGAGCGCCTCCAGACGCCTAACGCCGTCCCGGCAACGGCCGCCCTCCTTCCGGGCGGCGCTGTCAATGGGCGCACGGTGCTGGGTTACGTGACCGACTACAGCACAGGCCTGCCGGCCGACACAGCGTTCAATGAACGGCGCTACAAGCCCGGGTTGAAGCTGGCGTACATAGGCCCGCCGTCGTTAGGCGTCAGCGTCGGCGGACCCTTCGGCACACAGGTCGGTGGCGCCGCGTCCGCGTACTTCTCCGACATTCTCGGGAATCATTTCCTGGGTGTCGGACTGCAGGCGTCGGGCAGCCTGCGCGACATCGGGGGCCAGGCGCTGTACATCAATTCCGAGCGGCGTTGGACGTGGGGACTCAGCGCGGAGCGGTCACCGTACGTGTACGCGCTCTCCACGACCGGCGGAACGGGATACGAATATGTGTTGGCGCACATCGCCGTGACCGGCGGATCGTTCCTGACGCAATACGCGCGCAACCAGTCGACCCGGTTCGAGATGAGCGCCGGCTACCAGCGATATGACTACTACTTCGAGCAGCGCTCGCTGCTGGTTGACGACGCGTTCGAGCTCGATGCACCTCCGTCGTTGAGTCTTGGCCGCGCGGCATTTGCCTACGTTGGCGACGATGCCTCGATGGGCTTCACTTCACCATTTGCCGGCACTCGCTATCGCTTCGAGGTGAGTCCGACTATCGGGACCCTGAACTATCAGTCGTATAGCGCCGACATGCGGAAGTATTTCTTCATGCGGCCGTTCACGTTCGCCTTCCGCGGATTGCACTTCGGGCGTTATGGCCGCGACGGGGATAGCGATCGAATCGGTCAGGTGTTCCTCGGCGATCCCATGCTCGTGCGTGGCTATTCCTATGACTCGTTCGACGCGAGTGAATGCAGTCAGGGCAGCGGGGAATTGCAGGGGAGCCAGTGCCCGGAGTTCGACCGCCTGCTCGGGAGTCGTGTCGGTGTGGCGAATGTCGAGTTCCGGATTCCGTTGTTCGGCGCTGCGGGCCTCGGGATCATCCAGAGCGCGTTCCCGCCACTGGAGATTTCACCGTTCTTCGATGCCGGCATCGCCTGGTCGGGCAACAGCTCGCCGGTATGGGAGTTCAACTCCAATTCGACCGATCGGACACCGGTGATGTCGGCGGGCGTCACCTCGCGTCTGAACATGTTCGGCTTCGCGATTCTCGAGGTCTATTACGCGCGGCCATTCCAGCGTCCGGGCCGCACCGGGGTATGGGGCTTCCTGCTGCAACCGGGTTGGTAGCCGCAGACATGCCTAACGTGGACAGCCCGCCCTTTTATCGGGGCGGGCTGTTTCGCAAACTGGAACAGCCTCCTGGCCAGGAGCCCTGTGCGAAACGTCGGTCACACAGCTGAGGTTGTAAGTACTGAAGCGCGCTCAGCCTCTGCATAACGCTTGTGCTCGCCCAAGCCATATTGGTCGCTTCGGGGTCATATCATTAGGAGAAACTACGTTTTCCAAAAGGACTTCAGCCCGGCGCCCTAGCCGCGAGGCTTTCGATCCGGGAACGACTGAAGTCTTTCATCCCTCAGGGGATGGCTTTCCGACTGGACCCGTGAACCAACGAGTGATCAATGTCGAGTCAACGGAAATCCAACGGATCAGAGCCGCATCACCGGGTATTGCTCCTCGAAGGCGATGAGCACGACGCCGCAAGGGTTGAGCAGGTGCTGCGGTCCAATGGGCACGGCGCTGAAGTGTTTCGCGTCGGGTCCGAGTCTGCGTTCGCCGACGCCCTGGAGACATTCGACCCGGATGTCGTGGTCTCCAGCGGAATCATGGGACTGAGTTCGCACGACGCGCTGATCATGTCGCGTCAACGTCATCCGGAAGTGCCGTTCGTCGTGATTGCCGATAATGTCGACCGCGGAGTGCTCGAGTCATTGCGCGCCGGTGCGGCCGACTTCATCAGCAAACAGGAACTGGAACGCCTTCCGTCGGCGGTGGAAACGGTCCTGTCCGAGCGTGCGCCGCTCCGTCGGCTGTCGCGCCGCCAACGCGAGGTCTTCAGGCTACTGGCGAGTGGTGTCACGATGCGTGACATCGCCAGCCAGCTCGGGTTGTCGCGCAAGACGGTGGAGACGCACCGCGCGCAGGTGATGGCGCGCCTGGGCGCCCGGCATGTACCGGAGCTCGTGCGTATGGCCATCCGTCTCGGCATCGTCTCGACCGAAGACCCGGTTCCGGCAGCGGCGCACTAACCGCGACCTGCGACCTGCGGCGGCCGTCCCTGTTGGCGAGGACGACCGCCCGGCATAATTGGCGCTCACCCAGCGCCAATTATGCCCGTGCTTCGTCGCGTTTTCCTCGCGCTCCTGTTCCCATCCGTCCTGCTGGCACAGGGCGATTCGATCATTGCCATCGTCGGCGGCACGCTGATCGACGGGAACGGCGGCTCACCGCTGCCTGACGCCACTGTCCTGGTGCAACGCGGCCGGATCACGGCCGTCGGGCCGGCCGCCAGCGTGACCGCGCCCCGTAGAGCGCGCGTGATCAACGCCGCCGGAAAGTTCGTTACACCGGGGTTTGTCGACGCCAACGTCCATGTTTCGATCTACAGCGGTCTCGAAAACTTCGCCCGCTACCAGGATCGATTTACGGACGTCGTGATCGAGGCCGCGCAGCAGCACCTGAAGGTCGGCGTGACCACAATCCGCGACTCCTACGGTATGATCGCGCCGCTCGCGGCGGCGCGCGAAGCATTCCGTAGTGGAAAGGCCGTCGGTCCGAGACTCCTCTTTGCCGGCAACATCGTAGGCTGGGGAGGGCCGTGGTCCTTCTCGTTCACGGGGCGACCGCCCGAAAACCTCGGGCTGCTCCAGGAACAGATGCAGGACGCCATCACGAGAGGCGGCGGCGAAGAATTGGTGAACATGGAGCCAGATTCGCTGCGCATCGCGATCAATCGGTACCTCGATCTTGGCGTCGACTTCCTCAAGTTCGGTGGGACATCGCATTTCGGGTATCCCATCTTCATCGGCTTTTCCGAACGCGCGCAGAAAGTCATTGTCGACGCGGTCCACGCACGTGGCCTCGTCGCGGAAACGCACTCCACGACGCCCGAAGGTCTGCGCGTTTCGCTCGAAGCAGGCGTAGATCTCGTCCAGCATCCGGAAGTACTCGATGTGCCGATTGCTGACGAGCTGGTGAAGACGTTCGTCGAGCGGAACGTCGTGTGTGGCATGTTGTCGAACACGATTACCGGAAAACCGTGGCAGGATTACGTCAAGCGACGCTCTCGCGAAGATTCAGCGCGTCAAGCGCGTGCCGACAGTGCGAAGACCCAATCAGCATTGCGGCAGCGCACGGAAGCCGAGCGGCGACGCGACCGCGGCGACATCGGGCCTGGCGTACGTCGTGCGAACGCCGAGAAGCTGATCAAGGGCGGCTGCATAACGGCGATCGCCACCGACAACTATCTCGGGCTGGCACCGGAATTCCGAAGGGATCCCAAGCCTGACTGGCAGGAAGCCGGCCTTGGCTCGCTCGCCGCCATCGAGGGGCTGGTCGAACTGGGAATGACCCCTCTGCAGGCTATCACGGCAGCGACGAAAAACGGCGCGCTGGCCAGCAAGGCGCTCCGGGACTACGGAACGATCGAGGTGGGGAAGGCCGCCGACATTCTCTTGTTAGGCGCGGATCCGACCGCCGATATCCGTAACATCCGCAAGCTGGAGATGGTTATGAAGGCCGGCGCCGTGATTGATCACCAGTCGTTGCCGACGATTCGAATCTGGTCGCGGAGCCCCTGAGCGTTGCTCCGAAAGCTCGTGCGATTCATGAAAACCAGGGAAAATCGATTACACGAATTTCGACGGATCACACGAATGAATCATTTTGGTGTGACACCAGATGGAATTCGTGAAATCCGGAAAAATCCGGGAGATCGAAGTTCCCCGGTTTTCATGAATCACTCGTGCCCAGCCACTCAAGGCACGCGACTTGTATCCGTAAGTTTTCGAAGGATCTCTTCGTAGTACGGCTTCTCGCGAAGACTCGCACGCGAGCCCGGGAAGTACACGAGGCTGAGTGACGCTCCGTACTGGTTCATGTCCGTCAGCACCAACGACACGCGTTGATCATTCGACAGGCGTGTGTTGTCGATCATCGGTGTGCTGTAAAACCCGACATCGAAATCGACACTGTACCGTCCTACTGCATTCTCTGGCACGCCGGGTTGCGCGGCTGTTTCGATCTCCAGGCCGACGCGCAGCACGCGCCGCACCGTATCGGCGCGAGACAATGTCACGCGGAATCTGCGACGGATGCCGTCGAGCGCAAATTCGACGTCATCGAGCTGCTCGGACCCGGTGCCCGCAGCGAGCGTATCGCTGATCAACACCGTCCAGTCGTGCCGCCGGCCACTCGACTCGAGCACAATCATCTGCTTTCGCGTGACTTCGCGCGCCAGGTCGCCAAGACGTGATGCGTAGAATCTCTTTTCCTCACGCGAGGCGGTCGCCGACTTGTCGATGTCGCGCTGCATGTGCTCGAACAGCGGGACGAGATTCAACGCCTCGTGAAAGTTGTGTGCCAGCAGCTCCATCTTGAGCAGCCGCGTGTCGAGGGACGCCGCGCCCGCATCAAAGAATGATCCGATGATCGATTGGAACATCTCCTTGCGGAGTGTTGCCTCGGATTCTTCCCGGCGCGTCATCAACTCCGAGTACAGACGGAGCTTCGCCTCGTTGCTCTGCTGCCGTTCCAGCGTTCGCGACCCAACCATGCCGAGGCTTGCCACCGCGATCGCGGTGAGCAGCCCGCCGACCGGAGACAGAATGATCTGCAGCCGGTCCCAGAAGTCCTTGTGATCGGGCTTGGTGCCGTTCGTCACGGACTAGACGCGGCGGAGAGTCCAGGTCTCTCCCTTCTTCTCCAGTACCAAACGGTACCGCGCGGCCTTCTCGAACAGGACGACATCAACGCTGGGCGACTGTCCTTCGTGCGTCACTGAAATCGTGCACTTGCCGCTGGCCTTGGCGGTGAGCCGATACGAACCGCTCGCGTCGGTCTTTCCCTTCACGACTTCATCGCCACACTTGAGCTCGAGCGCCGCTTCCTTCACGTAATCCTCGCCGACGCGCAGGTCGCCAAAGACCTCACCCGCTGGTCCTCCAAGCGCGACCACGGCGGCTACCGCCAGAATCTTGAACATCATCACATCTCCTGTCTGAACTTCGGCTGAGTCAAATCTAGAAGCTGAGTTCGTCGAGCGAAGGCTGCTGGCGAACCCAGGCACAAAAAAACCGCCCCGGCTAAACACCGGGGCGGTTCGGTTGTTCGGTATCAGCGCTCGCTACCGGGTGGACGGCGTCGACCGCGGTCGAATCTCAGGCTGTCACCAGGCTGACCGCGACGAGGCGCGATGCCCTGACTGTCAGGACTGATATCCCCAGGCGGCAGACGGAATCGACGCATCGGCGCGTCAGGCATCCCGCGGTTATCGAGACCACGCGGACCAAAACCGTCGGGTCCACGCATACCACCGCCGGGGCGGAACTCGGGCCCCACCATCCCCCGTCCCTCACCACCCTGACCGCGGCGCATGCGTGGACCAAAGCCCTGCTGACCCTGGCGGCCACGCATGGCGCGCCCACCACCACGTTGCATCGTGCTCATCCTGCCACGCTCGAATCCGCGCCGCTCCGCCATCCGCTCGGTGACACGGACACGCTGCGAATCCGAAAGCACATTCATCGCTGCAACACGTGCTGTCGAATCATTGCGCGAGATCAGCTGCCGCAAGGCGCGAACCGAATCGCTTTCGGCGCGGAACCGTTGAATCTCGGCTTCACCGGATTGACGCGTGCGCGGACGGATCGAATCGAGCCGCGTCCGCATTCTGTCGCGAAGCGACTCGTTACGCTGCACCAGTGTCCGTTCGATGGAATCGAGCTGCGTCAACTGGCGCGCACTCAGGTTCAATTCGCGGCGCATGTCGATGAGTGGGGCCACCGGATTTCCGCCGGGACCCATACGCCCACCACGCCCTCCGACTCTGCCCTGCTGCGCGTGCATCGCAACCGGCATCATCATCGCCAATGCGATGACGGCGGCGCGCGAAAACTTGGTCAACATGTTTCTCCTACCTCCACGGTGCCTTCAGTTTTGGCATGGCGTGGCAGGGCCTATTCCAGCTCCCTCTCCCAGTCCCGCTCCCCGTCTGCCGTTCGCCCTATCTGACGGCCCCGGCCTCGGAGCGTTAACCCCGGCCCTTCGGCTTTTCGGCTTGCGAGTCCGCTCGGGAAGGCACGGGAGGGCGCGGAAGACTCGGCGCCTTGTCGATCGAGAGTCGGATGTTCGCCTCCGCCACGGCGCGCACGCGGATGTCCAACACTGAGGCGCGGACAGCGGTAGCCTCAGCGCTCCGCACGCGTCCTGACAGAACGATCCCCTCGGTGAGCGTCCGATTGATCCCCTCTTCCGCGAGCTTGCGAAGACGCTCGATCAGGTCCTCCTCCGACACGCGTGCGCGGCTGCGCAGGAAGTTCAGCATCTCTTCACCCTTCAACCACTCGAAGCCGCGCACGAGGAGGTTTTCGCTTCCAACGTCGACGTGCAGGTCAGGCACAAAGAGCTCACGCCGCTCTCGATCGAGCGCCGGCGTGCCGGTGAACCACAGCCGTCCATGCACCGCGCCGCTCAGCGTCACGCCCAGCGCAACACGTCCGCCGCCGATGCCCATCACGTCGATGTCCTCGATTCGCAACCGCCGGCCGGCCTGCTCGAACTCGCGGCCCACGACGACGCGCGACAGCAGCGCCTTGGCGACGGGGTAGGCGAGTGAACCCTCCATCTGGACGCGAGCGCCTTCCCCGACGCGCGCGTACGGACCGAGCCGGGGCATCGGCGTCATCAGCTCGAACTCGTTAGGGTATGGCCCCGTCACCACGCGTGGTGCCGCCACCAGCCGTAACCGGGCGATGACGGTGTTTCCTCGGGCGGTGATGGGTCCGAGCTGCGCACTCGTGGGCGCCATGATCATGTAGACGCTGTCGGTGAACCGAACCGGCCGCTGCAGCGTGCGCCATAGCTGCTCGAAGCGAGAACGCGAATCCCAGCGCGCGACCCCGCCGTCGATCTTGACGAGCCCCGAATCGAGCAGGCTGCGCACGGCGACGAGCACACGATCGGTGACGTCAATGCGGAAGGGCGTCACCCGGCAACGATCGCGAACGCTGTCGGTGACCGGTTCGAGGCGACCGATGCGCGTGCGCGTGCGGAGCCTCCAGTCCGGGGTGATTTCTGCCGTCGAGACGAGCGTGGCGGCGATGCGTGGCTTTGGCACGTTTCCGGTCCCGCAGGCGGCACTGATTTGGGGGCCGATGAACGGGAGATACCAGCCTCGCGCTTCGTATTCCACAATCGTCGAAAGGAAAACCGTCCTTCCTTCCACCTTCAGGTCGAATGGCGAACGTGACACGGCGAATGCGAAATGTGCTCGCCGATTGTTCCCCAACTGCATTCGCTGCGTGATGTCGCCGTATTGCCGTGGGATCGCCCGCTCCAGCGAGTCCAGTGCGGTGGACAAGTCATACGTGATCGGTGCTTCGACCACCGACGCCGGCAGCGGCGGCGCGGAGTCCGGCAAGTCAGCGACCACCTCGGGCGGCGGTGCATTGATGCTCAGCGGGTTCGTCAGCGTCAGGTACACATACCAGCCGGCGACTCCGAGCAGGATGAGCACGGCGACGCCAATGGCCTTCCCGACCGGATGCTTCAGTTCCTCCCGGGCCCGGTGGACGGCGTGCGTTGCGGTGTTTCGGAGACGTTTGATCGGCACCCCGCTACGGTAGACTCGCGCACGCGTCCCCGACAGGACCGAACGCCACCCTCCGTCATGCTGTGGGGCGCGGTAAATTGGTGCCCTTCAGGTCAGCCTGCAGTTCCGGGAGAACGGAGCCCACCTCATGCAGCTGCTCATCGTCAGACATGCGATCGCCATGGAACGCGAGGAATTCGCGAAGACCGGCCGTCCCGATTCGGACCGGCCGCTCACGGATACCGGGCGCCGCCGGATGCGGAAAAACGCGCGCGGTCTGCAGCGGATCTCCCCCCATCCAGACCTCATCGTCACGAGCCCGTGGCTGCGGGCCGCCGACACGGCTCGCGTGATCGCCGAAACGTTAGGCGTGGAGCAGATGGAAACCATCGAGGAGATGACGCCCGATCATCATCCCCGCGAGCTGGCGCAGTGGCTCAATGGGAAGGGCGACATCGGTACCGTCGTCGCGGTGGGTCATGAACCGCACCTGGGCGAGGTGGTGACCTGGCTCCTGGGCGGGAGCGGCAGCCGGGTCGAGTTCAAGAAGGGCGGCGCGTGCCTGCTCAAGATCGACGGCAAGGTCGACGCCGGAAGCGCGATCCTCCAGTGGCACCTGCCCCCCGCGCAGCTGCGTGGCCTCGCCGACTGATCAGTGATGCCATTCGACGCCTCCTTACTCGACGATACCGCACCGCGCTCGGCCCGTCTTGTCGCGCTGTCGCTGATCGAGGGCCTCGCGCACGAGCGTGAACGCCTCGGCGCCGGGAAGGATTCTGAAACGCTGCACGATTTCCGTGTCGCGCTGCGACGTGTGCGGAGCTGGTTACGTGCGCTCGAGCCGTGGCTCGAGGGAAGCCTGCCTGACGCCTGCATGCGGCGGCTGCGGCGGATGGCGCGCGAATCGAACGCGGGACGTGACGCCGAGGTGTTCCTCTCCTGGCTGGCCACGACCGATGGACAACTGTCGGTGCGCGACCGTCGTGCGGTGACGTGGCTGATCGAACGGTTCCAGCGTCAGGAACGTGAAGCTGAATCAGAGCTCGAGTCGCGGCTCAAGCGAGATTTTCAGCGTACCCGGGATCGCCTCGAGGAGCGCCTCGCCATCTATCGTGTCGAGGCACACGTGCACGCGGGCGTGCGGGAACCGTTGTTCAGCGCGGTCATTGCCACGCTCCTGCGTGAGCTAGCCGAAGACTTGCGGCGCCGCCTCAAGCGAGTGCGGACCGTCGATGACATCGCCGAATCACACCAGGCGCGCATTGCCGGTAAGCGACTGCGATACCTGCTCGAGCCGATCGCGCAGCAGGTGGCGGCAGGGCCGGCGCTGCTGGCGCAGCTGCGCAGTCTGCAGGACACGCTGGGCGAACTGCATGACGCGCACGTGTGGCTGCTCGTGCTTCGCCACGTCGTCGCCGAACTCGCGATGGAAGAAGGGCGTCGAATGGCGAGCGCACTCACCACCACACCCAAGCCAAAGAAGCGCACGGACAAGGGGCCACCGCGGTCCGGCCTGATCGCGCTGGCGCGGCTGGCACATCAACGTGCCGAAAGTTCGTTCGACCGTTTTCACCGCCAGTGGGTTGAGGGCAACGGCAAGGCGTTTTATCGCGACCTGATCGACCTTGCGGGGCGTCTCGAGGCGCGCAATCCGTCGCAGCTTGAAATCGAGCGCAAGTTCCTGCTGAAGGGGCTTCCGCAATCCATGCCCGACGCGACGTCGGTCACGATTGAGCAGGGATATCTGCCGGGCGAGCGACTGGTCGAGCGTCTCCGCGCGGTGGAGGTCGGACGGCAGCGCACGTACTTCAGGACGGTGAAGGTCGGCGCGGGCATCGTGCGCACGGAGCTCGAGGAAGAGACGTCGGTCGAGGTATTCAAGTCGATGTGGCCGCTGACAAAGGGAAAGCGCCTAACGAAGCGGCGTCATCGCGTTCCTGATGGCGCGTTCGCCTGGGAGATCGATGAGTTCACGGACCGCGCGCTCGTGCTGGCCGAAATAGAGCTGCCCGCGGCGGATACCGAGGTGACGATCCCCGAGTGGCTTCAGCCCTTCGTCGAGCGCGAGGTCACGGGAGATGTGGCGTACCTGAACTCGACGCTGGCGAAGTAGGCGGGCAGGCGGGCAGGAGGGCAGGCGGGGAGACGGGCGCTTAGAACGCTTCGCCGATGCCAAGGTGGATGCCGAACGAGTTGCGGCCCGCGGCGAGATCGGCGCGGACGATTGTGCGGTATCGCGGGGACAGCAGATAACGGGCGCCGGCGCCGAACGAAGGGAACCAGGCTCCGGATGTAAGCTCCGACAACCGAGGCGCTACGGTCCCGGCACCGGCAAACACCACAGCTCCGAACCGTCGCCAGCGCGTCGAGCGCAGTTCGACCTGCGACGTGAAAGCGTGCTGGTCGCGGTACCTTCCCCGCGGGTACCCACGAAGCGCGGTGTCGGCGCCGATCATCGGCATGAGGTCGAAGGGTGCCGCGCCATTCAGCCCATCGTACTGGACCTGGGCGGCGACGACATGGGCGCCTAACGACCTGTACTGGCGCACGTCGACCGTGAGGCGCCGGAACGCCGCGTCGGCGTTCAGCACTTTCGACGCGACCGAGGGGAGGAGGCGCATGTACGTGCCCGCGCCTGGCGCACCGACATCATCTCTCGAATCGACGACAACGCCGAAAGACGCCGCAAGCACATCACTGCCGGCGGCAGCCGGAACGGCGCGCTGGTCCAGCAACCCGCCCGCCTCGACGTCGCGGAGACGGGAGCGCGTGTAACGCACACCGCCATGAACAAACACTGAGCCCCGCCACTGCCGTTCGACGAAGAAATGACCCGTGGTCACCCCGCTGCTGTACCACTCCTCGGCGCGGTCGGGCGTTGATCCTCCGATGCCGAAGAATGGGAGCGGATAGGAGATGTATTCGAGGCGCGCACGAGATCTCGTCGCGTTATCGTCGGACCATCGATCCAGTTGCCCGTAAGCCTTGGCGTGTTTCTTCGCGGTGAAGGCCACATACAGCGAGACTGAGGATGGCCTTGTCTCTGTCCGGTCCGACACACGGAAACCACGGAAGAGCGTCGCGCCGTATTGCAGTCCCGTGGTTTCCGAATAGCTCACCACCGGAAGTACCGTGGTTTTCGATCGCTGGGTGGTGTCCTGCGGCGTCGAATCGGATTGTACGAGTGCCGTCAGCAGAAAGGCCGTGGTCGCGATCACCACGGATAATCCGCCACGTGACCACGAGTAGCAATGGACTCTTCAAACCCGCAAGTTTACCCGTTTACCCGTTTACCCGTTTACCCGTTTACCCGTTTACCCGTTTACCCGTCCTATTGTGAACGTCTTCGTCGTTACCAACGACTTTCCGCCCCGCCTCGGCGGCATCAATTACTACGTCGATCAACTGATGCGGCGGTTTCCGCCGGGTAGCGTAACGATTTTCTCGTCGCGGCACCCGGGCTGGGAAGCGTTTGATCGCGAATATCCGCACGACGTCATCCGGCTCGATACCGAAATGATGTTGCCCACACCGGGCGTTCGCCGACGCCTGCACGATGAACTGCGCAGTCGCAAGCCGGACGTGGTCGTCTTCGGCGCGACCTGGCCACTCGGCCACATGGGACCGGGCATCAGGCGGAAACTCGACATTCCGTACCTGGGCTTTACCCACGGCCTGGAGCTCACCGGTGCCCTCGTCCCGGGCTTGATGCGGCCCATCGGGAAGTACGCCGGCATGCTGACTGCAGCGTCGGAGTGGTCGAAGAAGAAGCTCGAGCCGGCGTTCGGCTGGGAAGGGCGAATGCCGGTCCTCCCGTCTGGCATCGACACCGACCGATTCCACCCGGGGGTCAGTGACGCGGCGGTGCGTGAGCGCCATGCGTTAGGCAGCGCTCCGGTCATCTGCTGCGTGTCGCGGCTCGTGCCGCGCAAGGGACAGGACCTGCTGATCAAGGCGCTGCCCGGGATTGCCCGCCGGGTGCCCGATGTCCGCCTGCTCATTGTGGGCATCGGACCGTACGAGGCGTCGCTGCGAACACTCGCCAGACGCACCGGCGTTGCCGATCGCGTGGTATTCGCCGGCGCGGCGCCCTACGAGGAACTGGCGGCGTATTTCCGGGCGGGCGACGTCTTCGCGATGCCATGCCGGCTCCGCTGGTTCGGCTTCGACGTCGAGGCGTTAGGTGCGGTGTTCCTGCAAGCCGCTGCCGTCGGCCGTCCGGTCATCGCCGGCGACTCTGGCGGCGCACCCGAGGCGATCATCCATGGAAAGACCGGCCTGGTGGTGGACCCCACGCGCACGGGCCCGATTACAGAGGCCATTACGTCGCTCCTGCTCGATCGCGATCGCGGCGACACGATGGGGAAGGCCGGAGCGCACTGGATGCACACCGAGTGGACCTGGGGGCATATGGCTGATCGCCTGAAGGGCATGCTTGGTCGGATAATCGATCAGCGCTCAGAGAGCAGCGAACGGCGAACGGCAAGCGACTGGCGAGCAGAGAACGGCGATTAGCAAGCGAGCAGCGCTCACGACATCGCTGCTCACCCTTTGCCGCGGCCCGCTTGCTTCCCGCTGGTCGCCGATCGCTGCGCGCTTGCTGCTCCCTTGTCGCTGATCCCTGCTCGCTGGGTCCCCAACACTTCCTCGTATACCCCCATCACACGCTGACTCACGACCTCCCAATCGAACTCCCGCGCCCGCCGCGCCCCGCCATCGCCCAGTGAACGCGCCAGTCGCTGATCGTCCAGCACCTCGCGAACCGCGGCCACCAACGGCGGAACCTCGCCCGGGGCGACCAGCAGTGCCTCGAGTCCGTCGCGTGCCACATCCCGGTAGCCATCGATGTCGCTGGCCACGATCGGCTTGCCGGCGGCCATCGCCTCGGCCAGCACAATGCCGAAACTCTCCCCGCCTAACGCCGGTCCGATATAGACGTCGGCGGCCTTGAGGTACGACGCGAGCCGGTCGTCGTCGACGCGGCCGAGCATTTCGACGCGTGCGCGGGCGTCGGCGTTCAGCTGGTCGACCGCCGTACGTTCGGTTCCATCACCGATGACCAGCAGCCGGAGGTCGGGGTACAACCGCGCCAGCTCGGCGAACGCAGACACCGCGATGGGAAATCCCTTCCGCTCTTCCAGCCGCCCGACGAACAGGAGATGGCGGCCGGGAGCCAGCGGTGCCGGTGCGGCCGCCGCGAACCGGCTCACGTCGACCCCGTTAGGCACGATGAGCAGGTCGCCGTCCCCCATGCGCGAGCAGACGCTGTGCCGCGCCGCCTCCGAGACGGCGATGCGCTTCGCCAGCTTGTTCCATACGGGCCGGATCATCGGCACGGCCAGCTTGAACCAGAGGCTGCTCGTGCGCTCCCGTCCCACGTTCGAATGGAACGTCGCCACGACCGGCGCGTTGGCGCTCAGTACCACGTGCATCGACACGCTTGGCACCAGCGGCTCGTGGACGTGGATGACGTCGGGCTTGAACTCGCGGAGCGCGCGTCCCACCGCGCTGGCGACCTGCGGACCGAAGGCGATGCGCGCGACCGAGCCGTTGCCGCGGACCGGAATTGCGCGACCGACGATGACGGTGTCGTCGCGCTGCTCGCGAGCCGAGCCGGGCGCAAGAATCAGTACCGTGTGGCCGAGGGCACGAAGCTGAGCCGCGAGCTCGCGGACGTGAACCTGCACGCCGCCGGGCACGTCCCAGCTGTACGGTGAGACCTGGACGATGCGCAGCGGCCGCGCGCTGGTCACTCCTTTGGATCCCTTCGCAGGGCGCGGTCCAGGCGAAGCTGAGTCCACGAAGCGCCTAACGTGCCGAGGACGACGACGAGGCCGAAGACGAACAACCCGACCGCGTAGGGCGTGTCAGCGATCGCGGGAAGCGCCGCGATCACGACACCGGCGAGCAGGTTCACGGAAACGAACGACGCGCCGAGCACGGTGTCACGCGTGGAGAATACCAGTCCTCGCGCCCTCCGCGGCGACCACTCGTGGAGCAGCGTGTCCATCGAAACCATCACCGGAGCCAGCACCGCGCCACCGAAGAACGCGATCGGCAGGAACACCGCGTAGCTGAACCACGCGCTGCCTAACACCATCAGCGCGCCCATGAGCAGGCAGCCGATTACCATCATCCAGCGCTTGTCCCACTTCGCGCCAACCGTGCCCACCACCAGTGAACCGACGATCATCCCTCCCGCGAGAATACCGCCGAGGATTCCGAGCCCCTCAGTCCCGGCACGCAGGACGGATAAGGTCGCCGCGCTCAGGATATTGTAAATCGAACCGGCGAGCGCGCCCAGCACGACGACCATGAGGAAAACGAACCGCAATCCGTGGTGCGTTTTGATCAATCGAAACGTTTCGCGCATGTTGTCCCTGAAGTGCGCGACTTCCTGTCGCACAACTTCGGCGGATTCGGCAATCGGATGATGATGGCCCTTGCGCCGTACGGCGGCATGGCTCAGCAGCATGATCCCGACGAGTGTCAGGACGGAAATCGAGTACGAGATGGAGTCGATATAGAAACCAGCCTGCCATCCCTGCCAACCGATGCGCTGCCATATGGCCCAACCAACGAGGAGGCCTCCACCGACCAGGCCCGTGACGGTCGCGACGCGGCCGATCGTGTTCAGGGCGGCATTGGCAGGCAGCAAGTCCTCGTGATCAACGAGGTCGGGGATGAGCGCCATCTTCGCCGCATTGAAAAACACCCCTGCCAGCCCGACAAAAAAGGCGACGACATAGACGGGCCAGATGTAGCCGAACGTGAGATACACCCAGGGAATGAGTGCGACGGCGATGGCTCGAAAAAGGTCGCACCCGATCATCGTCATCCGCTTGTTCCACCCATCCACCAGCGCGCCTACGATGGGGGCAAACGCGGTGGGAATGAGCGTGGCGACGCCGATTTTGCTGACTTCGAGAGCCGTGGTTTCCGTTGCCGCCGCGGCTTCGACCAGCGCGAACAACGCCATGTTGTGCAGCCGGTCGCCCAACTGTGAGACTGTTTGCCCGATAACGAGCAGCGTGAACTCCGGGCGCTTCAGCACGCCGGCAATTCCGATGGAAGACTTCGGGGCGCTCACTGTTGTCTCAGGCACTCGGACGCTCGATCCAATTCGGTTGGAAGACAAACCACTGGTCCGGATTACGACGGATCGCGGCTTCCATTCGTTCCACGATGCGCGTTATCAGTCGCATCCGTTCCGCGTCATCCCGGCTCTCGGGAAATAGAGGCGGGTCGAACTCCATGACGTAACGTGGGCGTCCGGCAGGGTTGAAGGACGCAAACGCCGTGATGATCGAAGCCCCGGTCGCCTGGGCAAACACCGCCGGGCCAATCGGCATGGGCCGGACACCACCGGCAAATGGCACTTCTACCGCGCCACGAGCATCCCCGATCGCCCGGTCCGCGACCAGCGCCAAAAGACCGTTCTGCCCGAGGATCCGATAGGCGGCTCGAAGCCCGTCCTTGATGTTCACCAGCTGCATCCCGGTCGCCGCTCGATACGACGCCAACGCATCGAGCAGGTCCGGATCGAGATCCTCCACCATGCCGTGCATCTTGTAGCCCATCGATGCAACACAGGCCGAGGCAAGTTCATAAGGACCGAAGTGCGCCGTGACCAACACCGTGCCTTTACCACGCGCAATCGACGCCTCGACGTGTTCGAACCCGCGGATCTCGAACAGGTTGCGCAGCTCCTTCGGATCGATACTCGGCAGACGGAACTGATCGACTGCGGTGACGGCGAGGTTCCGGAATGTTCGCCGCGCCAGGCGGCGCCGTTCAGCTGGAGATCGATCAGGCGCGGTGTGGGAGAGGTTCTTCAGCAAAGTCTCCCTCCGGTCCTTCTGCACCAGCCACGCGACCATTCCGCTGGCCGCCGCGAGCGCCCGGGCAAGGGGAACCGGCGTCACCCGGAGCAGCTTGATGGCGGTGCGTATTACCGGCGCCGAAGGGATCAATCTCGACTGACTCCAGAACGACGTTGGGCCCGACTTCGAACAAGTCGGGCCCAAATTACCTCACCGCGCTATGTCGAGTACCGGCGGTTCCTCATGGAGATGAGGGCAGGGTGTTTGTGCCGCCGCTACCACTACCGATGGCGGCACCGCAGGCGACTGCGCCTGATTCACGTGACGACGCGTCACGCCCGATCGCCGTCTGGCACTGCTGTCCCGGCACGTTGCTGTGCGTGGCCACGGCGGTGTAGCCGCCGATGACGTCCCGGCTGGTGATCGCAATCGCCACGTTCGCGGAGATGCGGATCTCGAGGTTGGTCGTGTCCGTCGCGTACTTCTGGTGCTCGGTCCAGTACTCCTCCTGCGCGATCTTCAGGTTGCCGAGGTCGGACTGCATGGTGGCGATGTACGCCCGCGCCTTGTATTGGCGGAATCGCGGTACCGCCATCGAACTCAGCGCACCGATCAGCAGCATGACCACCAGAAGTTCTACGAACGTGAACCCTTTGCGTCGATTCATCAGACTCTGTCCAGGTTGATTCCCGCGATGCCAACAAGGCAGAACCAGTGCCAGCAGTTTTCGACGCATAACTCATTGTACGACAAGTGCTTGACGAGCCATCACGCCCTGGGACAAATCGTCACATTATTGGATCGCCGCCACACAATTCGCGCTCAACCCTTTTGGCCTTCACGACTTAGCAAGGGGTCAGAGTAAGTAGGGGTCAGACCAGGGTCAGACCAGGGTCAGACCAGGGTCAGACCAGGGTCAGACCAGGGTCAGATTGGGGTCAGATTGGGGTCTGACCCCGACAGCGCCGACAGCGGATGACTCCGGTCTGTTCTGGAAATCTCTGTCACGAAACTCCATCAGGGGTTCCCCGTTGTATGCAAGCGCCTACTTTCACTGCTTCCGGCACTCAGCAAGCAACTCCACCTCGCCGCACGTAGCCCCAGCAAAGTGACTTCAACCGGTACCCAGATCAGCCGCCAGAGACTTCTCGAGGCTGCGATGCGCGTCTTTGCGGAATCGGGATTCCGTGGAGCAACCACGCGGCGAATTGCAGAAGCGGCAGGCGTCAACGAAGTCACGCTCTTCCGGCAGTTCAAATCGAAGACGGCACTCATCAATGAAGTGGCCGAACTGTACGCTCGGCGCCGCTCCGAGGAAGCACTGCCGTCAGACCCGGTCGAACCGCAGAAGGAATTGTCGGAATGGTGCCAGGCGCACCTCGCGCTCCTCCGGAACAGCCGCGACATGATCCGGAAATGCATGGCGGAAGTCGACGACATGCCGCAGATGGTGCCGTGCATGCGCCGCGGCCCTGATGTCGTGCACCGGCAGCTTCTCGAGTACACGCAGAAACTCGTCAGGCAGCGTGGGCTGAGCCTCGCCACCGAGGACATCAACGTCGCCTGCCGGATGCTTCAGGGCTCGTTGTTCGCCGACGCCATGGGACGCGACATCATGCCCGACATGTACCTGCCGCCGCGCCGCGCCGGAGAAGGGTATGCGCGGATGTTTCTCCGGATGCTTGGGGCGAACGGCGACGCGGATGGTGCGAGCGACGCGGTCGAACGCGATGGACACACGAAGGCGAAGAAAGGCCGCCGGTCATCGACCGGCGGGCGGAAACGGAACGGACAGGGCCGACACCGGCCCAGTGGTACCTAACGAGACTTCCATGAAACGAATTGTCCTCGGAATCCTGAGCCTGACGGTCACCCTCCCCGCTGTTGCACGCGGACAGCAAGGCCGTCAGATCTCGCTCGACGAAGCTCTTCGCGTCGCCGAATCGCAGAGCGAAGCGGTGCGCATCGCGCAGGCTGGTGTGCATCGCGCGCGTGGGCTGCAGATCCAGGCGCGCAGCCAGTACCTGCCGCAAGTCGGGGCAAGCCTCACCTACACGCGCACGCTCGCGTCTCAATTCGAGGCACTGGCCGACGCCGGCCCGCCGCAGCCGCCGGCTGGAACGCCACCGGTTCCGCCTGACGATGGCACGACCTATTACACACCCTGTACTCGATATCTTGCGGCGGCCGGTACGACCGAGGCGCAACGCCTTGCCAGCCTCGAAACGTTCGCAAAGTGCTCGGCCGGCGCCGGCGGATTTCCAATCGACTTCAGCAAAGTCGGCTTCGGTTCCGAAAACCAGTATCAGCTTGGCGTGCAGGGCTCGATCGACCTGTATTCCGGCGGTCGGGCCCAGGCCCAGAACCGCGCTGCCGCCGCCGGACGCACCGCCGCCGACATCGAGCTCGTATCGCAACGGGCGCGGCTCGCACTCGATATCACCGAAGCGTATTTCGACGCGGTGCTCGCCGATCGTCTCGTCGCCATCGCCGAGTCGTCGCTCGCGCAGTCGGAAAGCGTGCTCGGGCAGACGCGCCTGGCCCGTCAGGTCGGCAACCAGTCCGAGTTCGAGCTGCTGCGTGCCCAGGTCACTCGCGACAACCAAATGCCTGCTTTGTTGCAGCGTCGGACCGATCGCGACCTCGCCTATGCACGTTTGAAGCAGATGCTGAACGTTCCCGCGACGGAGCCGGTCGCCTTGACCACGGGCCTCGGCAACGAGGCGGAGCTGGTGCAGGTCGCGCGCACCACCGGAGCCGCGCCAGGCGCGGAGTCCGACACGAACTCCCTGGCACGTGCACCCGTCAGGCAGCTCGGTGAGGCGTTGCGCGCACAAAACGAAGAGCTTCGCATCGCGCGATCGTCGTGGATTCCCACGGTGTCGCTGTCGACACAGTACGGGCGGGTCGCATTCCCGACGTCCGGATTGCCGGACCTCGGCAACTTCCTCACCAATTGGACCGTGAGCCTCACGGCGTCGGTGCCGCTGTTCACCGGTGGTCGCACGCGCGGCCAGGCGATGGTTGCGGAGGCGGCGGTGCGCGAAGCCGAGGCCCGGTACGAGCAGGTGCGCGAGGCGGCATCGCTCGACGCGCAACACGCCCTGGCACTGCTCACCCAGGCGCAAGCGGCTCTCGCCGCCAGCCAGGGGACGTCGCAGCAGGCGTCGCGCGCCTACACCATCGCTGAAGTGCGCTACCGCGAGGGGTTGTCGACGCAGGTCGAGCTCAATGACTCGCGGCTCCTCCTGCAGCAGGCGAGCGCAAACGCGGCGCTGGCGGTGCGCAACATGCAGGTCGCCCGCATGCGCGTCGCCCTGCTGCGTGACCTCCCGTTAGGCGTCGGCACGATTTCGATCCCGTTGTCGATCGGTAGTCCCGCCGTGCCCTCCGCCCCGCAGTTCATCGCGCCGCAAGGCGGGAACGTGAACGTGACCCCGGTACGCTCGTCGGCGGCGGCGGCCGTCGTGCCTCCGCAGGAGCCATAACCGTGCCACGTGATTTCCTGAACTCATTCCTGAGACTGACTGCAATGAAAGGCTTTAACACCAGACTTCCCCTCGTCGGCATGGCGATGGTCGCACTGTCCGTTGCGGCCTGCAAAGGCAAGGAAGCCGAAAGCGCGACGCCCACCACGCCGCCCAGCGTCGCGATCGGACCCGAGAACATCGCCGTCGTGACGGAGGGCGAACTGTCCGCTGGACCGGCGATCTCGGGCGCGTTAGGCCCCGAGCGCGAAGCAACGCTCCGGGCCCAGGTGCCCGGCGCGGTCATGAAGGTGAACGTCGACCAGGGTATGCGCGTCCGCGCCGGTCAGAGCCTCGCGCAGATCGATGATCGTACCCTGCGCGATGCCTTCCTCTCGGCGCGCTCGGGGTTCAACACGGCCCAGAACGCGGCCGAGCGGGCCAAGCGCGATCTCGAGCGCATGGAACGACTGGCGCAGGCGGGTGCGATCGCCGAACGCGACCTGGAACAGGCGCGTCTTTCGAACGCGGGGTCGACGTCACAGCTGGCCGACGCCCAGGCGCGCCTGACGATGGCCCAGAAGCAACTGGACGACGCCCAGATCCGGGCGCCGTTCGCGGGAGTAGTGAGCATCCGATCGGTGTCGGAGGGCGACGTCGTCTCGCCGGGGACGGCGCTGTTCTCGATCGTCGACCCGGCCAGCATGCGATTCGAGGCGTCGGTGCCGGCGGCGCAGTTGTCGCAGGTGAAGATCGGTGCTCCGGTGACGTTCACCGTGAGCGGATACCCGGACCGCCGCTTCAACGGTCGCGTCGCCCGCATCAACCCGACCGTGGAGGCCGGGACGGGCCAGGTGCGCATCGTCGTGTCCGTGCCTAACACATCCTCGAACCTCGTGTCGGGACTGTTCGCCGACGGCCGCATTGCCACGGAACGCCGCAAGGGAATGACCTCCCCGTACGCGGCGGTCGACATGCGTGGCCTCAAGCCCACGGTGTTGCGCCTGAAGGGTGGTGTCGCCGAGCGGGTCGAAGTGCAACTCGGCGTCCGTGACGAAGACCTCGAGCGCTACGAAATCCTGTCGGGCGTCGCAGCGGGCGACACGCTGCTGATCGGCGCCGCGCAGGGAATCACGCCCGGTACGGTCGTCCGGGTGAGCTCGCCGTCTGACCAGCCGCCGGCCAAGTGAGGAACTGACTCCATGTTGATCTCCGATTTTGCCATCAAGCGCCCCATCGTCACCGTCACGGTGATGCTGGCGCTGGTCGTGTTCGGCCTTTTCTCGTTGTTCCAGCTCGACACCGATGAATTCCCCGACGTCGTCGCACCGGTAGTCACGGTATCGACGATCTACCCGGGCTCCTCACCGGACGTGGTCGAGCGTGAAGTCACCGATCCCATCGAGGAGGCCATTTCCGGTATTTCCGGCGTGCGCACCGTCCGGTCGCAATCGCTCGACGGATACTCGATGATCATCACCGAGTTTGCGTTCAGCAAAGACCTGCAGGAAGCGATGCAGGAGGTGCGCGACAAGATCGGCGAGATACGTGGTGACCTTCCGCTCGAGATCGAGGAACCGATCCTCGGAAAGTTCAGCGAAACCGACCAGCCGATCCTTTCTATTGTTGCGGCTTCCAATGTGCTCGACGGCGCCGAGCTGACCCGGCTCGTCGACCCCGAGATCACGCGTGAGCTGCGCGCCATCGCGGGTGTAGCCGACGTCAGGCTGAACGGCGGCATCCAGCGCGAGCTGACCGTGGAGTTGCGGCCGGAGGCACTGCAGCAGGCCGGCATCGGTATCGGGCAGGTCGTCGGTGCGTTGCAGGCACAGAACCTGGCCGCGCCGGTGGGTCGCATCAACGGATCGCTGGACGAGAAGACCATCCGTCTTCGCGGGCGGCTTGACGCGCCCGAAGATTTCCTGCAACTCGTTGTCGCCGAACGGAACGGCCAGGTGATTCGCCTGAGCCAGGTGGCCACGGTACGCGACGGCACCGAGGAGCAACGGACCGCGGCGATCTATAATGGTCGTGACGCGGTCGGCATCGACGTCCGCAAGTCGAAAGGCTACAGCACGACCGACGTCGCCGAACGAGTCGTCGCTCGCCTGGAAGAACTCCAGCGTACGCTGCCGAATGGTGTTCGCATCGACATCGTGAAGAACTCGGGCGAACGCGTCGAAGCGTCGGTGGCCAACGTCGAAGAAGCCCTTTTCCTTGGCGCGCTGCTGACGGTGGCGGTGGTGTTCATCTTCCTGAACTCGTGGAGGTCGACGGTCATTACCGGTCTGGCGCTGCCGGTATCGGTGCTGGCGTCGTTCATTGCCGTGCTCGTGTTCGGCTTCACGCTCAACACGATGTCACTGATGGGTCTCTCGCTGGCGATCGGCATCCTGATCGATGACGCCATTGTGGTCCGGGAGAACATCGTCAGGCACATCGAAATGGGGAAAGACCACTTCACTGCCGCACGCGAGGGGACCGATGAAATCGGACTCGCCGTGGCCGCCACGACGTTCTCGATCGTGTCGGTGTTCATCCCGATCGCATTCATCAGTGGTATCGCCGGCCAGTGGTTCAAGCCGTTTGCGCTGACGATCGCCTGCTCGGTACTTGTCTCGCTGTTCGTGTCGTTCTCGCTCGACCCGATGTTGTCGGCGTACTGGGCGGATCCGGAGCTCGAGGCAGGACAGCATCGCAATGTCATTTCGCGCACGCTGGATCGGTTCAACAAGTGGTTCAATCGTCAGGCAGGGAACTACCGCAAGGTGATCGCCTGGGCGCTGGATCACCGCTGGACAGTGGTCGGCCTGTCGGTGCTCTCGTTCGTCGGCGCGATCACGTTGCAGGCCATGTTTGGCGGCGGCGGCTTCATGCCCGAGTCGGACAACTCCGAGGCGCTGATCGTGGTGGAGACGCCGCCGGGATCGAACCTCGAGTACACACGATTGAAGGCTGAGGAGGCGGCACGTATCGCGCGCGGCTACAAGGAGACGGCCGCGACGTACACCACGATTGGCGGGGCGTCGGGCGGTGTCGATCGCGCCGACGTGTACGTAAAAATGGTGAAGAAAGCCGAGCGTGACCTGCACCAGGTGGACTTCTCGTCGTCGCTGCGCCGGGACATGGCGGCCGTGGGGGGCGCCACGTTCACGGTCTTCAACAACGTCTGGGCCGGGAACTTCAAGCAGATCCAGCTCGAGTTGCGCGGCGAGGACTCGCGCACGCTGGCGCAGTTCGCCGAGCGGATCAAGGCTGCCGTCCAGTCGGTACCGGGCGCGGTGGACGTCGGCCTGTCGACGAAGGGGCAGAAGCCGGAGCTCGACGTCCAGCTCAACCGCGGCGTCGCCGGTTCGTTAGGCATCACCGTCGGTCAGGTTGCCCAGGCGCTGCGGCCGGCCTTTGCCGGCATCGACGCCGGTGACTGGGTGGATCCGCAGGGGGAGACCCGCGATGTCTACGTCCGCCTCTCGCCCGAGGCCCGGAGTCGCACCGCGGACCTCGAGCAGCTTCCGATTACGGTGGCGGGTGCCACCGGGCCGGTGACAATGCCGTTAGGCCAGATCGCGAGCGTCCGGCAGAGCATTGGGCCGGCGCAGATCGACCATCTCGACCGTGCCAAGGTCGTGACGGTGCAGGCGAATACGCAGGACCGGTCCCTTTCCGAGGTGATGGCCGATATCAACCTTTCGCTGGCGCCGATCATTGCCGAATTGCCGGAAGGGTACCGGCTCACGCAGGGCGGTGAAGCGAAGGACCAGGCCGAGGTGTTCGGCCAGGTGTTTGCCGCACTGGGGACGGCGGTGCTGCTCATGTACCTCATCCTGGTGATGCAGTTCGGATCATTCGTCGATCCGCTGGCGATCCTGATGTCGCTGCCGCTGTCGCTGATCGGCGTGGTGCTGGCGCTGCTGTTGACGGGCGACACGCTCAACATCATGAGCCTGATCGGGGTGATTCTGCTGATGGGCATCGTGGCGAAGAACGCCATCCTGCTCATCGACTTCGCCAAGTGGGCGCGGGAGCGCGACGGAATGTCGTTGCGTGACGCGCTGATCGAGGGTGGCTCGATCCGGTTGCGACCGATCCTCATGACCACGTTCGCGCTGATCGCCGGCATGATGCCGGTGGCGATTGGCGCTGGCGAAGGTGCGGACTTCCGTGCCCCGTTAGGCAGGGCGGTCATCGGCGGCGTCATCACGTCGACGCTGCTGACGCTGATCGCCATTCCGACGTTTTACGAGATCTTCGACCAGTGGCGCACCTGGTTCGCCCGGAAGCTCGGGTTCGGCGTGTCGCAGCGGACCGCCGAGCATCGCGTACCGCCGAAGCTGGTGCCCGAGGTTGGGGACTGATTGATGGGAGGAAGCAGGACGCAGGAAGCAGGAAACGGGGGTGGAACGAGGGCCCGCGGCTGACGCCTGCGGGCCCTCAATATTTCAACCGTTTCGTTCCTTCCCTGTTCCTGCTTCCTGCCTCCTGCTTCCCGTTCTTACTCCTACTGCGCCAAAATCACCTTTCGCACCGTTGCCGACGAATCCGTCTGTACCCACCCAACGGCGCGCGCACGCAGTCGTGGAGAATTCACGCCGAAGTGTGATATGAGCAGGCCGGTGGGACGCTGGCTCACGACCACGCGAACCGCGTTGAATGGCGTCAGGCCCGGCAGGAACTGGTTGTTGAAATCATCCCAGCCGCCGAGTTCCACCGAGTCCACCTGGACCACCGTCTGCATGGCCTTGTAGCGCGCCGCGTACGCCGCCGCCGTGTCGGCCGTGTACGTCGGATCGTTAGGCTCGAGCAGCTGGATCGCGCCGGCATGGGCGCCGGCGTCGGCCGAGAACTGCAGTTCGTTGCGGAAGCTGAGCAACCGGTTCGTGTCCAGCGAGACCGCCGAAACCGCAACCAGACCTGTGGTCAGTACGGCGACCAGTACGGCGATGGTGCCCTTCCGGCTCCGCATGTCCATCGGTCCTCCGCCAGGCGTGTAGTCCGGGTTTCCCTCCCGCGCCCCAGCCATCCCCCGATGCAACATCGCGAATATGGTTACGGTTGCTTTAACCGCAAGAAAAATCGCGTGAGAACTCTTCAACTCTTCAACTCTTCAACTCTTCAACTCAGTTCACTCTACCGTCGGCGCTTGAGCCAGATGACCGCGACCCGGGCAAGGTTGTCCATCTCCCGCCTCGGGCTTCCTCGGCCGTACCCACGCGGCTCGTCGTCGGGAGGTCTCGTCCACAGTGGTCCCTGGCGCGTTCCAGTGCCGCAGAACGTTCCCATGAGCCAGGGTTTGACAGGCGCTTGCGTGCTGCCCCTGGCATCGATGCCGTAGACCTCCACCGCGTGCACGTCTTCGGCCAGGAAGTCGGCCGCAGTCATGCCCGGCCTTGGATCCCCATCGACGTAGATACAGGTGATGTCGTCCTTCAGGAGCAGCCCGCGCGAAAGCGTCGACGGCGTTTCGCGCAGCGCATCCTTGAGTGTCGTTCCATTCGGGAAGGCCAGCTCCGCCGCGGAAACAAAGGCCGAGGGATTGTTGGCCTCACGAAGCCGGCGGCTGATTTCGCGCAGTTCCATGTCTTCACGCCGCTGCCAGTCGGCGATTGTGGAATCGAGGACGATGTTCAGTTCCACTCCGCCGTTTGCAGGCACATAGGCGGGCACGATCCGCGATTGATAGCGGTCGATCCTGACGAGGAGGCTGTACGCACCTTCGGTGATTTCGCCGACGCTGAAGCGACCGTCCGCACCGGTCGTTGTGCGGAACGGCATGTTCAGCACTTCGACGATTGCGCCACGCAGTGGTCGCGGTTCGTGAGGCAGCAACGCGACACCACGCGTGACCACGGTGCCGTGGATGCCGGCTCGTGAAACCCGGACCGCGATGGTGTCGAGCAGCACCGGTGCGTGCTCGATCGTGACCTCGACATTCAGGCCTGACGCCGGTACAGAGATTCGGGAGCGATGCGGCCGAAAGCCAATGCGAACGACCTGCAACTCATGGCCACCAACCGGAACCTGGGCGATACGGAAACTGCCGTCTGCGCTGGTCCGCACTCGCATAGGAGTCGTCTCGGCGTCGATCACGACCAAGGCCTCGCGTACCGGGCGTCCCGTTTCGTCGCGGACCGTTCCGATAAGACTGGCCGTAGCGGACTGCGCGCGAATGGTCTGCGCTGACAGGGCCAAGACAAAGAGCGCCCAGTGGGACGAAGTCATGATAAAGGTCGGGGTCGGCGGCACTACACGATCCGCACACGGCGGTTCCGGCCCAGCCTCCTTCGCAGCACCCGAACCCGACCGAACGCGCGAAAATGCAGTGGGTAACGGGAGGTGTCCTCGCGGTGCTACCGGCTGGCGACCCCCCTCGGAGAACGAACGTGAAACACATGCTACCTGGTTCAATCGTACGTCTTGGTTCGCTTATCGCGGCGCTTGTGGGCCTTTCCGTGAGCGCTTCCGCGCAGTCGGGCACATACGTCGGCACACGAGCCGGATACAACTTCCAGACCGACGAGGTTATCCTCGGCGCAAGTTTTACCGTGCCGATCTCCACGCAAATCGAGTTCTATCCGTCACTCGAGCTGTACCTGCCCGATCGGGGCAACAAGATGGGATTCAATGGGGATGTCAAGATTTTTCTCCCCACCAGGGCAAGCTACGACCTGTACGGTGGTGGCGGGCTTGGCATCGTGAACCAGAATCTGGGCGACGTATCCAATACCGATTTGGGGGTGAACATCCTCTTCGGAATCAACTCGAGAGTGGGAAGGCTTCAGCCGTATGGCGAGGCCAAACTTCTGATTCACGACGATACGCAGCTTGTCCTGTACGCCGGAGTGAACTTCACACTCGGGTCACGCTGAACGAACACCGCAACGAGGGCCCCATCGTAGTCGATGATGGGGCCTCATTACGTCTCGGGGTGAACTACAGCCGTTTCGAAATCGCTGGCGGCCTCCTTCAGGAGCGACCAGGCATCGGCGACGTGCCGTCGTTCCGTGCGGAGGTTGCCGATGGCCAGTCGCAACACGATCCGTCCGTTGAGTCGCGTGTGCGACAGGTACGCGCGGCCGCTGGCGTTGACGCGATCGAGGATCCGCTGGTTCATCGCATCCGCATCCTTCGGGGACATGCTGGCGGGCGCATAACGAAAGCACACCAGCGAAAACATCTGCGGCGCGGCGAGCACCCAGTCGGGGTCGTTCTCCACCCACATCGCAAACTCGCTCGCCAGTGCGATATGAGAGCGCAGGAGTTCGACGATGCCATCCACTCCAAACGAGCGAATCACCATCCACAGCTTCAGCGCGCGGAAACGGCGGCCGAGCGCGACGCCATAGTCCATGAGGTTCACGACTTCATCGCGCTTCGCCGTATCGACATACTCGGGCACCAGTGAAAACGCGCGCTTCAATACGTCGGGACGGCGCGTGTACATGGCCGACAGGTCCATGGGCGTGAACAGCCACTTGTGCGGGTTGACCACCAGTGAGTCGGCACGCTCGACCCCGGCCAGCACGTTCCGGTGTTCCGGCACAACGGCCGCGCTGCCGGCGTATGCCGCATCGACGTGCAGCCAGATCCGCTCACGCTGGCAGATGTCGGCAATCGCCGGAATGGGGTCGACGCTCCCGGTGCCGGTGGTACCCGCGGTGGCAACCACTGCAAGCGGCTGCCGGCCCGCGGCGCGATCGGCGGCGATCATCGCTTCCAGAGCGTCGGCCCGCATCCGGAACGCCTCGTCGACCGGCACATGCACGCAATTGTCGTAACCGATGCCTAACGTGATAATGGCCTTGTCCACCGACAGGTTGGCCTGTTCCGACAGGTACATCCGCAACACCGGCACCTCGGGACGGCCGGCAAGTCCCCGCTGCCGGATCTGCAGGTCGCCGTGTGCTTCACGGGCCGCCGCCAGCGCCAGGAGAGTGGACGTCGACGCGGTGTCATTGATGATGCCGAACCAGCCGTCGCCCAGGCCCAGCATCTGGCGGAGCCAGTCCATCGCGCGCTCCTCGAGCTCCGTCGCCGCGGGCGAGGTCTTCCATAACATCGCGTTCACGTTGAGC
>Ga0209486_10000143_pt1 | contig 33612 bp, 32 predicted proteins | sample NCCompost_FD_187518 | JGI IMG/M metagenome (GOLD analysis project Ga0209486, IMG submission 187518) | Agricultural soil microbial communities from Utah to study Nitrogen management - NC Compost (SPAdes) (version 2) | ecosystem: Environmental > Terrestrial > Soil > Agricultural land | place...
CAAGGGTGAAGTGACTTCTCTCAGAGTTCACGGAAGTGGCACTTGGTACTTCACTTTGAGCGACAAGCGAAGCAGCATTCGCTGCTCAATGTGGAAAACGTACAATGTCAAAGTCGGCGCCCCGCCTCCCGAGGGAACCGAAGTGTACGTCCTGGCTGGTCCCACCGTCTTCGAGAAGCGCGGCGAGCTCAACCTGTCCGTCGCGGTGATGCTGCCCACCTCGGGGGTTGGGCAGGCCCAACTGGCCAAGGAGCGGGTCCGGGCTGCGCTGGAAAAGGACGGGCTTTTCGACCCGGCTCGGAAACGCCGTTTTCCTGCCCACCCGCGCCGGATCGCCGTGGTGACGAGTCTGGATGGCGCGGCGCTCCACGACATGATCACGGTCACCCGGCGGCGCTGGCGATCGGTCCGGCTCTACCTGGTGCCGGCGCAGGTGCAGGGCGCGGAGGCGCCAGCGGCGCTGGTGCGGGCCCTCGCAGTGGTCAACCGGCTGACCAAGGTCGACCTCTGTGTGATCGGCCGGGGCGGGGGCTCCCGGGAAGATCTCGGCACCTTTGACGACGAGCGGGTCTGCCGGGCGGTGGCTGCCCTGCGGGTGCCCTGCATGTCGGCGGTGGGACACGAAACTGATGTCTCCCTCACCGACCTGGTCGCTGATGCCTTTGCGCCGACTCCTTCCGCCGCCATGGAGCGATTGCTCCCCGACCTCCAGGAGACGGTCCGGCACGCCGAATCCCTCGCCAGCCGGCTGGCTCATGGGCTGGGTCGGCGGACCGAGCTGCTGGCGGCGCGGCTGGCCCGCAGCGGCGACCGGATGCAGGTGTCCATGAGCCGCCGGCTCCAGCTTCCCCGGGCCCGGCTCGATCGGTATGCGGGGCAGCTCGAAGCGCTCAGTCCGCTCAAGGTGCTGGGCCGGGGTTACAGCGTCGCGCGGCTGCCGGACGGGACGGTGGTGCGGCGGACCGCGCAATTGCCCGCCGGCACCGGCTTCACCCTCCGGGTGAGCGACGGGGACGTCGCGTCGCGGTCGGAGGCGGGTTAATGATACCTGGGCGCGAGGTGGCGAAGGCGCGAAGACGCGGCGTAGCTTCAGGCGCGCCGTCGCGTCGCGTCATCGCGTCCCCTTGCGGGCGAATCCCAGTCTAGCCCGGGGGAATCAATGACCGATCCGACCCCCGACAGCCTCTCCGCCGACCTCCGCCGCCTGGAGGAGATCGTGCGCGGCCTCGAGGCCGAGGACACCGACCTCGACCGGGCACTGCAGCTGTTCGAGGAAGGCGTGGCCCGGCTCCGGGCTGCCCGGGAGCGGCTGACCGAAGCGGAGGCCCGGGTTCAGAAAGTTCTGGAAGATGCGGCCGGCAAGCTCCGTCTCACCGACTTCGAGGCATGAGCCCCGACTCCGCGGAAGTGCTCCTCACCGAAGCCCGCACCCTCACCGACGCCCGCCTCGCTTCCCGTGCCGACCGGCTGCGCCAGTCTCCCGGCGGCCAGGACGGGGCGGCGCTGGCCTACGCGCTGGGCACCGCCGGGAAGCGGGTGCGGCCCGCGCTGGTGCTGGCGAGCTATCGTGCCGCCGGCGGCAGAGACGCCGGGATCGCGGGAATCGCCACCGCGGTCGAGATCGTGCACACCTACTCCCTGGTGCACGACGATCTCCCCTGCATGGACGACGACGACCAGCGCCGAGGCCGCCCCACCACCCACGTGCAGTTCGACGTTCCCATCGCCACCCGGGCGGGATTCGCGCTGGTGCCGGTGGCGGTGGAGGAGCTGGCCGACGGAGCGGAGGAGCTCGGACTCGACTCCGGGCGGCTGGGCCGCATGGGCCGCATTCTGCTCGAGGCCAGTGGCATCCGCGGCATGGTGGGTGGACAGTGGCTCGACCTCGAAGCCGAGGGCAGGGACCTGGGTCTGGCCGAGCTGGTGGAGATTCACCGCCGCAAAACCGGGGCGCTGATCGAGGCCGCCTGCGCCCTGGGCGCGCTGGCTGCCGGCGACGACGAATCCATGCTGGCCACTCTCACCGCCTACGGGCGGGAGATCGGACTCGCCTTCCAAATCGCCGACGATCTGCTCGACGCCACCGCCACGACCGAGGAGCTCGGCAAGACCGCCGGCCGGGACGCGACCCTGGCCAAGGCCACTTACGTGAGCGTCCTGGGGCAGGACGGCGCCCGGCGGGAAGCGCTGCGGCATGCCCAGGCGGCGGGAACGGCACTCGAGGCCGGCGGGGTGCAGAGCGAGACTCTGCTGACCCTCGCCGGTTATATTGTGAAACGCCGCTCGTAAGCCCTCTTGCCCCGGAATGGCATGTCCCTGCTCGCCGGAATCCAAGGTCCCGCCGATCTCAAACGCCTTCGCCGAGACCAGCTTCCCGAGCTGGCGCAGGAGATCCGGGAGCGGCTGATCGAGGCCTGCTCGGTCACCGGCGGGCACATCGGCGCGAGCCTCGGCGTGGTGGAGCTCACCATCGCGCTGCTCTACGAATTCGATTCCCCCAATGACAAAGTGGTCTGGGATGTGGGCCACCAGGCCTACGCCTGGAAGCTGCTCACCGGCCGCAACGCGGTGTTCGAATCGCTGCGGCAGACCGGCGGCATCTCCGGGTTCCTCAAGCGGGGCGAGAATCCCCACGATCACTTCGGGGCCGGGCACGCGGGCACCGCGATGTCGGCCGCCTACGGCATGGCTACCGCGCGCGACCTCCAGGGGCTGTCCCACAAGGTGGTGGCGGTGGTGGGCGACGGCGCGCTCACCTGCGGGCTCTCCTACGAGGGGATGAACAACGCGGGGCACTCCGACCGGGACATCATCCTCATCGTGAACGACAACGGGATGTCGATCTCCCCCAACGTCGGCGCGATCAGCAAGACCCTCGGCCGGATCGTGGCCAGTCCCTTCACCAACCGGATGCGGGAGACGGTCAAGGCGCTCACCATCAAGGCGGGCCACCTGTTCGGCGAGGGCGTGGTGGAGTTCGCCAAGAACGTGGAGGAGAGCGCCAAGAATCTCTTTTCCGAGGGGATGTTCTTCGAGGAGCTGGGCTTCCGCTACTTCGGCCCGATCGACGGGCACGATGTGCAGAAGCTGTGCGAGACCCTCCAGTTCGTCCGCGGCCTCTCGGGCCCCCGGGTGGTGCACGTGCTGACCGAGAAGGGGAAGGGATTCGCGCTCGCGGAATCCAACAAGGAGAAGTGGCACGGCCTCGCCGCCTACGATCCGGTCACCGGCGATCCCCGCAAGAAGGCCAGCGGTCCCCCGACCTGGACCCAGGTGGCCGGCGAGGCGCTCACCGCCCTGGCGCACGAGATCCCCGATTTCGTGGTGATCACCGCGGCGATGCCGTCGGGCACCGGCACCGGGATTTTTCAGAAGGCCTGGCCGGAGCGCTTCTTCGACGTCGGGATCGCCGAAGGGCACGCGGTGACCTTCGCCGGGGGGCTCGCCACCCAGGGCGTGCGACCGGTCTGCGCCATCTACAGCACCTTCCTCCAGCGGGCCTACGACAACATCATCCACGACGTGGCGGTGCAGCACCTCCCGGTGCTCTTCTGCATGGACCGCGCGGGGCTGGTGGGGGAGGACGGGCAGACCCACATGGGTCTCTACGACATCGCCTACCTGCTGGCGGTGCCCGGGATGACCGTCACCGCCCCCAAGGATGCCGACGAGCTGGTCGGTCTGCTCCGCACCGGTCTCCAGCACGACGGACCCTTTGCGACCCGCTATCCCCGGGACAAGGCGCCCTCGGACCCGGCGCCGGCCGCCCGGATCGCGCCGGTTCCGTTCGGCACCTGGGAAGCGCTCCGCTCCGGCAAGGACGCGGCGCTGCTGGCGGTGGGCACCATGGTGCAGCCGGCGCTCGACGCGGCGGTGCGGCTGGCCGCGGAGGGCGTGGAAGCCACGGTGATCAACTGCCGCTTCATCAAGCCGTGGGACCAGATCATGCTCGAGTCGGTGGCGCACGATTGCAAGCTGGTCGTGACCATCGAGGAGGGCACCGTCGTGAACGGGTTCGGCGCGATGATTGCGCGGGAGCTCCAGACCTCCCACCCCGAGGTACGGGTCACCTGCCTCGGCGTCCCCGACCGGCTCATCGAGCAGGCGCCCCGGGCCGAGCAGCTGGCACACTTCGGGCTCACCGGGACCGGGATCGCGGCGCGGATCCTGGCGCTCCACCACGAGGAGAGCTTCGAAGCGCGATGAACGTCGGCGTCATCGGCAATCCCCGCTACACCGGGCTCGCGGCCATCCTGCCAGGGATGGCCGCGCGTGCGGAGAGCCTCGGCATGACGTTCTATTCCGAGCCGCCGCTGGAGCCCTACTGGCCCCATCATCCCCAGCCGATCGGATCGGCACCGCTCGAGGCGCTGGTCACCCTCGGAGGGGACGGCACCCTGCTGCGCGGCGCCCGGCTCCTCCGGGGTGCGGGAGTGCCCGTCCTGGGAGTGAACCTCGGCCGGGTGGGATTCCTCACCGCCACCGGCAAGGACGGGATTGCCGACGCGCTCGACCGGTTGGCCGCGCGCGACTACATGACCGAGGAGCGGGGAACCCTCCAGGCCGCCATTGTCGCGGCGCGGGGTGAGACCACCATCCTTCCCCCGGCGCTCAACGACGTCATCATCCACAAGGGCGGCGTCGCCCGGCTGATCCGGCTCAAGGTGGCGGTCAACGGGCAGGATGTCGGCAATTACAGCGCCGACGGACTCATCATCGCCACCCCCACCGGCTCGACGGCTTACTCTCTGTCGGCCGGCGGGCCCATCGTGGTGCCCGGGGTGAGCGCGCTGGTGATCACCCCGATTGCGGCCCATACCCTCGCGGTCCGTCCGGTCGTCCTGCCGGCCGACGCCCTGATCAGCATCACCGCCATCCGACCTTGGGCCGAAGACCTGCTGGTCTCGGTGGACGGGCAGCAGGCCATGATGCTGGGGGCCGACGACCGGGTCGACCTGAAGAGCGGCAACGCCCCGGTGCTGCTGGTGCGGTTCCAGGCCGACTACTTCGCCCGTATGCGGGCCAGTCTCCGCTGGGGCGATCTCTCCGAGCGCGAAACTCCGCCGTGATCGCCGAGCTCCGGGTCCGCGACCTCGCCACCATCGCGGACGTAACCCTCCCACTGGGACCGGGGCTCAATGTGCTGACCGGAGAAACCGGGGCGGGGAAGTCCATGCTGGTGGACGCCCTCGCCCTGCTGCTGGGCGGGCGCTCCGACACCGGCGCCATTCGGCCCGGCAAACCGCGCGCGGTGGTCGAGGGCGTGTTCGAGGAATTGCCGGCCGGTCTCAGATCGGGCATCGAAGCGCTGGGGCTCGACTGCGACGAGGGCAGATTGATCGTCCGCCGCGAGGTCGCCGCGGAGGGACGCTCCCGCGCCTGGGTCAACGGCAGTCCCACCACCGCCGGTGTCCTGGCCGAGCTGGGCGCGATGCTGGTGGATCTGCATGGCCAGCACGACACCCAGTCGCTGCTCAGGGCAGAGACCCAGCGCGAGCTGCTCGATGCCTTTGCCGAAGCCGCCGGCGAGCGGCAGGCGGTGGCGGAGACGGTGGCGGCGCTCGCCGCGGTCGAAGCCGAAGAACGGGCCCTGGCTGAGCGGCGGGACGAGGTTCGCCGCCGGGCCGATTACCTGCGCCACGTGGTGACCGAGATCGACGCGGCCCGGCTGGTGCCCGGCGAGGAAGAATCCCTGGAGACCGAGGCCCGCCGGCTGGGCCACGCGGAGCAGCTGATCGCCGGGGCGCTCCGGATTGCCGACGCGCTCGATGGGGAGCGCGGCTCGGCACTCCAGTCGGTGGGCCAGGCCGAGCGGGCCCTCGGGCAGCTGGAGCGGACCGACCCCGAGACCGCCGCATGGCGCGAGCTGCTGGACCAGGCCTACGCCAACCTGAGCGAGCTGGCCCGCACCGCGCGTGATTACGCCGGCGGGTTGGAGGCCGATCCGGGACGCCAGGCCGAAGTGGAGGCGCGCCGCGACCTGCTGTACCGGCTGCGGCAGAAGTACGGCGAGTCGCTCGCCGCGGTCCAGGAAACCCGGCGGACCTCCGCGGCGGAGCTCGACCTGCTCGATACCGCCGACCTCGACCTTCGGGCGCTGGCGGGGCGGCGAGCGGCGCTGGCAGGTGCGGTGACTGCGGCGGCGGGGGTGCTTACCGCCAAACGAGAGGCCGGGGCGGAGCGGCTGGCTCGCGGCGTCAACCGGCTGCTCCCCCGGCTCGGTCTGCCCCGGGGGCGGCTCCGGGTGGCGCTCACTCCGCTGCCCGCGCCGGGCAGCTTCGGGGCGGAGTCGGTCCAGCTCCTGGTGCAGCTCAACGCCGGCATGGAGGAGCGGCCCCTGGCCCGCTCCGCGTCGGGGGGCGAGCTCTCCCGCCTGATGCTGGCCCTCAAGGTGGTGCTGGCCCGCCACGACGCGCTTCCTACCCTGGTATTCGACGAAGTGGACCAGGGGATCGGCGGCGAGGTGGGTGGCCAGGTCGGCGCCGCCCTGGCCGACGTCGCCCAGCGCCATCAGGTCCTGGTCATCACTCACCTCCCCCAGATCGCGGCCCGGTCCGACCGGCACCTGGTGGTCTCCAAGAAGGCCCGGGGCGGCCTCGCCACCAGCGACGTGGCCTGGATCCACGGGGAAGACCGGGTCGCCGAGCTGGCCCGGATGCTGGGCGACCCGGACGGGGAGGCGGCCCGCCGCCACGCCCTGGCCATGCTGGGCGCCCCGACCCGCTGAAACCCCGCTCCACCCCTTTGCGTACAATCCCTTGTTGAGTTAGGTATGTACCTGGTGAGACGTAAGACGTAAGAGGTGAGACGTTAGAGGGACCCGCCCCTCCTCGCCCCTCCGTCTCACCTCTCACTTCTCACTTCTCACGTCTCACCGCTCCGGGGCCCTGGCTCATGGCTGGATCTGATCTCTATACCGGCTCGCTGGATCTCCTCATCCTGAAGGCCACCAGCTGGGGCCCCGCCCACGGCTACGCCATCGGCCGCTGGATCCGGACCTCCACCCGGGAAGTCCTGACGGTGCAGGAAGGCGCGCTCTATCCCGCGCTGCACCGGCTGGAGCGCAAAGGCTTCCTGGAGGAGGAGTGGGGCCTGACCGAGACCAACCGAGAGGCCAAGTTCTACAAGCTGACCCGCGCCGGCCGGCGCCATCTCCAGGATGAGCTGGTGCGCTGGCGCCGCTACGCCCGGATGATGACCTCGGCGCTTACCGCCGCCCGCCCCTGAGGCATTCGCCATGAAGAAGACCTTTCACCTGAGTCCGGGCGACGAGGGCGCTTCGGAAGACGTGCGCCGGGAGATCGAGCTCCACCTCGAGCTCCGGGCCCGGGAGTTCGAAGCCCAGGGCATGAGCCCGGAGGCCGCCCGCAAGGCGGCGGCGGACGCGTTCGGGGACCGCGGAGCCATCGAAGCGGAAGTGCGCCACCTGCGCGACGACACGGTGCGGACCCGGGGCCGGCGGGAGTGGGTCCAGGAGCTGATCCAGGACGCCCGGGTGGCGCTGCGCGGGTTACGCCGCACTCCCGGCTTCACCGCCGTGGCGCTGCTCACGCTCGCCCTGGGGATCGGTGCCAACAGCGCCCTGTTCAGCGTGCTGCGCTCGGTGCTGCTCCGCCCGCTTCCGTATCCCGGCTCCGAGGAGCTGGTGCAAGTCTGGAGCGATCATCGCGCCCGGGGCCGGGAGCAGCCCGAGTGGCTCACCCCGCCGGACTTCGTGGATTGGCGGGATGGGAACCGGACCTTCGCGGCGATGGCGGCGTACCAGGGTTGGGGCCCGGACTTTACCGGCGCGGGCGAGCCTGAGGCGCTGGGCGGCGTGGCGGTGAGCGGCAACTACTTCCTCGTACTCGGCGTGGGTCCCGCGCTGGGGCGGCTCTTGACCATGGCGGACGACGACGCCGGCTCGGAGCCGGTCGTGGTCCTGAGCGATGCGGTCTGGCGGCGCCGCTTCGGCGCCGATCCAAACATTCTCGGGAAACAGCTCAACCTGAACGGCGAGCCCTGGACCGTGGTCGGCGTGCTCCCGTCGGGGTTCCAGCCCCCGCTCCAGGTGGCGCCGGAGCTGTACCGCGCCTTGCGACGGCCGGCGACCAGCGGCTGCCAGCGGGGCTGCTACGTGCTCCGGGTCATCGGCCGGATGCGCCCCGGGGTCACGCTCGAGCAGGCCCACGCCGATCTCAGCGGCGTTGCGGCCCGGCTGGCCCGGGAGTATCCCGCGACCAACGCGAGGACCGGCGTCTGGCTGGTGCCGCTCCACGAGCAGATCACCGGGCCGACCCGGGAACCGTTGCTCGCGCTGGGCGCCGCGGTGGGATTCGTGCTGCTCATCGCCTGCGTCAACCTCGCCAACCTGCTGCTGGTGCGCGGGGCGGGCCGGGCCCGCGAGCTCGGGGTCCGGGCCGCGCTGGGCGCCGGACGGGGCAGGCTGATCCGCCAGCTTCTCACCGAGAGCACCCTGCTGGCCCTGGTGGGTGGCGGGTTAGGCCTGGGACTCGGCATCGTGGGCAGCTCGGTGCTCTCTTCACTGGTCCCGGTGGGGGTGCGGCGGATTCAGGGGATTCAGGTGGACGGCGCGGTAGTCGGGTTCACCGCGCTCCTCACCGTGCTCTCCGGAGCGCTGTTCGGGCTCCTGCCCGCGCTCCAGACCGCCCGGTCCGACCTCATGAGCGCGCTCAAGAGCGGCGGGCGCGGGGCAGGCAATGCCGGCGGGCGGCTACGGAGTGGGCTGGTCGTGGTAGAGCTGGCCTTTGCGGTGGTCCTGCTGGTCGGCGCGGGGCTGCTGCTTCGGAGCTTCCTCCTGATGCAACAGGTAAACCTCGGGTACCGGAGCAGCGGGGTGGCCTTCGTGGGGATCGGGCTGCCCCGGGTCCGATATCCTGATGGCGACCGCACCCTCCAGGCCGTGGACGCGGTGCTCACCCGGCTCAAGGGCAATCCCGCGATTCGCAGTGTCGAGATCACCGACCTGCCGCCCCTCAGCCAGGGAGACCAGGATATCAGCGCCATCCCGGTGGGGGAGCCGCGGCGCTCCGATCGGCCCGAGGGGATCTGGTATCGGTCGGTTACCCCGGGCTACCTGTCCCAGATGCAGATGCGGCTGGTGGCGGGACGGCAGTTCACACCGGAGGACCGGCGGGGCTCGGTCGAGGTCGGCATCATCAACGAGGAAGCCGCCCGCCGCTTCTGGCCCGGCAAGGACCCGCTCGGCCGGGTGCTGGCCCAGGGAGAAGATTCGGGCGCGACCCGGATCACCATCGTGGGGGTGGTGGCCTCGGCCCGGCATGACGGCCCCCGGCAGCCCTACAAGGTCGAGTTGTTCGTGCCCTTCGCTCAGGCGCCCTCGCGCGGGCCCAACTTCGTGCTGGAACCTGCGCGCGATCTCGAGTCGGCGGTCAGCGCACTTCGGCAAGCGCTGGCCGAGGTAGATCCCCTGGTGCCGATCGCCAGCACCGACCGGATCGATGACCAGGTGGGCACCGCGCTCGCCCTGCCCAGACTCTACGCGCTGCTCATCGGCATCTTCGCGACGGCCGCCCTGCTCCTCGCCGTGCTCGGCGTCTACGGCGTCATGGCGTACGCGGTGGCCCAACGGCAACGGGAAATCGGAGTCCGGCTCGCGCTGGGCGCCGCCCCTTCCGGCATCCGGCGCCTGGTGCTGAGCCAGGCCGGCAAGCTCGCCCTGCTCGGCACCGGGATCGGTTTGCTGAGCGCACTCGGCGTGGGGAAGCTGATCGGCTCGCTGCTGTTCGGGGTGAGTCCGGTGGACACCGTCACCTTCATCGCGGTGCCTCTCCTGCTGGGCGGGATGGCGATCCTCGCGTCCTGGCTTCCGGCTCGGCGGGCGATGCGGGTGGATCCGTTGGTAGCAATTCGAGAGGAGTGATTAGTGGTCAGTGGTCAGTGGTCAGTGGTCAGTGGCCTGGTGAGCTGACAGTTTGCGCTGGAGTGCATTCCGCAGCCCCCCCAGGAGCTTGCCGGTCTCGTCCGCCAACTGGCGCACCTGTCCAAGCTCGGCTTCCTTGGCGAACCCGAGCAATACAGAAGCATGGCAATAGGTTTGAAGTTCTCGAAGGGATCCGGACGCGATCCCCAGGAACCGCAAGAATCTTTGGTCGTGGGGCGGCCTTGGCCCTCGGCGATATTGGAGGGAATTGAGAGCGCGGCTCCTCTCATTTGGGCGGTGATTCCGTAGGTTTCCCGCTTCGGGTATTGCTCCGTCAAGACATAGGTTTCCTTCAATAGCTGCATTGCTCGCTTCCATACCAGAAGATCCTGGTAGGATCGGATTGGCTCCGTCCGCTGCGATACCATCGATCAAGAGTACACTACGCCCGTCGTTATTCTGGACCAGATTGCCGCGGGCAGGACCGCTTGCGTGCACCTGCACCGACCACTGACCACTGACCACTGACCACTGCCCACTGCCCACTGACCACTGACCACTCAGAACATCTTCCGATACAGCCGGAGCTGCACCGCAACCGTGTGCCGCTCCGGCACCCGTCCCAGCGACGACCCGATCACCCGCTCCCACCGCACCGCCGCATCCATCGGCAGCCCGATGGTGCCGTCCTTCCGGATTCCCTCGTGGGAAAAACTCAGCGACGCGGAGAGCAGGGTGGCATTCTCCTTGGATCCGATGGCCAGCACATCGGGGGAGAGTCCCTCGATCGGCGTCTGGCTCCTGGTGTAGGCGTATGAATCGGCGCTCTTGGACCAGCGTCGGACGCCGACCACCAGCGCGAGGGTCGGCGCGATCCGGATGTACGGCTCGATCCCCAGCTCGACGATCTCCCCCGGGTCGCGCTCCAGCTCAGCGGTGGCGGAGGCCGGAGCGATCGGCTGATCGGGCGGGGAGATCCGGCTGGTCACCCGGCCGGGAAGCTGATAGACGTAGCGTGCGGTGAGCCGGGCCCCGAACCCTCCCGTGACCACGTCGGTCACCAGGTCGGCCTGGAGGTCTGACTGGCGATCTCCGGTCGAGCGGTCGAAGAAGTTCTGGGGCAGGTCGAGCCGCCCGGTGCGGAGCCGCACCGTCCCCTGGATCACCGAGCGGAGCCGCAGCCCGGTCGCGGGCCGGCGCGTGAGCCACGCGAACGCCGCCCCCAGCTCCACGTCGCCCAGGTACTGGAGGATCGGGGCCTGGAACGGGCTCGACGCGATCGGGCCATCGGGATGGGTGGCGAACCCCTCCAGCCCGGCGCCGCTCAGCCTGGCGGTGGGGAATGCGGGCGCGGCATCGAAGCCGGGACCGGCCAGCGTGGTGAGGGTGGCCCGGAGCGACTCGATCGGTGCGGTGATCGCAGCCGCGGCCGAGGTACCGGCCAGGGGAAGGAAGGTGGCGCCGAGCAGGAGCGCCTCGAGGTCGGTCTGGAGCGCGGTGCCCTGGGTGAGGGTCTGCTGGGCCAGGGTTTTCCGGGCCGGATCAGCGTCGTAGGCGCCGGCGGCGAGATTGGCGGCCACGGTGCCCAGTGCGGCGTCGAGCTGATTGAGGAAGGTGACAGTCGGTCCGCCCTCGGTATTCCCGAACACCGGGTGGGCCGGATTGAATCCGGCGGTGGCCTCGGTGGAGTCGAGCGCAAAGACGTTCTGCACCCGCACCCGCACGATGGGAACGTTGCCGAACAGGGTGAGCCGGCTCCCCAGCCCGTAGGCCGCGCCAATGTTGCCGGTGCCCACGTTGACCAGCATGGATCCGCTCGACGCGCCCAGCGAGAGCGAGATCGCCTGGGCTCCGGTCACCCGGCGAAGCGCGGCTTCGTCGGCGGCGAGGGTGGGAAGAAACGTTCCGTCGAGAGGATTCCGGATGAAGTCGCCCGCAGCGTCCTGCCGGGTGCCGTCGAGGTAGCGCCGGTCCCAGTAGTCGAACCGCCCCCCGAACTCGAGCCGCAGGAGCCCGCGAGGCACCGTGACCGGCTGCAGCTGCGCCGAAAGCGGGGCGATGGCGGGGCAGCAGAGCAGCAGAAGGAGGGAGAGGCGGCGGGCGCTCATTGGGGCCGGAAGCTAATACATTCCCGGCATGGATCAGGTGGTGGTCGTCACCGGTGCGAGCGGCGGAATCGGCTCGGCCACGGCGCGGCTGCTGGGCACCCGGGGAGCCCGGGTCGCGCTGGTGGCCCGGCGGGCCGACCGGCTGGATGCAGCTGTGAAGCGGGCCGGTCCGCACGCGATCGCCATCGTGGCAGACATGACGGTGCGGGAGGAGGTCCGCCGCACGGTGACGGAGGCCATCGCCGCGTTCGGCCATATCGACGTGTGGATCAACAATGTGGGTCGGGGCATCTTCCGTCTCCCCTCCGAGCTCAGCGACGAAGACGTCGAGGTCATGATGCGGGTCAACGTGCTGAGCGCCCTGTACGGGATGCAGGAGGTGCTGCCCCACTTCCGGGAGCGCGGGACGGGCCACCTCATCAACATCTCCTCCATGCTGGGCCGGATGCCGATGAATCCGATGCGCTCGGCCTACAACGGCGCCAAGCATTTCCTGAATGCGCTGACCGCGAATTTCCGGGCCGAAGTGCAGCAGACCCACCCCGATATCCGGGTGTCGCTGGTGTCACCCGGGGTGGTGCGGACCGAGTTCGGGATTCACTCGCTCCATGGGGGACCCGACTCCCGCCAGCTCCCCGATTCCCAGAGCGCCGAGGAGGTCGGTCGGGTGATTGCGAAGCTGATCGAGGCTCCCCGGCCCGATGTTTATACGCGCCGCGGAGCCCACGACCGGGTGGTGGGCTACTTCGCCTCGCTCGGGGAAGATCCGTAACCGGAGTATCCTGGCGGGTGTCGCCCAGAACCGCCGCTATTGGAGCTTCACGAGAATCGCTCCGTGTTCGTGGTCCGTGCCGAAACGGGTGGTCGCATCGACCCCGCGCAGCCTCCGGATTTCGGCGACCTGCAGACGATCCACCTCTCGCAGCGCCGCTCGTCCACCGCGACGCACCTCATTCACATACACGACGACATCTCCAGGACTCTGGGTGAGGCTTCCCTGTCGGGTGGTGAGCCAGTTCGGCCGCAGTCGAGTCACTACCTCAAACGCGGTCTGGGCGTCCCGCAGCGCTTCGATTTCCTGGCGGGTGATGAGGTCCGGATTCTTTGTCGGTTTGGGCAGCTTGGGCTGATCCTGCGCGGAGAGCCCGGCCGAAGCGGCGAGGAGCACCGCCAGAAGGAGGGGGAAGGGAAGCAAGGTTTTCACGGGCTGTCTCGAAGCTGAAGGAGAGGGCCGCACGATCTCAGCACAAACTCGACCTGCGAGTCGAGTTACGCCAGCTCCCCACGCATGGGACGTCAGCGGCACGCGGTCGGTCGCCGCCGCGTAAAACGATTGCACAGTGTAGGTTGTAGTGACGCTGGGGTGGCGAAACTGGCAAACGCAAGGGACTTAAAATCCCTTGGGCCTCGGCCCTTGCGGGTTCGATCCCCGCCCCCAGCATCAAGGATTACAGCGCGGGTTTGACCTTACGGGCTCGGTCTCCACCGCCGGCACCGAAAACAAGGCCGAGATGATCCACCCTGAGGATGCCGCTGACTTCCTCCTCGACTATGCCGCCCGGATGCAAAGGGCAAACATTCGGGACGACCTTTCGGGAATCGCGGAGCGGCTCCGAAGCATGGGTTTCGGAGCTTATGCCCCGGCGCACCGGGCGACTGATCTTCTGCTCCTTGCGGAGCAGGCGGCTGCTGAGGAAGACCCGGTGGTTGCCATGCGGCTGAATGAGCTCGCCGGACTGATCCGGGAACGGGTCTAGGTGACCAATCCCTCCGAGGTTACCCGCCCCCCGACCAATCCCCCCACCGACGATCTCCCCAAGGTCGCGCCGCCCGACGTGCCCTGGGCGCTCCAGCCGGACGACAAGCACGAACGAGCCTTTCTCGCCGGGCCGGCATCCCGGCTCCAGGAGCTGGCCCGGGTGTTCCGGATCGCGATGGAATGCATCCGGGGATTCCGCCGGCTCCACTTCGTCGGCCCCTGCGTCACCGTGTTCGGCTCGGCCCGCTTCGGCGAAAGCCATCCCTACTATGCCATGGCCCGCGAGGTCGGCGGCCGGCTGGCCAGGATCGGCGCCACGGTGATGACCGGCGGCGGCCCCGGCCTGATGGAGGCCGCCAACCGGGGCGCCCGGGAGAACCGGGGTTACTCGGTAGGCTGCAACATCCGGCTGCCGGTCGAGCAGCAGCCCAACGGCTACCTCGATCGCTGGGTCACCTTCCGCTATTTCTTCGTGCGCAAGATGATGCTGGTGAAATACAGTTACGCCTTCGTGGTGCTGCCCGGCGGATTCGGCACCCTCGACGAGCTGTTCGAGGCCATCACCCTGGTGCAAACCGGCAAGATCGAGTCGTTTCCGGTGATCCTGATGGGCACCGCCTACTGGGCCCCGCTGCTCGCCTTCATGCGGGACACCCTGGTGCCGGCGGCGACCGTGGGCCCCCGGGACCTGGAGATCCTCACCGTGACCGATTCGCCGGAGGAAATGGAGAAGCTGGTCCGGGAGGCGCTGTTCGAGAGCCGGATAGCGATCGCGACGCGGCCGCGGAGGATCCGGTTGCTGGCGGAGAGTTGAGCCTTCAGCCGTCAGCCTTCAGCCATCGCCATCAGTCCCGTTGACCGTTGACCGTTGACCGTTGACCCTCACCACGTCCGCATATGCCAACGCTCTCCCCGCACCCCCTGGGCCTTCGTCCCGAGCTGAGCGACTCGCTCGCCGCGCCCCCGCTCGGGTTACCCCGGAAGAACGAGCTGGAGGACCAGTTCGACGCCCTGGGCCGTCGGCTCGACGAGCTGCAGAGCGCCCTCGCGGCCGAAGGGACCCGGTCGCTGCTGGTGATTCTCCAGGGCCGGGACGCCTCGGGGAAGGACGGCACCATCAAGCGGGTCTTCGGAACGATGGGGCCGGCCCACTGCCGGGTGGTGAGCTTCAAGCGGCCCACCAGCACCGACCTGGAGCACGACTACCTCTGGCGGATCCACGCCATGCTGCCGCCCCGCGGTGTAGTGGGGGTGTTCAACCGCTCCCACTACGAAGACGTGCTTCCGGTGCGGGTGCACCGGCTGGTGCCCGAGGAAGTCTGGCGCCGCCGCTACGACCACATCAACGCCTTCGAGCGGATGCTGACCGATGAGGGCACCGTCATCCGGAAATTCTTTCTGCACATCTCGAAAGTGGAGCAGCTGGAGCGCCTCAACGAGCGGCTGGATCAGCCCAGCAAAAACTGGAAGTTCGAGCTTGGCGATCTGAAGGAGCGGGGCTTGTGGGACGCCTACACCGAGGCCTACGCCGAGATGCTGGAGCGGTGCAGTACCCCATTTGCACCGTGGTACATCGTGCCCGCGGACAAGAACAGGCCGCGGGATTTCCTGGTGGCCGAAGCGATCGTGGAGGCGCTGGAGGGAATGAATCCGCAGTATCCCGCGGCGGATCCGGCGGTGCTGGCACTCCGGGGGACGCTGACCTAGCGAGTCGCGAAGAGCGAAGAGCGAATCGGGAGGGGCATCTCCTCTTCCCCCTTCGCTACTCGCTACTCGCTAATCAGAAAATCCCTCCCGGTCCGGATATCAAATACGTCATCCGGTTTCCCGCCACGAAGAACGGGGACTGGGTGCCCATGTACTGGACGAATTTCGCGAACAGCTTGGGATCGCCGCTGGTGACCGCAATACCGATCATGATCTGGGGGGCCCCGGGGCCGAAATTCTCGTAGTCGAGCAGGTACTGGGTACGGTCGAACGAGCTCGAGAGCTGTCCGGGGAGAAGGTTGTTGAGCTCGGGGGGCACCGCGCCTCCGCCGACTTCGGCGGGCCAGGCCTCGGTGCCGGCGTGGTAGTTCAGGATTGCCACCGTGATGCCGCGCAGCTCCTGGGACATCTGGGCGGCGATGGCGTGATTCCGCATGTCGATGAACTTGAGCAGGGCGATCGAGGCCAGGATCCCCAGCAGAAAGGTCACGACCAGCAGCTCGATCAGGGTGAATCCCCGCCGGTTCCTCATGGCCGCCCCCGGTTCTTGATTTCCTTGAGACTGTTGCCGAGGAACAGAGTCATCGAATCGGATGACCGGAGCACCAGCAGCGATTCGCCCACCTGTGCGAAGAGACGGAATTCCTGCTGCGGCAGCGCTTCGTAGCCCAGTCCCGGCACAGTTACCCCCGCTTCGGAAAGCGTCGTCGGAAGCCGCCCGTTCCGCTGGAGAAAATCCGCCACCCGCTGTTGCTCCCGGAGCATGGACAGCCGGACCGAGGCCTCCGCGACGGCGGCGGACTCGGGTGGAAGCCGCTTCGGCCCTGCCAGCCAGCCGGGCTGAAGCACCAGGAGCGCCAGCCCGCCCAATGCGAGCAGGCTGAGGACGCCCACCCGCTTGCGAACCTCCGGTTGCATGCGGCGCGCGGCCGCCTGCCCGGCCTTCTCGTTGCGCTCCTGGACAACCGCCTTCGCCGCTTCCAGCAGGTCGGTCTTGCTGTCGGACGTCGTCGGCGAGCTGAGTCGGGTCACCCTGGCTCCCTCGTCTGGTTGGGCTGGCCGGCCAGCACGCGAGCCACCTGGTCGGGGAAGCTCGCGATGTCGATCGGCTTGGTGATGTAATCGTCGAAGCCCGCGGTCCGGGCCCTGTCCCGGTCTCCGGTCATCGCATGGGCCGTCAGGGCAACCACCCGTAAGGCAGCCTGCGGCGAAGCGCGGATTTCTGCAAGAAGGGCAAACCCGTCCTTCCCGGGGAGCTGGATGTCCATGAGGACCAGATCCGGCCGGTGTTGGTTGAGTGCCTCGTGCAGACCATCCCCGCTTTGCAGCGCCGTCACTTCATGCCCTTTGAGGGTCAGGAGTGCCCGGAACAGCTTCATATTGTCTGGATTGTCTTCAACTATCAAAATTCGGGCCATCTGTCTCCTAAGGCATCTTGGCGCGGCGAAGCACCGCCTTCACCCGTGCTTGCAGGGACTGGGCCTGAACCGGCTTGGTCAGAAAGTCCTGGGCGCCGAGATCCAGCACCCGCGCTTCGGTGTCGTCGGTGCGCGCGGTAAGCACGATGACCGGAACGCCCGATGTCGCTACCCGGGCACGAAGCTCCTCCAACACCCCGAGCCCGTCGAGCCGGGGCATGTCGACATCGAGGACCATCAGGTCGAACGACTTGCCTTCCACCTGGTCCAGCGCGTCGAGGCCATCGGCTGCCTCGGTCACCTCGTAGCCGTCCCGCTCCAGGATCGAGCGCACCAGCCGCCGCATCTGGGGATCATCGTCGGCGATCAGAATCCGCGGCTTCCCGGAATTCTCCGCCGCCACCGCGGCTCGCACCGCCGCCGGGACCGCCGGAGCCGCGGGCGCGCTGGCGGTGGCCGCCGTGACCGCGGCCGCCGCGGCGGCCAGCGATTCCTCTTCGTCCTCCTGGCTCCGCTCCCCCAGGACCCGCACCACCTCGTCCAGCGAGGTCATCCCCTGCCAGACCCGGTCGAGTCCGCTCTCCCACAGGGTGCGCATCCCCAGCGGGCGCGACGCCGCAACCAGCTGGTCGGGGAGGGCGCCGGCTTCGATCAAATGGGCCACATTGGTGTCCACCGGCATGATCTCCATCACCGCGGCCCGCCCCCGGAATCCGGTGCCGCCGCAAGCCTTGCATCCCACCGCTTTGCGGGGCGAGGCGGTGGTGCCTTTAGGAGGGCGCGCCTCCGCCGGCAGGTCCTCGATGGTAATGGGCACCGAACAGGCGAGGCAGAGCTTTCGGACCAGTCGCTGGGCCACCACGCCCTTGAGCACCGAGGCGATCTTGAATCCGTCGAGCCCGAGATCCCGGAGCCGCACCACCGCCGAGGGCGCATCGTTGGTGTGCAGAGTGGACAGCACCAGGTGTCCCGACAGCCCCGCCTGAATGGCGATCGCCGCGGTCTCGGCGTCGCGGATTTCTCCGACCAGGAGGATGTCGGGATCCTGGCGGAGCACCGAGCGGAGCGCGGTCGCAAAGGTGAAGCCCTGGGCCTCGCTCACCTGGAGCTGGGAGATGCCGGGGATGTCGTATTCGACCGGATCTTCCACTGTGATGATGTTGACCTTGCCGGTCCTGAGCTCGTTCACCACCGCGTAGAGCGTGGTGGTCTTCCCGCTGCCGGTGGGCCCGGTGACCAGTACCATCCCCTCCCGGCTGCCCAGGAAGGTCCGGAAGATGCCCTCTTCCTGCACCGGCAGGCTCAGGTCGGGGATGTTGGCCCGCAGGTTGGTCTGGTCCAGAATCCGGATCACGACCTTCTCGCCTCGGCGGGCCACCGGAACGGTTGCGATACGTAGATCGATCACCTTGCCGTCAACCCGCACCCCGGCGCGTCCGTCGTGGGGATGGAGCGGATCGGTGACGTCCATCTTGGCCAGGATCTTGACCCGGCGCACCAGCGACGGCCCCGCCGAGCCGGGCAGCCGCATCACTTCCTTGAGCACTCCGTCGATGCGGTACCGCACCGAGGTACCATCGACCAGCGGTTCGGCGTGGATGTCGCTGGCGCCCTCCCGGACACCGTCGGCAATCATCGCGTCCACCAGCCGGGCCATCGGCGCGTCCAGGGCGGGGTCGCGCGGGGAGCCCAGCTCCAGCTCGTCCATCGTTTCGATATTGGGCTCGTTGAGCCCGTCGAGCAGCCGGTTGATGGCGCGCTCCGGCTGGTAGGTCTCGTCGATCCGCTCCGCGATCGCCCGGGGCGAGGCCACCTTGAGGGTGACCCGGCGTCCGGTCACGAAGCGCAGGGTCTCTTCCAGCTCGAGATCGTGGGGATTCGCGGTGGCAAGGGTGATGGTGCGGTCGTCGGCGGCGAGGGGAAAGACCTGGTGTTTCCGGGCGACCGACTCAGGAAGCAGGGTGACGGCGCGGGGATCGGCGGCCCCCAGATCGGCGCGCTGGACCTTGAAGTGGGAGACCAGGACATCGAGGATCTTTTCCTCGGTTGCATAGCCCCGGGCAACAATCCGTTCCCAGATCGTTCCGTCATCGCCCCGCCGAAGCTCCTCGACCTGGACCCCCAGCAGGACTCCTGCCTCCTGAAGCACCGGGGCGAGCCACTGGTCGGGAGGCGGAGAGGCGATGGGTCTCTGGTTCAAGTCACCTCGTATCGCAATGGAGTTTGGTGCCGGACCACCCTATAACTACAATTCCCGCAACGAAGTAGCAACCCCACAATCCCCTCGAGCAGCGCATGAATCGGTTGTCATGGTGGTAGCTGGAAGCGTCCGGGTCCCGGGCGACAAGAGCCTCACCCACCGGCTCCTGCTGCTGGCTGGATTGGCGCCGGGCCGCTCCAGAATTCGGGGCGCGCTGACCTCGCTCGACGCCCGTTCCACCGCCGGCGTCTTGCGCGCCCTGGGCGCCGGGGTAACGCCGATGCGGGCCGGCGCGGAAGTCACGGTGGCCGGGCGGAGCCGCTTCAAACGCCCGGAACGTATGCTCGATTGTGGCAATTCCGGGACCAGTGCGCGACTGGTGCTGGGACTCCTCGCGGCGCACCCTTTTCGGGCCGTCCTGACCGGCGATGCATCACTCCGGCGCCGGCCGATGCGACGGGTGACCGAACCGCTGGCAGCGATGGGGGCCCGCTTCGACTCCGCCAGCCCGGACCGGCTGCCATTTGCCATCCGGGGCGGCTCACTCTCTTCCATCGCATGGCAGCTTCCGGTCTCCAGCGCGCAGATCAAGGGATGCCTGCTTTTTGCCGGGGTCGCGGGAGGCCAGGAGGTGGCCCTCTTCGAGCCGAATGGCCGCTCCCGCGACCATTCGGAGCGGCTGCTTCGGGCCTTCGGTTTCGCAGTCGTGGAGGACCGCGAGGGCTGGATCCGGTTCGCCCCGACCGGCCGACTCACTGCCTTCGACTCGACGGTGCCCGGAGATCCGTCCTCGGCGGCCTTCCTGGTGGGCGCGGCACTCCTGGCGGAGGGCGGCGTGCTGCGGATCGAAGCCGTCGGGCTCAACCCGACCCGAACCGGATTTCTCCGGGTGATCGAGCGCATGGGCGGCTCAGTGACGGCCGAGAATTCCCGGGACGAGGCCGGTGAGCCGGTGGGCGATCTGGTCGTGAGGCCGTCGAGCCTGCGCGCCACGACGGTGACCGCAGGAGAAATCCCGGCCCTGATCGACGAGATTCCCCTCCTCGCGGTGCTGGCTTCGAGAACGCCAGGCGAAACCCGCTTCCACGAGGTGGGAGAGCTTCGGGTGAAGGAAAGCGACCGGCTAGGTCTGCTCGCGGCCAATCTGCGGGCCGTCGGGGTCGAGGCCGCCGCGGAGGGCGATGTGCTCGCGGTGGTAGGCGGGGACGCGCCGCCCCGGGGCCGGGTGCGTACCGAAGGAGACCACCGGCTGGCGATGGCCTTCGCGGTACTGGGCACGGTGAAGGGAGCGAATATCCGGGTGGATAACATGGAATGTGCGGCGGTCAGCTATCCGGGATTTTCCGAAACACTGCGCAGTATCCGCCGGCGGGGCAGGGCCCGTTGACTGTTGACCGTTCACCGTTGACCGCTCACGGTTCACCGTTGACGCCGTTGGTCATTGCCATCGATGGCCCGTCGGCGAGCGGAAAATCCAGCACCGCCGGCGCGGTGGCTCGCGCCATCGGGGCAGTCCATCTCGATTCCGGGGCGCTGTACCGGGCGCTGACCGCGGTGGCCCAGGACCTCCCCGAGCGGACCGCCGATGCAGTAGTCCGGGTGGCGGAAGCGCGCGACCTGGAGCTCCGCGAGGTGGGCGGTGAGCTGGTGCCGTTCCTCGATGGCCGGGATGCCGAGCCCCTGCTGCGGACGCCCGAGGTCACCGGGCTGGTCTCCCAAGTGAGCGCGCTGTCCGGGGTGCGCGACTGGGTCAACGCCCGGATCCGCGCCGCGGCGCGGAGCGACCGGACCCTGGTGATCGACGGGCGGGACATCGGCACCGTGGTGTTCCCCCGGGCACCGGTCAAAATCTTCCTGACCGCGAGTCCGGAGGCCCGGGCTCGCCGCCGGCTGCTCCAGCGGGGCCAGGAACCCGACCCGGCCCGGGTGGAGCGGGAAGCGGCCCGGCTTACCGAGCGCGACCGGCTCGACAGCTCTCGCGCGGTCGCGCCGCTCAGCGCCGCATCCGATGCCGTGATCCTCGACACCACCAGCCTGGACTTCGACGAGCAGATCGGCCGGATCGTGCGGGTGGTGCGGGAGCGGATGAAGGGACGGTAGGTTGTTGGGACGGCAGGACGGGATGTGAAACAGAACGACCTGCCGTCCTTCCGTCCTACCGGCCTACCGTCTATCTTAGATGGCTCCCCTGGCGCACAAGGCGCCGGGGGAAAACCCCCAGCCCGGCGGCGCTCCCGGCCCCGGTCCGAAAGCGATCTCTCCGTCATGACCAACGCTTCCCCGCCAGAATCGTTCTCCACTCCCACCGGCCTCCGGGTCCGCGAAGACCTCATCGACGAGAGCTACTCGTCCGAGGACTACGAGAAGATGCTCTCGATGTACGAGGGCACCATGGCCTCGATCGCCGAAGGCGAGATCGTCAAGTCCAAGGTGCTCCGGGTCACCGACAACGCGGTGATCCTGGACGTCGGCTTCAAGTCCGAAGGCTCGGTCCCCCTGGACGAGTTCAAGGACATTCCCAAGGAAGGTGATGAAGTCGAGGTCTTCCTGGAGCACCTGGAGGACCAGGAGGGCGCGGTCGTCCTCTCGAAGAAGAAGGCCGACTTCATGCGGGTGTGGGAGAAGATCCGCATCGCCCACGAGAGCGATCAGCCGGTCGAAGGCACCCTGATGAAGAAGATCAAGGGCGGGGTGGTGGTGAACGTGATGGGAGTGGACGCGTTCCTCCCCGGGTCGCAGATCGCGCTGCGCCGGGTGCCCAATATCGACGAGCTGCTGGGGCAGAGCTACGAATTCAAGATCATCAAGCTCAACAAGCGGCGCCGCAACATCGTGGTGAGCCGCCGGGTGATCCTGGAGACCGAGCGGGCCAGCAAGCGCGAGCACCTGATGAAGGAGCTCGAGGTCGGCCAGGTCCGGAAGGGGATCGTCAAGAACATCACCGACTTCGGGGCGTTCATCGACCTGGGCGGGGTGGACGGCCTGCTCCACATTACCGACATGTCCTACGGCCGGGTGTCGCACCCGACCGAGCTGGTCCAGATCGGCAGCGAGGTCGAGGTCAAGGTGCTCGACATCGACTGGCAGCGGGAGCGGATCTCGCTCGGCATGAAGCAGCTCCAGAACTATCCCTGGAAGGATGTCGCCGAGAAGTATCCGGTGGGCACCCGGGTGCAGGGGAAGGTGGTCTCGATCACCAACTACGGAGCCTTCGTCGAGCTGGAGCCGGGCATCGAGGGTCTGGTGCACATCTCCGAGATGAGCTGGACCCGGAACGTCCGGCATCCCTCGAAGATCGTCTCCATCGGCGAGACCATCGAAGCGGTGGTGCTCAAGGTGGACGAGACCGAGGAGAAGATCTCCCTCGGCATGAAGCAGACCGAGCAGGATCCCTGGATGGTGCTGCCCAACAAGTACCCGGTCGGCACCCGGATCCAGGGCAAGGTCCGCAACCTCACCAGCTTCGGCGCCTTCGTCGAGCTGGAGCCGGGCATCGACGGCCTGATCCACATCTCCGACATGTCGTGGACCAAGCGGGTCCAGCACCCGTCCGAGGTGGTCAAGAAGGGCGACAGCGTCGACGTGGTGGTGCTCAACATCGACGGCGAGAACAAGCGGATCTCGCTCGGCCTCAAGCAGGCGGAAGAGGATCCCTGGCTCCGGATCGGGGAGAGCTACCCGGTCGGCACCAGCATGCGGGCCAAGGTGGTCCGCCTGATGGACAAGGGCGTGGTGGTGGACCTGGGCAACGATCTCGAGGGTTTCGTCCCGATGTCGCAGCTGGGCACCGAGACGGTGGTCGAGAATCCCGGCGACGTGGTCAAGGAAGGCCAGCCGCTCGAGGTGCAGGTCATCGAGGTCGATCCGATCCATCACCGGATCGTGGTCGCGGTGACCTCGTATCCCGACGAGCCGTTCGAGCCGCCGGCGCCTCGCGTGATCCCTCCCGACGACGACATCGTGGAGTAGGACGGTAGGTTGTTAGGACGGTAGGGCGGTAGGTGGGGGCAGGGCGGGATGGCGGCTGGGGGCATCGACTCCCGGCCGCCATGCTTTTTCCTACCGTCCATTACCGTCCAACAACCTACCGCCCTCCTTCCGTCCTACCGTCCAACCGTCCTCCCGTCCATAATTCGCCATGCCCTCCCCCCGCGACCTTCTCGCCGAATTACACCGCCGTCAGGGTGAGGCGGAGCAGGGTGGGGGGGCGGCCCGGATCGCCCAGCAGCACAAAAAGGGAAAACTCACCGCCCGGGAACGGCTCGATCTGCTGCTCGACGAGGGCAGCTTCGTGGAGCTGGACCGGTTCGTCACCCATCGCGCCACCGATTTCGGGCTGGCCGAGCAGCTGATTCCGGGCGACGGCGTGGTGACCGGCTACGGCCGGATCGAAGGGCGGCTCTGCTACGTCTATTCCCAGGATTTCACCGTCTTCGGCGGATCGCTCTCGGAAACCCACGCCCAGAAGATCTGCAAGGTGATGGACCTGGCGCTGCGCAACGGAGCGCCGGTCATCGGACTCTCCGATTCGGGCGGCGCACGGATCCAGGAGGGGGTCGCCTCGCTGGGTGGCTATGCCGACATCTTCCTCCGCAACACCCTGGCCTCCGGCGTGGTGCCCCAGATCTCCGCGGTGCTGGGTCCCTGCGCCGGCGGCGCGGTCTACAGTCCCGCGATCACCGATTTCGTGTTCATGGTCCGGGGGGTGAGCTACATGTTCGTCACCGGGCCCGGGGTGGTGAAGACGGTGACCCACGAGGAGGTGAGCTTCGAGGACCTGGGCGGCGCCGACGTGCACGGCGAGACCTCCGGGATCGCCCACGGGGTCTTTGCCTCCGAGCCCGAATGCCTGGCCGCGATCCGCGAGCTGACCGGCTTCCTCCCCGCCAACAACCTCGACCCGCCCCCGATGCGTCCCTCGGCCGATCCCGACGACCGCCGGGAGGAGTCGCTGCTGGGGGTCATTCCCGACGCCCCGACCACGCCGTACGACATGCACGAAGTGATTCGTGCGGTGATGGATCAGGGCGGCTTTCTCGAGATCCACGCCGGGTACGCCCAGAACATCATCGTCGGTTTTGCCCGGCTGGGGGGTCACCCCGTGGGGGTGATCGCCAATCAACCCGCGGTGCTCGCCGGAGTGCTCGACATCAACGCCTCGGTGAAGGCGGCCCGGTTCATCCGGTTCTGTGACGCCTTCAATATCCCGCTGGTGACCTTCGTGGACGTGCCCGGTTTTCTCCCCGGGACCACCCAGGAGCATGGCGGCATCATCCGCCACGGCGCCAAGCTGCTGTTCGCCTACTGCGAGGCGACGGTGCCCAAGCTCACCGTCATCACCCGCAAGGCCTACGGCGGCGCCTACGACGTCATGAGCTCGAAGCACATCCGGGGCGACCTCAACCTGGCCTGGCCCACCGCGGAGATCGCGGTCATGGGACCCAAGGGCGCCGCCGAAATCCTGTTCAAGGAGGAGGTGGCCGCGGCCGGGGATCCGGCGGCGCTGCTCCAGCAGCGGATCGACGAATACACCGAGACCTTCGCCAATCCCTACAAGGCGGCCGCCCGGGGATTCATCGACGACGTCATCGACCCCCGTGACACCCGGCCCCGGCTGATCGACGCGCTCCGGATGCTCGCGACCAAGCGGGATGCCAATCCGAGGAAGAAGCATGGGAACATTCCGCTGTGATCGGAGGCAAGGTGGCAAGGAGGCAAGGTTGCAGCATGATGCCTCCTTGCCTCTTTGCCTCCTTGCCTCCTAGCCTCTGACGCATGGCCATCCTCCGCCGAGTCCTCATCGCGATCCGAGCCGAAGGCGAGGAAGGCCACTCCTTATGAAACTCAATCGTGTACTCGTGGCCAACCGGGGCGAAATCGCGGTCCGGGTCATCCGCGCCTGCCGGGAGGAAGGGATCGAATCGGTGGCGGTGTATTCCGATGCCGACCGGAGCAGCCCCCACGTGCGCGCCGCCGATCTGGCCTGGCGCATCGGTCCGGCCCGGCCGGCCGACAGCTACCTCCGCATCAAGGCCATTCTCGAAGCGGCCGTGGCGTCGAAGGCCGACGCGATTCACCCGGGTTATGGATTCCTCTCCGAGCGGGCCGAATTCGCCGAGGCGGTGGAGCACGCCGGCCTGGTGTTCATCGGTCCATCCTCCGCCGCCATCCGCGCCATGGGAGACAAGACCGCGGCGCGGCAGCGGATGCGCGCGGCCGGGGTCCCCGTGGTGCCGGGCGGGACCGAGCCGGTGACCGACGTGCCGGGCGCCCAAGTGCTGGCCCGCGCCCTGGGCTACCCGGTGATGGTCAAGGCATCGGCCGGCGGGGGCGGCCGGGGGATGCGGGTGGTCGCGGGACCCGACGGGCTGGGACCGGCGCTGACCTCCGCTGCCGCCGAGGCGGAGAAGGCGTTCGGCGATCGGCGGGTGTATCTGGAGAAGTTCATCGAGCGGCCCCGCCACATCGAGATCCAGGTGCTGGCCGACTTCGCCAAGACGGTGCACCTGGGTGAGCGGGAGTGTTCAATTCAACGCCGGCACCAGAAGCTGCTGGAGGAAGCGCCTTCGAGTGCGGTCTCCCCCCAGCTTCGCCGCGATATCGGGAGCGCGGCCATCGCCGCGGCGGCCGCGGTGGGCTACCGCGGCGCCGGCACCTGCGAGTTCCTGCTGGCCGCCGACGGCTCCTTCTACTTCCTCGAGATGAACACCCGGATCCAGGTGGAGCATCCGGTGACCGAGTTCGCCTACGGCGTGGACCTGGTCCGGGAACAGCTCCGGATCGCCGCGGGCAAAGGCATGACGGTCTCGGAATGGCCGATGGCGCCCCGGGGGCACTCCATCGAATGCCGGATCATCAGCGAAGATCCCGCCAACGGGTTTCTGCCTTCGACCGGAACCATCCGTCATCTCCGGACCCCGTCGGGACCGGAAGTCCGCTGGGACGGCGGGGTCGAGGCCGGAGACGAGGTCACCCGTCACTATGACTCGCTGCTCGGCAAGCTGGTGGTGCACGCCGAAGACCGGTCGGCCGCGATCCGCCGGATGCGGCGGGCGCTGAGTGAGCTGGTGGTGGTCGGTGTGGCCACCAACCAGGCCTTCCATCAGCGGCTGCTGGCCGATCCTGCCTTTCAGCGCGGCGAGGTCGACATCCAGTTCCTGGAGCGGCGGACCGATCTGCTCACCGGGGCGGACGACCCGGCCCGCAACCTGCGCCTCGCAGTGGCCGCCGCGCTGGCGGAAGAAGACCGCCGCCAGCGCCGCAAGCCGGCGGTTTCCGGGGCGGGGGAGAACGGCGGCGAGTGGAGCCGCGCCGGTCGCCTCGAAGGCCTCCGGTGAGCGAAGCGGTCCGGATCCGGGGAATCGCGGCCGGTGGCGACGGAGTCGGAACGCTGATCGACGGGCGCACCGTCTTTGTCCCCCGCACCGCGACCGGCGATTTGGCCGAGCTCACCGGGATCACGCTGGCCCGCCGGTTCGCCCGGGCCCGCCTGGCCCGCCTGGTCGAGGCGTCGTCCGATCGGGTCACGCCGCCCTGTCCCCATTACCTGCGCGACGACTGCGGCGGCTGTCAGCTCCAGCACCTGCACGCCGATGCCCAGCGCGCGGCGCGGCGCCGCCTGGTGGCCGACGCGCTGCAGCGGATCGGCCGGCTTGAGGCCGCGGAGCCCCCTCTCGAGCCCAGCGACCGGGAATGGGAGTATCGGGCCAAGATCTCCCTCACCGCCCGGGGTGCGGCGATCGGATACCACAAGGTCGGTCGCCCCGATCTGGTGTTCGAGCTGCGGCGTTGTCCGATTGCGCGTCCGGAGCTCAATCAGATCTGGACCGCGCTCCGAGCCCGGCGGGATCTGCTCCCCCGCAACACGGTGAAAGTCGTGCTGCGGGTGGACCGGGAGGGGGGACGGCACGTGATCGTCCGGGTCAAGGGCGCCCAGGTCTGGACCTCTGCCCGGGACACCGGAGAGCATCTCGAGCGGGCAGGAATACCGGCGGTGCTCTGGTGGCAGCCGGAAGGCGGAGCGCCCCGCACCGTGTTCGGCGCCCGCGAAGCCTTTCCCGCCATGGTGTTCGAGCAGGTGCACCCGGGCATGGGCGACCGGGTCCGCGAGTACGCGGTGGCCTCGCTCGGACCGGTAGCCGGTGAGCACGTCTGGGACCTCTACGCCGGCATTGGAGAAACCACCCGCGCTCTCGCCGCCGCCGGCGCGAGCGTGGAGAGCGTCGAGTCGGATCGGCGCGCGGTCGCGCTGGCCGAGGCCCGGGGACCGCGCGAGCAGGTGACCCGTCATGCCGGTCTGGTGGAGGATGTGCTCCCGGTCCTCCGCCCCGCCGCCGCGGTGATCGTGAATCCCCCCCGCACCGGCCTTGGGGACGAGGTGACCAGCCGTCTGGCCGCCCAGCCGTCCAGCCGCCTGATCTACGTCTCCTGTGATCCCGCGACGCTGGGCCGGGACATCGCCCGCCTGGGAAGCGCCTACCGGGTGCGGGACCTTCGCTCCTTCGATCTCTTTCCCCAGACCGCTCACGTCGAAACCGTGGTCCGGCTGGAGCGCGCATGAAATACCGGGTGACGGTGGGCGAAGCGGCCTTCGAGATCGAGGTGAACGGCACCGCCGTCACGGTGGACGGGGTCCCCCACACGGCGGAGCTGCGCGAGGTGGACAGCACCCTGCTCAAGCTCCTGGTCCTGGATCACGCCACCTGGGTCCTCCCCATGGAGCCGGCCGGCGGGTCGGTCTGGGAAGTGTCCGACTCTGGCGAACGATTCACGGTCGAGGTGCTGGACGAGCGCGCGGCCCACATCCGGAGCCTGGTGGGGGAGGGGTCGCTGGCCCACGCGCCCGCCGTGCTGAAGGCCCCGATGCCGGGCCTGGTGGTGAAGGTGCATGTGCAGCCCGGTCAGGAAGTGCCGGCCGGCGCCAGCCTGGTGGCCCTCGAGGCGATGAAGATGGAAAACGAGCTCAAGGCCAAAGGTCCCGGGGTCGTGGAGACGATCCGGGTCACCGCCGGGCAGGTAGTGGAGAAAGGCGAGGTGCTCCTGACCTTCACGCGGTAAGCCGGCCGCACCACCTGGGACGAGAGCGCTCCACCACCCCTCCGGTCTTGACCTAACCCATTGGAATCGGTTATCTTGCGAAGCTTTATCGGAACTTTTAAGCGCTCTAAGCAGACAGGATCATGAAGACGTACACCGCAACGCCGGACCAGATCCGGCACGATTGGCACGTGGTCGATGCCACCGGGGTCCCCCTCGGCCGGCTCGCCAGTGCGGTTGCCCAGCTCATTCGGGGCAAGCACAAGCCCACGTTCACCCCCCACATGGATGGGGGAGATTTCGTGGTGATTCTGAATGCCGCCAAGGTCAAGCTGACCGGGAAGAAGCTCGACCAGAAGAAGTATTTCTCCCACTCCGGCTACATGGGGCACGAGAGCTTCACCCCGGTGCGGAATCTTCTGGAGACCGATCCCGAGCAGGTCATCGAGAAGGCGGTCTTCGGCATGCTGCCGAAGAATTCACTGTCGAAGCAGCGGCTCCGGCTCAAGCTCAAGGTCTACGCCGGAAGCGAGCATCCGCACGCCGCGCAGCAGCCCAAGCCCTATGCCGTGAAGGTGAGTGCATGAGCGACGATCAGTTCCGGTGGCACGCAGTGGGGCGGCGCAAGACCAGCGTCGCGCGGGTGTACCTGACTCCCGGCACCGGCAAGTGGGAAATCAACGGACGCAACCTGGGTGACTACTTCCCCCGCCCCTCGCTGGTCCAGCACATCCAGCAGCCCTTCACCGCCACCGACACCCTGGGCGCCTTCGACGTGAAGGCCCACGTGGACGGCGGCGGAATGTCGGGCCAGGCCGGCGCGATGCGGATGGCGATCGCCCGGACCCTGGTGCTGGCCGACGCGCTGCACCGGCCCAAGTTGCGCACCGGGGGCCTGCTGACCCGGGATTCCCGCGCGGTGGAGCGGAAGAAGCCGGGCCGTCCCGGAGCGCGGAAGCGGTTCCAGTTTAGTAAGAGATAGTCGTTGGCTATCCGCTATCCGCTATCCGCTATCCGTCGAGCTATCGGCGAATAGCCTGACCGATAGCCGATAGCTGAGAGCCGATAGCACTTAACAGAGCATCTAACCCGGAAGGATCACCGCTGTCGCATGGCACAACCCCAGGTGCAGGACCTCCTCGAGGCGGGCGTTCATTTCGGGCATCAGACCCGGCGCTGGAACCCCAAGATGCGCCGGTTCATTTTCGCCGAGCGCTCCGGGATCTACATCATCGACCTCCAGAAGACGCTGGGGCAGATCCACAAGGCGCAGGAGCTGTTGCGCGCGGTGGTGCTCAAGGGCGACAACGTCCTCTTCGTCTGCACCAAGAAGCAGCTCAAGGCGCTGGTTCAGGGCGACGCGCAGTCGGCCAACTGCCAGTACGTCACCGAGCGCTGGCTGGGTGGGACGCTGACCAACTTCGCGACCATCAAGAAGCAGATCCGCCGGCTGCGGGAGCTGGAGCAGGGCAGCACCGAGGGGGATTTCGACAACTACACCAAGAAGGAAAAGCTCCTGTTCGAGCGGGAGCGGGTGAAGCTGTCCCGCAACCTCGAGGGCCTGAAGACCATGAGCCGGCTGCCCGGGGCGCTGTTCATCGTGGACGCCAAGAAGGAAAAGATCGCGATCCAGGAAGCCAACAAGCTGGGGATCCCGGTGGTGGCGATCGTGGACACCAACGCCGATCCCGACGTGATCACGGTGCCGATTCCGGGCAACGACGACGCGATCCGATCGGTCTCGCTGATCACCAAGGCCCTGTGCGACGTGATCGTGGAGTCGCGCTCCCAGGTGCCGGTGCGCGAATCGGCCGATCACGACGACGCCGAGACCTACAGCACCGACGGCGGCAGCGAGGGCGATCCCGAGGCGGAGCGGCGGCGCCGGCGGACCGGGGCCCGGAAGCGGCGTCCCAAGCCCGAAGCGATTGCGGCGCGACTCAAGCACGAGGGCGGGGCCGCCGAGCCGGCGCCCAGCGGGGCGGGCGAAGCGGGCGCCTGAGTGGAGCGGGACTCCCGGGTTTGCGCCGCCGCGCCGTGGCCCCAGGGTCCGCGCGGCGGTGTTGTAAGTACCGCTATCAGCTATCGGCTATCCGCTATCAGACAAGCTGATAGCCTGACCGATAGCCGATAGCAGATAGCCGATAGCAGCGCGCACCAAGCACCTACAAGGAAACCATGGACATGACTACCAAGGCCGTCTCGTCGAAGGATATCTCCGAGCTCCGCGCCCGCACCGGCGCCGGCATGATGGATTGCAAGGCCGCGCTCGAGGAGGCCGGCGGCGACATGGACCGGGCGGTGGATATTCTCCGCAAGAAGGGCCAGGCCAAGGCCGAGAAGCGGGCCGGCCGGTCGGCATCCCAGGGCCTGGTGGTGATTGCCTCCGGGGCCGAGGGCGCCGATGTCACCATGCTCGAGCTCAACTGCGAAACCGACTTCGTGGCCCGGACCGACGAGTTCATCGCCCTGGCCCGCGACCTCGCCATGCTGGCACGCCAGGAGGCACCGGTCGGGAACCACGGGGGCAGCGTGCTCGACGGGCTGGCCTTCCGGGGGCTCACCGTGGCCGAGGTGGTGAAGCAGGTGTCCGGAAAGACCGGCGAGGCGATGGCAGTCAAGCGGGTCGCCCGGTTTCAGCAGAGCGCCGGCACGGTCCAGAGCTACCTCCACCACAACGGGCAGGTCGGCGTGCTGATCGACGTGGCCGGGCCCGAGGGTGAGGCGCTGGTCGCGCTGGCCCGGGATCTGGCGCTGCACGCCGCGTCGGCCGACCCGGTGGGCGTGAGCGAAGCCGACATCCCCACCGAGCAGGTGGAGCGGGAGCGGCGGATTGCCGAGGAGCAGGTGGCCGCGGAAGGGAAGCCGGAGAACATCCGGGCCAAGATCGTGGAGGGCAAGATCCGCAAATTCATCGCGGAACGCACCCTCATGAGCCAGCCGTTCGTCAAGGACGAGACCCGGAAGATCACCGACCTGGTCGCCCAGGTGGCCAAGGATCTCGGCGGGCCGGTCACCGTGCGACGGTTTGCCCGCTTCAAAGTGGGCGAGGCCTGAGGTGGCGCTGGCCTACCGGCGGGCGCTGCTCAAGATTTCGGGCGAAGCGCTCGCCGGCACCCGGGGGGCCGGCGTGGATTACGCCGTGGTCGAGTCGCTGGCGGCGCAGATCAAGGACGTGTTCGCGGACGGCGGGCTCCAGCTCGGGCTGGTGGTGGGGGGCGGCAACATCGTCCGCGGCACCGCCGCCAGCTCCGAAGGCGTGGACCGGGTCTCGGCCGACTACATGGGCATGCTGGCCACCGTGATCAACGCGCTGGCCCTCCAGGACGTGCTGGAGCGGCACGGGGTCCAGACCCGGGTGCTGACCGCGATCCGGATGGAATCGCTGGCCGAGCCCTACATCCGGCGCCGCGCGGTGCGGCACCTGGAAAAGGGCCGGCTGGTGATCTTCGCGGGCGGCACCGGGAATCCGTTCTTCTCCACCGATACCGCCGCGGTGCTCCGGGCCCTCGAGATCGAGGCCGAAGTGATCCTCAAGGCGACCGGAGTGGACGGGATATACACCGGCGATCCGAAGAAGGATCCCGGGGCGAAGTTCATTCCGGAGCTGTCGTTTCAGGATGCCATCGTCAACGGGTATGCCGTGATGGATGCAAACGCCTTCGGGCTCTGCAAGGAAAACGGCCTGCCCATCGTGGTCTTCAACATCAATCAGCCGGGCGCCATCGGGCGCGTGCTCGCGGGTGACCGGGTGGGGACGATCGTCCGATGAGCGCTGCCGCATCGATACCCGAGCTGGTCAAGCAGGCCCGCGAGCACATGCACAAGGCGGTGGACAGCACCAAGCGGGAGCTCTCCGGCCTGCGCAGCAACAAGGCTTCCACCGCGCTGCTCGACACTATCCGGGTGGAGGCCTACGGCAGCCACGTGCCGCTCAACCAGGTCGGCATGGTGGCCGCGCCGGAAGCCCGTCTGCTCACCATCCAGCCCTTCGACAAGGGGCTCACCCAGGCGATCGAGAAAGCCATCCGCGATTCCGACCTGGGGCTCAATCCGGCCTCGCAGGGGAACGTCATCCGGATTCCGATCCCGGCACTCTCCGAAGAGCGGCGCCGGGAGCTGGTGAAGGTGGTGCACAAGCTGGCCGAAGAAGGCCGGGTGGCCATCCGGCACGGGCGGACCGACGCGCTGCACAAGATCAAGAAGGTGGAGCATATCTCCGAGGACGAGAAGACCCGGGCGGAGAAGGAAATCCAGAAGATCCACGACGAGCACATCAAGCAGATCGACGGGGTGATTCACACCAAGGAAGCGGAGATCATGGAGGTGTGACCGCGCCCGCCGAGGAGCTCCTGGGCAGCATCCGCGTGCACGGGAGCGTCCCCGCGCACATCGCCGTCATCATGGATGGGAACGGCCGCTGGGCCGCGCGGCGGGATCTCCCCCGCAGCGCGGGGCATCAGGCCGGGATGACCGCGGTACGGGAGTGCGTGGAGGGGTGCGTCGAGGCGGGGGTGGATGTACTCACCCTGTTCGCCTTCAGCCAGGAAAACTGGCAGCGCCCTCCGGAAGAGATCGAAGCGCTGATGACCCTGCTCCAGGAATACGTGGTGACCGAGGCCACCGAGCTCCGGGAACGGGGCGCCCGGGTCCGCATGCTGGGCGAGCTCGACCGGCTGACCCCCGCGGCCCGCGCCGCGGTGGACCGGATCGAATCGGAAACCGCCTCCGGCACCGCCCTCGCCCTCAACATCTGCCTGTCCTACGGATCCCGGGCCGAAATTGCCCGGGCCGCCCGGCTGCTGGCCGCCGAGGTCCAGGCGGGACGGCTGGCCCCGGAGCAGGTCGACGAAGCCGCGCTGGCGGCCCGCCTCTACACCGCGGCGTGGCCCGACCCCGATCTGCTGATTCGCACCTCGGGCGAGCACCGGCTCTCGAACTTTCTGCTCTGGCAGGTCGCCTACAGCGAGTTCCACGTGACCCCGGTGCTCTGGCCCGACTTCACCCGGGTCCACCTGTTCGAGGCCATTCTCGATTTCCAGCGCCGGGACCGCCGGTTCGGGCGCGTCCCGGCGCGCCGGTGAGCAATCTCCTAACCCGCATCGCCGTCGCCCTGGTCGCGATCCCGGTCGCGCTCGGTCTGGTCTGGTACGGCGGCCTTCCCCTCGCCCTGCTGGTGATGCTCGCGGCGGTGCTGGGGACCCGGGAGCTCTTCGGCCTGGCCGAGGCCACCGGGGTGCGGCCGCTCCGGGGGCTGGGGATGACCCTGGCGGCGCTGGCGCCGTGCACCACCTGGCTCCTGGCGGGGGAGCGCCAGATCCTCAATCTCGAGTTCCTGCCGCTCTTTCTGCTCGTCCAATGGCCCCTGGCCGGGTCGCTGATGCTGGTCGTGGTGCTGGCGGCGGTGCTGGCCCGGCGCGGGCCGGCCGAGCGGCCCCTCTCGGTCGCGGCGGTCACCCTGCTGGGCCCGCTCTACTGCGGGGTGTTGCCCTCGGCGCTGC
>Ga0209486_10000144_pt1 | contig 33435 bp, 24 predicted proteins | sample NCCompost_FD_187518 | JGI IMG/M metagenome (GOLD analysis project Ga0209486, IMG submission 187518) | Agricultural soil microbial communities from Utah to study Nitrogen management - NC Compost (SPAdes) (version 2) | ecosystem: Environmental > Terrestrial > Soil > Agricultural land | place...
ACCCGCCGAGCGGCCCCGACTGCGCGAGCGGAATGTAGTGACTCATCAGAACCTCGTCACGCAGGTTGGCGAACCGGGAATCGCGAACGACGCCGACGACTTCGATCTCGAAGCCGGTCTCGCTCTGGCGGCCGAACCGGCGCCCGATCGGGTTCTCGCCCTTCCAGAAGCGGTTTGCCATCGCCTCGTTGACGATGGCGACCCGCTGGCCTCCATCGACATCGGTGTCCGTGAAGTCGCGGCCCTGCAGGAGGGGCACACCGAGCGTCGCGAAGTAGCCGGGACCGACGTTGTTGATCATCGAATTCATGTCCTCCCCGGTGGCAGGGTCGTAACCCTGCACTCTCACCGTCTGGAAGCCGAACCCGTTCGTCATCGCCGGGACCGTCGCCATCGACGCCGCGGTCACACCGGCGATCCCGGTCAGTTCCTGTTGCAGCCGGCTGGCCAGCACGACCGCCTCCGGCCCGACGTAGCTGTTGAGCGCCGCGTCGACGCGCAGCTGCAGCAGATGGTCGGGTACGAACCCCGGGTTGATGGAGCGGAGGTTGTAGAGGCTGCGGGCAAACAGACCGGCGCCGGCGACCAGGAGCAGCGACAGCGCCACCTGCCCGACGACCAGGACACGGAGGAGCCGCGCCTGCTTCCCGTCACCGAGTACGCGGCCGATGCCCGGTCGCAGCGCCGCGGCCCTGGGCCGAGTGGCGCGCAGCGCCGGCCCGAGACCGAAGCCGATGGCGGTGACGACTGCCAACGCAATCGCGAACCCGACCACGCGGAGGTCCAGGGACGCCGACAGCGGTGAGCTTCCGGCCTCATCCGGCAACATGCCGATCAGGAGCCGCGTCGCCGACGACGCGACCAGGAGCCCCGCGAGCGTCCCGGCGCCGGCGAGTACGAGGCTTTCGGTCAGCCGCTGCCGCACGAGCCGGAAGCGCCCGGCGCCCAGCGCCAGGCGGACGGCCACCTCCTGCTGCTGGCTGGACGCCCGTGCCATCAACAGGTTGGCGACGTTGACGCACGCAATCAACAACACCACGGCCACCATGGCCATCAAAGCGATCAGCGGTGACGAGAAGTCGGTGCGGAGCTGCGAGCGTCCCTTCGCAGCGGGCAGCACGTCCAGTGGCTTGCCGAGGAACTTGGCGCGTCCCTCCGGCGAAAACCTCGACCGCACGGTCTTGAAGTCCTCCCGCAGCAGAGCCCGATAGGTGGGGTCGAGCACGGCCGTGACCCGTTCGGGCGTCACGCCGGGCCGCAGCCGGCCCACGAGATGGAGCCAGCGGGTTCGCCAGTCGTCCAGGCCTTTCCAGGTCGGCGTCAGCGCCGCGTCCATCATCAGCGGCGCAAAGAGATCCGCCGGCCGCCCGAGATCGAAGCCGCCGAATGCCGGCGCGGCTACGCCGACGATCGTCATCGGCTGCCCGTTGACGCGGACGGCGCGGCCCACCACGGCGTGATCGGCGCCAAAGCGGCGTTCCCAGTAGGCGTGGCTCAGCACGACGACCGGATGTCCGTCGGGAATGCGATCGTCGTCGGGACCGAGGATGCGGCCGAGCACCGGACCAATGCCGAGCGTCCTGAAGTAGTCGCCGCTGACGGCCTCGACCACCACGCGCTCCGAGTCGCCGTCTGCGCTGACCGCGGCGACCGTCCCGAAACGGGCGAACATGCCGCTCAACGCCGGCGACGCTGCCGAGTAGAGCCCCCGGAACACCGGTTCCGAGAACACCTGGCGGCCCCGGGTGGCACCTTGATACCAGCCGGGGCTGTCCAGCATCACGAGCTCGTCTGGCCGCTGCACCGGAAGGGCGCGCAGGAGCAACTGGTCGGTCAGCGAAAAGATCGCGGCATTCGCCCCGATGCCCAGCGCCAGCGTGATGATTGCCGCGGCCGAGAAACCCGGATTCCGCCTGAGCGATCGCAGGGCGAGGGCGACGTCCTGGCGAAAATCCTCGAGCCACATCAGCCGGCGCGATTCGAAGAACCGCTCACGCGCCCCGGTCACGTTGCCGAACCGCTTGCGCGCCAGCGTGCGCGCTGCCTCCGGTGCCACACCCTCGGTAATCAGGCGATCGGTCTCGAGCGCGATGTGCGCCTCGATCTCGCGCGCGAAGTCGTCGTCGCCGCGCGTCATCTCACGCCTCCTCGGGACCCAGGATGGTGCCGATGATTGCCGACAGGCGGCGCCACTGCCGCGTCTGGGCGGTCAGCTGCTTGCGGCCGTCCTTCGTCAGCGAGTAGAAGCGGGCCCGGCGGTTGTTGTCGGACAGCCCCCACTCGGCGTCGATCCAGCCGCGCTCCTCGAGCCGCTGCAACGCGGGGTAGAGCGAGCCGTGGTCCACGAGCAGCGTCGCCTCCGACTGCGTTTCGATCGCGCGGGCAATGCCTTGACCGTGCTGCGGACCGAACACCAGGGTCCTGAGGATGAGCAGGTCGAGCGTCCCCTGCAGCAGGGCGATACGCTCGCGCTCCTCGCGCTTCGCGGCTCTTTGGGTAGCCATTCGACCCGAGCCTACCGCCTCCTTGGGTAGGACGTCAACCCAAGCGGCAACGGTCAAGTGGCAAGGGCGCGCGGTGGCCCATGGCCGGGCCGGCTGAAGCCGGCCCCCACACTGCAGGCGGACCTGAAGGTCCGCCTCTACGAGAGCGGCGCCGGTAGTTTCGAGGCGCCCATCAGGTGCTCGTCGATCGCCTTGGCGGCGCTGCGCCCCTCGGCAATCGCCCACACGATGAGCGACTGGCCGCGCTGCATGTCGCCGGCGGTGAAGACGCCGGAGACGTTCGTCATCCACTTGCCGTCGCGCGCGACGTTGCCGCGCGCGGTCAGATCGACGCCGAGGTCGTTCAGCAGCGCGCCCTTCTCCGGACCCACGAAGCCCATCGCCAGCAGCACCAGGTCCGCCTTCAGCTCGAACTCGCTGCCGGCCACCGGCTCGAACACCGTGCGCCCGTCCTTCTGCACCGCCTCGACCTTGACGGCGTGCAGCGTCTGCACGCGCCCATCCGGCGTGCCCGAGAAGCGCTGCGTGGACACCGCATACACGCGCTCGCCACCCTCTTCGTGCGCGGACGATACGCGGAAGACGACCGGCCACTCCGGCCACGGGTTGCTGGCCGTGCGCTCTTTCGGCGGCACCGGCAGCAGCTCGAGCTGGTGCACCGACTTCGCCTTCTGGCGATGCGCGGTGCCCAGGCAGTCGGCGCCCGTGTCGCCGCCGCCGATGATGATCACGTGCTTCCCTTCGGCCGAGATGAATTCGGCGTCGGGAATCGCGTCACCCTCGTTGCGGCGGTTCTGGAGCGTCAAGTACTCCATCGCGAAGTGGATGCCCGTGAGCTCGCGTCCAGGCACCGGCAGATCGCGCGGCTTCTCGGCGCCGCCCGCCAGCAGCACCGCGTCGTAGTCGCGCTTCAGGCGGTCGGCGGTGAGATCGACGCCCACGTTCACGCCCGGGCGGAACACCACGCCCTCCGCCTCCATCACCTTGAGGCGGCGATCGAGGAAGCGCTTCTCCATCTTGAACTCGGGAATGCCGTAGCGCAGCAGGCCGCCGATGCGGTCCGACTTCTCGAACACGGTCACCGAGTGGCCGGCGCGGTTCAACTGATCGGCGGCGGCCAGCCCCGCCGGCCCCGAGCCGACGATGGCCACCTTCTTCCACGTGCGCCCCTCGGGCGGCTGCGGCACCACCCAGCCCTCGTCCCAGGCGCGGTCGATGATCGTCGCCTCGATCGACTTGATCGTGACGGGGTCCTCGTTGATGCCGAGGACGCACGAGCCTTCGCACGGCGCCGGACAGAGCTTGCCGGTGAACTCCGGAAAGTTGTTGGTCGTGTGCAGCCGGTCGATCGCCGCCTTCCAGCGGTCGTGATAGACGAGGTCGTTCCAGTCCGGAATCAGGTTGCCCAGGGGGCAGCCTTGATGACAGAACGGGATGCCGCAGTCCATGCAGCGCGCACCCTGCCCCGCCAGATCCGGGGTGGGATACGGCAGATACACCTCGCGCCAGTCCTGGACGCGCTCGGCGACCGGCCGGGTGGGGTGCTTCTTCCGTCTGATCTCGATGAATCCGGTCGGCTTACCCATGCGCCGGACTCACAGCTGCAGCCCCGACCGCCCTCTGCTTGCTGACCGGGTCTGACGACCCAGCCGCCACCACGGGATCCGACACATGAGCGGCCTCCGCCGCCTCCTTCTTCGCCTGCTCCGCCAGCGCGCGCTTGTACTCGCGCGGCATCACCTTCACCAGCCGGGCCTGCAGCGAGGCCCAGTCCTTGAGCAGGTTCTGGGCGTAGGCGCTGCCGGTCGCCGCCGCGTGCCGCATGATGAGCGTCTGCACGAAGTCGATCTCCCCGGCGTCCACCAGCGCTTCCTGATCGACCATCTGCGGGTTGCACCGCCTCCTGAATTTTCCGTCGACGTCGAACACATAGGCGACGCCGCCGCTCATGCCCGCCGCGAAGTTCCGCCCGGTGGTGCCGAGCACGATCACGCGGCCGCCGGTCATGTACTCGCAGCCGTGGTCGCCAACGCCTTCCACCACCACGTTGGCGCCGCTGTTGCGGACGCAGAACCGCTCGCCGGCCACGCCGCGGACGAACGCCTCGCCGCTGGTGGCGCCGTACAACCCCACGTTGCCGATGATGATGTTCTCCTCGGACTTGAACGGCGACTCCGGCGGCGGATACACCACAAGCTGACCGCCCGACAGCCCCTTGCCGAAGCCGTCGTTGGCGTCGCCCACCAGCACCATCGTCATGCCCCGCGGCACGAACGCGCCGAAGCTCTGGCCGGCCGAGCCCATGAACGTCAGCCGGATGGTGTCGGCCGGGAGCCCGGCGCCGCCAAAGCGCCGCGTCACCTCGGCGCCGAGCATCGTGCCCACGGTGCGATCCGAGTTCTGGATCGGGGAGGTGAATTCCACCGGCGTGCGCGAGTCGAGCGCCTTGCGGCACTTCACGATGAGCGAGTTGTCGAGCGACCCGGCCAGGCCGTGATCCTGCGCCGTCACGCAGCGGCGCGCCACCGACGGCGGCAGGTCCGGCTGGTGCAGCAGCGGCGACAGCTCGAGCCCCTTCGCCTTCCAGTGATCCACCGCCTGCTCGACGTCGAGGCAGTCGGCGCGGCCGATCATCTCGTCGAGCGTGCGGAAGCCGAGGTACGCCATGTGTTCGCGCACCTCCTCGGCGACGAAGCGGAAGAAGTTCTCCACGAACTCCGGCTTGCCGGTGAACTTCTTGCGCAGCTCGGGATCCTGCGTCGCAATCCCCACCGGGCAGGTGTTGAGATGGCAGACGCGCATCATGATGCAGCCCACCACGACGAGCGGCGCGGTGGCGAAGCCGAACTCCTCGGCGCCGAGCAGCGCGCCGATCACCACGTCGCGGCCGGTCTTCATCTGGCCGTCCACCTGCACGACGATGCGGTCGCGCAGCTTGTTCAGCACCAGCACCTGCTGCGTCTCGGCCAGGCCGAGCTCCCACGGCAAGCCGGCGTGCTTCAGGCTCGTGAGCGGTGACGCGCCGGTGCCGCCGTCATGGCCGGAGATGAGCACCACGTCGGAATGCGCCTTGGCCACGCCCGCCGCCACGGTCCCGACGCCGCCCTCGGCCACGAGCTTCACCGAGATGCGGGCGTACTTGTTCGAGTTCTTCAGATCGAAGATGAGCTGCGCCAGATCCTCGATGGAATAGATGTCGTGGTGCGGCGGCGGCGAGATGAGGCCGACGCCGGGCGTCGAGTGCCGCGTCTTCGCAATCCACGGGTACACCTTGTGGCCGGGCAGCTGGCCGCCCTCGCCCGGCTTGGCACCCTGCGCCATCTTGATCTGCAGCTCGTCGGAGTTGACGAGGTACTCGCTCGTCACGCCGAAGCGGCCCGATGCCACCTGCTTGATGGCGCTGCGCTTCGAGTCGCCGTTGGCCATCGGCAGGAAGCGCTCGGCGTCCTCGCCCCCCTCGCCGGTGTTCGACTTGCCGCCCAGCCGGTTCATGGCGATGGCCAGTGTTTCGTGCGCTTCGCCGCTGATCGAGCCGTACGACATCGCGCCCGTCGCGAAGCGCTTGACGATCTTCTCCACGGACTCCACTTCGTCGAGTGGCACCGGCGCGGAATGCGGCTTGAAGCGGAACAGCCCGCGCAGCGTGGCGCGATGCGCGTTCTGCTTGTCGACGGCCTGGCTGTACTCCTTGAAAATCTTGTACTGGCCGGTGCGCGTGGCGTGCTGCAGCTTGTACACCGTCTCCGGGTTGAAGAGGTGGTACTCGCCGTCGCGGCGCCACTGGTATTCGCCGCCGGGCTCGAGCTCTTGCGTCTGCGCCGGCCTGGGGCCGAACGCGCGATCGTGCCGCCGCCGCACTTCCTCCGAAATCACGTCGATGCCGACGCCGCTGACGCGCGACGTCGTGTGCGTGAAGTACTTGTCGATGAACGCCTGGTTGAGGCCGATCGCCTCGAAGACCTGCGCGCCGCAATAGCTCTGCAGCGCCGAGATCCCCATCTTCGACATCACCTTCAACACGCCCTTGTTGAGCGCCTTGATGTAGTTCTCGATCGCCTTGTCACGCTCGATGCCGGTGAGCGCGTCGTGAGCGATCATGTCGTCGATGGTCTCGAACGCCACGTAGGGGTTCACCACGCCGGCGCCGTAGCCGAGGAGCAGCGAGACGTGGTGCACTTCGCGGGCATCACCCGACTCGACGACGAGCGCGCAGCGCGTGCGCGTGCCCTCGCGCACCAGGTGATGGTGCACGCCGGCCGTCGCGAGCAGGCTGGGAATCGGCGCCAGATCGTGGCTGACGCCGCGGTCCGACAGGATCAGGATGTCGTAGCCGCTGGCCACCGCCTCGCTGGCGCGGCGGCACAGGTCGTCCATCGCCTTGGCCAGCCCCTCGCCGTTGGTGGACGGGTCGAACAGCATCGACAGCGTCGTCGAGCGGAACGGCACGTCGGGCGGCAAGTTGCGCAGCTTCGCCACGTGCTCGTTGTGGATGATCGGGTACTTGATGTGGATCTGCCGGCACGACTCGCGTTCCGGCTTGAGCAGGTTGCGCTCCGGTCCGATCGTCGAGCCCATCGACGTCACCAGCTCCTCGCGGATGGCGTCGAGCGGCGGGTTGGTCACCTGCGCGAAGAGCTGCTTGAAGTACTCGTAGAGCAGGCGCGGCTTCTCCGACAGGACGGCGAGCGCCGCGTCGGTGCCCATCGAGCCGATCGGCTCCTCGCCGGTCATCGCCATCGGGCCGATCAGCAGCCGCAGATCTTCCTGCGTGTAGCCGAACGTCTGCTGCCGGTCGAACACGGTTTCGTGCTCGGGCCGCTCGGCGGGCGCCGGCGGCAGATCGTTGATGTCGTAGAGCTGTGAATCGATCCACTCGCGGTAGGGGTGCTCGGCCGCGAGCTGCGACTTGATCTCCTCGTCGTCCACGATGCGGCCCTGCACCGTGTCCACCAGGAAGATCCTGCCCGGGTGCAGACGCTCCTTCACCAGCACGTCGCCCGGCGGGATGTCGAGCACGCCCACCTCGGACGCCATGATCACGAGGTCGTCCCGGGTGACGTAGTAGCGCGACGGGCGCAGGCCGTTGCGGTCGAGCACCGCGCCAATCACCCTGCCGTCGGTGAAGGCAATCGAGGCCGGGCCGTCCCACGGCTCCATCAGCGAGGAGTGGTACTCGTAGAACGCCTTGCGGTCCGCGGCCATCTCGTCGTGACCGCTCCACGGCTCGGGAATCATCATCAGGATGGCGTGCGGCAGCGAGCGCCCCGCCATCACCAGCATCTCGAGCACGTTGTCGAAGGTGGCCGTATCGCTGCCACCCTCGCGAATGACCGGCAGCACCTTCTTGAGGTCGTCGCCGAGCAGATCGCTCTGGAGCAGGCCTTCACGCGCCCGCATCCAGTTGATGTTGCCGCGCAGCGTGTTGATCTCGCCGTTGTGCGCGATCATCCGGTAGGGGTGCGCCAGCGGCCACGAGGGGAACGTGTTGGTGCTGAAACGCTGGTGCACCAGCGCGAGCGCGGACTCCAGCCGCTCGTCGAGCAGATCCGGAAACATCGGCCCGAGCTGCTGCGCCGTCAGCATGCCCTTGTAGATCAGGGTGGTGGCCGACAGGCTGACGATGTAGAAGGCGCGGCGCGCCAGCACGTTGATCTTGAGCGCGTCCACGGCGCGCTCGGCGCGCTTGCGGATCACGTACAGCTTGCGCTCGAAGCGCGCCGCCGTGTCGGCGCCGGTGAAGGAACCGCCGGCCGCGATGAACACCTGCTCGAACGACGGCGCCGCCGCGCGCGCGCTCGGGCCCACGAGGCGATCGTCGATCGGCACCTCGCGCCATCCGAGCAGGCGCTGCCCTTCTTCTTCGACGATGCGGGCAATGATCGACTTGATGGCGTCGCGATCGCGCTCGTCGTGCGGCAGGAACACCAGCCCCGCCGCGTACGACCCGGGCGCCGGCAGCGAGAACGGCACCACCGCGCGCAGGAACGCGTCGGGCGTCTGAATCAGGATGCCCGCGCCGTCACCGGTGTTGGCCTCGCAGCCGCAGGCGCCGCGGTGCTCCAGATTGATCAGGACCTGCAGTGCCTTCGCGACGATGCCGTGCGAGCGTTTCCCCTTCTGATGCACGACGAAGCCGACGCCGCAGGCGTCACTCTCCGTGCGCGGGTCGTACAAACCTTGCTGTGAAGGAGGCTCCGCCGGAAAACACTGGTGACCATCGGTGTTCATGGTCGTCACATTCTGCCGATCAGGCTGTTGATCTGGAAATACAATGATCTGGGCGAATCGATGCTCTTTGCTTATGGACGGGCAACGATTCCCCCCTTGGCTCATAGCTGAGGGCTCGAGGCCCAGGTTCGGCCACTGGCTGGTACCAGCCGCCCGGCCAACCGGCGAAATTGCCAATCCACTGGAATTCGGGCGGAAATCGCGGACTTTCCCGCTATCCTGCGCAGGATTGCCGGGGTCCATCCGGCCCGGATGGACTGGACTGGCGGAGGAGTAGCTGCATGCACGCGCCCGCGAAGTACGTGGAAAAAGGCCTTTCGATTGCCGCCAACGGCATTTGGCAAGTGTTTTCGACCGCCAACAAGATCAGCCAGAACCCGTCCTTCATCCCCCGTTGGTCCGACAAGCCCCTTTTGAAGTCCTACCAGAAGACCAAGCCGCCGCTCGGCTGGCCCCGCGAGACCGACTCGCTGTGCCCGGACTGTACGCGCGAGGCGCGCCAGTCCATCCTCGACGGCAAGAAGGACGTCAGCGTCCTCCTGAACGAGAAGGTCGGCGAGATCAAAGCCACCATTCTCGAGCGGGACGGCAAGATCCTGATGGTCAAGGACTGTCCGATTCACGGCCATTTCGAAGACACGATGGCCATCGACCCGGCCTTCTTCCGCCACCTCGAAGAGGCGTTCCCGGGCCGCGACATCCGCGCCCACAACGACGAGAAGCTGCACAACCACGGCTCCTCCACCGTGCTGCACGGCCGCGGGTCGGTCCTGACGGTCGACCTCACCAACCGCTGCAACATGATGTGCGACCCGTGTTTCATGGATGCGAACCAGGTCGGGTTCGTGCACGAGCTCGGCTGGGAGGACATCAAGCAGGTCCTCGACAACGCCATCACCATCAAGCCGCGGCGGCAGATGTCGGTGCAGTTCTCGGGCGGCGAGCCCACGATGTCGCCCTACTTCCTCGACGCCATCCGCTACTCGCGCAAGGTCGGCTACAACAGCGTGCAGGCGGCCACCAACGGCATCGAGTTCGCCAAGAGCCCCGAATTCGCCAAGGCGGCGGCCGAAGCCGGCCTGCGCTACGCCTATCTGCAGTTCGACGGCATCGGCAACGCCGCCAACTCGCACCGCCGCGTCGGCAACCTGTTCGACGTGAAGCTGCGCGCGATCGAGAACCTCCACAGCGCCGGCGTGGACATCGTGCCGGTCATCACCATCGTCAACGGCGTCAACAACGAGCAGGTGGGCCGCGTCATCGAGTTCGCGCTCGACAACCCGAAGCGCATCAACTTCCTGTCGTTCCAGCCGGTGTCGTTCACGGGCCGCGACGAGGAAATTACGCCGGAGCGCCGCGCCGCGCAGCGCTACACGCTGTCGCACCTCGCCCACGACGTGAAGAACCAGGTCGGCATCGGCGAGCCTACGCGCGACTGGTTCCCGATCTCCTTCATGGGCACCTTCACCGACTGGGCCGACGTCGTGCACGGCCCCGACCGCGAATTCGGTCAGCTCACGTGTGGCTGCCATCCGAACTGCGGCATCGGTATGGCGCTGATGGTGGACAAGGAAACCAAGGAAGCGGTGCCGGTGACCGCGTTCCTCAACGCCGACCGCCTGGCCCGGGACGTGGCCAAGGTCAACGACGCCGCGCGCGGCAAGTTCCTCTCGGTCGTCGGGATGGGGCTGGCGCTGATGCGCAACTACGATTCGTTCAAGGCGCCGACGCACTTCCGCATCGCCGATCTGATGAAGAAGTTCGACAAGACCTTCGGCGCCACCGGCAAGAATTACGGCAGCGTCGGCAAAGAGCGCACGATGAGCGACATCGAGAAGCGCCGCGCCGACCGGTGGAACTTCCTGTTCATCGCCGGCATGTGGTTCCAGGACCTCTTCAACTACGACTTCCGCCGCACGGAGATGTGCATCATCCCCTACGGCACACAGCAGGGTGAGATCTCCTTCTGCGCCTACAACACCGGCATCGGCTGGCGGAACATCCTCGAGAAGATGCACATGACGGCCACGCTGACCAAGTGGTACGAGGACCACGGCCGCCACGAGATCTTCGCCGGCAACAAGAACGTGCCGATGGCGACCAAGGAGCACTCGCTGGTCCTCAACGCCGAGGCCGTGGCCGCCGGCGCGCAGACCGACCTCGAGGACCTCGGCGTGGCGAAGAACGCGCGCGAGGAGAAGATGAACGCGCGCAAGAAGTCGAACATGACGCCCGAGGAAATCAAGGCGCACATGGAGATGGAGCGGCTCTACCGGCAGCAGGTGCTCAAGGAGCAGCCGACGATCCAGATCCAGGGCCTTGGCCGCCCGAAGAAGCAGGGCGTCCAGGAAGTCACGCACAAGGACGTCGTCTAACGTCTCGTGCTTTCGTAGGGGCACATCTTCAGATGTGCCCGACCAGGGCCGGCGATTCACATCGCCGGCTCTTTTTGCGTACGTAGTTGCGGGTCTTTAGACCCGCCCCACCTTCGACTGATTTGAGCAAGATTCGTCAAGACCGGCGCCGAACGCCGATCCAGACTCGTCGCGGAGGCCACGATACATGTCGACGACTTCTGCGCCCATCCGTGCCACGCCGTGGCACTTGTGGGTGGTCGCATTCCTGACGTTCTTCTGGAACGGATCGGGCGCAGTGACGATCGTGATGGCGCAAAGAGGCGGGCGTCTCGATCTCAACCCCAACGAAATCGCCTATTACGCGGACCAGCCGTTCTGGTTCGTGCTCGCCACGGACCTGGCACTCGTGCTCCCGATCGCGGCGGCGGTGGCGCTGCTCCTGCGCAGCCGGTCGGCGGCCTGGCTGTTCGCGTTGTCGCTCCTCACCGTCGTCCTCAACAATGCGTACGACGTCGCCGCAGGGACGTCGCTCGCGCTCGGCGATCAAGGCTGGCGCATTGTGACGATCGTGATCGTGGCTGTCGCCCTCACCCAATTCGCATATGCCTGGAGCATGAAGACGCGCGGCGTCCTGAAGTGAGCGACGCCGGCGCGTTCGGGATCAGCCGTACAGAAACAGGGCCGGCGATTCGAATCGCCGGCCCTGAAACGGGTCTGAAGACCCGCGACTCCGATCCGGGCTACGTGCCCGGCTGCGGGACGATGCGGATGTACGGCTTCGGCTCTTTCCACCCGTTCGGATAGATCTTCTTGGCCTCGTCGTTCGAGACGGAACCGGCGATGATCACGTCGTCGCCCTGCTTCCAGTTCACCGGCGTGGCCACGCGGTGCTTGGCGGTGAGCTGCAGCGAGTCGATCACGCGCAGCACTTCGTCGAAGTTGCGGCCCGTGGTCATCGGATACGAGATCATCAGCTTGATCTTCTTGTCGGGGCCGATGACGTACACGGTGCGCACGGTCATGTTGTCCATGGCCGTCCGCCCCTCCGACGTGCTCCCCGCTTCGGCCGGCAGCATGCCGTAGGCCTTCGAGATCGACAGCTCCGTGTCGCCGATCATCGGATAGTTCGGCGCGGTACCCTGCGTCTCGCGGATGTCCTCGGCCCATTTGCTGTGACTCGTCACCGGGTCGACGCTGAGGCCGATCACTTTCACGTTGCGCTTGTCGAACTCCGGTTTGAGCTTGGCCATGTAGCCCAGCTCCGTCGTGCACACCGGCGTGAAGTCCTTCGGATGCGAAAAAATGATCGCCCACGAATCGCCAATCCAGTCGTGGAACTTGATGCGGCCCTCGGTCGTGTCCGCCTCGAAGTCGGGAGCGACGGCACCAATGCGGAGACCGCCATCTTGTACTGCAAGACTCATGATTTCCTCCTGCTATTGCCCTGGAGCGTACTCCAACCGGATGACGCTGGAAAGGCGGTTCGGGCGCTCCATGTAGAATCCTCGGAATGCTCCTTCGCGGCCGGACGGTCATCGTGACGGGCGGCGCGTCCGGCTTGGGCGGGGCCACCGTGGACACGATTGCGGCCGCCGGCGGCCACGCGGTCGTCGTGGACGTGAACGCCGAGGCGGGCCGCGCCAAGGCGGCGCAGCACGGCTCCAGCGCCCGCTTCGTCCAGGCCGACGTAACGTCAGACGCCGACGTGAAGCGGGCCATTCACGAAGCCACCTCGGCGTTCGGCCGCATCGACGGGCTCGTGAACGCGGCCGGCATTCCCGCCGCCGAGCGCGTCCTCGGGAAGGAGGGCGTGCAGCCGCTCGCCCACTTCACCCGCGTCGTCACCGTCAATCTGATCGGCACGTTCAACGTGATTCGGCTGACCGCTGAGTGCATGTCCGAGAACACGCCGGGCGAGGACGGCGAGCGCGGCGTCATCGTCAACACCGCGTCGGTCGCGGCCTTCGACGGGCAGATCGGCCAGGCGGCGTACTCCGCGTCCAAGGGCGGCATCGTCGGCATGACGCTGCCCATCGCGCGCGAGTTCGCGCGTGTGGGCATCCGCGTGATGACCATCGCGCCGGGGACGTTCGACACGCCGCTGCTGGCGGCGCTGCCCGAGGCGGCACGCCAGTCGCTCGCGCAGCAGGTGCCGTTTCCCTCGCGGCTCGGCAAGCCGGCGGAGTTCGCGGCGCTCGTCCGGCACATCTTCGAGAACCAGATGCTGAACGGCGAAGTCATCCGTCTCGACGGCGCGATCCGGATGGCGCCCAAATGATGCTCACGGCGCTGTCGGGCCTCGTCGCGGGCGCCTTTCACGTGCTCTCCGGGCCGGATCATCTCGCGGCAGTGGCGCCGCTGGCGGCCGCGGACCGCGCGCGCAGTCTGCGCGCCGGCTGGACCTGGGGCCTCGGCCACGCGTCGGGCGTGATGGTCGTGGCCGGGCTGGCGGTGCTCCTGCGTGAGGCGCTGCCGCCGGTGGCCGACATCTCCGCCTGGGGTGAGCGCCTGGTCGGCGGCGCGCTCATCGCGCTCGGTCTCTGGAGCCTGTCGCACGCGGCGCGCCTGCGCCGGTCGCCGCACACGCATGGCGCAACGCGGCACGAACACGTGCACGTGCAGCGTGGGCCGCGCTGGATGCGGCGCCTGGGACACGGCCACGCGGCGTTCGCGGTGGGGGTGCTGCACGGCGTGGCCGGCAGCTCGCATTTCTTCGGGGTGCTCCCGGCGCTGGCGCTGCCGACGGCCGCCGCGTCATTCAGTTACATTGCCGCGTTCGGCCTCGGCACCGTGGCGGCCATGACGCTGTTTGCCGGCGTGATCAGCCGGGCCGGCGTCGCCACGAGCGGGGTTTCCCACCACCGATTGATGGCCGGCACCGGCGTCGTCGCGATCATCGTCGGCTGCGCGTGGATCGCCGGCGCGGCGATCTGAAGACGGCTGACTCGCGGGCGGTCTGAAGACCCGCCCCTACGGCGTCGCCAGGAACTTCGCGCGCAGGGCCGCGCGATCGACGTCGGCGCCACGCAAGTAGACCTTGTCGATGCGCCGGCTGTTGGTGATGCGCTCCAGCGGGTCGGCCGCGAGCACCACGAAATCGGCTTGCTTGCCCGCCGCTACCGTCCCCATTCTCGTCAGGCCCAGCACGCGCGCGTTGATCGAGGTGGCCGCCTCCAGTGCCTGGGCCGGCGTGAAGCCCGCGCAGCGGACGTAGTACTCCATCTGCTGGTGCACGCCGAAGCCGTCGCCGGTGCCGTCGGTGCCGACCCCGATAATCATGCCGGCCTCGTGGATCCGTTTCAGATTGCGGCAGTGGAGATCGAAGAGGGCGTTGGCCGGGTTGCCCGCCGCCGTGCGCTGCGCCAGTTGCTTCCGGAGTCCCGCGATCGTCGAGGCTGGCAGCGTCTCGGCGAGCAACGCGATTTCCTCCTCTGATTCGCCGGGATTGGGGACGTTGGGACCGGTCCACACCCTGGGGTGCGCTTTGACGAGCGCGATGTACTCCTCGTCCACGTCGCGGTCGCGGACCGTGTGGACGAAACCGTCCACGCCCGCCCGCAGCAGGTCCTTGGCGTCGGCAAGGCCCGAGGTGCGGCTCAAATGCGCCAGCGTCTCCATGCCGCTCTTGTGCGCCTCGTCGATGATCGCGCGGTACACCTCGGGCTTGAGCTTCGGCACGGTGGCATCGCGGTCGTCGACCCAGATCTTCACGAAGTGAACCCTGCGCGCACGCAGCTCGCGCACGCGCTGCCGCCCTTCTCCGGGGGTGGCAGCGCCGTACGGAATACCCAGGCGCGCCTCGCCCGTCGGACCCGCCATGGGGGTGGCGGCGATCCCCTTCCCGACGGTCAGGAACGTCGCGGCGTTGGGTGTCGCGCTGTCGCGCAGCGCGAACGCCACCTCCTGATTGGCCTCGAGGCCCATGCTCATCGCCGCCGCGGTGCCGTAGTAGACGTAGCGCTGCAGCTGATCGAGCAGGTTGTCGCGTGTGTAGTTCGCCTTGGTGTTGCTGCCGTCCTTCTCGTTGACCAGCCCGATGTGGTTGTGGCCGTCGATGAGCGCCGGAATGACCGTCTTGCCGGTGAGGTCGACGCGCGTCGCGCCGGCCGGCGGCTGCCGCTCGCCCTTGCGACCGACCCAGGTGAAGGAGTCGCCCTCGACCAGGAACGCGGAGCTCTCGATGACGGGCGTCCTGTCGCCGACGACCAGCCGCGCCCCTTCGAACCACAGCTTGCCCGCCGTAGCTTCAGCGGAGGTGGGCGCGGGGCGGCGCGCCTGGGATGACAGCAGGGCCGGCACGGAGGCGGCACACACGATCAGGAATGGAAGGAGGACTTTCCGCGATGTCATGGCGCGGAGAATAGCACCGAGGGCAGGCCTGAAGACCCACCACGCCCAAAGCGGTTCCCGCCAAAACGCAGCCCGCACATCACCAGCGACCGACGTGCACGGCAGTGTTTGCCGAAGTCCGGCGTGCCTGTACATCGAAGTCGCGCCGGCGTAGGCAAACATCTGCCGGGCGCGGCGGGAGGAGGAACTAGCGGAGCTGGGCTTTGGCGGCTTGGAACTGCGCCATCGCCTCGCGCACCTGCGCCGTGCGATCGCCGCTGTAGGTCGGCGTCACGGCGCCGCGGGCGAGTTGGATGGCGGACGTCAGCAGGCCGTGCGCGCTTTGGGCGGCACGGGGCACGTCGGTGTTGCGCAAGGTCTGCTCGAGCCCCGCGAAAGTGCCGGAGATCGCCGCCAGTACTTCGGGCGTCGGCGTCGCGACGGCCGATCGCAGGAACGGCTGAATCTCTTCGAACCGCGCGAAAATCGGCTCAACCGCCTGGCGGTACCGCGTCACGTCACCCGGCGACGCGGCGCCCATGCGCAGCCCGGTCGCTGACGGCGCCGCCGCCGGCGTGGACGCGACCATACGCGGCATCGCGGCCGCGCGCGCCGGCGGGATCTGCGGCGTGGCGCTCGCGGCGCGAACCGGCGCAGCGGGCGGGGGCGCGGCCTCGACGGCCGGTTGAATCAGCGCGGGCGCCGCCGGCCGTTCGTCGAAATCGAGCTGCGCCCGCGACACGTCCACGTAGACGCGCGCGCCCTGCAGCCGCACCGTGGCGACGGCGTTTTCCGCCACCGTCACGAGCGCCTCGAGGCCGCGGATGCCGCGCGGGTCCGCGGCGACGCTGACGTGCTTGACCAGCTGCACGTCGGACGGCGCGTTCCACTCCTGCGCGTCGATCGAGGGACCGGCGCTCGCCGTGACCGCGAAGGTCGTCGAATCGATGCGTCGGCCGCTCACCTCCTGCGGCTCCTCGGCGAGCTCGAAGGCGATCGCCAGGCGTCCGGGCGCGGCCACGAGCACCACCGCCGGATTGGCCTTGGCGTCTTCCACGGGCGCCACCGCGTCGGTGCTGCGCAGCCGCTCGTCCACGTGCAGGCGCCCGCGCGAATAGCCGAGGCGAGCCACGTCGCGCTGCGCGGCCTCGGCCTCGTCGATCGAGACGAAGGGTCCCACCAGCACGTCGCGCGGACCACCGTTCAGCCGCCAGGCAAACGACGGCAGCCCCGCCTTCATGAGGCGGCCCGCCATGACGCGCGCGTCGGCGTCGCGCGCGAACGAGGTGACGTTGACGCTGAAGCTCGCGCCCGTGGCCAGCGGCGGCCCGTTCACGACGCGGCGCGCGGCCGCCCGAGGCGCCGGGTCTCTGGAGTCGCCGGCGGCACGGAGCCACACCACGGTGACGGCGAGCACGGCCACGGCGGCGGCCGTCGCCCAGACGCGGGCGCGATGCCCGCGCGGCCACACGTCCACCGTGCGCGACAGCTGCGAGCTCAGGCTCTTGAACTTGGGGCGGCTGAGAAAGCGGTCGAGCTGATCCTCGTCCAGGAGCAGAACTGTGTACTTGTCCCCTTCGACCGTCGGAGTCGTGGTCGCCGGGTGCTGCGCGCCGCGTTTGGCGATATTGGACACGGGTCAGTGGCCCCTTGTGGGGCTCCGGATCAATGCACGCCCACCGACCGGCGCTGCTGCACCGGCGCCCGGCGAGCCGGGAGCGTGGTGGGCGCCAGTTCGTTGTGAACGAAATACGACGCGCACGCCGCGTCGAGGAGCTCCCGATTGATTGTCGGCTCGACGCCGCGATAGCGACAGAGCGCCAGCACCTGGTCGAGGAGATCCCTGGGATGGCAGGCGCGCAGCGCCCGTCCCAGCGGCTTGTAGTGCCGCCGCTGCAGATACGACACCATCACCTTGTGGAAGCCGAGCCCGCGGTGCCGGCAGTTCAGATCGAAGATGCGGATGAAGTCGTCGAGCGACGGGTCCTCCACCGGAATCTTGTAGGGAATACGGCGCAGGAACGCCTCGTCGGCCAGCGACGCCGGATCGAGGTTGGTTGCAAACACCGTCAGCACGTCGAACGGCACCTCGAACTTCTTGCCCGTGTGCAGGGTCAGGAAGTCCACGCGGCTCTCGAGCGGCACGATCCAGCGGTTCAAGAGTTCGTCGGGCCGGATGCGCTGCCGGCCGAAGTCGTCCACCAGGAACACGCCGCCGTTGGCGCGCAGCTGCAGCGGCGCCTCGTAGAAACGCGCCAGCGGGTTGAACGTCAGGTCGAGCTGATCGAGCGTCAGCTCGCCGCCCACCATCACGACGGGACGGCGGATGCGCACCCAGCGGCGGTCGCTCGGCGCGGCCGCGATGACGCTCGTCGTCATGTCGGGTTCGTCCGTGTCCAGCCGTTCGTGGTTGATCGGATCGAACATCGTGATGACGTGCCCGTCCACGTCGATGGCGTACGGCATGTACATGTCGCCGCCGATCGACCGGCCGAGCCCCTCGGCAATCACCGTCTTGCCGTTGCCGGGCGGCCCGTAGAGAAAGATCGCCTTGTTCGCGTTGGCGGCCGGCCCGAGCTTCTCGAGCATGGCGTCGCCGATGACGAGGTGCGAGAAGCCTTTGCGCAGGCGATCGCGATCGATGAACCCGCGCGACTCCTGCAGCGATTTCATCTGCTTGACGTAGTCGGCCAGCGTCACCGGCAGGGCGCCGGTGTACAGGTTGATTTCGAGATACTGCAGCGCGCGCGAGCGGCCGAGGTCGGTGAGCGCGTAGCGGTAGCTCGAGCTCGACGCGGCGCTCGCCCCGCGCACCTCGATGATCTGCTCGGTGCGGAGCCGCACGATCAGCGGCTCGAAGATGCCGTAGGCCACCTTCATGCGCTCGGCCATCTCGAGCCCGGTGAGCTCGCCGGCGAAGAGGGTCTTGACGATCAGCTGCTCGACCCGCTCGGCGGGCAGGCCCAGGTCCGCCAGCGTGTTCGGGACCGGTGGCGGCGGCGTGAAACGGGGCTCGGGCGCGCTCATTTGTGACTCTCGGCCAGCGGGAAGAGCACTTCGACGAACTTGATGGCGGCGGGACCGATGGTCACCACCCAGATCGCCGGGAAGATGCAGAACACGAGCGGGAAGACCATCTTCACGCCCGTCTTGGCGGCGGCCTCCTCGGCGCGCTGCCGGCGCTTGGTGCGCAGCGTCTCGGAGTGCACGCGCAGCGAGCGGGCGACGCTGGTGCCGAACTTGTCCGTCTGGATCAGCATCGCGGCGAGCGACGAGAGATCATCGACGCCGGTGCGCTCGGCGAGGTTGCGCAGCGCGTCCCCGCGCCCCTTGCCGGCGCGCAGCTCGAAGTTGATCATCCGCATCTCGCCCGAGAGCTCGGGGTGCGCCAACGCCAGCTCGTCGCCGACGCGCTGAATGGCCTGGTCGAGACCGAGTCCGGCCTCGACGCTGACGACGAGCAGGTCGAGCGCATCGGGAAGCGACAGCCGGATGCGGTGCTGGCGGCGCTTCGCCATGCGTGCGAGCGCCATGCTCGGCAGCAGGTAGCCGAACGCGGCGCCGGCCAGACCAACCAGCAGGCCCGACTTGGGCACGAACGGGCTCGTGCCGAGCACGAACAGCGCGATCGCCAGGCCGAGACGGATGCCAAAGAAGACGGTCAGCGCCTCGGAACCGCGATACCCGGCGAAAACCAGACGCTCCTGGAGCTTGCCGAGCTCGCGGGACGGCTTCGGTGCCGCCTGTCCCAGGCGCTTGAGCGTCTTGAGCAGGCGGTCGCTGCGCACGGCCGGCGCCCCTGGCAGCCGATCGGACACACCGAGCTCACCGAGCCGGCGCTCGATGGCGTTCTCGCCGCGCAGCAGCGACATCCCGATCGCGGCGATCAGCAGGGAGATGAACAGAAACCCCACCAGGGGCAGCAGAAACGTCACGCTACACCTCGATCTTGATGACCTGACGGATCCAGATGAACCCGATCGTCTGCATGACGATGGCGCCCATCACCATCATCTGCCCCATCCTGACCGTGAAGAGCGTCCTCATGTGGTCGGGGCTGATGAACATCAGCGCGACGGCCAGGAATGCCGGAAGTCCGAGCAGCACATAGCCGGTGAACCGGCCATGCGCGGTGTGGACGCGCACCTGGCGCAGAATCTTGAAGCGCTCTCGCACGACATTGGCGAGGTTGTCCAGGATCTCAGCGAGATTACCGCCGGTCTCGCGCTGGATCTGGACCGCCGTCACGAAGAACTTCACGTCCATGAGCGGCACGCGCACGGTGAGGTTGTCGAGCGCCTCCTGCAGCGGCAGGCCGAAGTTCTGCTGCTCGAAACTCTTCTTGAACTCGATCCCTACCGGCGCCGGCAGCTCGTCGGCCACCATGCCCATCGCGCTCTGGAACGCGTGGCCGGCGCGAATCGCGCGCGACAGCAGGTCCAGCGCTTCGGGGAACTGCTCCTCGAACTTGCGCAGGCGGCTGCCGCGCTTGACCTTCAGCCACATGACCGGCGCCGCCAGGCCCACGAGCGCCGCCACGAACGCCGCCAGCCAGAGGCGCGAGAACAGCAGGGTCAGAAGGCCCAGCCCGGCGCATGCCCCGAGGCTCATCGTGATCACGGTCCCGGGGTTGATCGCGACGCCCGACTGTTCGATCAGGTTGGCCAGCCACGAGCCCGCGCCGGTGCCGCCCACGAGGCGATCGACGACCGGCAACGCGCTCGACCGGGCCTCGCTCAGCACGACGCTGGTGGCGGGCCCGTCTTCGCTCTCGAAATTCGACAGGTCCTTGAGGCGCTGCTCGAATTCGCGTTCGACCTTGTGTTCAGGCCGGTGCACGAACGCGTAGTAGGCGCCGACGACAGCGCCGGAGACGGCGAGAAACACCAGGATGGCGAGCAGCATCACCGCACCTCCACGACGCCCTCGAACATCGCCGCCGGCAGCCGGATGCCCGCCGCGAGCAGCCGCTCCGACACCTTCGGACGGACGCCGGTGGCGCGGAAACGGCCCAGGACCTTGCCCTCCTGGTTGACGCCCTGTTTCTCGAAGACGAAGATCTCCTGCATCGTGATGATGTCGCCTTCCATCCCGGTGATCTCCGAGATGCTGGTCACTTTGCGGGTGCCGTCGCTGAGGCGCGTCTGCTGCATCACGATCTGGATGGCCGAGGCTATTTGCTGGCGCATCGCCTTGTCGGGCAGGTTCGTGGAGCCCATCGCGATCATCGTCTCGACGCGGGTCAGCGCGTCGCGCGGCGTGTTCGCGTGCACCGTCGTGAGCGAACCGTCGTGGCCGGTGTTCATGGCCTGGAGCATGTCGAGCGCTTCCTCGCCGCGGACCTCGCCGATCACGATGCGATCGGGGCGCATACGCAGGGCGTTCACGACCAGCTGGCGCTGCCGGATGGCGCCCTTCCCTTCCACGTTGGCCGGGCGTGTCTCGAGCCGCGCCACATGCTCCTGGTGCAGCTGGAGCTCGGCGGCGTCTTCGATGGTGACGATGCGCTCGTCCTCGGAGATATAGCTCGAGAGCACGTTGAGCAGCGTCGTCTTGCCGGCGCCGGTGCCGCCGCTGATCAGGCAATTGAGCTTGGCGCGCACGCAGTGCGACAGGAACTCGAGCATCGGCGCGGTGAGGGCGCCGAGCGAGACGAGATCGTTGGCTTTGAGGCGCTCGGCCGGAAAGCGGCGGATCGAGAGCAGCGGACCGTCCACCGCCAGCGGCGGAATGATGGCGTTGACGCGCGAGCCGTCGGGCAGGCGGGCGTCCACCATCGGCGAGCTGTCGTCCACGCGGCGGCCGATCCGGCTGACGATGCGATCGATGACGCGCATCAGGTGCGCATCGTCCTGGAACGAGGCCTGCACCTTCTGCATCTTGCCCTTGCGCTCGACGAACACGTTCTGGAAGGTGTTCACGAGGATGTCGCTGACACCCGGGTCGCGCAGCAGCGGCTCGAGCGGCCCGAGGCCGAACACGTCGTCCACCACCTCGGCAAAGAGCGTTTCGCGCTCGGACACGTTGAGCGGCGTCTGTTCTTCGGAAAGCAGCTGGCCGAGCAGCGTGCGAATTTCACTCTCGGCGCGAGCGCGATCGGCGCGCGCCAGCGCCTCGAGGTTGAGACGGTTCAGGAGCTTGCGGTGGACGCTGGCGCGCAGTTCGAGGTACTGCTGACGCGGTGCGGGGCCGGCGCCCGAGGGCCTGGCCGCGTTCGTCGGTTGTGTCGGAGGTGCTGCTGTAGCCATGTCCCCTTACCAGATGGACGCGAGCCGCTGGATGCCGAGCGCGCCGCGGCGTCCGGTTGCCACGGGCTCCGCCGTTTCCGCTCCGCTGTTGATGATGCGGCGGATGAACTTGTCGAACTGCGTCCCGATCTCCGTGTTGCCGCTGAGCGCCAGCGGCACGCCGGAGTTGAGCGCCGACGACACCGCCTTGTAGTCGCTCGGGAAGGTGTGGAAGATCGGCTGCCCCAGCGCCGACTGCAGCTGCGCCGGCGGAATCGGATACGGCTCGGCGGCCCGGTTCAGCAGGATCTTGACGCGCTCGGCGCACGGGCCGAGCTGACCGATGCGGTCCAGCAGGCGCTGCGCGTTGCGCACGCACGGCACATCGGGGTTGGCGACGAGCCCGATCATGTCGGCGGTGTAGAGCGCCGACACCGAGCACGGATTCATCTGTGATCCGGCGTCGATGACGATGTATTCATACTGCCGCCCGAGCAGGCGGAACACCTCTTCGAGCGCCGAGCTGTCGCCGGGACCAGGACGATCGAACAGATCGGAGCCGGCCAGCATCTCCAGCCCCGACTTGTGCTTCACCACCAGCTCGCGCAGGAAGTCGCCGTCGAGGCGATGCAGGTTGTCGAGCGCGTCGAGCAGCGTGTAGCGGCTGCGCACGCCGAGGAACAGCGACACCTCGCCGAGGCCCGGCTTGAGGTCCACGATCACCGTGGGCCGCTTGCTGAGGCGCGCCACTTCGACGGCGCAGTTGACGGCCATCGTCGTGGTGCCGGCGCCGCCTTTGGCGCCGAAGAAGACCATCGTGGTCGCCTGCGGCGGCGCCGAGGCGGCGCGGCGGCTCGCGGTGCGCGTGATGCCCTCGTCGAGCGCGTCTTTGGCCGGCGGCCAGGTGAAGAACTCGTTGGCGCCGGCGCGCATCGATCGCAGGATGGCGTCTGGATTCGAATCGGCGGCTACGAAGAAGATGCCCGTCGTGGGATCGGAGGCCCGCAGCCGCTCAACGAGCGCCACCGCGCCCGAGACGTCGTGGCGGCCGTCCACGACCGCGATGTCAGGATTGCCGCCGTCGGCCATGAGGACCGGTACGGACGACAGGCGCAGCAGGGTGCCCAGCTGCGCTTTGAACGACTCGTCGTCGCTGAGGATGGTGCCGGAGAGCCGCGCCATGGGGGATGTCCTCGAAAATGCGAAGGTCAGGGAGCCAGCGCCCGAACCGTGACGACCTCGGCTGCGATCGTGTTCGCACGAGCTCGCGCCTCGGCCAGCGCCACCGGATCCGGCTGCGGGAGCGAGGCGGCCTCATCGGCCGCCTTGTTCTTCTTGTTGGCCTTCTCCTGCTTCGCCGCCTCCTTGGCGGCGCGCTCGGCGGCCTCCTGATCCTTCTTGGCCTGCTCGCGGGCGGCCTTCTCCAGGCGCGCCTGCTCACGGGCGGCCGCTTCGGCCGCCTTGGCCATCGCCTTCTGATCGAGCGCCTGCTGTTGCCGAGCGGCTTTCGCCGCTTCGGCCGCTTGACGCTGTTCCTCTTGGGCAGCCTTGACCGCGTCGCGCTCCTGCTCCTTGGCGGCCACCGCCGTGGCGCGGGCTTCCTCGGCCAGCCGCGCGCGCTCTTCCTCGGCGGCGCGCTCACGCATCTTGCGCTCTTCGATGTCGGCCTGCGTCGGCACCGGCACGCTGATGCTCGAGCGGCGATCCGGCGTGAAGGCCTCGGCCGGCGTCGGCTTGGTCTTGTTCTCGGGCAGCGGCGCGATGTACGGCTCGATCAGGCGCGGCAGGTTCGAGGTGACGCCGTCGGAGTCGCTCGGCAGGATGATGGGCGTGATCATGACCACGAGCTCGGTCTGCGCCTTGTTGGCCTGGCGGCTCTTGAACAGCTGCCCCAGGATCGGGATGTCGCCGATGCCCGGCACCTTCTGCAGGGTCGAGTTCAACTGGTTGTTCATCAGGCCGGCAATCGCGAACGTCTGGCCGTTGCGCAGTTCGAGCTCGGTCTCGGTGCGCCGCGTCGAGAGCGCCGGGATGCGGAAGCCCGACAGGCTCACGCCGTTGGCGTAGTCGAGCGTGCTGACTTCGGGCTTCACCTTGAGGTGCACGCGATCGCCGTTCACCGTCGGCGTGAAGTTGAGGCGGACGCCGAACTCCTTGAACTGGACCGAGACGGCCGACCCGTTCTGCGACCCCTGGACCACCGGAATCGGGAACTCGCCGCCGGCCAGGAAGCTGGCTTCCTTGCCGCTCTCGGCCACCAGGTTCGGCTCGGCCAGGCTCTGGAAGACGCCGCGCGCCTGCATCGCCTTTATCACCGTGCCCAGGTCGTACTTCTCGCTGAGCAGGAACAGGTTCAGGAAGTCGCTGACCGACAACTTGCCCGAGGCGGACGTGACGTCGCTGCCGAACTTGTTGCTCGCCTTGGTCCACGCCAGATCCTCGAAGGCGGGCGCAGGATACTGCTGCGTCGTCACGCGGCCGACGGTGTTGTGGATGCCCGTCGGGCTCGTGAAGAACGACATGCCGAACTCGGTGAGGGCCGAGCGGCTCACCTCGGCGAACCGCACTTTCAGAAGCACCTGGTTGCTCACCGGCCCCGGGCGCACCTGGAGCAGCGTCACCACGTCCTCGCGCTTTTCCACGTAGCCCAGCGCGACGTTGATGGCGCGGTCCACCACGTCCTTGGTGGACACCGATCCGGACAGCACGACGTTGCGCCCGTTGCCGCGCACCTCGATCTGCTCCTTCGGGAACAGCTGCGTGACCTGTTCGCTCAGCTTGCTCAGGTCGCGCTGCACCGAAATCTCGAAGCGGCGCACCGCGCCGCTGCGGCTCCAGACGAACATCGAGATGGCGCCCGGCCCCTTGCCGTGCACCAGCAGCTGGCTCGGCGAGGTGACGAGGGCGTCGGCGATGTCGGCGCTCGTGAGTGACACGCGGGCAATCGGCCCGCCGAGGTCGATCAGCGTCGAGCGGCCGACCAGCAGCCGCACGGCGTCGGGCTGTGCGGCCTCGACGTCCACGCCCGGCGCGGCCGCGGGCCCGGCGGGGCTGAAGGCAACCGGGGCCGTCGTGGCCGCCGGCACCTGCGCGTGCAGCGTGGCGCCGCCGAAGACGGCGACGATGAAAATGTGAGTGCCGACGACCCACGCGGGGGTCGGTCGTGAAGCCTGACGCGTCAGCTGCTTGGTCATCACTACTCCTGGCTCACGACTTCGCGGGCGCGCTTGTCGCCACGGATGATCTCGACCGTCGGCGCGGGCGCCGGCTCGCGGAAGACCGGCTGCGCCGGCGCGCCCGACGCACGGCGTGGCGCCGCCACGTAGCCACCGGCCATCAGCGCTCCGGGTCGGATGCCGCCAGTGGTCGGGGTCGTCTTGTCCAAGGGATTGCGCAGCGCGAGCTGAATCTTGCCCTCGGTGCTGGCCAGCGTCAGGCGCTCGGCCTGACCGGGATCCACCATCAGCGTCACGACGCTGACCGCCATGGGCTTGCCGTTGGCCTCGTCGCGCTCGATCTTCGTGCCCGCGGTCAGCACCTGGACGTTGGTGAGAATCACCTTCGACTGCACGTCCTCGGGCCGGTTCGTCGGGTTGACCGTGGCCACCACGTCCACGCGCGTGCCGGGCAGCACGTAGCCAGCCACGCCGACGACGTCGTTCACCCGCACCGACAGGGCACGGAAGCCCTCCGGAATAATGGGCGGCAGGCCGGCGCCCGCTTCCTTCGACGCCAGCTTGGCCGGCAGGAACACCTCGTTCTGCGCCACCGGCTGAATCAGGCCGCGGCCGACGAGCTCATCGGGATTGGAGAACGCGCCCATCGGCACCGCGTCGGCCGGCCACTGGATGGCCCGCATGTCCTCGCGGCGCACCTCGGCGCCGAGGTCCATGTCCGTGGCGGCGACGATCACTGAAATCGTCTTCACGCCGGACGCGGTTCCGCCCTTCGGCACGGCCGAGATGTACTGGTAGGTGCCGAACGCGAACGTGCCGCCCGCGACCAGCGCGAGCGCGAGCACGATGAAGATGCGGATGCGAGCCATATGTATGCGTGCTCCGGTACGTGGTTACTCGGTCACCAGCTGAGCGCGACCAGCACGACGCCAATCGCGATCGCCGGGGCGTAGGCAAACCGGTTGTCCGACGACGCGCTCTCGATTTCCATGCGCGCGTGCTCGCTGCCCGACACCAGGGCGCCGGCCGACGTCAGCGTCTGGGTGAAGCGGCGGCGCATGACGGCCACGGCCACCGCGAGCACTCCGCCGGCGATCGCCGTGTAGAGAAAGGCGTAGATGGTGTCGGTGGGGCCGAGCAGCGCGCCAGCCGCCGCGAGCAGCTTGACGTCGCCCGCACCGGTCGCGCCGAAGATGTGGCCCGGCATCATGAACGCCAGGCCGAGCAGACAGCCGAGCAGCGACGCGCCGAGGCCGACATGGCCGAAGCCGGCGGCGGCGAGCCCGAGCCCGGTGGCGGCCAGCGTGGCCGTCAGAATGTTGGGAATACGACGCGTGCGCAGATCGATCACGGCGGCGGCACCCATGCCGACCGCAACGATCGCCGTGACAAGCGCGTCAGAATTTTGCAGCACTGATGGCATCCCAGAAGACCGCTTTTAAGGTTGAGCCCACCGCCCCGACGGCGCCGACCGCCGCCATGGCAATGAGCGACACGAGCAACGCGTACTCGAGCAGGTCCTGTCCCGAGTCATCCCGTACCCACGACCGGACCGCCTGCCGTATTCGAAGCGTGCTCATTTGTCTCCCTTCGCACGGCGCGCGTCGACCCTTCACGCTCTCGGGCCATGCGTCTGTCGTTTGCGTAAGGCCGGGCGTTTCGGCCCGGCCTCACGTCGCTGTCATGCGAGGGTCGTTACGCCGCCGGCGTGACGAGCTCTTCGGTGATCGCTTCGAAGATGCTGTTGACGTTGGCGCCCGTGGTCGTGATCGCGCCAACGGCGACGAGCGCGATCAGCGCGACGAGCAGCGCGTACTCGAGCAGGTCCTGGCCGGAATCGTTGCGGAGCAGGTTGCGAAGGCGAGTAATCAGGTTCATGGTCGGTTCCTCCCGCGCGCTCCGTTCGGAACGCGACTTGTTGTGTCCCACTTGCGGCCACGCTCCCCAGCATGTCCGCGATGTCGGAACCCTAAAGCGCAACCGGCGTGCCACGGAAGGCTCACGGTGCCGGGACATGGGCGCAAGTGCTTGTGACGATGGCGCTTGAGCTCGAACGTCTCGAGGCCACCCGCCGGCCGGATCTCGGCGGGAGGCTCGATCGCATCCCGCACATTCGTAACCGGTGGATCCCTTTTTCGTTGGGGCGTGGGTGGGCGGACCCTGAGAACGGCACGCGCGTGGCGCCGCGCCATCCGGCGCCGCGGTGCGCAGGCGTGGCGCACGCCCACCACATTCGTAAGCGCACCATCGGATTTGTCGCCGCGATTCGCGCCGCGGCGGCGCGCGGCAAGCGAAGCCGCGCAGCCGCGTGCGGCTTGTGCCCGGCACGGAAAGGAACGCGACTTGCGATCGCAGTAGTGCTCATGGCAGGGCTGCGCATACGAAGAGCGATTCGAGACGCCTTGATATCGATGACCGCGCTCGTCATCCTGCTGACGGTGCTGGCGGCGCTCGACCCGCGCATCCGCGAGCACGCTAAGAATGTGTTCATGCGGAAGGACACGCTCGCGGCCGATGTCGCCCGTGTGAGGGCCGAGGCGCACGACGCCGTTGCCGTCGCGAGATGGTCGGCCCGGGAGCGCGGGCTCGATACCGCTGCCCTGGCCGTATTCGTGGTCGTCGCCACCGGACTCGTCGTGGGCACGCTGCGCCTCTGACCATGCCACTCATCCTGGCCATCGAACCGGACAAGCGCCAGAGCAGCCAGCTGGCGAGCGTCGTGAAGGGCCTTCAGGCCGAGCTCGTCCAGCGCGCCAACGCCGCGGACGGACTGGCGGCGCTGCAGGGACGCGTCCCGGACCTGGTGCTCACGTCGTCGCTCATCTCGCCGCGCGACGACTCGGCGCTCGCCGCGCACCTGCGTGAGCTCGGCGCCGCCGCCGCGCACGTCCAGACCGTGACCATTCCACTGCTGGGATCGGCCGCGCCCACGCGCGCCAGGGGAGGCATGCTGGCGGCGCTACGCCGCGAGAAGCCGCAGGCGCCGATGACCGACGGCTGCGCGCCCGACGTCTTTGCCGAGCAGGTTCGCCAGTATCTGGCCACGGCCGAAGCACAGAAGGTCAACGCCGCCACGCGGCTGGCGATGGCGCCGGAGATCGCCGCGGAAGAGACGACGGTCGTCGCGGACGCCTTCGAGCCTGCGGCCGAGGCCATCGAGGCCTGGCCCGCGCACGAAGAGCTGCCCACTGCGTTCGTGGAGTTCACGGCGCCGGAGCCCGAGCCGATCGTCGAGACGCCGGTGGCGGTCGAGGCGGCCGAACCGTTCGAGCCAATTGCCGTCGCCCCGCTGGAGATCGTTCCGATCGAGGCGCCGACGCCGTTCGTCGAGCCTGTCGAAGCGGCTGCCATCGAGCCCGTGCACGCGCCGCCCGACGAGCTCATGGCCGACGAGCCGGCCGGCCTCCCGCTGTCGCAGCTGCTGCAGCTTGTCTCCGAGAAGGCCAGGCCCAGGCTCATGGAACCGCTGGTCGTCGAGGATTTCCAGGAGGCGCTCGCACCGGCCCTCGAGACCGCGCCGGTCATCGAGCCGGAGCCGGTCATCGAGCCGGAGGCGATCATCCAGCCGCGGGCGGTCGTCGAGCCCGAGCCGGTCACCAGCCTGGAAACGCCGAACGAGCCCGAGGCCGTTGGCGACTTCGGCGAGCTGTTCGTGGATCCCGTGGCCGCGCAGGCGCTCGACGAGCTGTCGCGCCAGGCGCCGCAGGCGACGCTCGGCGATGGCATCCCGGCCGAGGCTCCCGTGCCCGTCGTCGAGATGCATTCGTTCCAGAGCCTGGACAGCATCGCGAACGAGCTGGCCGCGGGCTCGTCGTCGCGCCACGAGAGCCTGGACGATCTGGCGAGCCTGTTCGCCGCCACGCCGGCGGCCAGGTCGGCCGCCGCGCCGGCGCGGGCCGACGACAAGAATCTCTTCGCGTCGCTCTATGCCGAGCCGAGCCCGGCGCATCCGGCGGCGCCGAGCGCAGTACCCGCCATCGATCCGGGCCTGTTCGCGTCGGCGCTCGCGACGCCATCGGTCGCCTTCGAATCCGAGGCGGAGGCGGCGCCTGAGCCTGAACCGATCTTCGTGCAGCCGCCGCAGGAAATCGCGCCCGCGTTCGTCGCGCCGCGGCCGGAACCTGTCGTGGCCGAATTCCTGGCAGCCGCGCCGGAGCCGGAGCCCGAGCCGGTCGTCGCAACGGCGCCCGAGCCGGAGCCGGTCGTCACAGCCGCGCCGGAGCCGGAACCCGTGTTCGAGGACACGGCAATCGCGTTCCAGCCGGTGGTGTTCGACCCGGTCCACGACGAGCCCGTCGCGGTAGCCGCGGCACCGGCGGCATTCGACGACGAGATCGCGCTCGACGTGGACTCGTTCGAGGCGGCACTCGACGAGCCCGAGCCGCAGGCGCCGGCCGAGGCGGCGCGCTTCTCGTTCACCTTCGTAGACGGCTTCGGCGACGCGTTGAGCGACTTCGAAGTCCACGGCACCGCCACCATGGCCTCGGGCCAGAGCAAGGGCGAGCCGCTGGCGGCGCCGATGCTCGACCAGGAAGCGCTGTCGCTCATCGGCGATGCGGCGCGCAAAGTGAGCCTCGACTCGATGGTCATCGAGGAGTTCGAACAGGGCCCCCCGGTGCGTCGGGTGAAGAAGGCGAAGAAGAAGGTGCACGCCGGCGCCACGCCGGTGGCGCCCGCCGCCGAGCGCCCGGCGAAGCCGACGAAGCGGCCCGTGCAGGATGAGTGGGGCATGTTCGACCCCGAGCAGTGCGGGTTCGCCGCGCTCGATGACGAAGAAGGCGCCGAACCTCGCAAGACGACGGGCACGCGCGTCAGGGTGATTTCGTACTGACGCTGGTCGGCTTAAGGCTTAGGGCTTAGGGCCTTCAGGGCCGTCTCACTCCGCGCGCAACACGCGAACCGGGTCGACGCTGGCGCCGCGGGCAGCGGGAATCGCGCTGGCTGCGACAGCCATGAGCGCGAGCAGCGCGGCCGTGGCCGCGAAGGTGGACGCATCCAGCGCGCCAACCTCGAACAGCCATGATTGCAGCACGCGGCTGACACCGACGGCGACGGCAAGCCCCAGGGCGATCCCGACGGCGGCCAGGCCCAGCGCGCTGCGCAGCGTCTCGGCCACGACGGTGCCACGGCCGGCCCCGAGCGCCACGCGAACCCCGATGTCCCGCACGCGCTGGGCGACGGTATAGGCGAGCACGCCGTAGAGGCCGATCGCCGCCATCACGAACGCCAGCACCGCAAAGGCGGCCACGAGCGTGAGCTGCGTGTTGCGGTTCTGAAGCTCCGCGTCGAAGATGTCGTCCATCGTCCGGATATTGGCCGCCGCCTGTTCGGGATCGACGCTCCACACGGCGGATCTCACGGCGGCCGCGAAGGCGCGCGGGTCGCCGGTGGTCCGCACCACGAGGTGCTGCGGCCAGAGGAACGGCGGGACGAAGCCCCCTCCCTGGTTCGACGGCAGATACACCTCGGGCTCGACGCGCGAATCCAGAGCCGTCTCGCGGATGTCGCCCGCGACGCCCACGACGGTCAGCCACAAGCCGGGGACATTCGACGGACCGAACTTGATGCGCCGGCCGATCGGATCCTGATTCGGCCAGCGGCGATCGGCAAGCGTGCGATTGACGATGACGACCGGCACACCCGACAGCGCGTCGCGCGCCTCGAAGTCGCGTCCGCGGACGATTGGCACGCCGAGCGCGGCGAGATATCCCGGGGTGGCGGCGCGGTCGAGGGCCATGTACCGGGCCAGGTGCCCCGAGGCCGGCGGCGGCTCGCCCTCGGCGCCGATGAACGCGCGCCCGCCTTTGAACACCAGCGGCGGGAAGTTGGCGAAGCCGGCCGCGGTGACGCCCGGAATCGCCGTCACGCGGTCGGTCACGGCGCTGTAGAAGGCATTCCGGCGATCGCCCCGTTCGTATTTCGACGGCGGCAGCGACGTTTCCACCACCAGGAGGTTGTGGGGATTGAACCCGGGATCGACGGCGAGCACGTTCGCGTAGCTGCGCAGCAGCAGCCCCGCCGCGACCAGCAGCACCACCGTCAGCGTCAGCTCGGCCACGACCAGCGCATTGCGCAGCCGGCCCCGGCCCGTCGCGCCGCGGCCGCCGCCGGTGCGGATGGCCCTCTCGAGGTCCACGCGCGCGGCGGCGAACGCCGGCGCGGCGCCGAACCCGAGCACCATCACCATCGTGATGCCGGCGGTGAAGAGCAGCACGCGCACGTCCAGCGCCGGCGCCGTGGAGTCGGGAAGGCCCGTGGGCGTCAAGCGCGCGAGATACCGCAGCAGAGGCGCGGCGAGCGCCACCCCGAGTCCGCCACCAAGGGCCGCGAGCACGGCGTTCTCGGTGAGCAGCTGTCGCGTGACGCGGGCATAGGTGGCCCCGAGCGCCTGCCGCACGGCCACTTCCCGGATGCGGAGCGTTCCCCGCGTGAGCAGCAGATTCGCGAGGTTGGCGCCGGCAATCAGCAGGACCACTCCGACGGCGGCCAGCAGGAGCGCCATCGTCGGCCGTATGTCGCGTGTGAGGTGCTCGTGCAGCGCCGCCACGGTCACCCCGGTTCGCCCGTTGGACTGCGGAAACTCACGCCCCAGCTGACGCGCCAGATCGGTCATGTCGGCCTGGGCCTGCGCCACGGTGACGCCCGGCTTCAGCCGCGCCACCGCGTACATGAAGTAGCCGGAGCGCAGCTCGAGCTCGACCGAGGTGAACTTCGCCGGCACCCAGAGCGAGGCGTTCTTGTCGGGAAAGCGGAAATCGGCCGGCACGACGCCGACCACGGTGTGCGGCAGGCCGTTGAGCCGGATCGTGCGGCCCACGACGGCAGGGTCCGCGGCAAAGCGGGCCCGCCAGGCGCGCTCGTCGATCACCACGACGGGGGGCGCATCCGGCCGATCGTCGGCCTCCATCAACGCGCGGCCGAGCAGCGGCTGCGTCCCGAGCACGGCGAACAGATTCCCCGTCGTCCTGACACCCGTGAACTTGCCAGGCTCGCCGGTGCCCGTCAGGTTGTAGTTGTTGATGGCGTATCCGGCCACCCCCGTGAACGACCGGTTGCGCGCGCTCCACGACGCGTAATCGCCCGGCGACACTTCGGCGCGCGGCGGGCCGCCCCCCGCGGTGAAGTTCTCCCACAGGAAGACGAGGCGGCCGGGCTCCGGAAACGGCAGGGGTCTCAAGAGCACGGCGCTGACGGCGCTGAAGATGGCGGTGTTGGCGCCGATCCCGAGCGCCAGCATCGTCACCGCGACCGCGGTGAAGCCGGGCGACGAGCGCAGCGTGCGCAGCGCGTAGCGGATGTCCTGCGCGGCCGTTTCGAGCGAGGTCCTGAGCTGCATGGCCACTTGGACGTGGCTGCAGATCGATCCGTTGGTGTCCGCTTTCGAACAGCCGCGGCTACTTCTTGGGTGTGGCCGGACGCCGGGCGGCGGGGCGTCGCGCCGGCCGCGGCGAGCGGTACTCGACCATCACGTTGCTGATGATGGCCATCGGACGGCCTACGGCGCTGAAGTTGTCGGGAGCCGCGCTGTCCGGGCGGATGATCGACAGCTTTTCTCCGAGAATGCTGACCTGCATCGCCTCCTCGGGGATGACGATCGAGACCGGTTCGGTGCCCGTCGGCGCCACCGCCTTGACGCCGGCCGATCCGCTCCCGCCGGAGATTCGATCGACCAGATCGGACTGCGTGCGGAACTCGTTCTGCACGATGGCCCGCGACACGAGCGTGTTGTCGAGCGTCAGCACGCCAATCGTCGCCGTATAGCGGCTGTAGGCCTTGTTCGCCTTCACGAGCTCTTCGGAATAAGTGTGCCGGTTGTGAAGGTCGAACGAGAGCGTCACCGGTCCGGCGTGCGGCGGCAGCGTGATCAGGATGCCACCGGCCGGATCGCGGCCGATCAGGACGTCGCAGAACTGCCGCTTCGTCCGCACGCCCTCGCCGAGCACCTGTGGACACGCGACCATGGCCGGCTCGGTCTTCACCGCCGGTGGCGCGGGCGGCGTGGGCTTGCGCGTGGTGCGCCGCGTCTGCGCCTCGACAGGCGCCAGCGTACACACGACGAGCGCGGCCACCCCGGTCCAGCGGCCAAGAGCCGAACAGCTATTCGTCGAGCGAGGCGTGGTCGAAGTGGGGATCCTGTCCAATCGGGCTGCCCTGTCGCTTGAGAAGCGCGAGGAACTCCATGCGCGTCCGCGCGCACGTCTGAAACGACCCCAGCATGGCGCTCGTCACCGCCGTCGAGTTCTGCTTCTCGACGCCGCGCATCGACATGCACAGATGAGTGCCTTCGCACACGACCGCCACGCCCAGGGGCGCGATCTTTTCCTGGATGGTTTCGGCAATCTGCAAGGTCAGACGCTCCTGCAGCTGCAGCCGCCGCGCGAAGACGTTGACGAGCCGGGGAATCTTGCTGAGCCCGATGACTCGGCCGTTGGGGATGTACGCTACGTGACACTTGCCGAAGAACGGCAGCAGGTGGTGCTCGCACAGACTGTAGTAGTCGATGTCGCGGACGATCACCATCTCGTTGTAGTCGACGGTGAACAGCGCGCCGTTGAGGATTTCGTCGATGTTGGCGGCGTAGCCGCTGGTGAGGAACGACAGGGCCTTGGCCACA
>Ga0209486_10000146_pt1 | contig 33344 bp, 33 predicted proteins | sample NCCompost_FD_187518 | JGI IMG/M metagenome (GOLD analysis project Ga0209486, IMG submission 187518) | Agricultural soil microbial communities from Utah to study Nitrogen management - NC Compost (SPAdes) (version 2) | ecosystem: Environmental > Terrestrial > Soil > Agricultural land | place...
AGAGCCTTCATCGCGAGCGGCGTCATCATGCCCCAGCCGTAGGCGAGCTGCACGTAGACGGGATTGTTCGGCGCGGCCGCGACGAGTTCCGCCTGCGTCGGGCGGCGGCGCTCGGGAAAGGCATCGAGCGTCGCCGGCGGAGTGACGACGACCAGCCAGCTGCCCGGTGCAGCGGCTTGCGCCGCCCGGCGAAGACGCGACAAGGCGTCAGCGAGCGACGTCGCGCCGATCCAGTTCACCTCGGTGGCAAAGCTCAACGCCGCGCGGGTGGCGTGCAGATGCGAGTCGATCAGGCCCGGGATGACGGTGCGGCCGCGCAAGTCGATCGTCCTCGTTCCCTGCCCGGCGAGCTTCCGGATGTCGGCCGAACGGCCGACGGCGATGATGCGGCCGTCGCGGACGGCCAGCGCTTCCTGGATCGAGAAGGCCGCATCCACGGTCACGACCTTGCCGTTCACGAGGATCGTGTCGGGCTGCTGCGCCCGGGCGGGCGCCGCCAGCATGAACATCATCGCTAACGCAATTGCGACGTTACGCATGAGAACTCCTGCTCCGGAGGCCTGAAGGCCTCCGGCTACCGTCAGAACCGCTCAAAAAACGCCGTCCGGTAGGCGGAGGCCTTCAGGCCTCCGCTCAAAAACGCACGCCGCCCGAGAACGCGAGGCGGACGTCGTGGCCGAAAAACGCTTCGTCATGGATCTGGCGATCGGTGTCGAAGACCGGGCCCGGATATTTCACCAGGCGATCGCCGGCATCGATCCTGAAAAAGGTCTGCTCGCCAACCGATACGTCCACCCCACCGCCAAGGTCGAACGCCATCAGCGTACGGCCGCCCGCGAGCTCGCACGTCAGCGGCGGCGGAAAGATCGCAATGCAAACGATCGGCTCTGGCGACGGTTGTATGCGCAGAAACCCCGGCCGGACGCGCCCGAATGGGCGGAGCCGCCCCAGCCGCGGACCGATCGTCGCGCCGAACAAGCCCTCGAAGCGGGAGCGGCTGAAGGCCGGTGCATCGGCGAAATGGGACGGATAGTGGACGACTTCGGCTTCGACCCCGACGAGCGGCGTCGCCTGCCAGCCCACACGTCCGCCGATGCCGGCATCCGAGGCATCGAACTGCCCAGACAGCGCAATCGCGAGCAGCACCGCCAGTTCCGTCATGCGACCGCCTTGTCGGTAATCGCGAGGGCGCGGTCGATAATCGCAAACCCTTCGCGCAGTTCCGCCTCGGTGATCGACAGCGGCGGGTTGGTGAAGAAGTAGTTCCAGCGCACGAACGTGTAGAGCCCTTCCTGCCTGAAGAATTTTCCCAGTTCGGTCATTTCCGGCGACGTCCCGTTGAACGGCGCCATCGGCTGGCGCGTATCGCGGTTTCGCACAAGCTCGACGACACCGAAGAGTCCGATCGAACGCACCGCACCCACCGACGGATGGCGATCCGCGAGGCCGGAGAGCAGTTGCGCCATCAGTCCGCCGGTCTTGCGCGCCCGCTCCACCAGCCCATCCTCCTCCATTACCGCAATTGTCGCGAGCCCCGCGGCGCACGCCAGCGGGTGGCTGTTGTAGGTCAGGCCGCCCGGAAACGGCACTGCCTGGAAGTGGTCGGCGATTTTGCGCCGCACGCCGACGGCGCCGAGCTGCACATAGGCGCTCGTCAATCCCTTCGCCATCGTCATGATGTCGGGGACAACATTCCAGTGGTTGACCGCGAACCATGCGCCGGTGCGGCCAAAGCCGCTCATGACCTCGTCGGCAATCATGAGGATGCCATGGCGATCGCAGAGCGACCGCACGCCCTGCAGGTAGCCGTCGGGCGGCACCAGGATGCCGTTGGTGCCGGTGACCGTCTCGAGGATGAAGGCGGCGATCGTCTGTGGTCCCTCGAGTTGAATGACTTCCTCGAGGTACTTCAGCGCGGCATCCGCTGAATCCCAGCCGCGGTCGACGCCGTGATACGGATCCAGCACATGGACGATGCCCGGCATCGGCGGCTGGGTCCAGCGGCGCGGGTCGCCGGTGGCGGCAATCGCCGCCGCGGTGCCGCCGTGGTACGAGCGGTATCGCGCCAGGATCTTCTGCCGGCCGGTGACGGCGCGCGCGATCTTGAACGCATTCTCGTTCGCCTCGGCGCCTCCGTTCGTGAAGAAAAAGACGTCGATGTCTCCCGGCGCAATCTCCGCCAGCTTGGCCGCGAGCCGGGCCCGTGGCTCGGTGGCCATGAATGGATTCGCGTACGGCAGCACCGCCGCCTGATCCTGGATCGCCTTGACCACGCGGGCATCGCCGTGGCCGATGTTCACGCACATCAGCTGGCTGTTGAAATCGATGAAGCGCTTTCCTTCGGGCGTCCAGAAATACACGCCCGTGGCCCGCGCGACCGGGATCGGGTCAACCGCCTGCTGCGCCGACCACTCGAAGATGGTGTGCTTCTTCGATAACGCGACGATCTCGTCTCCCGTCATCGCGTGGCTCGCTTCAGGAACGCGCCGGCGCCGGCACGGCCGGTGAACGTGCCGCCGTCGATGATGACGCGTCCCCTCGAGATCACGGTGTCAGTCACGCCGGTGACCTCGCGCCCCTCGTACGGGTTGTAATCGACCTTCATGTGCAGGGTCTTCGCTGCCAGACGCTGCGTGCGGTTCGGGTCGAAGACGACGATATCGGCATCGGAACCGGGGGCGATCGTGCCCTTGCGCGGAAACAGTCCGAAGATTTTCGCCGGTGACGTCGACGTCAGCTCGACGAAACGGTTCATCGAGATGCGGCCGGGGCGGACCCCGCCGTCGTAGACCAGGCTCATGCGCGTCTCGATTCCGGGCGCGCCATTCGGGATCTTGGAAAAGTCGCCCTCCCCAAGCGTCTTCTGCTCCTTCATGCAGAACGGGCAGTGGTCGGTCGAGATCGCCTGCAGGTCGTTGAATGCCAGGCCGCGCCACAGCCGATCCTGCGTCTCCCTCGGCCGAAGCGGCGGGCTCATCACGTACTTCGCGCCCTCGAATCCCGGCTCCTCGTAGTTGTCGTAGGAGAGGAACAGGTACTGCGGGCAGGTTTCGGCGTAGGCCGGCAATCCGCGATCGCGCGCCTCGGTCACCATCTCCAGCGCCTCGGCGGCCGAGAGATGGACGATGTAGATAGGTACGCCGGCGATTTCGGCGAGGGCAATCGCCCGGTGCGTGGCCTCGGCTTCGGCGCGCGCCGGGCGGGTCAAGGCGTGATACTTCGGCGCGGTCTTGCCTTCGGCCAGCGCCTTCTTCACCAGCACGTCGATGACGCCGCCGTTTTCCGCGTGCATGCAGATCGTGCCGCCGTTCTTCCCGGTGCGCAGCAGCGCCCGGAAAATGCTGGCGTCGTCGAGCATGAACACACCGGGGTAGGCCATGAACAGCTTGAACGACGTCACGCCCTGGCGAACCAGCGCGTCCATCTCCTCCTCCACCTGATCGGTGAGCTCGGTGATGATCATGTGGAAGCCGTAGTCGATCGCCGCCTTCCCCTCGGCTTTCTTCATCCAGGTTTCCCACGCGTGGTGCAGCGTCTGCCCGTGGTACTGGATGGCGAAGTCGACCACCGTGGTCGTGCCGCCGTGGGCGGCGGCAATCGTGCCCGACTCGAAGTCGTCGGCCGAGGTGGTGCCGCCAAAGGGCATGTCGAGGTGGGTGTGCACGTCGATGCCGCCGGGCAGCACGTACTTGCCCGAGGCGTCGATCACGCGATCGGCCGGCATGGCCAACGAACTGCCGATGGTCGTGATTTTCTCGCCATCGACGAACACATCGCCGGTGTACTGATCGGTGGCGGTGACGATCGTGCCGCCCTTGATCAGCAGACTCATGGCAGCTGCTCCGCCATCGCGGCGTAACTATCAGGACGCCGGTCGCGGTAGAACTGCCAGACCCGCCTGACCTCTTCGATCATGTCGAGATCCATCTCGGCGACGACCAGCTCGGTCTTGTCTTCCGACCCGACGGCGAGGAAGTTGCCGCGGGGATCGACGAAGTACGACGACCCGTAGAAGCGCCCGATCTTCCAGGGTGCTTCCTCGCCGACCCGGTTGCTGCAGGCCATGAAATAGCCGTTCGCCACGGCATGCGCCGGCTGTTCGAGTTTCCACAAGTACTGGGAGAGGCCCGCCACAGTCGCCGACGGATTGAAGACGATCTCGGCGCCATTCAGGCCGAGGATTCGCGCGCCTTCCGGGAAATGCCGGTCGTAGCAGATGTAGACACCGATGGTCGCGAATCGCGTCTTGAACACCGGGTATCCGAGATTGCCCGGCTTGAAGAAGTACTTCTCCCAGAACCCGGAGGTATGCGGAATGTGGTTCTTACGATACTTGCCGAGATAGGTGCCGTCGGAGTCGTACACCGCGGCGGTGTTGTAGTAGACGCCCGCCTGCTCGCGCTCGTAGACGGGCACGACAATCGCCATCTGGTACTTCTTCGCGTGCTGCGCCATCAAATCGGTGGTCGGGCCCGGCACCGGTTCCGCGATGTCATACCAGTGAGCGTCCTGCGACGGGCAAAAATACGGCCCGTTGAACACTTCCTGGAGGCCGAGGATCTGAACGCCGCGGCGGCCGGCTTCTTCGACGAGCGGCAGATGCACGTCGATCGCGGCCTGACGGATCTTGTCGATGGGTATTGAGGGATCGGTGAGAGGCACGGCGGCTTGGATGAGACCGCCGACAACACGTCGTGGCATTGGGATGCTCCGCTCGCGGAGTGTACCTGAATCGCTGCCCGGCCGGTGTCAGCTCAGCGACCACGGCGGCAACGGCGACGGAATGAGCCTCCATGTCCGCGTTACTCCATCGGGGTGTGCTGCATGTGTGTAACCAACCTCTGAATATTGGCTTCGAAGCTGCCGCGCGAAAAATCAAAGCGCTCAAGCGACCGAGGCACCGCTTGGAGAGCCTCATCCGAATCGTCGACCATGACCGCGATCAGATGGGCGTTTCGCGCTTTCCTGTGGCTGGCGTCGAGGATGGCCTGAACTCCGCGCATCAGCGAGTTCGATCGAGCCGAATCCTTGCTCACCACTAACAACACAAAGCCGCGGTCGATTGCCTTCTCTATTCCGTCCTCGATTTCGCGCGCCCAGCTGGTGCCAGGAGCAATCGAATCGACATCGATCCAGACGCTGTAGTCGTGAGCGGCAAGGGCATCGGCAATACGACGGGCGTGCACCCGGTCACCGTGGTAATAGTCGATAAAGACGGTGGCGCGCTTGCAGAGCCGATCGATGCGCTCAATCTGCGCTTCGACCGATTCATCCAGGTGAATCTGCTCGTGGTATTTCCCCGTCAGCGTCCTGATGTACGCCATCTCGGCCTGCACCCAAGGCGACTTCTGGGCATTGTCGCTGTCGCAGAGAAGGAACCACGACCGCGCCTCTATTTCGCGCTTGATCAGCCCATCGAGTTCCGCGTGCTCGGTCAGGCACTTGAGAAAGAACACCAGCGGTCGATGACCTTTCTCTTCGAGCAGGTTGCGAACGCGACGGACTTCGTGCCAGTCCTTCGTCGAATGGGACAGAAAAATCCAGGCGCCCTCGGGTCTGCTCAAGACAGTTCGCGCTGCAGATCGTCGACAGTCATTCCGACGCTTATCCCGTCATCACCTGAATCAGTTCGCGGATATTCGTCACGCCTTCGAGCTGGTTGACCAGTTGTATGACGCGGCCGGTGCGATCGGGGCCGAGTACCGGCTCGATCAGGCCGCGCGCCTTCTCGTTGACGCCGTTGGTATCGAGCGGATTCTCCTTGGTGCCGGGCGGAAAGCGCGTGAAGTGCGTCACCGTTCGCCCGTCGCGGAGCGTTACCTCGACCCGTCCGCTCCTCGGGGCGGCCGGATCCATCAACGCTCGATCGGGCACCAGCTCCACCCGTTCCTTGACGGCGAGTATCCGCGGGTCCTTCATGCGTGCCGGCGAGTGGCTGTCCTCGAACGACATCGAGCCATCGACCAGGCCGACGGCGAGGACGTACTGCAGATTGACGTCGGGCATCGCGCGGTTGTCGACGATCAGCGCGCCGTCTTCGGGCAGCCGGGCGACGATGCGCGCGACGTTGTCGGGGGTGAGGCCGTGCTGCCGCCGCAGGGTGAGAAGCGCGTCGAGCGGCGCCTGAATTGGATAGCCGACGGAAAACGTCTTGATCGCCGTTTCGGTGACGTAGAAGCGGCGCCCCAGGTCGGCCACCATCTCTTCCGGCTTCGGTTCGGTGGAGAGCGCCTCGATCATGTTGTGCTCGCCGTCGAGCACATCGGTGACGCCGGTGAACCCGCTCTGCACCATCAGCGCCGCGCTGACGCCGTTGCGCGCGCCCATGCCGGCAAAATCGAACGCCTTCTCGATGTGTTCCGAGTCGCGGGTCCAGCTCCAGAGGCCGGATACCTGCTGGGCCGCATACGACAGCGCGTACCGCATCCCGCGCTCATCGAGCCGCGCCATCGCCGCCGCGGCGCCCACCGCGCCGAAGGTGGAGCTCGTGCCCTCGGCGCTGCGATGAGTGGCGCGGACGTGATCGGGACCAAGCGCCATGAGGAACCGGCAGCACAAGTCGTAGCCAAGCGCGACCGCCCTCAACACCTCGGCGCCGGAGCGCCCTTCCCGCTCGCCAACCGCAAACGCGGCTGGCACCACCGCGCAGCCCGGGTGCGCCTTGGTGACCGGCTCGAAGTCGTCGGTCTCATCGGCGTGCGCGAACATCGCGTTGGCCAGCGCCGCATTGATCGCCGAGGTTCGAATATCGGTGGTCAGGACTGACGCTTCTTCCTTGCCACCCTGCGTCTGGATGAAACGGATTGCCGCCTCGCCGGGCGGGAGATGCGATCCCGAAATGATGGCGGCGATCGTGTCGAGGATCCGATGCTTCGCCTCGCGAGCCGCATCGGCCGGCAGCGCCCGATCGCGCGCTTCCACCATGTAGCGGGCCAGCCGCGCGGTCACGGTGCCGCCCGCGGCCCCGCTACCCTGCCGGACGGCGCGGGCTGATGCCACGTGCGCCGGGACGGTCGCCGCGGCAATCAATCCGCCAGCGCCTTTGAGCAGCCGCCGCCGCGTCACGCGACGCTCGTTCTTCGAAGCCATCGGCTTACGGCTTCGGGATGTCGACGGCAATCCAGACCGCCGGAACCTTGCCGGTGTTTTCGCCCCAATGCGTGGTGGCGCGGCCTTCGGCAAAACCTTCGCCGGCATTGGCCACGACGTCCGGCTTCCCTTCCTGGTGGTACGTCATCTGGCCCTGCAGCATGTAGGTGACGGCTGGCCGATCGACGTGGTTGTGGAGCGCCAGCGCGCCGCCCGGCTGCAGCGTAATCTTCCGCATGCGCAGGGGCCGCCCCTTGCCGGAATCGAGCTCGGCCGTCAGGTCGAGCGAGCGCAGCGCTTCCTCGCTTTGGCCGACGTTCGCGGCCGGAGGCTGGCGGCGCTGGCCCGCGGCGAACCCGGAGGCAAACACCACCGCCACGCCGATGATGCCGATCAAGACGCGAGTGTGAGACATGAGGACCTCTTTAGTTAGAACCATCTGCTGATGGTGACCTTCTTGTCGGTGTAGAACTCGAAGGCGTCGCGGCCATGCACCTTCAGATCGCCGAAAAAGCTGTCGCGCGCGCCGCCGAACGGGAAGTACGCCATCGGCGCGGCGACGCCGATGTTCACGCCTACCATCGACGCCGTGGCGCGATGGGCGAACTCGCGTGCGGCTTTGCCGCTCGCGGTGAAGATTGAAGTGGCATTCGCGTTCGGGTGCGCGTCCATGATCTGGAACGCCTCGTCAAGATTCTTGACCGGCGCCACCGTTGCGACCGGCCCGAAGATCTCCTCGCGGCCGATCGCCATCGACGGCGAGACCTCGTCGAACACCGACGGGCCGACGAAGAACCCTTCAGACGGCAGCGCGCGCCGTCGTCCGTCCGCGACCAGCTTCGCCCCTTCGCTGAGGCCGCGGTCGACATAGCCGAGCACCCGCTCCTTGTGCCGCGCCGTGATCACCGGACCCATGTCGACGCCCGGATCCATCCCGTTGCCGACCTTCAGCGACTCGGCGGCGGCCACCATCCGGTCGCGCACCTCGTGATGCGAGGGTCCCACCGGCACGAGCACGCTGCCAGCGAGGCAGCGTTCGCCGGCGCATCCGTAGAACGACTCGGTGATGATCGGAATCGCGCGATCGAGGTCGGCGTCGGGCATGACGACGATGAAGTTCTTCGCCCCGCCGAGGGCCTGGACGCGTTTGCCGGTGTGGGTGGCGCGCTGGTAGATGAGCCTCGCGATCGCAGTAGAGCCGACGAACGACACCGCCCGGATGTCCGGGTGGTCGCACATCGCTTCGGCCACCTCTTTGCCGCCGTTGACCAGGTTGACCACGCCGGGCGGCAGGCCGCACGACTCGAGCAGTTCGAACATCCGCTTCTGTGACAGCGGCACCTGCTCCGACGGCTTCAACACGAACGTATTGCCGCAGACCACCGCGAACGGCAGGAACCACAACGGCACCATCGCTGGAAAATTGAAGGGCGCGATCGCCGCGCACACGCCGATTGGCTGGCGCATGACCGTGCAGTCGATGCTGGGCGCGATGTTCTCGAGGCCGTAGCCCATCAGCATCGACGGAGCGCCGCAGGCAACTTCCACGCACTCGATCGCGCGCCGCACGCTGCCGCGCGACTCGTCCAGTGTCTTGCCGTGCTCGGTCGTCACCAGCCGGGCCAGCTCTTCGAAGTGCTCCTCCAGCTTCGCCTTGAACGCGAACATCGTCCGGGCGCGGACGACGGGCGGGGTTTCACTCCAGGCGGGGAAGGCGGCGGCCGCGGCGCGAACGGCGCGATCGACGTCCTGCGCGGTCGACAGCGGTGTCCGGGCGATGACGGAACCGGTGGCCGGGTTGAAGACGTCTACATGCCCGCTCGCGGTCGCCGGCGTCCAGCGTCCACCGATGAAATTCGAAAGCAGCTCCGGCATCAGCGGCCATTATAGGTAAAGAGCCGCCCCACGCTGGCCGTCACTTTCGCACCACGATCTCGATGTGGAAGAGCCGCGGCCACAGTTTTCCGGTCACGAACAGGCGCCTGTTCATCGTGTCGTAGGCAATCCCGTTCAGCACAGCCTCCGAATCCAGGCGGTACCCCGACGACATCAACCCTCGCAAATCGATCCAGCGGAGCACCCGCCCCGATTCAGGCGAGATCCTCGCGATTCGATCGCTGTGCCAGACGTTGGCGTAGATCTCGCCGCCGACAAACTCCAGCTCATTCAAGTCCCGAACGGGAACGCCGGCATCGGTGACGGTGATGCGCCTGACTTCACGGAATGTGTCGGGATGCAGAAAGCGCAGGTACTCGCTGCCGTCGCTGAGGATGAATCCCTGCTGATCGCGGGTCAGCCCCCAGCCCTCTCCGCTGTAGGCCAGCGTCCGGCGCGGCGCAAAGCTGGCGAGGTCGTAGACGAAGGCAATGTTGGACTGCCATGTCAGTTGCACCAGCTGGCCGTTCCATTCCGCCAGCCCCTCGGCGAAGTAGGCGCGGTCGACGCGATGCTGCTGCAGGACCTCGCCGGTTTCCAGCCGGACTCGCCGCAATGACGACCGTCCGTTGAGTCCCGTACTCTCGAACAGGAATCCGTTGCGATAGATCAATCCCTGCGTGTAGGCGGCCTGGTCGTGCGGATAGGCCTTCACCACGCGAAACGTGTCAACCGGTGCCCGGCCTTGCGCGAGCAGTGCAGGGTTGCCGTCGGTCATGCTGGTCAGCGTGGCGGCGATGAGCGCGACGAATGCAATCCGCGCGTTCATGTGATCACCGGCGCACCGGCTCGGGCGCGTCGGCGTATCGCCGATACTTGCCAAGCAGAGTTCCGATGGCAACCTGGATCGGAAACACGATCTTCTGGACGATGGCGGGGATCTCCACCATCGTGAACTCGTTCCGGTAGCGCCGTACCAGGAAAGCCGCATCGAACGGATCCGGCCGCGTCCCTCCCATCCGCTTGGTCGATGCGTAGATCTCCGTGAGGAAATACTCAAGGTTGTCGGCCGGCTCGACGTAGCCGGTACAGCGGAGATCGTCGGTATCGGGATTCCAGAACTTGTGCGCTTCGCCCGGCTTGAACACCACCGTGGCACCAGGCCCGCCAAACTGCGGAGCTTCGCCCGGACGCTGATAGGCAATGCGCCCGTGGGTGACGGTCAGTGCCTCTTCCTGAAAATGGTGGATGTGCATCGGCGGACCGGATCCCGGCTTGACGACGTTCTCGACTTCCAGCCGGTCGCCCCGGGCGCCGTTCACCGTACGAAGAAAGATGAGGCGTTCGCCGGCGCCGTTATCGATTGTGTGTGGATATGTGTATCGTTGCACCTTCACTACTGTATAGTCATCGCTTTCCAAAAGGGGCCTCTCATGGGTGCACAGCTCGCGACGACCTTCACGGAGCTGCGGTTCGAGAACCCGTTCCTCCTCGCCTCTGCTCCGCCGACTGAGTCAGACAGCAACATCATGCGCGCGTTCGATGCCGGCTGGGGTGGCGTCGTCACCAAGACGATCGGGCTGCACCCGGTGGTGAACGTCGACGGCCCGAAAACGAAGTTCCTGCGGGCGAATCCTGAATCGCCACGGCTGTCGATGCAGAAGCGGCCCGGCACGGCGCTGCATTCATCGTGGAACTGGGAGCTCATTTCCGACAAGGCGCTCGACTGGTGGGTACCGCGGATCGCCCGCATCAAGCAGGCGCACCCGTCCCGCATTCTGGTCGCCTCGATCATGGCCGGGTCTGGCAGCGACGAGGAGCTGCGCCACTGGCAGACGCTGGCGACGGCCTGCCAGGCGGAAGGCGCCGATGCGCTCGAACTGAACCTCTCGTGCCCCCACATGGATCGCAAGGACATGGGGTCGAATATCGGCAAGGACCAGGGGCTGATCTCGATCGTCACGCAGGCCGTGCACGAAGTTGCGCGCGTGCCGATCTGGGCCAAGCTCACCCCGTCAACCACCGACATCGTCGTCGAAGCCGGCGGCGCGTTTCTGGGCGGCGCGGCGGCGATCACGTCATCGAACACCTTCCCGTCGCTGCCGCTGATCGATCCCGAGACGCTCGAGTTCGAGATGAACGTCGATGGTCTTGTCTCGAGCGGCGGCCTCGGCGGCCCGGCGATCCTGCCGCTGTCGATGGCGAAGATGGCGCAGCTCACGCAGGCCTTCCCTGAAAAGTCGTTCTCCGGCATCGGCGGCGTGGCCGAGTTCGCCCACGCGTTGAACTACTTCCTGCTCGGTTGTGGCACGGTGCAGGTGTGCACTGCCGCGATGCTCGATCACGCGATCGGCCCGAACGTGATTAAGGGTCTGCTCTCGGGAATGGCTGCGACGATGGACCGGCATGGATGGGCCAGCGTCGACGACTTCAGGGGCCTGCGCCGCGATCGGATCGTGACGCACTCGAAGATCCGCCGGCCCGACGCGAAGGCGTATCACGGCGGCTACGAGGCGGAGGGGTATGCTCAATAGGGGTCGGGAGTCATTTTTCGAGGACACTCCTGCAGGGCGTCAAAGGAGTGTCCTCGAAAAATGACTCCCGACCCCATTACAGATCTTTCCGACAGCCCCGACCCCATTACAAACAGCCCGCTCTGGAACCCGGATCTGGCGCCGGTGCCACCGGAGCGCCGCACCTGGTCCACCTATCACATCGCCGCGCTCTGGATCGGGATGAGCGTGGTCATCACCACCTACACGCTGGCCTCCGGCCTGATGCAGCAGGGCATGACCTGGTGGCAGGCGATGCTGACGATCCTGCTGGGCAACGCGATCGTCCTGGTGCCGATGGTCCTCAACGCACACGCAGGCACGAAGTACGGCGTCTCGTTCCCGGTGCTGTGCCGGGCGGCGTTCGGCGTGAAGGGCGCCAACGTGCCGGCGCTCCTGCGCGCGCTGGTGGCGTGCGGATGGTTCGGCATCCAGACGTGGATCGGCGGCCTCGCGCTCAGCGCGCTGCTGGCGGCGGCCATCCCGGCATGGTCGACCCTGCCAGGAAACACCTGGGTCGCCTTCGCGATTTTCTGGGCGATCCAGGTCGCGATCATCATCCGCGGCCTCGAAGGCATCAAGCTGCTCGAGAGTTGGTCGGCGCCGCTGTTGCTTGGCGGCGGACTGCTGCTCTTATGGTGGGCAATCGACAACGGCGGCGGGCTGGGACGCATCCTCGCCGAGTCCAGCCGGCTGCAAACCACGCAGACTCCCTTCTGGCAGCTCTTCCCCGCCGCGTTGACGGCGAACGTCGGCTACTGGGCCACGCTCAGCCTCAACATCCCCGACTTCACGCGCTACGCGAAGAGCCAGCGGTCGCAGGCGCTCGGCCAGGCGATCGGACTACCGCCGACGATGACGGCGTTCGCGTTCATCGGCGTTGCCGTCACCAGCGCCACGATCGTGATCTTCGGCGAGGCGATCTGGGATCCGGTGGTGCTGATTGCGCGCATCGGCAGCCCGGCCGTCATCATTTTTGGCGCGGTCGTCGTGCTCATCGCACAGCTGACCACCAACATGGCGGCCAACGTCGTGTCGCCGGCCAACGACTTCTCCAGTCTCGCACCGCGCCGAATCAGCTACGTGACCGGCGGGCTGATCACGGCTGTGATCGGGATCCTGATGATGCCGTGGAAGCTCTATGCCGATGCTGCCGCGTACATCTTCACGTGGTTGATTGGCTACTCCAGCCTGATGGGCGCGATCGGTGGCGTGCTGATCGCGGACTACTGGGTGGTGAGGCGGCGGACGCTTTCAACCGTTGACCTGTTCTCGCTCGACGGCAAGTACAGCTACAGCGGCGGGGTGAATTACCGGGCCATGCTGGCGATGGCCCTCGCCATCGTGCCGGTGGTGCCGGGCTTCATCCGCGCGGCGACGACCCCCGGTGGCCAGGTCGCAAGCCCCACGCTCCTCGACTCGCTGTACACCTATGCGTGGTTCGTGACGTTCGGCCTGAGCTTCGTCCTCTATCTGCTGATGGCCGGGCCGGAGCGCGAACGCCATGCGGTCAGGTAATCCGGATCGGCACCTGCTGAATGCCGTTGTTGCCATAGCCGAGGCGATTCCAGTCGGCAACGTCGGGCTGGGTACGGCCCGCCAGGTCTGTCGCGCGCGCGCGAACCGTCAACGGACCCGGGTCGTGCACGCGCGTCAGCAGCTCCCACCACTGCCAGCGGTGGCGCTGGCGTTCGCCAATCAGGCGGGCGTCCTGCCATCGTTCGCCATTCACGCTGATTTCCACGCGAGCGATCGGCGCGGCGCCCGACCACGCCACGCCCCGCACCGCCAGCGCCCCTCGAGGTAGTTCGTCGTGCGGCGACGGCTCGGTAATCAGCGCGCGAACGCGCTGCAGACTGACCGGCTCGCGGACGATCTGCCCCTCGCGCTCCCATTCGTACTGATACTTGTCGATCTGGTAGTAACCCGCGAATGGGCGATCGATCAACTCGATCGCCGTGAGCCATTTCACCGACGCAACGGCATACCAGTCGGGCACGATGACGCGGAGCGGGTAGCCATGCTGCAGTGGCAGCGGCTCCCCGTTCATCGCGTACGCCAGCAGCACACCTCCTTGCCGCGCGTCGGCCACACCGAGGCTGCGCTCGAAGGTGGTACAGCCGGGAATCCCGTCCAACTCGCCGCCGTCCGCGCCACGGAACACCACTTCTCTCGCCTGCGTCTGCACCCCGGCGCGGTCGAACACTTCCACCAGCGGCACCCCGGTCCACTCCGCGGTGCTGACGGCGCCCAGGTTCCACTTCTCGCCCGGTACCGCCGGATCGAACAGCGTGCGTCCGTTGCCCGCGCACTCGAGCGTCGCCACCAGCGTCTGCGACGGCATGTTGCGCAGGTCGCGCAGGCCGAGGTTGAGCACGCGATCGACCGCGCCTGATACCGACAGGCGATATGACTCGGGATCGAGCTTGGGAATCTGAAAATGGTTGCGCACGTAGAAGTGCGCATTGGGCATCACCACGCTGCCGATCAGCGCCGGGATCGACGTCTCGGAGTTCAGCGGATGGGCGCGATGCACCACCAGGCCGGCCTCGATCGCCTGCTGGCACGCCTCTTCCGGATCCACGGCGGGGACGAGATCGCTCGTCGGCATCGCCGCACCGCAGCCGCCGCTGGCGACAACGCGGGCACAGGTCGAGGCGGGATAGATCGACACGCTGCCGGCCGCTTGAAACGGCTGCATGAACTCGCGCACCCGCGTCTCGTCTTCGGCGTCGACGATGAGATACATCGTGTGCTCGCCGCGCACCACGGCCTCGCCCTGAATCTGAACGCCGAGCTTACGAACGTTCGGGCGACTGAGGTAATTCAGCAGCCCCGCACCGACGTAGGGATCGGCGGCGGGACACTTATCGGCCGAATGCTGATGGCGAACGATGAAAAGAGCCATGTGAGAATCAAAGCCCAAAACCCAAATCCCAAATCCCAACCAGGCGTGCCTTGGGCTTTGGGATTCGGGGTTTGGGATTTTCACAAAGGTAGCACGCCTACTCGAAGCCGACGATCAGGACGATGGCGGCGAGTGCGCAGCCCACTCCGGCGACCTGCAACGTACTGAGCCGTTCGCCGAGCACCACGCGCGCCAGCAGAACGGTGCTCGCCGGATAGAGCGACGCCAGCGTCACGACGACGCTCAAGGCGCCGTAGCGGGTGGCGGCAAGGTAGAGCGCGTTTGCGGCCATGTCGACCACGCCACCGGCGATCGCGATCTTCGCGACCGGCGCGGGCAACCGGAGCTGGTGGGCAGAAACAAGACCGAGCGCGCCGAAGAGCACCAGCGAGAGCGCGCGTGACGCGACGAGCGGCCACATGCCGGCGGCCGGGCTGGTGCGGGCGAGCGCGAGAAAGAAAAAACCGATCGCCACACCCGACAGGAAGGCGATCCCGATCCCCTTCCTCGCCACGTGAGCGTGTCCCTTCTCCTGGCTGACGAGCACGATCGCGACAATCGCCAGGAGCATGCCGGTGACGGTGAAAACACCCAGCCGCTCCCCTGCCAGCACGCCTGCGAGCACCGGAATCACCACCGCGCACACGGCGGTCGTGGGAGCGACCACCGCCATCGTGCCGATGGCGAGCGCGCGATACAACAGGCCGACGCCGATGCTCCCTGCGATCCCGGCGACCGCCCCCCAGATGAAATCGGAACGGGATGGAGACGTGCTGCCGAGGAGCGGAAGCAGCAGCACGAGCATCACCAGGCCAGAGGCCTGGGACCAGACGACGACAGCGATGGTGCCGGCGCGGCGCGAGGCGAGACCGCCGAGAAAGTCAGCGGCGCCGTAGAGCGCGGCGGAAGAAATAGCGAGGAAATAAGCCAATTACGGACGGCGCACGACGCGAATCTCGTCGCCGACCGCCACGTCTCCCCCCTCGATCACCCGCAGGTAGATACCACGGAGATTGCGCTGGCGAAGCTCGCGGATCGAGACCAGGCGGAGGGCGCCGTCGCCGAAGCGCGCGCGGAACTTGCGGCAGCCGTTATGCGGCATCGGCGTCACCTCGAACCGCACCGAACCGGCCTGCAGCACGGTACCGGCCGGCAGGTTGGCGTCAGAGAGGTCGAGTTCCAGAAACATCTGGTCGCCGAACAGCGTGAGCGGCTGGCCGTTGGCGACCAGCTCGGCGACGTCGAACTGCATCACTGCCAGTTGCGCCTCGGGCGACGGGCGCCGCTGGCGTCCCCACGAGTCGCCGGGCATCCCCGAGTCGGGGGTCATCGACACACGATCCAGGGTGTGGCGCACGCCGCCGGGATGACGCGCGACCAGGAGGCGGACACGGCCGGTATCGGCGGGCGCGGGAGGTGCCGAGGTCAGCCGCGACTCGAGCACCTCGAACGGGACAAACGTGGCTGGATCGCCGTCCGACTGCGAGTCGATTACCCGTTCCACAGCGCCATGGCCGACCGCGTGACGAAGAATCCGTAGAACAGCGTCATCACGACCAGCGCGACCCGCCGCCACATCGGCGGACGGAGGTGTTCCGGCAGGAGCCGGGTGTTCACATACAGCAGGTGCGGGGCGGCGATGACGAACACGAAGCCCGCCATGTTGGCGCTGATCTGCAGCAGGAGAAACGGCTGCGCGAGCCGGAGCGCGACGATCCCCCAGAGCACGACCGCGCCGAGCACGCTGTAATAGACGGCACGCACGTCTCCCCCCCGCCAGGATCGAACGCGGTTGCTGCCGGTCCAGAGAATGTCGGTAATGGCGCGAACCATCCCTTCGAGCTGATCGAGCTGGGTCTTGAACAGTACCCATGCGCCGAGAAACGCAATCGCCCCGCCAAGCAAAGCCCCCGAGGTGCCGGCAATCGCCTGCGCCAGCGCCGCGCTGATCCCCAGCCCCTGGATGTTGGTGCCGCGCGGCAGGAAGGTGACGTAGATCATCGCCGGCAGGATCATCCCGAGGACCGCGCCGACGAAGAAGACGCCCCACTGATCGGCGCTGATGATGCGCCACCAGCCGCGCCAGCGGCTGTTGTTCTCGGCGTCATTGGGAAACATGAAGCCGTTGTGCGCGAGCGTCACCTTGGTGCCGCCGATGGCGCACGGGATGTAGCCGGCGCGCTCCCCCATGCCGTAGCCGCGGTCGCGAGCCCAGTTCGACAGCACGATATTCGTGACGCCGCCAGCCCCTGAATACGCGACCAGCGCGCCGAGCAGAAACAGGTCGGTGCCTGCGGGGAAAAAGTCGAACTGTCCGCTCGTCAAGTCAAAGCCAGTCAGGCCGAGTACTCCGGCCGCCCACGTTCGCAGCGGCACGAACATCACCGCCAGCACGAAGAAGCTGCCGAGGATCGCCGCGACCAGTATCCAGTTGAGCAGCTCCAGCGTCCGTTCGATGCGACGGCCGAACGAGAGGATGGCGACGCAGGCCAGGAACGTCCCGACGCCGATGTAGTAGATCGCGCTCGCATCCGGTGCCGCAGCCAGCCGTCGCGTGAACAGGAAGAAGATCGCGCCCGCCGCGGTACCCGCCCAGGCGGGCCAGCCAACCTGCAGGAAATACAGCAGCGCGTAGATCCACGCCCACAGCGTGGACGAGGGACGCGTCCGCATGAAGCCGGTGAACACCGGTTCACCGGTGGCGAGCGTGTAGCGCATCAGCTCGGTGTTGAAGATGGCCTGCAGCAGCACGGCAATGCCGACTACCCACAGAAGCGACAGACCGTGGCGCACGAAGGTCGCCGGGCCGAGCAGGAACTCGCCGCTGCCGATCGACACGCCGAGCACGATGATGCCGGGGCCAACGGCGGCGAGCCAGCCCAGCCCCTGCGGGCGGGGCGGCACCGGCAGATCCGCTCGCGCCCACGGATCGAGTCCGGATCGCGCTTCGATGGCACTCGCCGGCGGCGCGAAGGAAGTGGCCAAGGGCCGCTATCGTACGCGATCCCGCTGCGATGCCGGAAGCCCGCAATCGCGCTAGACTTGGGCCATGACACGCGTCTGGGTGGCGGCAGTGCTGGCCCTGGTCGGGGCGGCGGCCGTCGCCGAAGCGCAGTTCGGGCGCGCCTATCGCGGCACCAGGGTGGCGACGGAAGAGGATTTCGACGGCCGCTTCCACTACTGCCGGCTCGTCTACCAGGGGGCGTTCAACGGCAACGGCGGCAGCTGGCGGACCGACTACCCGAACGCCGACATCAACATGTCGATCCGGCTGTCGGAACTCACCAAGATCGGCGTCAGCAAGGACAGTGGCGGCTCGCCCAAGCCCCTGCTCGTCCGGGTCGGCGGCGACGAGCTGTTCCAGTGTCCGCTGGTGATCATGTCGGCACCCGGCGCGGCGCTGATTGGCGATCAGGAAGCCGCGCGGCTGCGCGAGTATCTGCTCAAGGGCGGGATACTCTGGACCGACGACTCATGGGGCAGCTACCAGTGGCAGCACTGGGTGTCGCAGCTCAGGAAGGTGCTGCCGGCCAGCGAGTATCCAATCTTCGATGTGCCGCTCGACCATGCCCTCTTCAAGTCGCAGTTCGAAGTCACGGAGATTCCGCAGATCCCGAACATCGGCTTCTTCCTTCGATCGGGCGGACGCACCTCCGAACAGGGGGCCGACAGCGCGGTACCGATGGTACGAGGGATTGCGGATCGCGACGGGAACCTGATGGTGCTGATGACCCACAACACCGACATCCAGGATTCCTGGGAGCGAGAGGGAGAGGATCCCTCGTACTTCTACGCGTTCAGCCCGCGCGGCTACGCCTTCGGCATCAACGCAATCCTCTACGCGCTGACGCATTGACACAGAGGCCTGAAGGCCTCCGGCTACCGTTAGAACCTCGTATTGATCTCGGGGAATGGCACCACTCGTCCGAGTTCCGCGAAGGTGCCGCGCTCGGCAATCTCCTTCGCCGCCTGGAGAAACCCGGTCCATGCCGCGCGCGCCAGCCCGCCGCCAACGCTGATGCGGCGAACGCCGATACGCGCGAGCTCGTCCACGGTAGCGATGTCGCTGCCAATCAGCGCGTTCACCGGCTTTGGCGCGACCGCGCTGACGACCGCCCTGATCTCGTCGACCGTTCGCAGGCCCGGAGCATAGAGGCACTCCGCGCCGGCGTCGGCGTAGGCGTTCAGCCGCCGGATGGTTTCGTCGAGGTCGGGCCGTCCCGCGAGAAACCCTTCCGATCGGCCGGTGAGCAGCACGCCGGTGCCGGTTTTGTCCAGCGCTTCCCGCGCCGCACGGATCCGCTCGATCGCCAGTGACAGTTCGAACAGTGGATTCGACGGATCGCCGGTGGAATCTTCGATCGAGAGCCCGGCGATACCGGTGGCGGCGGCCGCGGTCACATTGGCCGCCACGTCCTTCGGTGCCACCGCAAAGCCCTTTTCGAAATCCGCGTTGACCGGGACGGGCACGGCGGCCGCCATGTCTCGCAGATGCGACAGTTTCTGGTCGAGCGTGATCGCGTGATCGCGAACACCGAGTGTCCACGCCAGTCCGCAGCTGGTGGTCGCCAGCGCCTTGAACCCGAGCTGCGCCAGCACCCGCGCGCTGCCGAGATCCCACGGATTGGGAATGACAAAGCATCCGGCCTGATGCAGCTCGCGAAACCGATCAGTAAGGGTGGTGCGGTGCGCCATCATGCGCTCTTTCTGACCGGGTCACCGGCCGACGACAGGTTGCGGAAGACGAGGACGTGCCCGGCAAGCGCCAGCTGCACCAGGAACGACGGCAGCCACACGTACGGCACGACGCTCGGCAGCAGGTTCGGCGGGCCGTCGACGAAGCGCCGGAACGGCACTGGCGTCGACAGGATCGCTATCGCCACGATGTTCGCGAGCAGCGCGAGCCCGGCCACGTTCCACGCGAACACGGCGCCGCGTGATCGGCCGCCACGTAAGAGCCAGACGCCGAGCACAGCCGCCGTCACACCGGTGAAGATGTCGAAATTACGTCCGGCGTAGGTCATCTGAATCGGCACCACGCCTTCCTGATACAGCCGGTGCAGCAGCCATTCAACCGGGATCCGGAACGCCTGGTATGCCACGAGGGCCGGCAGCCCCACTGCGGCAACGACGCGACGACCGAACCCCGTGAGTGTGATGGTCAACGTGATGACGGTCAGGATCAGCACCATCACGAGCGCCGGCGCGGGCAACGGAGTGTAGCGATCGAGCAGCCCCGCGGAGGCGAGCCCGGCCGGCACAACGAGATAGGCGGCGGTGATGCCTGCGAGGACCATCCCGCCCGCACCAGCCAGGCGCATCCCACGGAAGACGAGCAGCACCATCACCACGACGAGGGCGACGAACAGCCCCGCGGTCATGGCTTCGGCAGGAATCGAGGCGTCCGGCGCATGTATGCCTCGTACGCCTCGCCGAACCTCGCCACCAGCTCCGCCTCTTCGATCCGGGTACGGATCGCCAGCAGCGTAAACACCACCGCGCCGCCAATGAGCAGGAACCAGTTTGCCGCTGCCAGCGCGTTGCCCAGCATGGCCAGCGCGACGGCGACATAGAAAGGATGACGAACAAACCGGTACGGACCCGTCGTGACGAGCGAGTGGTCGCGCCTGGTCACGACGGTATCGGTGAGATTCTTGCCAAGAGCAGGAAACGTCCAGACGAAGAGTGCGCCGCCGGCCGCTCCGAGCCCGATACCCACCCATCGCAGCCAGACAGGAAGCGGCATCGACGACCACGCCATCCGCGCGGGATTGACCATGTAGGTGAACAGGCCGATCATCACGGCGATACCCACCGGCCGCAGCGTGAACAGGATGAAGGGCCCTTCCTTCCAGCGGTCGAGCCGATCGGCAGCGGAATGCGCCTTGACCCGGTGGTAAATCGCGACGGGAAAGACGACGAGGGCGGCGGCGATGAGCAGGATCCTGAACGTCTGGTCGTCAGGGTTCATCTCACGCCGGCAGTCGTGAGCACCGCGCGCCGGTTCATTTCCGGATCGGGGACGATGTCGTGCGCCCGTCGGTCTGCAGGTCGGCCTTCGAATCGGCCTCGGTCTTGTGCGGGGTGATCTTGTCGGGATCGATCCGCACCATCAGGTAGGTGACGTGATCGTCAATCTTCGTCCACTGGTGGCCGGTGCCGGCGGGAATGATCACCGCGTCGCCAGCCTTGAGCTGGTGGGCGACGCCATTGCGGATGGCCTCGGCGTTATTGCCGGGCCCGTTCAGGAGCCGCACCGTGTTTTCGGTCGCGGGTCGCCGCTGCTTGCCGACCAGATCCGGGCCGAGCACGAGCGTGCCCGATCCGTCGATAACGTGGTACACCTCGCTCACCAGGTCGTGCTCGGCGACGACCGCTTTCGGGTTGTCGATGCGGCCGCGGTAAACCACGCCGATGCCGACGTTGGCCTTGCCGATGTCCACCTGCCGAATCTGCTGGTCGGTGAGTTGATTGGCAATCCCGCGCTTCACGTACGCCTGGATCTCGCTGTTTGGAATGTAGGTGCCCGGGCACATGTTGCAGCTCGGGGCCGGATCCTGGGCCTGTGCGAACAGCATCAGCAGCGCGAACACGAGACCAGTCTTCATCTCGGCCTCCTAGGAAGTCAGTAGGGCGGGTTATTTGGCGCCGCGGGCGCGGGCGCCGGCTGCTGGGCGCTGATCGCGGGCGGCACCAGCACCACGGCCAGCAGGACGGGAACCAACGCACGCATGGGGACGCTTATAACGCTTCGACCGACCCCCGGTCAACGCGGCGGGTGATGCATTCATGCGCGGAGGCGAACTCCGTGTCAGTGCTCGACACCGCGAGCCGCAAAAGAAGTCGCCCGCATTCCGGTCGGCCAGGTGGCGAAGCGGAACATCACGGCCGTCTGGAGTATGCCGCTCCGCAAACCGAGCTCAGGGCACCAGCGAGGTTGAGCGAGGGCGTGAGCCCTCGCGACCCGAGCGACCAGCGGCTGCAGGTGGCCGTCCGAACGTTTTCCGGTGTGTTGAGCCGCTTCGCGGAGCGAGACGTCCGTCGCAGCCCCGACCTTGAGCCACGGCCGTCTGGCCGTAACCTTCGCTACGGTATTTACACCGCGCCGGTGTAGCGCCCCGGCACCGAAGGCCTACGCGCAGCCACGTCGTCATGCGAGTGTTGGGACGAACTTCGGTGGCCGACGATGCCGTGTCGCCTGCTCGAAGGCATGAGCGATGCGGAAGAGCGCCGGTTCCGTCCAGGCGCGGCCAAAGAATGAAATACCGACCGGCAATCCCATGACCTGGCCGGCGGGGACCGTGATGTTTGGATAGCCGGCGATCGCCGCGGGCGTCGAGCTGCCGCCGCCGAAGTGGTCGCCGTTGACGAGGTCGGTCGTCCACGCCGGTCCTCCGGTCGGGGCAACCAGTGCGTCCAGACGCTGAGCACGCATCACGGCGTCGATCCCGTCCTCGCGCGCCGCGGTTCTGATCGTCTGCAGGTTCTTCAGGTACAGCGCGTCGGTCAGCGGTCCCTTCTGCTCCGCTTGAATGAACAGTTCCTGGCCGAAGTACGGCAGTTCCCGGTCGCGGTGATCCTCGTTGAAGCGAATGACATCCGCCAGGGTGCGAACCGGAATCGATGGAGCCAGCCCGGAGAGATACGCATTGAGGCCAGCCTTCAACTCGTAGAGCAGGACCTCCAGTTCAAGCGCATCGGCCGACGGCGGGAGGGCGAAGTCGACGGGATCGATCAGCACGGCGCCCTGCTGCCTCATCGCCTCGAGTGCGTCCTCAAACGCGCCTGCGACCGCGCCCGGATAAGTGAAAAAGCTGCGGGCCACCCCGAGACGAGCGCCGCGCAGGCCTGCGTTATCCAGGAACGAGGTGTAATCGTGCGCCTGGCGGTCCGGATTTCCGGTCGCCGGATCGCGAGGGTCGACCGCGGTCAGGGCCGTAAGGACGAGGGCCGCATCGCGCACCGTCCGCGTCATCGGCCCGGCGGTGTCCTGGCTGTGTGAGATGGGAATAACGCCGGTGCGGCTGACCAGACCGACCGTCGGCTTCACACCGACGATCCCGTTGGCCGACGAGGGACACACGATCGAGCCGTCTGTCTCGGTGCCAATCGCGACGGCGGCCAGGTTCGCGGCAACCGCGGCGCCAGATCCCGAGCTCGAGCCGCACGGGTTGCGATCGAGCACGTAGGGGTTGCGGCACTGGCCGCCGCGGGCGCTCCACCCGCTCGACGAGCGGGTCGAGCGGATGTTCGCCCACTCGCTCAGGTTCGCCTTGCCGAGCAGGAGGGCGCCGGCGTTCCGCAGCTGCCTGGCCACGGCGGAATCCTGCGACGCGATCGATCCCATCAGCGCCAGCGAACCCGCCGTCGTGGTCATCCGATCGGCGGTGTCGATGTTGTCCTTGAGCAGGACGGGAATGCCGTGCAACGGGCCGCGGAGGCGGCCCTCCTGGCGCTCGCGATCGAGCTGGTCGGCGATCGCCTGCGCTTCAGGATTGACCTCGATGAAGGCGTGCAGCGACGGCCCCTGCCGATCCATCTGCTCGATGCGGTCCAGGTAGGTGTCGGCGATCGACCGCGCGGTGAAACGGCCGGAAGCCATGCCCGCCTGCAGGTCGGCGATGGTCAGTTCGTCGAGCTCGGATGGCGCAGGGGGTGCCGGCACCGCGGGCGTTTCGCTGGTCCGCCTGCACGCGGCGGCCCCGAGCGCCGCCAACGCGCTGCCGGCACCCGCCGTCAGGAGAAAATCACGGCGATCCATCACATCTCCAGATGCAGATGATCGACGGCGCGGGAGCCTCGCTACCGCTGCGCCACCCTGGTGCTCTGGCTGGATACGCATTGCCACCGGCCGTCGCGAATGATCCAGACGTCGGTGTATCGCAGCGACATTTCCGACCGCTGGCCGTCCTTCAGGCCGACCAGCCGCAGCGTAAACCAGACTACGGCGGTGTCGCGGTAGACGCGCACTGCGAATTCCTCGGGGGTCGCGGACTGGACCGCCTGGTCGAATGCGGTCACCAGCGCGAGCTCGGTGGCCTTGTCGCCGATGCGGCCGTCGTCATAGGTCGCAACGAATTCCTCGGCGAGGAGCTTCTCGATGAACGCGACGTCCTTGCGGTAGAACGCCTCGTTCCAGCCGCGTTCCAGGGCGATGAGCACCTCCTGGTCCGACTGCACCCGCTGCGCGAATGTCGGAACCGCGGCAGCGAAGACGATGACGCAACAGAGCCACTGGCCTACTCGCATTGGAGGGTCCTTTCAGCGTGCCGCCGCATTCTGGATCATCCCGCCGCGGCCAGGCGATTGATATCGCGCGTCGTCACGATCGGCCGCGAGAAGCCTTTGAGTCCGAGCTGGATCAGCGCGCGTCCCAGCAACGCCGTCGTGGTGGCAAGTCCAGGCAGCAGCAACCGAATCAACGGCGAGAGTGGCGCCACCGCGGTGTAGAACGCCTGGTACCACGCCGTCTTCGACCGCACGCCATTGACCGGCTGGATGAAGCCGGGGCGTACCAGGTACACCCGCGACAGCCCAAGTTTCAGCAGCGTATTTTCGGTGCGGCCTTTCACGCGGGCCCACATCGTCCGGCCGCGCTCGCTCGAATCGGCGCCCGCTCCCGAGATGTAACAGAACGTCCCGGCCGGATTGGCTGCGAGGTAGGCGCGTGCCGCCACCAGCGTCAAATCGTAGGTCATGCGCGAGTAAGACGGCTCGTCCAGGCCAACCGCCGTGACACCCAGGCAGTAGAAGCAGGCATCGTGACCGGGCAGATGTGCGGCGACCGGCTGGAGATCGAAGAAATCGCGGTGCAGGATCTCGGTCAGCTTCGGGTGTGAGGCGCCGGTCGATGCGCGACTGAGCGACGTCACGGCCGTGACCCGGGGATCGGCGAGACATTCGATCAACGCACCGCCGCCGATCATGCCGGTGGCGCCGAACAGCACGACTCGCACAGGGGCCGAAGTATACTGCCGCGCGCTCAACCACACCGCCGCGCCGCCCATCCCGATGCCATTGCTGAACCTGACCATCGCCACCACCGACTACGATCACTTCCGCGACTTCCGGTTCGGCCTGGTCAAGGCCGAGGGAATCGACATCACCTGGTTGACCCACGGGCATCACGAGTGTTTCGCCCGATTTACCGCCAACCGGGAATTCGATCTGGCCGAGCTCTCGTTCGCGAAGTTCATGACCCAGATCAGCCGGCCGAACTCCGACATCATCGGGTTGCCGGTGATCTGTTCACGGCTTTTCCGGTTTTCGTCGTTCTACGTGAACCGGAAGAGTGGTATCAGAAGCGTCGCGGACCTTCGGGGCCGGAAGGTCGGGTCGCCGGAATGGGCGCATTCGGCGGCGGTGTACATGCGCGGCTGGCTGCACAACGAGATGGGCGTGCCGCTGACCGACGTGCAGTGGTACCAGGCGGGGGCGAACGCGCCGGGCCGGAAGGAGAAGGTCGAGCTGAACCTGCCGGAAGGACTGTCGGTGACGCGAGTGACAGAACGCAGCCTGAGCGACATGCTGGCGGCGCACGAGATCGACTGCGCGATCATCGCCCGCCCACCGACCTGCTTCCTCGACGGCCATCCCGACGTCGTACGGCTGTTTCCCGATTACGTCGAGATGGAGGAGCAGTACTACGCGCGTACGCGGGTGTGGCCGATCATGCACATCATCGCGATGAAGCGCGCGATCGTCGACGAGCATCCATGGGCGGCGCGCAACCTGTACAACGCGTTTCTCGAATCGAAGCGCCGGTCGATCGAGCGCATCCTCGATCCTGCGGTTTCCCGCTACCCGGTGCCATGGCTGGCTGCCTACGCCCGCCGGATGCGCGATCTGGTTGGCGGCAACCTGTTCCCGTATGGCATCGAGGAGAACCGGCCGACGCTGGAACAGATGGCCCTGTACACGATGCAGCAGGGCATCGCCCACCGGCTGGTGACGCCGGAGGAGATGTTCCCGCGCGGCATCATGACCAGGGTCGTCATTTGATCGCCGCTAGAACCGCTTCTTGATCCACTCCGCGGTGTAGTCGTAGAAATTCCTGACCGAATTCGAATACTGCCCCGGCGTGGTTTCACACGGTGCGCACGGGGTCTGCCCGTGCTCGGCGCCCTCGATGACGATGAAGTCCTTGTCGGGACTGGCGGCGAGCTCGTAGTGAATCTCGTTGTCGCGAATGAAATAGTGCCCGCCCATCGCCGTCACCAGCAGCGGCACCCGGATCCGCGCCAGGTGACATGGGGGTGAGTTGTTGCTCGAGCAGTAGTCGATGCCGTCCATCGAGTCGGTCCCACGCGTCGCATTCGCGCTGAGAAATGACTTGATCGTCAGAAACAGCGTCCCGCTCTCGAAGGTCAGGTTGTCGGCGGCAATCTGGGGAGTGGCGCGGCGCACGCTCTCCACGATCTGGGTCACGATCGTGCCATCGTTCTTCAGCAGCTTCCTCGGCTTCGCCGTGGCGTGATGCACGCTGGGATCCATCTGCATCAGCCGGCCGCCGACTCCCCTCGGCACGATGAACGCGTCGTCGTCCGGATACAGGTAGGAGCCCTTCTTCATCTGCGCCTGACGGTCGAGGGCCAGCTTGATCAACCGGTTCATCCGGTCGGCCTGCGCCTTGAAGTAGCGGGCCTTGAACTCTTCGCTGTATGTCGACGGCCCGTTGGGGTTGTAGCCGTTGGCCGGACTATGGGGGTTGAGCGCGGGGTCCAGTCGATCAGGGCGATCCTCGCTGGTGACCGCGCCATTGAGGCTTCTCACGCCATTGACCGGATTGCCGGGATGGGCGTCGACCAGGATCAGCCCGTCGGCGCGCGGCAGGCCGGCCAACTCGTTTCCGCACTGGACCAGCTTGCCGGGCCCCTGGCACACCGAGATGCCGTTCTCCGCCACGCTCTGGTACAAGGTCATCGTCGCGCCGCCGCCGCTAAAGCCCCACAGCACAATCCGGGTAATGCCGGGCAGGGCCTTCAGGTACTGCACGCCCGCGCGGACGTCGAGTGGAATGGTCTCGAACCGCACCGCGGCCTCGTTGTTGTCTGACCGCGGGTTCATGCACAACACGGCGAACCCGCGCCTGGACAGCTCGGTGCACGCCAGCGCGCTCATGAAGTTCGACGTCCGGTGCATGACGACGATGCCGACGTGAGGTGCCGGCTGCGGCGCATCCGGCATGTAGAGCGCGCCTTTGACCGATGCCGGCACGCCCTGGAACCGCACGTAGCGGGGGTTGTTCTGGGCTGATGCGGCAGTCGCGATCAGGACGATGCCGAGGCATGTGACTGCACAGATTCTGACATTCATACATTTCCTCACGTGTTTATCCTGCGATCGCTCCGGGCACTCGCCCGGCCGACGGCTGCTGCGCGGCGAGATACCAGTCGAGGATCTGCTCGCCGGTCCAGAAGACGACACCCGGCTTGCCGTGGATGTGCTCGAGCGCCTCGCGGAAATAGCGGAACCGGTGCGGCGCGCCCATGATGTACGGATGAACCACCAGCGCCATGACGCGCGCCGACTCCTTCGCGTCGGCGTATAACTGCTCGAACTGATCGATGGCGCGGGTGCGGTATTCGCCGGCGGCGTGATGCTGGATCAGCATCATCGCCACGTCGTTGCACTCCTGCGTATACGGCACCGACACCAGCGAGCCGCTGCGCGTATTGACCATCACCGGCTGATCGTCCAGCACCCAGTCGCAGACATATTCGTAGCCCGCTTCGGCGAGGATGTCCGGCGTGTCCCATGTCTCGGTCAGGCCGGGCCCGAGCCAGCCGCGCGGCGCGCGGCCGGTGAATGCGCGGATCGCGTCGGTGGTCCTGCGGATGTCAGCCCGCTCGTCAGGCACCTTCTGCATGTTCTTCTGGGTGAATCCATGGCCGATGAATTCCCACCTGCGCTCGAGCGCGGCGCGGGCGATCGGCTCGTAGGCGCCGATCGCCGAGCCGTTGATCGCCAGCACGACCGGCAGCTGGAATCGATCGAACACCTCGACCATCCGCCAGAATCCGACCCGGTTCCCGTACTCGTGCCACGCCCAGTTGGGGATGTCCGGCTCGGGTGAACCGCCGGCCGGCGGCGGCAGGACCGTGCGCGGCAGCGGTTCCTTCGGGTTCCATTCCTCGACGTTCACGATCACCCAGACGATCAGCTTCGCGCCGTCCGGCAGCCGCAGCGGCGGGCGGCTGGTGATGGCGGAGTAGGGAATCCGTTCGCTCGGCAACATGTCGACGCTCCTCGATCGCGAAAACGGTAGTATCTACGCGAATCGGGGCTGCAAATCAAACCAGGAGGCAACCATGACTGCCACGGTATGCTCGCGCATTTCGATCGGCCTGGGGACAGCGGCGCTGTTTTTCAGTCTGTCCACCGCGCTGCACGCGCAGACCTACGTCAAAGGAGAACGTCCGCAGCAGCGGGGCTACTCTCTGGCGGTGATCACCGAGGGAGGCAAGACCGTGTGGCTGGGCGGGCAGATCGCGGTCGCGGACGACGCCGGCCGGTCGCTGGCCGGCGATTTCGAAGGGCAGGTGCGGCAGGTCTTCAAGCTGCTCGACGCGACCCTCGCGAAGGCTGGCGGCAAGCTCAGCGACATGGTGCAGATGACGGTGTTCATCACGGACGTGCGCAACGGCGATCGCCTTACCGAGATCCGCCGGGAGATCTTCGGCGACAACTTTCCGGGCAGCGCGCTGATTACCATCACCGCGTTGGCTAATCCTGATGCCAAGGTCGAGATTCAAGGCTACGCCGTCATCGGCGGCAAGTAGGACGTCATGAACAATCGACGCGATTTCCTCAAACGTGGCCTGACGCTGGCCGGCGCGGCCGGTACCCTGGCGTCGGCGCTGGCGCCGCGTGAGGCGTTCGCCCGCGCGCAGGCTGGACCGGTGCGGCGCTCCGACCGCTACGACGATTCCTTCATCTTCGAACGCAAACCGTTCACGTGGCCGGGAAACGCCACGCTCGCGGTGTGGGTCGTGCCCAACGTCGAAGTCTGGCGCTACGACTCACCCACCGGTCAGGCCATCCAGCCCAACGACCGCGGCATCGTCCCCGACGTCGTCAACTACGCGTGGCGGGAGTATGGCATCCGCGTCGGGCTGTGGCGCATCGCCGACGCGCTTGATGCTGCTGGTATCAGGGCGACCGTCGCGTTGAACTCCGCGGTGACCGAGGCCTACCCGAAGGCGGTCGATGAAATGAAGCGGCGCGGGTGGGAGTTCATGGGGCACGGTGTCACCAACACCGAGAACCTGGCGGGCTTGAGCGCCGACAAGGAGCGGCCGCTGATTCAGAACGTGCTGAGAACCATCGAGCAGGCAACCGGACGCCGGCCGCGCGGCTGGCTCGGTCCGGCCCTGGCCGAGACGCACAGCACGCTCGACATCCTGGCTGAAGAGGGGGTCGAGTACTGCGGCGACTGGAACAGCGACGATCAGCCCTACCCGATGAAGGTCCGGAAGGGGCGGATGTTCTCGATCCCGTACTGCATGGAGATCAACGACATCCCGCTCATCATCCGCAAGGGCTACACCGGCGAGCAGTATCTGCAGTCAGTGGTCGATCAGTTCGACACGCTCTACGCCGACAGCGTGAAGCAGCCGAGAGTACTGGGGCTGCCGCTGCATCCGATGATCATCGGGCAGCCGCTGCGCAGCCGCTATTTCGAGCGCGCGCTGGCCCACATGAAGAAACACGAGCGGGTGTGGTTCGCTACCGGGAGCGAGATCATCGACGCCTACCGGCGTGCGACGGCGTCAGCGTAGCCTGGCACGCCGAAGCGGCGAAGGCGGCGCGTCGATCAGGCGACCGCCGGGGGCTCTTTGCGCCCGACCAGCAGCGCCAGCTCGCGCCATTTCCAATAGCAGTCGACGTCCTCGAATCCGATCTCCCGCAGCCACTCCAGCTGGGTATGCGTGTTCAGCAGCTTGTTCGACGGGTCTTCTTCGGCCGGGGTAATGCCCATCGCCTGGAGAAACCGTTGATGTGCGTAGGGAGACGGGGACGCGACATGTTCGAGGTTGCAGAACACCCCGCCAGGCTCCAGCACGTCCCAGATTTCCTGATACAGGTGGCGTTTGCGCTCGTGGCTCAGGTGATGAATCGCGAAGCTCGACACCACGGCGTCGAAGGTGCCGAGATCCGGCAGCGGAAACTCCAGGTTGTGATGGACGATTTCAGCGCGCGACAGCGGCCCGAACCGGGTGTGCAGCTCGTCGAGCATGTGCGGCGAGAAATCGAGGGCGACACCCGTCGCGTGCGGCCGGGCGCGCAGCACCTGTTCCAGCAGCCGCCCATCGCCGGAACCCAGGTCGAGCACGCGGCTGACATCGCCAGGGATTTCGTCGAGCAGCGCGGCTTCGCCGGCAGATCTGTGCGGCACCTGGTCGGCGCGTTTCAGGTAGGCGGACGCGTGATCGGCTGAGCGCCACTCGGTCATTGCACTACCCGCATTCTTGTCACGATCTCGCTACCCGGCGCTTCGGGCTCTCCAGCCGGGGACGCACCCCCTGCAGCAACGGGAGCACCGGATGATCGGCGAGCATCGCAGCCGCCTCGCCAAGCGAGGTCCACGTGCGCTCGCGAAAATGCGCTTCCTCCCAGTCGGTGTACTCCTCGAGCACGTCCATGACGTAGACCGCCACGACGAGGTGCAGGTCCCACTTCTCGTACTCGTAAGTCCCGATCGCGCCGCCAACCAGCCGTCCCTTGAGCCCCGCCTCCTCCCACGCTTCATTCAGTGCTGTCTCTTCGAGCGTGTCTCCGCGCTCCACCATCCCCTTGGGAATCCCCCACCCGCGGGATTCCTTGCGTCGAATCAGGCACATCTCGACATCGCCGCCGGTGCGGCGAACCGCGATCACGCCGGCCTGCTGAGGCTCCGGAGGCTCGCCTTTCCCATTGCGTTTCATCTCAGCATCTGGCGAGCGACCCCTACGGTTTCTGCGGTGGCAGGTTTTCGAGATTGACGATGCCGCGAATCAGGCGGTCGACGTCGTTGGCGAAATCGGGATCGGGGCGAATCGACACCGCGTTGCGGTAGGCGAACTCACGGATGTCCTCGGGCAGCGTGGTTGGCTCGGGCATGGTGGCGCCGTCAACCAGCAGCGGGACGACCGGAATACCGCGCGCCAGCGCGGCGCCGATCTCGATGCGGATGAAATCCGCGGGATTATCGATGCGCCGGTCAGCCGTGGATTCCGGCCCGAACCACTTGCGCCCGACCACGACCAGCACCACCGTCGCATCCGACACCGCGTGATCGATCGACCTGCGAAAGTCGACGCCGAGCGGAAAAGAATCGACATCCCTCAACACCGCGCCCGCGCCAAATCGATGCTGCAGGCTGTCGAAGACACGCCCGGCCACGTAGGGGCTGTCGTCCCGCCGGTATGAGACGAACACCTTGGTGCGCGAACCTGGTGGCGGTGTTGACCTGAAAGGGGCAGAAGCCGCTGCCGGGGCACTGCGCGGCTGGGTGGATTCGGGTGTTGGACCCGGTGCGCGGTAGCCGGTGTCTGCCTGTCCGGTGCTCGCCGCCTGGCGCGACCTCCACATCGCAAACAGGACCACACCAATGCCGGCGACAACCACCAGGATGAGCAGCCAGTTGCTGCCGCTGCCTGACTCCGGCAATGGCGCCGCTTCCTGAGAGTCCACGGCTGCCTGCAGGGCCAGCACCATCGCCGCGCTATTCGTCATGAACGTTCCGTCATGCGATCGCGTCAACGGGAGACCGTCACACGCAGGAACGTGGCCGGAATCGACGTTGTGCCGCTGCCCTGATTCTGGGCAGTGAACAGCGCTTCGAGCTCGCGCTGCAGATCGGCGGCTCGTCCGTTTTTTTCGGCGGCATCGAACGCATTCATCGTCGGCCCATAGTACTTCCTGAATTCGTCAACGAATCCCGCCGGGGTGCCCTTGTAGTTGAACGTAAAAGTGTCGCGCGCGAACGAGATCCTGTCTGCCGGGATGCCCGCCGCGGTAAACCGCTCGATGACGTGACTCTCGACGCCCCACGTCATCGGGCTGACGAATCCCTCCGGCGGGGGTGGGGTGTAACTCGAGCTGATCTTGAGAATCTGCGCCACCAGCGTCGGATCGCCGGGGATCCAGTTGCCCATCACGATGCGGCCGCCCGGCTTCGTCACGCGTACCATTTCGCGGGCCACGTCGAACGGCTTGGGGGCGAACATCGCGCCGAAGATGCTGACGACAAGGTCGAACGACTGATCCGCGAGCTGCTTGAGATCGGTCGCGTCGCCTTCCTGGAATCTGAGATTAGTCAAGCCCAGCGCCGCCACTCTCCTGTTGCCGGCCTCGACCAGGTTCCGCGCGATATCGACGCCCAGGACGTCGGCTCCGAGCGTCGCCTCCGGCACGGCGGTGGTGCCGTCGCCGCACCCGAGATCCAGTACCCGCATTCCCCGGCTGACGCCGATTCGCCCGACCAGCGCTTCGCCGCTCTCGCGCATGGTGTCGGCAATCCGGGTGAAGTCGCCTTTTTCCCAGAGCGCCTTGTTGGGATTCACGGGTGCATCGGTCGTCACAGGTCCATCCTCCGAATGTTTTCCGCCGAACATTCTATATACTTGGCCGGACTGTCGGTCACCCGTCTTTCAATCTGCTGGGAAATGACACATATGACACGCACGATGCTGATTTGGCGTTCGGTGATGGTTGTTCTTGTCACGCTGCTGCTGGTGAGCTGCTCATCTGAGACTCCAGCCGGCGGTGGAGAGGAACGGGCCGCGGACCCGGCGGCGTCAGCGCCGGCGGCACCCCTTCGTGAACAGGCGCTGCTCGAAGACCTCGTTCTGGCGAACCGGATTCTCACCCGCGAGGTAGGCATCCTCGACATCCAGGCGCACGTGAGCGCTCGCAGCAAGGACACTCCCGGCCACTGGTACATGGCGCGCTTCGTCTCTCCCGGCGGCGCAACCCTCAGCGACATGGTCGAGTACGACCTCGAAAGCACGCCGGTCGCGGGCCCTCGCAACGACAACGCGCGCGAAACCTACCTGCACGGCCAGATCTTCAAGCACCGCCCCGACGTCATGGCGGTCCTCCACGCCCATACCCCTGAGTTCGTGGCGTTCGGCATGACGTCGGCCCCGCTCTACTGGGGACCCAACAAACGGGTGCCGGTGTGGGACATCAGGCCGGTGAACCAGGGCCGCAGCGGTATCGTCGGCACCAACGCCCTGGGCCAGTCGATGTCGGAGACACTGGCTAACAACGAGGCGGTGCTGCTCTGGGGTCACGGTATTTCGCTCACCGCCAAATCACTGCCCGAAGTCGTCCATCGCGCCGTCGCACTCCGCAACAACGCGCGGCTGCAGATGGCGGCGGTATCGATCGGCGGTTCGTCGCAGCCTGAAGCCATCGTCGATGACGCAGCGGCGGATCAGCGGGCGTGGGATCACTACAAGCGCATCGATCTGCTGGCCGAAAACGGCAAGGTTCCGATGAACCCGGCGCCAATGCCGGAGAAGCCCAGCGATCCGGTGGGCGCGGCGCGGCACGACCTGGTGCTCGCCAACCGCATCCTCAATGATCCGTCGGTGGGTATCCTCACCACCGCGGGCCACGTCAGCCTGCGCCATCCGAGCAACCCGAACAGCTACTTCGTTGCCACGGCTGCCCCCGGCAGCGTCACCGACAAGGACATCATCGAGCGTGACGTGACCAAGCCCGGCCCGGATTCAATGGGGCTGTCGATCGACGACGAGATTTACAAGGCCAATCCGAATGTCGGCGCGATCGTGGTCGCGGAGACGCCGGAGGTGGTCGCGTTCACGCAGGGTGTGCAGCTGCGGCCGGTGGTGAATGGCGCCGGCTTCATCGGCGATGGGCTGCCAATATTCAATGTGTCGACGCTCGATCCGAAGCAGCCGCTGCTGTCG